>Ga0315291_10008431_pt1 | contig 12674 bp, 11 predicted proteins | sample YL17G12_20_MG_FD_203070 | JGI IMG/M metagenome (GOLD analysis project Ga0315291, IMG submission 203070) | Sediment microbial communities from Yellowstone Lake, YNP, Wyoming, USA - YL17G12_20 | ecosystem: Environmental > Aquatic > Freshwater > Lake > Sediment | place: USA: Wyoming | collected... | reverse complement strand
CGCTTCGCTCGCCTCGGTGTCACCGGTGAGTACTGCGGAGGTGGAGACGTTGGCAAGGTCACTGCCCGCGCCCGGCTCCGAATAGCCCTGGCACCACAGTTCGGTGACATCGCGGATGGCGGGCAGGAACCGCTGTTGCTGCTCGGGTGTCCCGTAGGCGATCAGCGTGGGCCCGACGAGTTCCTCGCCAAGGTGGTTGACCTTGTCGGGGGCGTCGGCTTTGGCGTACTCCTCGTAGAAGGCCACCCGGTGGGCGACCGACAGGCCGCGGCCGCCGTGCTCGACGGGCCAGCCCAGGCAGGTGAGCCCGGCGGCGGCCAACTGCCGGTTCCAGGCCAGCCGCTCCTCGAACGCCTCGTGCTCGCGGCCGGGGCCGCCGAGGCCCTTCAGTGCGGCGTAATCACCGACCAGATTGTCGGTCAGCCACTCCCGGACCTCCGCCCGGAACTCCTCGACCGTGATCACCCTTGTAGGCTAACCTACCAAGCACTTGCTTTGTTGGCCCGGGGCCAGGTAGGAGCAGCAATGATGGCCGGAATTCCACACCGCCTCACCACACCGGCGGTGCTGGACCGGATGGCATTCGACTTCGCCGACCACGAGGCTCTCGTCACCCCGGAACGCCGCTTCACCTTCGCCGAACTTCGCGACGAGGTGCGGCGTGCCGCGGCGGCCATGGCCGGACTCGGCGTCCACCCCGGTGACCGGGTGGCGATCTGGTCGCCCAACACCTGGCACTGGGTGGTCGCCTGCCTGGCGATTCACTACGCGGGCGCGGTGCTGGTGCCACTGAACACCCGCTACACCGCCGAGGAAGCCGCCGACATCCTGGCCCGTACCCACGCCCCGCTGCTCATCGGTATGGGCCGGTTCCTCGGGACCGACCGGGTCGCCGACCTCGATCTCGGCGCGTTGCCGGCGCTGCGGCACATCGTCCGGGTGCCCGTGGAATCCGGAGCCGACACGGACGACGGCACCTGGGATGAGTTCCTCGCCGGGCCGCAGGTCCCCATGTCGGAGGTCGACGGTCGCGCGGCGGCGGTGTCCCCCGACGACGTCTCCGACATCCTGTTCACCTCCGGCACCACCGGCCGTAGCAAGGGTGTGTTGTGCGCGCACCGGCAGTCCCTGTCCGCCCCGGCGGCGTGGGCGGCCTGCGGTCAGGTCACCAGCGCGGACCGCTATCTGTGCATCAACCCGTTCTTCCACAATTTCGGCTACAAGGCCGGCATCCTGGCGTGCCTGCAGACCGGCGCGACAATGATCCCGCAGGTGACCTTCGATCCCGAGCAGGCGATGCGCATCGTCGAGGAGCAGCGGATCACGGTGCTGCCCGGGCCGCCGACGATCTACCAGGCTCTGCTCGACCATCCCGCCCGCCCCGGCTACGACCTGAGTTCGCTGCGCTTCGCCGTGACCGGGGCCGCCATCGTGCCGGTGGTGCTCATCGAACGGATGCAGAGCGAACTGGACTTCGACATCGTCCTGACGGCCTACGGGCTGACCGAGGCCAGCGGCTTCGGCACCATGTGCCGCGCCGACGACGACCCGGTCACCGTGGCCACGACGTGCGGACGCCCGATCGCCGACTTCGAACTGCGCATCGATTCCCCCGACCCCGCGACCGCCGGTGAGGTACTGCTGCGCGGACCCGACGTCATGCTCGGCTACCTCGACGACCCGCAGTCCACCGCAGCGGCCATCGACACCGACGGCTGGCTGCACACCGGTGACGTCGGCACGGTCGACGGCGCCGGAAACCTACGGATCACCGACCGGCTCAAGGACATGTACATCTGCGGCGGCTTCAACGTCTATCCCGCCGAGGTGGAACAGACACTGACCCGGCTGGACGGCGTGGCCGACGTGGCGGTCATCGGAGTGCCCGACGAACGGCTCGGTGAGGTGGGCCGGGCGTTCATCGTGCGCCGGCCGGGAGCCACCATCGACGAGGAAGCCGTGATCGCCTACAGCCGAAGGCATCTGGCGAACTTCAAGGCGCCGCGTTCCGTGGTTTTCCTTGAGGTGCTGCCGCGTAACGCGGGGGGAAAAGTTGTCAAACCCGCACTGCGAGAGATGGTGTGATGGATCTCGACTACGACGAGGCCACCTGCGCCTTCCGCACCGAGGTGCGGGGATTCCTCGAGAAGAACAGTGCTTCGTTCCCGACGAAGTCCTACGACACCGCCGAGGGATTCGAACAGCACCGCCGCTGGGATCGGGTGCTGTTCGACGCCGGCCTATCGGTCATCACCTGGCCGGAGCGCTACGGCGGGCGCGACGCCACCCTGTTGCAGTGGGTCGCCTTCGAGGAGGAGTACTTCCGCGCCGGAGCACCCGGACGGGCCAGCGCCAACGGCACCTCGATGCTGGCGCCGACGCTGTTCGCCCACGGCACCGAGGAGCAGCGTGATCGGATCCTGCCGAAAATGGCCAGCGGCGAAGAGATCTGGGCCCAGGCCTGGTCGGAACCGGAGTCCGGCAGCGACCTGGCGTCGCTGCGTTCCACCGCGACCCACACCGACGGCGGCTGGCTGCTCAACGGGCAGAAGATCTGGAGCAGCCGCGCCCCGTTCGGTGAACGCGGGTTCGGCCTGTTCCGGTCCGATCCCGCCGCTCAGCGCCATCGCGGCCTGACCTACCTCATGTTCGACCTGCACGCTGACGGGGTGACGGTCCGCCCGATCGAACAACTCGGCGGCGAGACCGGATTCGGGGAGATCTTCCTCGACGACGTCTTCGTGCCGGACCGCGATGTCATCGGCGCCGTGCACGAGGGCTGGCGGGCGGCGATGAGCACCGCCAGCAACGAGCGCGGGATGTCGCTGCGCAGTCCGGCGCGATTCGTGGCGCCCGCCGAGCGGCTGGTCCGGAAATGGAAGGAGCGCGGGTCCGACCCGGGGTTCGCCGATCAGGTTGCCGACGCCTGGATCAAGGCCCAGGCCTACCGGCTGCACACCTTCGGGACGGTGACGCGCCTGGCCGAAGGCGGGGAGCTGGGCGCCGAATCCTCGGTCACCAAGGTGTTCTGGTCGGATCTCGACGTCGCCCTGCACCAGAGCGCGCTCGACCTGTCCGGATCCGACGCCGAGCTGGCCGGCTCGTGGACCGACGGCCTGCTGTTCGCTCTCGGCGGCCCGATCTACGCCGGCACCAACGAGGTTCAACGCAACATCATCGCCGAACGTCTCCTCGGCCTGCCGAGGGAGGGGACCAAGACCTCGTGAAGTTCTCCCTGGACGCTCAGCAGCGCGACTTCGCCGCCAGCATCGACGCCGCGCTGGGTGGCGCCGACGTACCGGCCGCCATCCGGGCCTGGAAGAAGGGCGACACCGCGCCAGGACGCGCGGTGTGGGCACTCCTGGGCGACCTCGGGGTCACCGCGCTGGCGGTACCCGAGGAGTCCGACGGAATCGGCGCCCATCCGGTCGACCTGGTCGTCGCCGTCGAGCGGCTGGGCCGGTGGTGCGTGCCCGGACCGGTGGCGGAATCCCTCGCGGTAGCACCGGTTCTGCTCGCCGGTGACGACCGCGCGGCGTCCCTCGCCTCCGGCGAGCTGATCGCCACGGTGGCGATGCCGCCGGCGGTCCCGCGCGCCGTCGACGCCGACTTCGCCGGCCTGGTGCTGCTGGCCGGGGACGGCACCGTCAGCGAGGCGAAACCCGTCGGCGCACATGAATCCGTCGACCCCTGCCGCCGGCTGTTCGATGTGTCCGGGTCGGGGGGTTCCCGCCCGGCCGACGTCTCTCGTGCCTACGATTTCGGCGCCCTGGCCACCGCCGCGCAACTGGTCGGCGCCGGCCAGGCGATGCTGGACCTGTCGGTGGATTATGCCAAGCAGCGCAGCCAGTTCGGCCGGGTGATCGGCAGCTATCAGGCGATCAAGCACAAGCTCGCCGACGTGCACATCGCGCTGGAGTTGGCCCGGCCGCTGGTGTACGGGGCGGCGCTGTCCCTGGCCGACCACTCCCCCGATGCCGCCCGCGACGTGAGCGCGGCCAAGGCGGCCGCCTCCGACGCCGCCCTGCTGTCGGCGCGCGCTTCGTTGCAGACCCACGGCGCGATCGGTTACACCGCCGAGCATGATCTGTCCCAGTGGCTGCTGCGGGTGCAGGCGCTGCGCTCCGCCTGGGGCGACCCGACCAGCCATCGGCGCCGGGTGCTGGAGGCATTGTGAGCGAAGAACGCCGGCTGCTGCGCCAGACGGTGGCGGCGCTCATCGACAGACACGCCGGGCCCGAGGCGGTCCGGCGCGCCATGGACTCCCCGCACGGCTACGACGAGTCGCTGTGGACGATGCTGTGCGACCAGGTCGGTGCCGCCGCGCTGGTTGTTCCCGAGGAAATGGGCGGCGCCGGAGGCGAATTAGCCGACGCCGCAGCCGTTCTGGAGGAACTGGGGCGCGGGCTGGTGCCCACACCGCTGCTGGGAACCACGCTGGCCGAGTTGGCGCTGCTGGCCGCCGAGGAGCCGGACGTCGACACCCTGGAGCAACTGGGCGCCGGCGCGGCGATCGGGACGGTGGTGTTCGACCGCGACTACGTGATCAACGGTGACGTCGCCGACGTGGTGCTTGCGGTCGAGGACGCCCGGATCGTGCGGTGGACCGGCGTCACCATCGAGCCGGTGCACACCATGGACCCCACCCGCCGGCTGGCCCGCGTCACACCCGGCGCCACAACGGTGATCGGCCCCGATCCCGGGATCGCCGACACCGCCGCGATCCTGCTGGCGGCCGAGCAGATCGGCGCCGCGGACCGCTGCCTGGAACTGACCGTGGAGTACACCAAACAGCGGGTGCAGTTCGGTCGTCCGATCGGCAGCTTCCAGGCCCTCAAGCACCGGATGGCTGACCTGCACGTGGCCGTCCAGTCTGCGCGGGCAGTGGTGGGCGATGCGATCGCCGAACCGACCGCCACCTCGGCGGCGCTGGCCCGGCTGGCCGCCAGCGAGGCGTTCTGCACGGTGACGGGTGAGGCCATCCAGCTGCACGGCGGCATTGCGATCACCTGGGAGCACGACATGCATCTGTACTTCAAGCGGGCGCACGGCAGCGCACAGCTGCTCGGTCCACCGCGCGAACAACTGCGCCGACTCGAATCCGAGGTGCTCTAGCCTGACTGGAGTGAACAGTCGCGTTGCCAGGCGGGCCGGTATTCCCCCGTTCTATGTGATGGACGTGTGGCTGGCCGCCGCCGAGCGGCAGCGCACCCACGGCGACCTGGTGAACCTTTCCGCCGGGCAACCGAGCGCCGGGGCCCCTGCCCCCGTGCTGGCTGCCGCGGAGCAGGCCCTGCACTCCAGGCAGCTGGGATACACCGTCGCGCTGGGCATTCCGGAGTTGCGCGAGGCGATCGCGGGCTCTTACGCCGACCGGTACGGCCTCGATGTCACCGCCGACGACGTCGTGCTGACCACCGGCTCTTCGGGCGGGTTCCTGCTGGCGTTCCTGGCGTGCTTCGACGTCGGCGACCGGGTCGCCATCGCCAGCCCCGGATACCCCTGCTACCGCAACATCCTCTCGGCACTCGGCTGTGAGGTGGTGGAGATCCCGTGCGGGCCGGAGACCCGTTTCCAGCCCACCGCCCAGCTGCTGGCCGAACTGGACCCGCCGGTAAAGGGCGTCATCGTGGCCAGCCCGGCCAACCCCACCGGCACGGTGATCCCAGCCGCCGAGCTGGCCGCGATCGCCTCGTGGTGCGACGCCGAAGACGTGCGGTTGATCAGCGACGAGGTCTACCACGGCCTGGTCTACCCGGGCGCACCGGAAACCTCGTGCGCGTGGGAAACTTCGCGCAATGCCGTGGTGGCGAACAGTTTTTCGAAGTACTTCGCGATGACGGGCTGGCGGCTCGGATGGCTGCTGGTGCCTGCCGGGTTGCGTCGCGCGGTGGACTGCCTGACCGGAAACTTCACCATCTGCCCGCCGGTGCTGCCGCAATACGCCGCGGTGGCGGCATTCACTCCCGAAGCCATCGCCGAGGCAGAGGGTCACCTGCACCAGTACGCGCTGAACCGGGAGACGCTGCTGAGCGGGCTGCGTCAGATCGGCATCAGCAGGCTGGCCCCCGCCGACGGCGCGTTCTACGTCTATGCCGACGTCTCGGACTTCACCTCCGACTCGCTGGCATTCTGCGAAAAGCTCTTGGCCGAAACCGGTCTGGCGATCGCGCCGGGCATCGACTTCGACACCGTTGGGGGCGGCTCGTTCGTCCGCCTGTCGTTCGCCGGTCCCGCCGCCGACATCGAGAAGGCGTTGCGCCGCCTCGGCCCCTGGTTGGCCGGATAGGTCTGTCGGGTCAGAAGGGCGGCGGTTCGTAGTTGGCCGCGAGCCAGGCTTGGCGTTGTCGCTCTTCCTCGGCGATCATCTCCGTCCTGGTGCGCCGCTCCGCTGCGATGCGGTTGCGTCGGTCCTGCTCGCGGGTCTGCTTGCGGGTCGGCATCATCAGCGCCCGGTTGGCGGTCGACTCGTCGGGCGCCGGGACGTCGGGTTCGCCGGTGGGCGTCGCCAGCGCCGGGAACAGCATGCCGCCATGAGGTTCGGTGACATAGGTATGCCCGGTCGGTGCGGTGAAGATCACGGTGCCGTCGGCCAGTTGCCGATCGGTCCATCCGCCGGGGCCGCGGTAGAAGGTCTTCAGCAGATGGTGGCGGCGGCAGTACAGCTTGGCGTTCGACGGGTGCGTTCGGCCCTTCGGAAACGGGATCGTGTGATCGATGTCGGCGACTTCCGCCGGAGCGTCGCAGCCGGGGAACCTGCACGTCAGGTCCCGCCATCGAACGAACTCGGCCAACCTGGCCGACGGCCGATAGCCGGGTTCCGGCTTTCCCGCCGGGGGCGTCAGCGGTGTGCACTTGGCCGAGCCCGCGAGGCCGCGCACGCTATCGGCCGGCAGGATGCCGAACCCGGGCAGGTAGCCCGGCTGATCACTCTTGCCGTCGAGGGTCGCCTGCTCTGCCAGCACGTGGATCACGGCGGCCGCGGCGTTCCGCTGTTGAGCGGCCGGGCAGTCGGGTGATCCGCACTGGCACTGCAGCCGTTCCTCAAGCCGTGCCAGCGACCCGCACGCGTCGGCTCGGCGCTGCTCACGCGTGCGCGGGTCACCGTCGCACACCGTGGCCGCCAACGCGTCGAGCCGCTTATCCAGCGCAGCGCCGTCGGGCGCATGGATGTTGGCCCAGATGCCCGCCATGCCGGGGCTCGTCTGGGCGATCTCGACGTAGCGGTGGTCGTCCACCGTTGGCGGCACCCGCACCGCGGCCGGATCGAACTTGGCTACCCACAGATCGAGCCGGTCACGAAGCTTCGGGCCGGACAGTCTCATCCACGTCGCGGTATGGCGGGCCAGCGCCTCGTCGAGGCGGGGCATGACCTCGTCGTCGACGTTCTCGGTGCGGGAGATGACCGTCGCGACCAAACGGAGGTCGATCGCCCCGGTGGCGAATACCTCCGCGACCCGGGGCAGCCTGTCCCGCAGTGCCCGCGCATGGTGAATCTGCGCGGACGCCCGGGAAGGGCTGATGTTCTGCGCTGCGGACACCTCTGCTGCCACTGCGTCGAACGGGTCGGTACACCACAGTTCGCGTTCAGCCCATTCTTGCGCCCGGCGCGCATCCAGCTCCCCCACCGCCGCCAGCCGCTGCGCGACGGCGGCCGACTCGGACCGCGACGCCGACGTCACCGCGTCGATCAAAGCCGCATCGTCGATTTTATCGAACATGTGTTCGATTATGCCAGGGCACTACGACATCGCATCCGGGGCGATTTGACGTTGTGACGTTCCACTGCTGAGTCGGTCACCGCCGCACGGTCGGCAGCCTGTGGGCCCGCAGGTTGCCGCATCAGCAGCGAAGTACACCGCGGGGATCGCGTCGGAGTGGGCAGCCTTCACCAACTGTTGATGACCGGCCGCCGGACCCGTGAACGCGCGCGCCAATAGGATCTGGAGCCGCCGTCAACGCGAGCTCGACAGCACCCTCGAGGATCGGTTCTCGCGCGCACTTGTGCGCGGGTCTTGATTGTAGTCATCACTACATTTACTGTTCGTTGTGGTCGCTACAAACCAAGAGGAAGGCGGAACCGTGAGTTCCCTTACGACAACGACCGAGAAACACCCTGCCGCAGCTGTCATGTCGGTCATTCGGATGTTCGCCGGCGGCTTCAGCTGGGCGAGCCCCACACTGTCATCGCGCTTGTTCGGGCTCGGGAAGATGGCACCGGATGGCAGCACCGGCCTGGTGGCCCGGCTGTTCGGAATTCGCGACTTCGTGCTGGGCGCGGCGGTGCACCACCCGGATCCGAGCGTCCGCAAAGCGGTCCTGCAGGCCGGTGTCGTGTGTGACTCCGCCGATGTGGTGGCTTCCCTGATCGCCCTGCGCGCCGGCGCGCCCAAGACCGTCCTGCTCGGTGCCACGGCGGGAGCGGGTCTGTTCGTGGTGCTTGGCCTCACCGCATTGAACAACCCGCGCTGAACCACAGGCTTGCGCGCACCGCACCCGACCTGCTGCAGTCGTGCCATGCCTTTCATCGAGCACCACGGGACCCGCGCCTACTACCGACACTGGCCGGCCCCCGACCCTCGCGCCGCGGTGATCTTCCTGCACGGCTTCGGCGAACACACCGGCCTGTACCACCGCTACGGCTTCGCCCTGAACGCCGCCGGGATCGACCTGTGGGCGGTGGACCAGATCGGCCACGGCCTCTCGCCGGGCGAGCGAGGTGACTTCGGGTCCATCGAGGACAGCTCGGCACTGGCGGAAGCGCTTACCGAGTTCGCCGAACATGAGCGGCCGGGCATACCGCTTGTCGCCCAGGGCCATTCGTTCGGTTCGATCGTCACGCTGTTCCGGCTGCTCGAGCAGCCCGAGCGCTACCGGGCCGGGGTGATCTCCGGCGCGCCGCTGGTTCCCGTTCCCGAACTGCTCGACGCCGACACCTCGTTAGACCTCGATCCCGGCTGGCTGTCCAGCGACCCGTTCTATGTCGATTCGTTGCAGAACGACCCGTTGGCATTCGTCGACGCCGACAGTAGGGCGCTGACCCGGGAGCTCGACCGGGCCTGGGATCGGTTCGGCGCCGAACTGCCCACACTGACCGTGCCCACCCTCGCGGTTCACGGCGAGGATGACCCGATCGCCCCGATCGGCGCGGTGCGCGCCTACGCCGAGCGGATTCCGGCCCTGCGATTAGCGCAGTTCGACGGCGCCCGCCACGACATCCTCAACGAATCGGCACACCGCGAGGTGGCCGGAGCGATCGTCGACTTCGTCGACGAGCAGACGCGAGGGTGAATCTGGGCCAGGACCTTTCGCACGGTCTCAGCGCGCGTGCCCACGGGATGCACCCCGAGGTATCGACCGTCGGGCAGCTGTCCTGATTCGTTGGACAACAGTCCGGTCAAGGGGGATCATGCCGTGACGACAAGCCGTTCGAGTCCGCCGGAGCGCACCGTGCCCCTTGATTCCACTCGCACGTACCGGGTCGCCATCATCGGTGCCGGCCCCGGGGGCATCTGCGCCGCGGTGCGACTGCGGCAGGCCGGCATCGAGGACTTCGTGGTCCTCGAACAGGCCGAAGGCATCGGCGGCACGTGGAGCCGCAACCGATATCCCGGTCTCGCCTGCGACGTCGCGTCGCACTTCTACTCCTTCTCGTTCGCGCCCAAGCCGGATTGGTCGCGGCCGTTCGCCGGACAGGCCGAGATCCTCGCCTACCTCGAGGAGGTCGTTGCCGCGTTCGGCATCCGGGCCCCACGTCCAACTGGGCACCAGCGTGGAGGCCGCCCATTGGGACTCCGAGACGGCCCACTGGCGCCTGACCACCGGCCACGGGAGCACGGTGACCGCGGAGACCGTCGTCGCCGGCCCCGGGATGTTCGGCGAGCTCCGATACCCCGACATCGAGGGGATGGACCGCTTCAGTGGCGCGTCGTTCCACACCGGCTCCTGGCCCGCCGAGCACTCGCTCTCCGGCGAGCGGGTCGCCATCGTCGGCAGCGCCGCCAGCGCAGTTCAACTGCTTCCCGAGGCAGCCAACGTCGCACGGCGGGTGCACCTCTTCCAGCGCAGCGCGAACCGGGTCCTGCCCAAGGAGGACACGCCGTTCACCGGCGAGCAGCTCGCGCACTTCAGGCAGTCCCCGGCCTCGGTCGCCGAGCTGCGGCCGCCTACAACCAGCAGCTCCAGCTCGACATCGAGCACGTCGACGTCTGGCAGGGGGGCTGCTCCACCTACTACCGCGTCCCCGTCGGGACGCATCGTCACCCAATGGCCGCACTCGACGGCCCCGGTACCGAGAGCTGACCGACTCCGTCCAACTGCTCGACGCCTACGAGACCCGTGCGCACTCCCGCGCCTGACGCCACGGTCGACTACCACCAACTCCTCTCGACCTGGCAGCGAGCAACTGCACCACCGCGAATAGGTCTGCTGTACGGATAGGTGACATCTGAGCTGACTTAGGACATGGTCGGCTAGATCTTGGATTCGCTCGGCCGGGCATGCTTCAGGATTTGCAGGGCCGACCTACAGCCAGGTGTCGGGTGTGGTCGCGGTGAGGAAGGCCTCAAGATCGTCGCGCCACTGAGCAGGAGTGGTCTTGTCCGGCTCGATGCCGGTGTAGTCGCCGCGGTAGAACAGCAACGGCCGGGGTTTGACAGACGGAACCTCCGACAGCGACTGCACCGCCCCGAACACCACGAAATGGTCCCCGCCGTCGTGAACCGACTGCACCGTGCAGTCGATATGGGCCAGGGATCCGTCCAGCACCGGTGAGCCCAGAGCCGAGGGGTGCCAGTCGATTCCGGCGAACTTGTCCGGCTCCTTCGACCCGAACCGCGCGCAGACCTCGCGTTGCTTCTCGGTCAGCACGTTGACACAGAAACTGCCGCTGGCCTCGATGGCCTGCCACGACCGGGACACCTTGGTGGGGCAGAACAGCACCAGCGGCGGATCGAGCGAGAGCGCCGCGAAGGACTGGCAGGCGAAGCCACTGGGCAGCCCTTCGTGCATGGTGGTGATGATCGTGATACCGGTGCAGAACTGACCGAGAACATGACGGAACGTACGGGGGTCGATAGGTTCGGCCGACATGACGGTGAGCTACTTGGTGACGTGCGAGCCGATGGAGAAGTCATGTCCCCACAGACTCACCGCCGTGCTCTCCCGGGCGATCCAGTCGTCGTCCTCGACTTGCAGCCCCTCACAACCGAACTCGACGTCGAAGCCGCCGGGGGTCTTCATGTAGAACGACAGCATCTTGTCGTTGACGTGCCGGCCGAGCGTCGCCGACATCGGGACCTTGCGCCGGAGTGCGCGGTCCAGGCACAGCCCGACGTCGTCGCTCTCCTCCACCTCAAGCATCAGATGAACCACCCCGCTGGGGGTCGGCATCGGCAGGAAGGCCAGGCTGTGATGGCGCGGGTTGCAGCCGAAGAACCGCAACCAGGCCGGGGGGCCGTCGGCGGGCCGGCCGACCAACTGCGGTGGCAGTCGCATCGAATCGCGCAGGGTGAAGCCCAGCACGTCGCGGTAGAAGTGCAGCGACTCTGCATCGTCGCGGGTGGACAGCACCACGTGGCCCAGGCCCTGCTCGCCGGTGACGAACCGGTGGCCGTAGGGGCTGACCACCCGGCGGTGCTCGAGTGCGGCGCCGTGGAAGACCTCCAGCCGGTTGCCGGACGGGTCGGTGAAGATGATCATCTCGTCGACGCGACGGTCGGCCAACTGGGCGGCGGCGGCCTCCTTGAACGGCACGCCTTCGACATCTAGCGCATCGCGAATGCTCTGCAGCCCTTGGGCGTTCGCGCACTCCCAGCCGGCCTCGGCAAGCCGGTCGTGCTCCCCCGGCACGATCACCAGCCGCGCCGGGAAGTCGTCCATCCGCAGATACAGCGCCCCGTCGACCGTTCCTCTGCCCTCGACCATGCCGAGAACCTTCAGCGCGTACTCACGCCAGGCCGGAACGTCGGTGGACTCGAACCGCAGGTAGCCAAGGGAGCGGATGGGACTGCTCACGCCGTGCCTCCGAGGAAGTCGATGGTCAGCTTGTTGAACTCGTCGAACTTCTCCATCTGAGCCCAATGTCCGCATTGCCCGAAAACGTGCAACTGAACCCGCGGTATCTGCTTGAGAGCCATCAGCGCGCCGTCGAGCGGGTTGACGCGGTCCTCACGGCCCCAGATCAGCAGCACCCGCTGCCGCAGCTTGTACACGTCGCGCCACATCATGCCGAGCTCGTAGTCGGCGCCCGCGAAGGACTTCCCCATTGCCCGGGCGGCTGCCAGCGACTCCGGCGTGCTGGCGATGGCGAACCGCTCGTCGACGAGTTCGGGCGTGATCAGCTTCTGGTCGTAGACCATGATCCGCAGGAAACGCTCCATGTTCTCCCGCGTCGGGTTGGCGGAGAACCGGCCCAGCAGCTTGACGCCCTCGGTGGGGTCGGGAGCGAACAGGTTGACCGCCAACCCGCCCGGCCCCATCAGCACCAGCCGGCCCGCCCGGTCCGGATTGTCCAGAGCGAAGCGCACCGCTGTGCCACCGCCGAGCGAATTGCCCACCAGCGCAGGACGTTCGATGCCGAGGTGGTCGAAGAGCGCAAGCACGGCGCTGGAGCTGTAGCGGTTGTACTGCTCATGCTCGGTGTGCTTGTCGGAGTGCCCATAGCCGGGCTGGTC
>Ga0315291_10008428_pt1 | contig 12676 bp, 10 predicted proteins | sample YL17G12_20_MG_FD_203070 | JGI IMG/M metagenome (GOLD analysis project Ga0315291, IMG submission 203070) | Sediment microbial communities from Yellowstone Lake, YNP, Wyoming, USA - YL17G12_20 | ecosystem: Environmental > Aquatic > Freshwater > Lake > Sediment | place: USA: Wyoming | collected... | reverse complement strand
AAACCAGGGTTTTGGAGTAATGAAAGCATACCAGGTTACCCCCTTGGAACTGATATGATGGGCAGAGACATATTAAGTAGAATCATACATGGGGCAAGAATTAGTTTAACTGTAGGTTTTATCGCTGTTGGCATAGCAACCGCTCTTGGTATTTTAATTGGGGTTGCTGCCGGTTATTATGGTGGATGGATAGACAGTATCCTTATGAGAATTACTGATATATTATTTGCTTTCCCATCGTTATTGCTTGCTATTGTCATTGTCGCGGTAATAGGCCAAGGACTTGATAAAGCAATGATAGCAATTGGCATTGAGTATACTCCTCAAATGGCACGAGTAATGCGAGGTTCAGTTTTATACATTAAAGAGATGGAATATATAGAAGCCCAAAAAGCGATTGGATCAAGTAATACAAGAATTATTTTTCGACATGTACTACCAAATAGCCTTTCACCAGTTATTGTTTATGGGACATTGATGATGGCAAGCGCAATTCTTGATGCAGCAGCACTTGGTTTCTTAGGATTAGGCGCCCAACCGCCAAGCCCGGAATGGGGTGCGATGCTCTCAGAAAGCCGTTTCTACATTGTAAGTGGTTCATGGTGGGCTGCAACATTTCCAGGTATTGCAATCGTCATTGCGGTTTTAGGACTTAATCTGTTAGGTGATGGCTTACGAGATATTTTAGACCCCAGACTTAAAGAATAGGATAAAAAAATGACTGAGTTACTAAAAATTGAAGATCTCAAAACGTATTTTTTTACTCATGAAGGAGTTGTCAAAGCAGTCGATGGAGTTAGTTTCACTATCAACAAAGGTGAAACTCTAGGTCTTGTTGGTGAATCAGGTTGCGGAAAAAGCGTTACTGCATTATCTATCATGAAGTTGATACAAAGTCCCCCTGGAAAAATCGTGGGTGGAAAAATATGTTTCGAAGGGACTAATCTTTTAGAGCTGGAAGAAAAAGAAATGAGGAAAATTCGAGGATGCAAAATATCCATGATATTCCAGGAACCGATGACATCGTTAGATCCGATGTTTACTATTGGCTCAGAAATCATGGAAGTTCTGAAACTTCATCAGAATTTAAAAAAGGATGAAGCAAAAAAAAAGGCTATAGAATCATTATACAAGGTACGGTTTCCGGATCCTGAAAAAAGAATAGATGACTACCCACATGAGTTATCTGGAGGTATGCGACAACGAGTAATGATTGCGATGGCTTTATCATGCAATCCTGCGCTTCTTATTGCTGATGAACCCACCACCGCTTTAGATGTAACCATACAAGCTCAGATCTTAAAATTGATCGATGATCTGAAGAAGGAATTCAACACTTCTGTTCTGTTGATCACCCATGATCTTGGTGTGATTGCAAAAACTTGCGATAATGTTGCGTTAATGTATGCAGGATATATCGTCGAATACACAGATGTTTTTACGTTCTTTCGTGAGCCATTGCATCCCTATGCAAAAGGATTAATGAAATCTATTCCGAGACTTGATTCAGAGATAAAAAAATTAGAAATAATAAAAGGACTTGTTCCGAATCTTCTAGATCTACCTTCTGGATGCCCATTCCATCCACGGTGTGATTTCTGTTTTGAGCTGTGCACCAAAAAAATGCCAGATTTGAAAAAAGTGGGGAAAAATCATCTGGTACGATGTCATCTAGTGGGAGGTAATAAATAAATGGAAAATTTGGTAGAAGTTAAGGATCTAAAAAAATACTTTTTGATGGGTGGTGGACCTTTTAAGAAAAAAGATGCTATTCAAGCACTTGATAATGTAAGTTTTTATATAAAAAAGAAGGAAATTTTTGGTCTTGTTGGAGAATCAGGCTGTGGTAAAACTACATGCGGAAAACTTATTTTAAGATTAATAGATCCAACGGCAGGTAGTATCTATTTTGATGGTTGCAATATAACCAATTTAAAACAAAAGAAGATGATAGAACTTAGAAAAAAAATGATGATTATCTATCAAGATCCGTATGGTTCTCTTGATCCAAGGATGACGATTGGAGCGGCGATTGGCGAACCTTTAGATGTACATAAATTATTTTCAACAAAAGAAGAAAAAGAAAATATGATCGTAGAACTGATGGAAAAGGTTGGATTGACACCTGATCAAATAAATAGATATCCTCATGAATTTAGCGGAGGACAAAGACAGAGAATAGGAATAGCAAGGGCTTTGGCGACAAATCCAATATTTTTAGTTGCTGATGAACCGGTATCAGCTTTGGATGTTTCTATTCAAGCCCAGATAATTAATTTGCTAAAGGATCTACAAAAGGACTTTGGACTATCTATGTTATTTATTACTCATGATTTAAGTGTGATAAAACATATTAGTGATAGAATTGCTGTAATGTATGCTGGAAAAATAGTTGAATTGGCATCAACCGATGAACTTTTTAAGAATCAAATTCATCCATATACGAAAACCTTAGTTTCAGCTATTCCGGTACCAAACCCTCTTTTAAGAACACAGGCTGTAGAATTGACAGGTGAAGTTCCTAGTCTGATTCATCCGCCATCAGGATGCCGATTTCATCCAAGATGCACAGAAGCAAAGCCAGAATGCTCTAAAGTTGAACCGGAACTAAAAGAAATATCTAAGGGACATTTTGTTGCTTGTTTTAAAAAATAAAGTTAATAAAAATAAATTCTAGAATAGATATAATAAATAAAACATTGAACTATCCTTTTAGAATGAGGATTAAATAGAAAATTAGTTAAATAATATATATAATACAATTTTATACCTTTTATTATATATACAGGGTATAAGAGGGATATAAGGTATGAGGAGAGATAATATAATTAATAAGAAGGCTGGTATAGTTGCAATCGTTCTCTGTACAATGCTTATCGCAATCTCTTTTAGTGGTTGTGTACAACAAAACGGCGGAACTAAAGAAATAAAAAATCCAACGATGATTGTCAGATATGATATTGGGGATGCTAAAACGCTTGACCCAGCAGATGCTTATGATACTGGATCTTCTGAACCAATCTTTCAAATCTATGAAACACTTGTCACCTATAAGGGAGATGATACGAAAACATTCTATCCTTGTCTTGCCACAGATTGGACAGTATCTGATGACTCATTGACATGGACATTTAATTTACGTCATAATATAAAATTTTCCAATGGAAATGATTTTACAGCAGAAGATGTAAAATATTCATTCGATCGTGTGTTGACAATGGGAGCACCTGAATCAGGTGTAGACTGGATTCTTGCACAATGTATGGATACGAATAGTACCAAAGTTATTGATGAAGATACCGTTGAAATAACACTCACACAATCGTATGGTGGATTTTTGGCTCTGATGCCTTATACGATAGCCTCGATTGTCGATAAAGACTATGTGGAAGCACATGGTGGGATTGTTGCAGGAGTAGAAAATGAATACATGAAATTAAATCCGATGGGTACCGGTCCCTATATGCTTGACCATTGGACACGGGCAACGGAAATTGTCTTAAATAAAAATCCTAATTATTGGGGTGGATGGGAAGGAAAACATGTCGATAAGGTAGTTATAAAATATGCTGATGAAGCGACAACACGAATTTTAGATTTGAAAAATGGGGATGCTGATATGGTATATATCCCATATACAAATCTCGATGACATTATTGATGAGCAAGGAGTTGTTGTACACCCCTTTGATAGCTATGATATCGTAATGTGTGTAATAAATACCAAACTGAGTAATAATGAATTTTTAGCAGATGGTCGAGTACGAAAAGCATTAAGTTATGCGTTCGACTATGATACTGCAATTGATTCTGCCTATAATGGTTATGCTAGTAGACTTGCTGGAGCAATACCAAAAGGAATGCCATTTTATGAAACACAAAACAATGGTCAACCATATTATAATTATAACCTGACAACGGCAGAACAAGTACTTGATAATGCAGGATATGGCAAAGATTATGATTTGGACGGAACGCTGTATCGATTTAATGGAACAACTATCCGCATTTTCTATAATGCAGGAAACGCAGAAAGAGAAAAAATGGCAATTATGTTCCGAGGGGCACTTGATGATATTGGTATTCTTTCATCGGTAATCGCGGAAGGATGGCCACAGCTTCTGCATAGGATGTATACTACAGATGACTGGGATTTAATGTTTATCGGCTGGGGACCAGATTATAATGATCCTGATGACTATATCAAACCCTTTGTTGGCTCAGCTGATATCGGACAAGATACATATAATACAGGATGGAAAAACGAAACTGTTGATGAAAAAATATTAGAGGCAGCATATTCGGCGGATCCTGCAGTGCGAGAAGCTGCATATAAAGCTGCATACGACATCTATATACAAGAACCATCCTTTATATTCCTACAACAGAGACAATATATACGACCATGGAGAAATTGGGTACAAAACTATTCGTACAATCCAGTGCGTGAATGGTACTTCTACGATTACTACAAAGCCTACGAATAAAACCATCTCTTTCTTTTTTTTTAAATTATGAAGACATGGGAATTCATTGTTCGAAGACTGCTGCTTCTAATACCAGTAATTATTGGAGTTACTATTATTACATTTGTCGTTTCCCATGTTATCCCAGCTGATCCAGCACGAGCCTTTGCTGGTGGGCCAAAAGCACAACCTGATGTTATCGAACGAATCACAAAAGAACTTCATCTTGATGAGCCGATCTGGATTCAATATTTTTATTATTTAAATGATATCGTTCATTTAAACCTTGGAAAATCATATTTAGAAAGTCGACCTGTAGCTGAGAGTCTTGCTCAATATTTCCCAGCAACGATAGAACTAACTATCTTTGCAATGTTAATTGCAATCCCCCTAGGTATAATTGGTGGAATTATTTCAGCGATACGACGAAATAAATTGTTAGATCATATAACACGAATTATTGCGATTGTTGGATATTCTTTGCCGATTTTTTGGTTAGCACTAATGTTGCAATATATTTTTGCTTATCAAATACCGATTTTGCCACTAGAGGGGCGTTTGGCAATTGGAATGAACGCACCAACGTCTATTACAGGATTGTATGTTATTGATAGTATTTTAACGGGGAACCTCAACTCATTAGGAGCTACTTTATATCACCTAATAATGCCTGCCTTCACCTTAGGATTTGCAACACTTGCATTAATTCTTAGAATGACGCGATCTAGTATGTTAGAAGTCATGGGGATGGATTATATTCGTACCGGGAGAGCAAAAGGATTATCGGAGCGAACTATTATTTATAGACATGCACTTAGAAACGCCTTGATACCAACGGTCACAGTCACTGGTCTAGCATTTGGTGGTCTTCTTGGAGGTGCTGTATTAACAGAAACGATTTTTAATTGGCCTGGTATGGGACGATTTGCTGCAAACGCAGTTTTAGGTTTTGACTTCAATGCAGTTATGGGATTTACAATTCTAGTTGCAATTATATATGTTGTTGCAAATCTCATTGTTGATATCCTTTATGCGGTAATTGATCCACGAGTTAAACTCGGAGGTGGATAAGATACGACCTCATGTTAAAGTCGTTGATAATTTTTTAAAAAAACATGAATCAAAAATTAAAGATATGAGATTCATGGCTCATCTTTTCCGAAAAAGTCTCTTATCTATGATTGGATTAATATTGATTCTTATATTGATATTTGTCGCATTATTTGCACCATTTTTAGCAAGTCAACATCCTTCCTATGTACGAGTAAGCACTGATCAAGGTACAACTGTCATTGAAGAACGATGGGACATTGATTTTAGTCAATCATTACTTCCTCCTAGCCCTGAACATTTATTTGGTACTGATGATTATGGACGTGACATCTTCAGCATGGTCATTTATGGATCTCAAACATCATTTCGAATTTGTATAATCGTTATTGCTATATCAACTTTAATTGGGATTATACTAGGTGGTATTGCAGGATATTTTGGTGGAATCATTGATGAAGTATTGATGAGAATCACCGATGTCTTTCTTGCAGTACCATACCTTATTTTAGCCATGGCTGTAGCGGCAGCATTAGGCAGAAGTATAGATCATATCATGGAAGCGATGATTATTGTCTGGTGGCCTACATATGCTCGTTTGATGCGAGGTCAAGTTCTTGCAGTTCGTGAACAACAATATGTTGAAGCTGCACGAAGTGTTGGTGCAAGTAACTTTCGTATTCTCTTTCATCATATATTTCCAAATTCATTAGCACCTCTACTTGTGGAAATCACATTAGATCTAGGAGCCGTGCTTCTTGTAGCTGCAGGATTAAGTTTTATTGGTCTAGGAGCCTCTCCAGGAACTGCAGAATGGGGACTAATGATATCATCAGGTCGAATCCATATGTTCCATGCATGGTGGTACGTCACCTTCCCAGGCCTTGCAATACTTCTAGTTGTACTTGGATTCAATTTACTTGGTGATGGTCTAAGAGATGTAACAGATCCAAAATTGAGAAGGTGATATAACGGAAAACGAACCTTTACTAAAAATAACATACCTCAAAACCTACTTTTATACCTATGAAGGAGTAGTAAAAGCTCTTGAAGAAACAAGCTTCAGTATATGGAAAGGTGAAACATTTGGACTGATTGGTGAAACCGGCTGTGGTAAAAGTGTAACTGCACTCTCTGTCATGAGACTGATTCCTGAACCTCCTGGAAAAATCATGAAGGGAAATATTATTTTCAAAGGAGAAGATCTACTTAAAAAAACAGAGAAAGAAATGCAAAAAATAAGAGGAAATGAAATCTCTATGATTTTCCAAGAACCAATGACCGCACTAAATCCAGTTTATAGTGTTGGGTATCAAATCGCAGAAGTCATCTTACTACATGAAGATTTTCCTGACATCAATCAGAAAGTATCATTTTATAATATATGGAAAAAACGAAAAATAAAAAAAGCTATACAAAAAAAAGCGTTTGAAAGAGCAATTGATGCACTCGATATGGTAAGAATATCTGATCCAAAAAAAGTTGCAAAACAATACCCTCATGAACTCAGTGGAGGGATGATTCAAAGAGTAATGATTGCTATGATGCTTGCATGCAACCCAGATTTACTTATTGCTGACGAACCAACAACCGCTCTTGACGTAACAGTTCAAGCCCAGATTCTAGATCTTATGAAAGATTTGCAAAAAAGGAAAGGAACATCAATATGGATGATTACACATAACCTAGGAATTATTGCTGAAATGTGTGATCGAGTAGGTGTTATGTATGCAGGATATATTGTAGAGATAGGTACTACGCAGAAAATCTTTAATAATCCTGATCATCCTTATACAAGAGGATTGATGAGAGCAATACCAAAAATTACTGAGCAAAGAAAACGATTAGATATTATCCCTGGAAACGTTCCAAATCTCATTGAACCACCATCAGGGTGTCGATTCCACCCACGATGTAGATACTGCACCGATATTTGTAGAGAGTGCAATCCACCATTAACTGAGGTTGAAAAAGACCATTGTGTTGCATGCCATCATTATGAAGAAGCAAAATATTCAAAGACAGCAAAGGAGGAAGATGGAAGAGACCATAGTAAAGGGAACTAATATCAAAAAATACTTTCCCATAAAAGAAGGAATATTTTCTTCTACAAAAGATTACATAAAAGCAGTTGATGATGTCAATATTGAAATAAAAAAAGGAGAAACTTTTGGTATTGTCGGTGAGTCTGGATGCGGAAAAACAACACTTGGTAGAGTGCTTATTCATCTAATCCCACCTACTGCAGGTACTTTATGTTTTATGGGATCTGAACTTACTGCAATTAATAAATCAGAATTAAGGAAGTTACGACCTCATATGCAGATTGTTTTTCAAGATCCATCATCTTCTTTGAATCCTAGGATGACAGTGAAAAATATTATAGGTGAACCTCTGAAAATAAATAAAAGATTCAAAGGCGAAGAACTGAATAAGAAGGTTCTCGAGTTGCTTAAAACCGTTGGACTTGATGAGCAACATATGTATAGATATCCACATGAATTTAGTGGTGGTCAAAAGCAACGTATTGGAATTGCACGGGCGCTAGCCCTAAATCCTGATTTTATCATACTTGATGAACCTACTTCATCATTGGATGTTTCTGTACAAGCTCAAATACTTAATCTCTTTAAAGATCTTCAAGAAAAATTCGGTCTAACCTATATATTTATAACTCATGATCTGAGCGTTATAAAATATATTAGTGATCGAGTTGCTGTAATGTATGCAGGAAAAATTGTAGAATTAGCTCCCACTCAGGATCTATTTCAATTTCCTATACATCCATATACTAATGCTTTACTTTTTTGTATTCCTGTTGCAGATCCAAGTGTAAAAGCATGTCACATACATTTAAAAGGAGAAGTTCCTAGTCTAATCACACCACCCTCTGGATGTCGGTTCCATCCACGTTGTCCAAAATGTGTGGGTGCCTGCTCAGAAAAAGAGCCAGTTTTAAGGGAGATTCATAAAAATCATTTTGTCGCATGTAGTTCTTGTTGAAAATCAATCACAACTTTATTATAAAACTAAATAATCTAAGAAATTGTTTTTCATGAAGCGAACAAATCGATTAACATCATATGTTGAAAAAACAGAGGGTGTTACTAACTATCTTTTGAGAAGAAAAAGGGAAAGTATACAAAAAAGTTTAATAAGACCATTATATCAAGAAGCTTTAAAGTGTTTATTTCTTGTAGTTGTTTTGCTTATTGATACATTAATTCCACTGCAGATCTTTGCGGATCTTCCCGATATAATCAATATTGTGTTAGCTCTTATTATATTAGTTATATTTTTATATGTGGAAATGCGAATCTATAATATGTTATGGGGAAAAAATGGACGTTGGTCCCTTGAAAAGTATAAGAAAAACGTAGAAAAAATTAAAGATAATATTAATTGATTATTTTTTTTTTTAAAAATAATAGCTAGAAAAAGATAAAATTATTTTAATATTTTATAAAAAAATCCTTAAAACCAATGGTTTGTTGTTTTTTAACAACAATATTATCAACTTTTGCCATAGGTGGACCAACATGACACCAATTAATCATCTTTTTAACTATTTCTTCTTCACCTTCAAACACTGCTTCTACATATCCATTATTAGTATTTTTAACCCATCCAGTTAAACCAAGCTCTTCAGCTTTTTGTTTTGTGCTTGCTCTAAACCATACTCCTTGAACCTGTCCAGAAATAACTACATGAACTTTTAATTTCATTATTGTTACACCTTATGGTTTGTATCTTAAAATAGTTCTAGGAAATGGTATCGCATCTTTAATATTATCAATACCACAAATCCAAGCAACTGCTCTTTCCACGCCTAAACCATAACCTGAATGAGTTATAGAGCCATATCTTCTTAGATCAAAATACCATTGATAATTATCTACATTTTCACCCATATCTTTTAATCTTTTTATCATCTCTTTTATATCTGTACTTCTTTGCGATCCACCAATTATTTCGCCATAACCCTCTGGAGCTATCATATCAAAACATAATGCAGTTTTTTGATCTTTTGGATCTTGTGGTTTATAAAATGCCATAATCTCAATAGGATAATTTGTAACAACAACTGGTGTTTCAAAATGCTTTGTAAGTTCATCTTCTTCAATTGTTCTAAGATCTTTTCCCCATTGAATATCCATTTCTGATTTATCTTTTAGTATTTTCAAAGCTTCAGTGTAAGTTATAGTGGGAAAATCAGATTTGGCGATACGTTCTAATTTTTTTATATCCTGACCTAGTATCTCCAGCTCATGTTTATTATTATCCAAAACTTCTTTCAAAATAAATTTCACTTCATCCTTAGCTATCTCTGTTACATCTTGTAAATTTAGCCAAGCTGCTTCCATTTCGGCCATCCAAAACTCAGATAGATGTCGAGAGGTTTTTGATTTTTCTGCTCTAAAGGTTGGACCCATGTTGTATATCTTTTCAAGTGAAAAAATAGCTGATTCTGCATAAAGTTGCCAAGACTGTGACAAATATGTTTTATTATCATAATATTTTACTTCAAATAGTGTTGAACCTCCCTCGCATTGATTTGGTTGAAGAATGGGTGCGTCAAACTCATAGTAACCAAGCTGTCTAAAAAATTTATGTATAGCACCAACAATTGTAGATCTAATCTTAAAAATGGATGTAAGTTTTTGAGAGCGAATCCATAAATGTCTTTGATCAAGTAAAAACTCAGGACTTTGATCCTTAGATATTGGGAAAGGTTCAGCAAAATTTATGATATCAATGTGGGTAACTTGAAGCTCAAATCCACCAGGTGCGCGTTTATCTTCCTTGACTATACCTTTTAATTCTAATGAAGACTCAACCAATGCTTTTTTTGCGTTTTCAAATTCATTATCTGGTAGATTTCCTTTTTTAACTGTAGCCTGAATAATGCCTGTAACATCTCTTATAACCATAAAAACAATGTTACCGCTAGAACGGGTACGGTAAATCCATCCGCGAAGATCCACTTCTTTCTCTGTTTTTTTCCCTTGTAATATTTCTTCAATTTTTATCCATTTTTTTATCTGCATATTGAACCACTTATTCTTAATATAAACTCAGGAAACTGAAATTACGATATTATATAAAAAGTAATCTCAAAAAAAACAGGATATTATTTTATTAGATTTTTAATAATAGTTGTTTAAAAAAATGTTATCATATTATTTATATTGAAATGGAAAAATATATAAATTGACAAAACAACTTTCATTACTTATAAGTAAAATTATATATAAGTAGCAATATATGGAAAGAATATATAAATGCATAATTTAAAAATTTGTACTGAAGAAATTGATAGATGAAAAAAAATGATTTATGCTTAGAGCATAAGAATGCGTAACAATTAAAAAACGGGGGAGACCATGAAAAAAATAATAATAGGTATTTTGATAAGCGTGACAATCATTAGCTCTACTTTTTCGGCTGCAGTGGTTATTGAAAATAAAAATTTAAATAACATATCATTAACTGTTAATGACGAACAAACCACAATTAATGTTCAACAAGGAAATATTGAATCACAAACAATAAAAAAATCAATTGATAAGATTTCTCTTGATAAAATACCATATTTATCAAGAGATGCTATTAACACATCAGTTGATACAATTTCTCCTTATAACCAACAATATTCACCTTTAAATATTACTGCAACAGGACCAAGTGATCTTGACAATGTTACCCTGTATTATCGTTGGAGTGATGATAACAATACTTGGAATGTATACTATTATGGTTGGAATAATGATACTGTTGATGACAATACATGTAATGTAGATAGTAGTGAAGATAAGGGCACTGAAACGAATTTTGCTAACTGTCAGGAGGTTGTTCCTGATGCTGATGTTATGACAATTCAAGAGGCTGATCAAGATTCAGGAACAAGTACAATAGGTAAAACATCTGGTAGTGGTACTGGTTATTATACTCTTAGTTCCAATTATATGTACGGACAAGTTTTTACTGCAACTTCTAGTGGAGAAGTTTATCAAGCAAGTTTTTACGGTAGGAGTAGTACTTCTTCTACACGTAATGGTAAAATGGTAATTTGTGATTCATCTGGTAATATTTTGACTAACGGTATAAGTAATTCGTTTTCAATTAGTTCTTATTCAGGAACTAAAACAGCGACTTATTCAGCAGGGTCAAGACCAATTGTAGAAAGTGGCAAAACGTATTGGATTATGTTAGTTGTAAGTGGAGGTACTAGAATGTATTATGATTCGGTAACAGGTGGAACGAGTAAAAATGATACTACCAATAGTTATACTTCTCCAACAAGCCCAACAGATGCTACATCTGGAACAACAAATTATAGAATATTATCTGCAAGTATATATAACTTTGATTATGAACTAGATATGGAATATCAGTTCAACAATACCAACTACAGCTCCGATTATGAATATCTATGTCTTTATTTAACTGGAAGTGTTTCTGAAAATTTACTTGTTGATTATTGGAATGGTAGTTCTTGGGTTAATCTTGGAACAATAAATAATATTGGTTGGAATAATTTCACAGCAACAGGTTTAACCAGTTCAACTTATAATATAAGACTTAGAGATGAGAATCAGACTGCTGAGGTTACTCAACATTCTTGGAATATTGATTGTATTTTTTTACAAACCTATAGTGTTTATAATTGGATTAAATGGATTAATACTAATAATCCTGATACAGAGTCACCTTGGAATTGGAGTTTTGATTTCCCTAATAATACTGGTTATTATGAGTTTTATAGTATTGGAAAAAAAGCTGGTTCACCTGATGAACCGCCTCCAGATAGTGCTGATGCAATATGTTATTACAATATACCTCCAAATTATCCTCCAGTAGCAAACAACGATTACTATAATGTCAATGAAGACACAACACTAAACATACCCGCACCAGGAATACTAACAAACGACACAGACCCAGAAAACAACACACTAACAACAACACTAATAACCAACACCACAAACGGAACACTAAACCTAAACAACAACGGAGCATTCACATACACACCAAATAACAATTTCAATGGCATAGACACATTCACATACAAAGCATACGACGGAACAGAATACAGCAACACAGCCACAGTAACCATCACAATAAACCCCATAAACGACCCACCAATAGCAAACAACGACT
>Ga0315291_10008427_pt1 | contig 12677 bp, 14 predicted proteins | sample YL17G12_20_MG_FD_203070 | JGI IMG/M metagenome (GOLD analysis project Ga0315291, IMG submission 203070) | Sediment microbial communities from Yellowstone Lake, YNP, Wyoming, USA - YL17G12_20 | ecosystem: Environmental > Aquatic > Freshwater > Lake > Sediment | place: USA: Wyoming | collected... | reverse complement strand
CAGCATGCGCGAGCTCCTCGCGAGGGTGCACGCATCCCTGCGACGCCAGACCATGCTGGCCAGCCCTGCAGGACAGGTGGCCTTCGAGGATGGCCACCTTGCGGTCGATCTCGAGAGGCCGTCGGTGTCGGTGGACGGCAATCCGGTTGCCTTGTCTCCCCGCGAATGGGGCCTCCTGAAAGCCCTGCTGGCGCACCGCGGCCGCGCCAGGACGCGGCATCAGCTCCTGGACGAGGCCTGGGGTGGAGACGAGTACATTGATGCCCGCACCGTGGACGTCCACATCCGGTGGTTGCGCAAGAAAATCGAGCCTGACCCGGACCATCCTGCGTACATTGAAACCATCAGGGGGATCGGGTACCGCTTCGGGAAGTGAGTCGTCGCAGTGGGAGCCCGGGCGTGAGCATAACCTGGAAGCTTGTCCTCAGCTACCTGCTGGTCGTGCTGGTTGCGGTGGGATCCCTCGGCCTCTACCTCGGCCATGAGGCAGACCGTGACTACGTTTCGGCCCTTGAGGACGGTCTGGCCGCCCAGGCCGCCCTGATCTCCGATGAGCTCGGCCCCGCACTTACTGACCCGGCGCACACCGCGGCCTCGCGCAGCACCGCGGCCAGGGCGGCAAAGAGCGGCGGCGCCCGTGTGACGCTGATCGCCGCCAATGGGACGGTGCTGGCCGACAGCGAGCACGACCCTGCCACCATGGAGAACCACGCCTCCCGGCCGGAGGTTCGGGATGCCCTGACGAGGGGGCGAGGCAGCAGTATCCGGCACAGCGCCACACTCGGTCTCGACATGCTGTACGTCGCGGTGGCGGAGAGGAGAGCAGGCGTAGCAACGCGCGTGGTGCGCGTCGCATTGCCCCTGCGCGCGGTGGCGGCAGCGGAGAGACGCATTTGGGTGAGGCTGGCTATCGCCGCTGTTGCCGCGGCTGTCCTTTCCCTTTTGATCAGCCTGGCATTCTCGAAGCGATCGCTGGCAGCCATCAGGCGACTCAGCCAGGCGGCGTCGAGATTGGCTGCGGGCGACCTCGATGCTCGCGTATCGTCCCGGGGTACCGACGAGATCGCCTCTCTCGCCGCCGCCTTCAACGACATGGCTAACGAGATCCGCCTGATGGTGCGGGAGCTCAGGGAGGAGAAGCAGAAGGTCGAGACCATCTTCGCCAGGATGGGCGAAGCTATCGTTGTTACTGACCCGGCTGGGCGCATCAACCTCTGCAACCCGGCCTTCGAGCGCGTATTCGGGGTGCCATGCGAGCAGGCCCACGGACTGACGGTGGCCGATGCCACGAAGAGCAATCCCCTCGACCAGGCATTCCGAGCCGCCCTGGAGGGCGCGCAACAGACGGCCGAGGTGCGGGTGCTCTTCCCGGCACAGCGGATCCTGGAAGCGACGGTAACCGGGATCACCGACGGCCAGACGCTGGGTGCGGTGGGGATCTTGCACGATGTCACCCAGCTGCGCCGGCTGGAGGCTGTGAGGCGGGAGTTCGTCGTCAACGCCTCCCATGAATTGCAGACACCGATCACCGCCATTCGGGCGATGACCGAGACACTGCTGGCCGGCGGCCGGGACGACCCCGCTTTGACCGAACGCTTCCTGCAAGACCTGGAGAGACAAGCTAACCGTCTGGGGGCGCTGGTTCGCGACCTGCTCGACCTGGCATCGGTCGAGGCGGGAGTCCACTCCCACGGCTCAGGGATGGTCGCCGTCTCCGAGGTCGCGTCCAATGTGGCGGAGCAGCTGCGGTCACTGGCCGAGCAGAGGCAAGTGGCGGTGGAGTTGGACGTTCCGGCGGACGTGACTGTGGGCTGTGACTGGGCATCCCTGAGTCGCATCCTGTCGAACCTGCTGGATAACGCGATCAAGTACACGGAGGCCGGTGGCCGAGCCGGAGTCACGGCATCCCGCGCGGACGACGTCGTCTCTGTCACCGTCTGGGACACCGGCATTGGCATCCCCTCCACAGACCTGGAGCGCGTCTTCGAGCGCTTCTACCGCGTAGACAAGGGACGCTCGCGGGCGCTTGGAGGGACCGGATTGGGCCTGTCCATCGTGAAGCATCTGGCGGATACACTGGGCGGTCGGGTCTCGGTGGAGAGCGAGCTCGGCAAAGGCAGTCGCTTCACTGTAGTGCTTCCAGCACCCAGACCTTGACCTCCGAGCCCCCGCGAATCCCATGGGTCTCCACACACCACCTCCAGGGCATTCCCCTAACCCAGCCCTAACCCACCCCTAACCCTTGCTTAAGGCCCCTTAGCCCTCCCCTAATCTTCTCCTGGTAGCATAGGGTCAGCACCCGAAGCGAAAGGAGAGTGCATGAAGCGACTGACCGCGATCATCGTCCTCGCCTGGGCGATGCTCTTTGTGGGTACAGCATGGGCGCAGGACCAGGCGACGGGCGAAGAGGGGGCGCCGCAGGCGGCCCCAGCCGCTGCTGCGCAGCCCGATCTGCAGCAGCAGATTGACGAGCTGAAGCAGCGCCTCGGCGACTACTATCAGCTCAAGAAGCGCCTGGACGAGTTGGGGAAGAAGCAGCAGACCACCGAGAAGAGCCCCCAGCAGATGGTGGAGGCGGCCAACAAGGATACCAAGATCAAAGTGGACGGGCGGATGTTCGCGGGCGCGTTCAAGACCGGCGAGCAGGGCAGCTTCCCGAACCGCAGCCTCGACATCCCCGACGCGAAGCTCCGCTTCACCTTCTCGCCGTCGAAGGACGTCACCATTGTCAACCGGTTCAGCAACAACCGGGCCGGACCGAATGGGTTCGACTACTTCTATCTGGATCTGAACAACTGGGGCGGCGCCGTTCCCGGGCATGTGCTGCGGGTCGGCAAGTTCAAGATGGATGTCGGCCAGGAAACGTGGACCGACAATCCGGTCGAGAGCATCCTCATCACGAACTCGGTGTCCCACATCTCTGGCTATGACGAGGGCATCAACTTCCGCGGGCCGCTCGGTCGTGGGGGGGCCACCTACTCGCTGGCGCTGATGAACGGCAACAAGGGCGTGGTCGGCTCGGACAGCGGGCTGGCCTGGTCGGCGAAGCTGGGCGCCCTGGTGAACAAACAGCTCTACCTGTCGGCTAGCTACCTGCGCACCGGTGACCTCGTGAAGACGGATAGAACGCTGGACCAGCCCGACTTCGGCATCGCCGAGGTGTTCGACGCCCCGCCGGGCGCGATATCCTGGGGGCGAAGTCTGTGGCAGGCAGATGCCCGGTATGGCTATGGAAGGGACGGCCTCAAGTCCGTGGTGGGCGCTCCGGCGGATGTGCCCTGGCAGGCCGGCGCAACCTATGGGCAGTTCACCGATGACGCCACTGGCGCGCCGGATCGGAAAGGCAGGTACTGGTTCATGGAGGGCCTGTACAACCTGAGCCCCAAGACCTACCTCGCCACTCGTTACGGCGATACCTCGTTGGACGGCGGCGCCGTGGCGAAGCTGGGCGGCATCTCGGTGGCGGTCAACGACTACCGTCGGCTGTCATTGGGCGCCGGTTACCGAATCACCCCGATGACGCATATCAAGCTCGAGTTCACACGTAACACGACCAGCGGCGGCAAGACGCAGCCGGACCTGGATCAGATCGCAATCGGTCTGGCCACCAAGTTCTGAAGGGAGAGATGATCATGCTACACCGCATCACCGCGTCCAGATTCCTGCTCGGGCTAGCGCTCCTGGGGCTAGCCATTACGGTCAGCCTCAGTGCCGGCTGGGCAGCGACCAGCCTCACCGGCGCGGGGGCGACGTTCCCCTACCCGCTGTACTCGAAGTGGTTTGATGTCTACCAGAGGGAGCACAAGGTAGCCATCAGCTACCAGTCCATCGGCAGTGGCGGTGGCATTCAGCAGCTCAAGTCCGGCACCGTGGACTTCGGCGCCAGCGACGCGCCCCTGAGTGACCAGGAGATGAGGGACATGCCGAGCCCGGTGGTGCATCTGCCCATGGTGGCCGGCGCGGTGGTGATTGCCTACAACCTGCCGGGCGTGCAGAAAGGACTGAAGCTGAGCGGGGACGCTGTCGCCGATGTCTTCCTCGGCGGTATCACGCGCTGGAACGATAGGCGCATTACATCCCTGAACCCGGGCGCGAAGCTGCCGAACCTACCGATTGCGGTTGCGCATCGCTCCGACGGCAGCGGCACCAGCTACATCTTCACCAGTTATCTCTCGGCGGTGAGCAAAGAGTGGGCGAGCAAGGTCGGCACCGGCAAGTCGGTCAACTGGCCGGCCGGCATCGGCGGCAAGGGCAATGACGGCGTGGCCGGGGTAGTCAAGCAGACCCCCGGCGCCATCGGCTATGTCGAACTGGCCTACGCCACACAGAACAGGCTCCCCTACGCGTATGTACGCAATCGCGGAGGCAAGTTCATAGAGCCCACCATCGCCACCACCACCGCCGCAGCCGCGGGGTCGGTGAAGGCGATGCAGAAGGACGTTCGGGTCTCGATCGTCAACGCCGCTGGCAGTGACGCTTACCCCATCGCGGGGTTCACCTATATCCTGGTCTATCAGCGCCAGTCGAATGCAGGCAAGGGCCGGGCGCTGACCGCCTTCCTCCGGTGGGCGGTGCGCGACGGTCAGAAGTACGCGGCCCCCCTGCTCTACGCCCCTCTGCCCAATCAGGTGGTGTCTGTAGACGAAAGGAACATCAACTCCATCAGCTTCGCAGGGAAGTAGCTGGCTCCTGCGCAAGCGGCACGTGCGGATCGAGGCGGGGATGTCCCCGGTGGCATCCCCGTCTCGTCTTCCCACAAGCGCCAGGAGAATCTCCCCATGAGTGGACGACTCAGAGTCCTGTTCCTCTGCACCGGCAACTCGTGCCGCAGCCAGATGGCGGAGGGGTTCGCGCGCGATTACGCTGGCGACAGGCTGGAGGTCTACAGCGCGGGCACTAGTCCTGAGCCCATCCGCGCCGAGACCGTCGAGGTCATGCGCGAAGTGGGCATAGACATCTCTGGCCAGTACCCCAAGGGTCTCGACGCAGTGCCCCAGGAGATGGATGTTGTGGTGACCGTCTGTGATCGCGCGGCCGAGGCCTGCCCGTTCTTCCCTGGCTCCCCTCGCGTCCTCCACTGGTCGCTGCCTGACCCGACCCAGGCGCAGGGAACTCCCGACGAAGTGAGACAGACCTACCGTGCTGTGCGCGACCGGATCGCCGAGCTCGTGCGTGTCTTGGTGTCGGAGCTAACAGGGCCCAATCCTTAACCCAGCCCTAACATCACCACGGTCTGCTCTTAACCTGGCCTAGGTACGCTCTCCCCAAGGAAGGGGGCGTCCTATGTCAGTTGAGAGACGTTGGGCGCTTATCGCCCTCGTCGCGACGGTGTCCATGATGGCTGTCCGCGGTCTCACCTGTCAGGCCAGACCGGTCGTCTCGGAGCGGTGATTCGTGGAAGCGGCAGTTGACCAGCCCAGGTCGCTGAAGCGGCGTGGCATCTTCGCCGGAGGATTCGAGGACCGCGTCTTCAAGTGGACGACGCTGCTGTTCGCGGCCTGCGTGATCGCCATCATCGGGTCGCTCGCCTACCTGTTGGTCGCCGATTCCTGGCCCGCCATCCGCAGGTTCTCCTGGGGCTTCCTGTCGGGTCGCACCTGGGACCCAGTGCACGATGTCTTCGGCTGGCTTCCGTTCGTCTACGGGACCGTGGTGTCCTCCGCGCTGGCGCTGTTGCTGGCCGTCCCGATCAGCCTGGGAGCGGCCGTTTTCCTGGCCGAACTCGCCCCGCCGTGGCTTCGCAGTCCCTTGTCTTTTCTGGTCGAACTGCTCGCCGCGGTGCCGAGTGTGGTCTATGGCATCTGGGGCATTTTCGTGCTCGTGCCAGTGCTGCGGCCGCTGGAGATATGGCTGGGGATGCACCTGGGCACGGTGCCGCTCTTTTCCGGTGCGCCCTATGGCATTGGCATGCTGGCGGCGGGACTGATCCTGGCAGTCATGGTGCTGCCGATCATCACCGCCGTCTCGCGAGACGTGCTGCGCGCAGTTCCGGTCTCCCAGCGCGAAGCGGCTTACGCGCTCGGGGCCACCCGGTGGGAGGCCATCCGCGGGCCGGTCTTCCGCTACGCGAGAGCGGGAGTGCTGGGCGCGATCATCCTCGGGCTGGGCCGCGCGCTGGGCGAGACCATGGCGGTCACCATGGTGATCGGCAACACGCCCTCGATCTCTGCCTCCGTGTTCGCCCCGGCCGACACCATGGCCAGCGTGCTCGCGAATCAGTTCATGGAGGCGACGGGCAGGTTGCACAGAGCCGCGTTGATGGAAATCGCGCTGCTCTTGTTTCTTGTCACCATAGTCATCAACGCGGTCGCCCGATTGCTCATCTGGAGCGTCGCCCGCGGGGCGCAGGGGGGAGTGAGAGAATGAGCCTTCCCACCGCGCGAGGCGCAGCGCTGAGGCACGTTCGCCGCAGAGCCGTCAACGGCCTGATGTGGGGCTGGGGTGTGGTCTGCGTGCTAGCTGCGGTCATCCCGCTGGGATTCGTGCTCTACTACGTCATCGCTCAAGGCGCCTCTGGGATCAACCTCGATTTCTTCACCCAACTGCCCAAGCCGGTCGGGGAACCGGGCGGCGGGATGGCCAACGCCATTGTCGGCAGCCTCATCCTGGTTGGGCTGGCTAGCCTGGTGGGTCTGCCGATAGGCATCCTGGGAGGCATCTACCTCGCCGAGTTCGGCACCAATCGCTTTGCCTGGACCGTGCGCTTCTTCGCCGACGTGCTCAGTGGCGTGCCCTCCATCGTGATCGGCATTTTCATCTGGGCGATGGTGGTGGTCCCCACCCACACGCTCTCCGCCCTGGCCGGCGGGGCCGCCCTGGGCGTGATGATGATCCCAACCGTCGTGCGAACCACAGAGGAACTGGTGCGGTTGGTGCCCGTTTCACTGCGCGAGGCCAGCCTCTCGCTGGGGGCGACGCATTGGCGAACGGTGCTCAAGATCGTGCTGGTGGCGGCGAAGGGCGGAATCGTCACCGGCGTTCTTCTCGCGGTCTCTCGCATCGCAGGCGAGGCCGCTCCGCTGCTGCTGACCGCGGGCAGCAACCAATTCTGGTCCACGCACATCAACCAGCCCATGCCGAGCTTGCCCGTCCAGATCTTCACCTACGCCATCCAGCCCTACGAAGACTGGCAGCGACAGGCGTGGGCCGCGGCTCTGGTACTCGTGAGCCTGGTCTTCGTGCTCAGTGTGGCGGCCCGGTACGTGACCAGAGGGCGCTTCCGCATGGTGAGGTAAGCGATGCTCAGCACGTCAGTAGCAGTTCAGCCGGGCAGTCTGCGCCAGCAGGGCGATCGCGCAGCGAAGGTCGAGGTCGAGCACCTCAACTTCTACTACGGCCGCTTCCAAGCCCTGAAGGATGTGAATCTCACCATCCGCGAGCGGCAGATCACGGCGCTCATCGGGCCGTCTGGATGCGGCAAGTCAACATTCCTGCGAGCCCTCAATCGGATGAATGACATCATCGAAGGCACGCGGACGGAGGGCGAAGTGCGCCTCGATGGCCAGGACATCTACGACCGCGATGTGGATGTGGTAGCTCTTCGGAGGCGCGTCGGGATGGTGTTCCAGCGGCCGAACCCTTTCCCCATGTCGGTCTTCGAAAACGTGGCTTACGGGCCGCGCATTCACGGGCTCGCCCGTGGCTCTGACCTCGAGGACCTGGTGGAAGAGAGCCTGAAGCGTGCCGCCCTCTGGGATGAGGTCAAGGATAAGCTGAGAGACTCGGCCTTCGCTCTCTCCGGCGGTCAGCAGCAACGGCTCTGTATTGGTCGTGTGTTGGCCGTCGGCCCGGAGGTGGTGCTGATGGATGAGCCCTGCTCGGCGCTGGACCCACTCTCGACTCTTCGCATCGAGGAGTTGATGCACGAGCTGCAGCAGAAGTATACGATCGTGATCGTGACCCACAACATGCAGCAGGCCGCCCGGGTGTCTCAGGAGACTGGGTTCTTCCTGCATGGCGAGATGATCGAGTTTGGCCCCTCTACCACGATCTTCACCGATCCCACCGACAAGCGAACCGAGGACTACGTGACGGGACGATTCGGATAGCAAGGAGCCCGAGAGTTGACCACTCCCATCCGACACAGCTTCGACGAGCAACTTACCACGCTCCAGCAGGACGTGGTGCGTATGGGCAGCATGACGGTGCAGGCGGTAGACATGGCCGTCCGGGCGCTCACCGAGCGTGACCTGGGACTGTGCGACCAGGTCATGGCCCTCGAGAACCAGATCGATGACCTGAACATCGATATCGAGTCTCGCGCCATCCAACTGCTTGCCCTTCAGCAGCCCATGGCGCGGGACCTGCGCACTATCGCCGGCGTGCTGCGTATCATCACTGACGTCGAGCGCATCGGCGACTACGCGGTGGACGTCAGTCGCCAAGCGAGGACGCTGGCCGACCAGCCCCTGTTCAAGCCCCTGGTGGACATCCCGCGCATGGCGACTATCGTGCAGAAGATGCTGCACGACGCGCTAGAGGCACTTGTCCGCCGTGACCTGGATCTGGCGATGGAGGCCGTCCGCCGGGACGACCAGGTAGATCACGCCTACAAGTCCCTGCACCAGGAGCTGCTCGGATACATCCAGCGCGATCCGCGACTCGCCGTTCAGGCCATCGCCTTGCTCCTGGTAGGGACATACCTGGAACGCATGGCTGACCACGTCACCAACATCGGCGAGCGCATCTGGTACATGGAGACGGGACAGCTGAAGGAGCTGCACGAGTAGTCTGGCGACCGGCTGACGATCATGGATGCCGAGGCCTGCTCATGGACAGGCACTATCTGTACGTCATCTGTATGTGCCTGGCGGCGTTCTCTTTTGCCCCCGCCCTTCTGCTTCTGGGAGGGCGATTCGCAACCGCAACTTCGGAAGGAAACTCGACTCATCCCCGAAACGCGGACCTCGTCCACAGGAAATGGGTGTTCGCGGATGGGTACGGTGCACAGGGCATGCGTTTCGAAAGCGCCAGGTCCCGCTGCGCGCTGACCTGAGTGCGAGCTTCCAAGCCGCCCCCCGAGAAGGCAGCGATTTCCATGCTTCTCTCTCTCGGGCACACCCCCAGCGCCATCTGTGGCCAGGGCCTACTGCTAACGAGACGGAGTCCGCGTGGTCTGTGTGGCGGACGCCATGAGACTGGAGAACGCCGTCAGACCGGAGAAAACGACCGTTTCGGCAGCAGTGCCATGTGCTGCTGGACACGCTCTCTCAAAACGCTTTCTGCCCGAAGTCCGTCCACAGCTTTCAGAGAAAGAGAGAGGCAAAAGGCCGTTTTAGGTGGGATTTGGCGTCCAAACAGGGCCACCTCGTCCACATCTTACCAGAGGGGCGAAATGCCCAGGAGACGCCCACAGACGCCAGGAGAAGCGCAGAAGCGCCCTCGGTTGAGAGCGTCTCAAAACGGAGAGAGACGGTTCCACCTGGTGAAGATGGTGGAGGCGGTGGGAATTGAACCCACGTCCGATGGACAGTCCCCGCGGGCCGCTACGAGCGTAGCCTGTGTTTTGCTTTCGCCCAGCATCACGCCCACAGGCAGGCTTGATGCCGGGCTAGTTCGTGCTTTCTCCCCTCCCCCCTACGAACCTCGGGGCTCGGGAAAGCTAGCTGGTGTTTGCGCCCAAGCCGACCTTGCTAGCCCGATCGGGAGGACGTCGCCGCGCTAGGCGGCGAGTGCCAGGCAGTTGGTACTGTTGGCAGTTGTTGGTTTGCGCGTTTTGTCGAGATCACGCGACTCGGCTCGCGTCCCGCAGCTCCCGGCCCACCGTCGAGCCCTTTCGCCCCCACAGTGCCATTCCATTCTACCCCCCGAGCCGGCCGCGGTCAACCCGCGGGCCCCCGCCCATTGTTGGGCCAGATCGCCAGCCTGGGGTGCTCTGTTCAGGCCGCGCGGTAGACCCGGTCTCCGGGGCGCACCTTCTCGGCGACGTGGATGCCGACCGAATCGCCAGGCCCAGCCTTCGCCGCTGCCTGGTGCTCGATCTGCATCGAATCCACGGTCAGCACGAGATCCGTGGTGTGGCCCTTGACCCTGATCTTCTCCCCCACGGTGAGGGTGTCCGTGAGGTCCACGGCCATGACGTTGATCTTGCTGAAGTAGTGGGTGACCTCACCAATCGCCTTTCCCTCCGGCGCACCGGACTGCTCAGCCATTCCTCTACCTCCCGAGCAAGTTGGCGGATCCAGCCGAGATTTCGCTGTAGGCGGCGGCGCGCCTGCCGGATGCGGCAAGGCTCTGCCCAAATGCCACCTGGCGGCACTGGGGGGCACCTGAGCGCCCTTGGCGCCAGTCCGCAGAGTGAGCTGAGAACGGCTTACGAGGCGGTATGCCCCCGGAGGAGCGTTTCCCCCCAAGCAAGGCCGGCGCCCCCTATGACAGTCAGCGGGAACTGTGGAATAACCTTCCCAGCCAGGCTCAGCCAGGTAGAGGCGCCGAAGCGTTTCGGCGCCACTGTTTTCGCGTCGGACTGAGGCCGAGGGGAGAGCGCGGGAGAGAAGGGTGTTTGAGGTCCTGACGACCCTATCTAAGGGCGGCTACGTGATGGTGCCGCTCGCGATCTGTTCGATGCTGGCGGCGACCGTCATCATCGAGCGCTACCTCGTGCTCCGGAAGGCCGACCGGGGCGGCGCGGAGCTGATGGGAGCGATCCGCCGTGCCTTTCATGCCGGGGACGGTGCCGAAGCGCTGGCCGAGTGCGAGCAGGTCGGAAGCCCCCTGGCCAACGTGCTGGCGGCGGGATTGCGCGCCTATCTAAGGGGTAGCTCGGTCTCGGAGGCGATGGAAGAGCAGGTGCTGGTGGATCAAAGCGTGCTCAACCGCCGCCTGGCCGTGCTCGATACGGTTGTGACTCTGGCTCCGTTGCTCGGCCTGCTCGGGACCGTGCTCGGCATGATCTCAGCTTTCCGCATCATCTCGGTCAGTGGCGCCAGCCATCCCGCGGGGATCACAGGCGGAGTGGCCGAGGCGTTGATCGCCACCGCCACCGGCCTGGCGATCGCCATCTTCAGCCTGGTGGGGTACAACTGGTGCCGCGACCGGCTGCGCCAGATCACCGATGAAATCGAGCTGCGCGCCACCCAGCTCGAGCACCTGCTTGAGACCGCCGGGGACCGGGAAGGAGTGCCTGTTGCGCGTTAGGCGGCCGCCGGTAGGCAAAGCTCGGATCGAGCTGATCCCTATGATTGACACCATGGCATTCCTCCTGGTGTTCTTCATGATCGCGTCGCTGGCCATGACGCGCCAGGCCGGCCTGCCGGTGAGCTTGCCCCGGGCCGAGGCGGCCAGCCCCCAGACCTGGGGAGATCGTGCGCTGGTGGTCACGCTTGACCGCGCCGGCGGCCTCTTCCTCAACAAGATCCCGGTGAAGCGCCAGCGGCTCGAGCAAGAACTCAGGGCGCGCCTGAATAAGCGGCCGGACCTGATGGTGGTGATCAACGCTGATGCCAGCCTGCGGCACGGGGATGTGATCAGCGTCATGGACACGGCCAAGCGAGCCGGAGCGGCCCACATGGCGATCGCAACCAGAGCCTCCCAGGAGCCGCCGCAGTGAGGACTCGCGGCCGGGACCGATACCTGAAGTGGGCCTTCGCGGTGGCCTTGCTGCTGCACGCGCTCGCGCTGGCCGCGGCGGGCCGGCTGCCCGCGGCGCCAGCCGGAGACGGGGGCCTCGACCAACTGCGCGTTTTCGACGACTCGGCCCCGATCGTGATCTCGGCGGTAAGTCTGGTGGAGTGGTCCGAGTCCCCGCGTCAGGCATCGCCGGCCGAGCCGCCGGCTCCCAGGATCATCCGGTCTGCTGTGACTCCGCAGGTCGCTGCGCCAAGCACCACGAGAAGCGGGGAGACCGTGGCGCAGCAGCCCCAGAACACGATACTGCCTGCTCACCCGGGATCCCGACGACCGGCGATCAGCCGGCACCCGCAGGCAGCAGGGCCGGGCGGAGGCGGTGGCGGAGGAGCGGTTGACCTGGGGTCGCGCAGCGCGCGAGGCGATTGGGGCGGCGCGCCGAGCGGCAGCACGCCCGTGGGGACGCCGCCGGGCGCCGGTGAGGGCAGCGGAAAAGGAGCAGGAGCCGGTAGCGGAGGTGGGACCGGCGGTGGCACAGGCGGAGGCGAGGGAAGCGGCCGAGGAGGGGGGTCGGGCGCGGGCTCGGGCGAGGGAGACAGTGGCGTCGGCACGTCCACGCCATTCACTTCCAAGATCGCCGACCGGTCCGAGCCCGAGGTGATCGCAAAGGGCGCACTCGACTACCCGCAGGCCGCGGCCGAGGAGGGGGTGGAGGGCACAGTGCAACTCGAGGTGCTGGTGACCGAGAGCGGCGCGGTGGCGGAGGTGAAGGTCACGAAGTCGAGCGGTGACCAGCGGCTGGACGCCGCGGCGAAGGAATGGGTCCGACGGTGGCGCTATCGCCCGGCCGTGCAGGACGGCAAGGCCAGGCAGGTCCCGACTCACGCGACCGTGATCTTCGAGCTCAGGTAACTTCCGGGTCAGGCGCATCGTCCCGCGCGCCCGCGAAGACCATAATGCGGAATTGCTGCTGGGCCGAACAGCAACAACTGAGTGGCAACGGAGGAACTGTAACGATGAGGGCACCCAGCATTAGACGGACCATCTTGTGGCTAGTTGTAGTCCTGACGATCCTGGCCAGCACCTCGGCATGGTGCGCAGTCACGGGCCTG
>Ga0315291_10008426_pt1 | contig 12677 bp, 7 predicted proteins | sample YL17G12_20_MG_FD_203070 | JGI IMG/M metagenome (GOLD analysis project Ga0315291, IMG submission 203070) | Sediment microbial communities from Yellowstone Lake, YNP, Wyoming, USA - YL17G12_20 | ecosystem: Environmental > Aquatic > Freshwater > Lake > Sediment | place: USA: Wyoming | collected... | reverse complement strand
CGGGCTCGCGGGACACAGAGTTGAAAACGCTGTGGCAGCCGATGCAGAGAGTCGCGCTTCGTATCAAAGACAAACACCCCGGCGCGACGTTTGTCGCCGTGGCGGTGGATGAAAGGCGGCGCAGGGCGCTTGAAGAAAGCCAAATCCCGGGTTTTGAATGTGAATACGCGATCGATGCGGTTTGCCAGACGGCGAACGTCGTCGATTTCGCAATCGTTGCCAGCGGCAGTGCGACCCTGGAGGTCGCGGCGATGGGATGCCCGATGGTGATAATGTATCAATCCAGCAGAATCCTCTGGCATCTTGTGGGCTGGTGGCTGATAAAGACGAAGTACTTGTCTTTGGTCAACATACTGGCGGGGAAGGAGCTGGCACCGGAGTTTATGCCGTACTTCACCTCGATAGAGCCTATCGTCGAGAGCATTGAGCATTTCCTAAGAGACAAGGACAAGCTGGCGCAACTGAGCAGGGAGCTGACGGAGCTGACTAAGCCGTTGGCCGAGAAAAAGGCGGGGCAGGAAGTCGCTCGGATTGTCGCGGAAATGCTGAATTGAACACGCGGTCCTGCGGTCTTCGCATAAACCCATCCTTGGTATCGGGGGAGACTTTGTGAACCAAAGCTCGAATATACGAAGATTTGATGTCACGGCGACTATGGCGGCCATCGGCGCGATGTCCTTCTGGGCGCTGGGGCCTATATTCATAAAGTATCTCACGGGGCATCTCGATGCGTGGACGCAGAACCTGCTGCGTTATTCGGTGGCGTGCGTCTTCTGGCTGCCGTTCCTGGCCCTTTCGGCTCGCAGAAAGAGGCTCGATGCAAGGGTGTGGCGAAGGGCGGCCCTGCCGGCGGGGGCGAATATCATTATGCAGAGCCTGTGGGCGGCGGCGTTCTACTACATAGACCCCGCCTTTATGGTGCTCCTGACAAACACGAACATCATCTGGATAGCGGGCTTCTCGCTCATATTCTTTCCCGAAGAAAGGGGATTGGTCGGGAGCAAGAGGTTCTGGGCCGGCCTTGTGCTTTGTATCGCCGGCGTCGCTGGGGTGCTGTGCTTCAAGGAAGGCTTCGCGGCGGAAGGGACGATGACCGGCGTGGCTATTGCGCTAAGCTGCGCGTTTATGTGGGGGCTTTATACCGTTTCGGTCAGGGCGGCGTTCCGGGAAATAGATTCGCGAAGCGGGTTCTCGGTGATAAGCATTTACACGGTTGCGGGGCTTGGCGTCTTTGCGCTGGCGTTCGGCGATTTGGGCAAATGCACAACGCTGGGCGGCAGAGAGTGGGGGATTGTTGTGATTTCTGCGGTGCTGTGCATCGCGCTGGCGCATGTGCTGTACTACTCCGCGATGCGGCGTATCGGCGCGACCATACCTGCCCTTGTGGTGCTGGCGGAGCCAATTGCAGTGCTTGCGATTTCACACGCACTCTTCGGCGAATCGCTGAATATTCCTCAATTGGTCTTCGCGGCGATGCTTCTGATAGGCGCGGGACTGGCTATCTGGTCCCAGCAGCATTTGAAGTCAGATTAACCTAATCTCTTGCAGGTTAAGGACTTATAATAAAATTCAGAAAAAAATCATTTTTCCCTTGACGGATTGACATAGTGTGCTATAATTATAGTACAATATAGTATTAGATGAACATTAGACCGAGTTGCTGAACAAGGACTGCAAATGATCGATTTTAGGCTGGACATCAAGAGCGGCGTGCCTTTTTACCGCCAGGTTGTTGACCAGATACGATATGCTATCGCATCCAGACAACTTCTGCCTGGAGAACAGCTGCCTACCGTCAGGGACCTGGCCGTGCAGTTAGAGATTAACCCCAACACGGCACGCAAGGCCTATTCCGAGCTGGAAATCTTAGGGGTATTGGACACTCAACAGGGCACAGGCACTTTTGTAGGCGAGAGAAAAATTGAAATTGCAGAGGCGGAAAAAGACCGTATGCTCGGACAAATATGTGATGAGCTGGTTGCGCGTGGGCACCAGTACAACCTTACCCTTGAGCAAATTGTTGACCACTTACAAAGGAGGCTTAACAATGCTGGAAAAGAGAAAGACCGCACCGGTTAGATCAATTGCCGCCACTTACACCGAAAGCCTCAAGACGGTGAATACTCAGGTAAATCCCGTCGCCTTTTTGGCGGCGTTCATCGTTCTGCTGGCAGGGTTCGCGGTGAACAGGGTCATCGAAAAAGACTGGTCCTCCATTAACATTCCCTGCGCGGTAGTAACCATTCTACTGAGCGTTTACACGGAGCTGGCATTAAAAGTCGCCAAGCAATGGGAGCGGGCGGTGGTATTGCGGCTGGGCAGGTTCCACCGCCTAAAGGGCCCGGGTATGTTCTTTATCATTCCCATTGTCGAGGGCATCGCCCAGGTCGTGGATATGCGAATCCGCTCCACCGATTTCAATTCTGAATCGACCCTGACCAAAGATACTGTGCCGGTCAACGTTGACGCTATATGCTTCTGGATGGTCTGGGACGCCAAAAAAGCCATTCTTGAGGTGCAGGATTATTTTCTGGCCATAGTCCTCTCGGCGCAGACGGCGCTGCGGGACATCATCGGCACGCATGAGCTTGCGGATATGCTGACACACCGCGGCGCACTCGGAAACAGACTGCGGGAGGTGCTCGAAGAAAAGACAAATCCCTGGGGCGTAACCGTTCAGTCTGTGGAGATCCGCGACATCATCATACCCAAGGACCTGGAAAACTCAATGTCCAAGCAGGCGCAGGCCGAGCGAGAGCGACAGGCGAGGATCATTTTGGGCACGGCCGAGACCGAAATCGCCGAGAAATTCGCCCAGGCCGCCAAACACTACGAGTCCAATCCCGTCGCGATGCACCTGCGAGGAATGAATATGTTATTTGAGGGCTTGAAAGAAAAAGGCTCGATGATCATCGTCCCAAGCTCCGCACTGGAGACGATGAACCTCGGAGCAATTGGCGGGCTGGCCGCCCTCAGCCAAGTCGATAGCGAAAAGGACCGGCGCGAAAGCAGCACCCCTTAACTTAAGAGCCTCGAACGCAGTCAAACAAGAAAAGTCCCGGACACCACTGAATTATTCTTCCCACGGGTCGGGGGTGAGGATGATTTGCCGCTGGGCAGTTTGCGGGGCTTGCGGCGGTGCGCCGGCCCTGGCCTGGAGCGTATAGATGCCGGGCTTGAGTCCGCGGCTTTCAAACGCGCCTCGCAGTGAGCCAGCCGCTGCTTTGTGCATTTGCTCTTCAACGAGCCGGTCGCCGGTAAGCAGCGCGATTCTGATTTCACCGCTCGCTGAGGCGGCGCTAACGGTCCACGGAATGATTTCGCTCACGTAGTATTCGTCGAGCGGCGTCGTGACAGATAACGGTGCTTCCTCGACCACTTCCAGCGAAACGTCGTCGATGTAGAAGAAGCAATTTTTGGCCAACTCCGCCTCGGGGATGCTGCACCACGTGTGGATATCCATGCTCTCCAGGTCGTTGCTCAGGCGGCCTTCGGTCTCGAAGTGATTCCAAACGGCAGGGTCCTCGACGCCGCCTCTAAAGTAGAATCCTTCCCCCGGCCCCCCCTTGAGGTTTTGGCGCAGACCCAAACCCGGCACCGTCGTTCCGCCGCCAAGCCGCATCCAGTACCCGACTTTGACGCGCTTGCCGCGCAGGCTTTTTACCATGTCGCTTGAAAATCCCACGTTGACGGTGAGCCAGCGAGGATCTCGTCCCTTGTATTCTGCGTCGGCGACTTTGCTCAGGTCCCATTTCAAGGAGAATCGGCCCGAATGGGCGGCCTCGTCGGTCACTCTCAAGGCCCCGACCGGCTTTTCCTTCGCTGTCGGATAGCCCAGGTGGTAACTGCCGCGCGGCGAGCCGTCGGCCTCCGAAGGATCCTCAAAAGATGGGTTGTCAACAAGGTTCGGTCCGAGCTTGATCGGGCTGGGCGGATTCTCTGCGACCGCCGCGAAAGGCAGGGTCCGTTCGCGGTCACCTTGCAGGGCCAGGATTTCCCTGGCAATGCGCCACCGGTACCGGCCAAAGGCCAGCGGATTGTCGATCGTCGGCGCATCGCCCGCCAGGAGGGGCTCCAGTACGCGCTGGGCCCTTTGCGCTGCTTCGATTGCGCCTCGCTCTTTGGCTTGCTGAATCTGTTGTTGTAGTGTGGCCACATAGCGGCAATCATCCACGCCCTCGCGGCAGAGTTCCCAATAGATCGTCGGCGTCGGCCTGTCAACGCCGGGAAAAATCACATTCCAATCCTTATGACCGCCGTCGAAGTCGTTGTAAGGATTGGCCTGAGTGGCGGCGAATCCCCAGGCCGTGGCCACCTCGGCACCCGAACGAAGGAATTCAAAGCCCGTATGGCCGCGAGAGGCCAACGTGCTGTGGGCGTAGAACATCCCGTTCTCGTAATACCAGAACGGATGGCCCTGCTTTGCCCCCTGCAGAACCTTGTCGCGATTGTAGTAGCCGTAGGCGTAAATCCGCACATCCACTCGGTCGCCGAGGCGCTGCACGCAACCGGAAGTGACGGTAACGGCCGTTTGGCAGCCGGGGACTTCATGGACAAAGTCCAAAACATTCTCAGCGAAGAGATAACGGTTCTCGGTTTTGTTGTTGCCGGGCTCGTCGATGGGGAAAAAATAAATCTTGGGCCAATTGCGGCGATTGGCTTCGTCGCGGATATATTGCACAAGCCCGACAATGGCCTTGTGGGCTCTGGGACTGAAGGTCCCGGGAATGTGCTTGTTTTCCGGTTCGGCGAAACCATATTCCAGATTTCGGCAGGTATATTCGAAGCAGATCACCACCGGGGCGCCGGAGCCTAACTGTTTGAGGTATTCCATATCCTGCGGAAGCGTGGACAGACCATACGTAAAGCTGCCGTCGGGATTTTCTTCCACGCCGAAGTAATAGTTGAGCAATGCCAGGTCAAAACCAGCAGCGCGATAGTCCGCCATATCCGCCTGGGCCAGACGCTCAACCTCCACAGGCGATTTCCGCCCGCGCCGCTCCGGTCCCCATAAACTTCCGACCGGCGGAAAACTATCCAGCCATGTACCCCAGTGCTTCTCCGCGGGCCGACTCAGTTGGAAGGGAAGGATCAGCAGACGCCACTCCAGCACGACGGGCGGGGCCTTTTCCGGCCGCACGGTCAACGACATCCGATAGCGTCCTGCAGGGATATCCGGCGGCACATGGACCGTCAGCCACCACTGCTTGACTTGGCCTGCTTGCACGCGGCAGGCGCGTCCGGAAGGCGGCTCGATCATCTCGGGCACAATGTGGTATTCGCCTTTGCCTCCCCAGTCGCTGGCCCTCTGCGGCCAACACCGGACCACCCCGACGCTCACATTGTGTCGCGCGATTCCGGGTTGGCCCTTTTCGCCGACGAAATCCGACAGCTCCACGGACACATTTCCCAAATCCTTCTGGGCGGAAACGCACAATGTTGCCGGCTCAAACTCGCCCGGCGTGGCCAAAGCGGTCAGTGGCCTCCCAATCGCCGTCCGCGCCGGAATGTACGCCGGCACAATTTGCTCCGTGTAATCAACCGGGAAGACAACATATCCTCGCTGCTGTTCCTCCGGCGTCAACTCCAGCGGCGGATTCGCCGGAACGTATTTGGCCTCCTTCCAGTTCGGCAGCTCCTGTTCGGTCAGGAAGAATATGTCACGCTCCAGTTTGGCGGTGACTTCGGCAAGCTCCTGCCCTTCTCTTGCGATTACCAGGCCGCAGAGAATCCAGCCGTTGGGACCTTTCAATTCGATCCGCAGTCGTCCGTTCTCCGCGCGGGCCTGGAAGGGTTCCATGAAAACGAATGCCCGACGCGGGATCCGCACGTCGAGTTTCTTCTGGCCGTTGGCCCAGACCTCGAACAGCGGCGGGTCACATTCGGCATCGCCGGCGATCAGCCACACCGTGTACTCGCCGTCGGGCAGGGCGACGACGAAGGCGTTGTCGCTGGTCCCTTCGACCAAAGCACAGGTGAGGTCCGACGTGGTCCGGTACGCGCCATAAACGCTGGCCGTGTATTCGTCCTTTGGCCGCGCAATCTCAGAGCCGCCGCGATCATACTCCAGCAGCCCTTCGATGGACTGGAAGCCGTAACCTTTTTCCGGCGTGAACACATCCTTGACCGTCACTTTGACAAAGCCGGTTCGGGTCACGGAAGTTGGTGTGCCAAAGGTGAACTTGACCACCTTTGCATCCAGCAAAGGGGCGGCAACATTACTCTGGGCAGGCCCCGTCGCGCTGAACTGTTGCGTGCCGTTCACGCCCAGCGACGCGCCCGTCGGCGAGACGCTCACGGGCATGATGACGATCTTGCCTTTGACGGGATCGGGGTTGCCATCTGCGTGTAGAGGCACGATGCCCCGTGCGATCTTTTGTCCGGCGGCATCGTGGGCGGCGGGGCGCACATTGCTTCCGCCCGGATAGAGGCCTCCCTCCTGTCCGTTGTAGGTCTGCCCGGGACCCAGATCAACGAGGGGCGGCAACATCCCGTTCCTCTGTCCGGCGGCATCGGAGCACTCCGTCTCCCACCGCCACGTGCCCGGTGTTGGGAATGCGCAGCGGATCCGGAAGGTATCACAGCCGTCCCAGAAGCCGTACGTGCGGATGGTCTGGCCGGCGGGTCCTGTGTACATCGCCCGCAGGCTTACATCGGAGTAGGGATTGCCGTAGTTGCGCGTGCTGGTCAGGGCATGCTCCCATCGCTGCCAAGTGTGTGGGTTCGATCCAGCGGCGGCCCATAGCGAGCCGCCGCTTATCAGCGTGCAGACCCACGCCAACAGAAGCGCTGCCCGCTGCCCCGATGCTGTTCCCATTTTGTCTCGATCTACTGGGCTCAATGTGCTCATCCTGTGTCCTCTTACGTTCGGATCTGATGCGTGCGGTTACTTGGCCGGGTTAGGGACAATATTGCGAATCCGCCTTGTTGCGAGGAGGTTCCATTTCCTTCCGAACCCGACACGAAAGGGTGTCGGATTGGCTGATTACGGCGACGGCGTAAGAGCCGGTCCCCGCAACGCCGGCCGCCCACCATTCGCCGTCGGAGGCATTGGTCAGCCGCTGCGGGTCCTCCCAAGTGAGTCCGCCGTCTCCAGAAGTCATGTAGCACGCCGCCCGCGGCCGACCAGGCCCTTCGGGCGCGTCGGTCCAGGCCAAATAGATTCTCCGCCCAAAGGAGTAGGATTTCGCATGTGTGGCCCAGCCGCGTGGCGCGTTGATGCTGGTAATCCGCCGAGGCGTCTTCCAGGTTTTCCCACGGTCGGTGGACACGGCCGCGTAGAGAGCTGGATCGCCCGACCACGTAGCGCCGTCGAAGACCTGTCCGTCCTCCCAGATGCAGCACACGACGCCCTGCCCCGTAGCGAGGATCTGCGGGTGTCGCGTGTGGGTGGGAGTGTGGGTCATGCGCACGTCGGGGCCCCAGGTCGCCCCGCCATCGGTTGAGCGTTTGTAGTAAACCTCCCAGTCCCACTGCTGGGTCGAATCGCGGCGGTCGAACCACGTCACGTGAACGTCACGGCCGGATGCCGCCACGGCGGGACGCATCGCGGAGGCGTCTGGCAGCGTGAGCCGCATCGGCGGCTGCCACGAGAGACCGCCGTCCGTCGAGCGCTGGTAATAGATTTCGCCCCAGGTGTGGGTCCCGCCAGGCGTTGGCACCACCAGCGACTTGCTCCCCCAGACGATGTGCAGCGCCGGACCCGAGGCCGTGGTACCCAGGCGAAAGAGGTTGACGCCGTGCGTAAGTCGTGTGTCCGGCCCCCATGTGACGCCGCCGTCGGCGGACCGCTTGTAGTAGACCTCCCAAGAACCATCGCGGCGATCCGGCCAGATCAAATGCAGGAAGGAGGCAGCCAGTTCCAAGGAGCACGGATACTCCGCCGTACCTTCCGACGTAAGTGGGACCGCCTTGTCCCAGGTCGCCCCCGCATCGTTGGAACGCCGGTAGTGGATCCGACCCTCTTCCACCCAGACGGCGTGGGCGGTATCGCCGTCGCATACCACCGGATGAGTTCCACCGGGCGAACCGATTGCGCCGGTTCCGCTCAGCGGCGCCCGGGGACTCCACTGAGCCTCACTCGTCGGCATCGGGACGAGGTTGCGGATCCGCCGCAGTTGTTCGGGTCCTGAGAAATAGACGTCGTTGCCGACGAATGTCGGCCAGCCTACCGGATCGACCTTGCCCACAACGTGTACGCTTGCATCCTTCGGGTCGATGCGCACAAGCACGTCCTTCAAGTACGTCCATACGAAACCATCGGGACCGTGAACAAAAGCAAGGTACTCATAGGAGGGGTCAACCCAGTGAGGCCAGTAACTGTCCACCGACACAGGCGATGGCAGGCCTTTGGTGAACAGCACTTGCCCTGTAGTCACTTCCACCCCATACAGGATGCTGCGGTCAGGATGCTCCGGATTCGACGTCAATCCGAGCAGGCGTCCGGGCGCAACCTCTGTAATGAGTCCGGTCGTTCGTCCTTTCGCTATCGGCGTGATCTCACGTACAATCTTCTGTTCGCTCACGTCGTATACGAACAGTTTGGCCTCTTCCGGCGCTCGATTATCATTCCGCTCGTCAGCCGCTCTTATCGTGGAAATAACGATCAGACGCCCGTCCAGCGCCAGCGCAATCCACTGTACGGCATAACCGCTCAGCGGCATCCAAAAGCCATCCATCTTCCGGGTCTTCGGGTCATACCAGCCAAAACCACCGCCCGTGTAGTGACGCAATCCGAATCCGCCGAAATAGATCTTGCCGTCGGCGCCGAGCGCGGAACTGTGCATGAGCCCCACGCGGGTGGTCTTGTCAAAGTCTCCCAGGTACCGTGGGTTGCTTCTTGCATCCGCCTGATCGGGTGCGGGATGGCCGGGAGGTCCGCCTTTGCTCAGCGTCCAAGGTCGCGCGGGATCGTAAACAAAGAGATGGCCGCCGGAATAGCCGCTGGAATAGAGCTTGCCATCGCAAACGATCTGCGTGTAGGGCGCTAGGCCGGGGCGCGGGCCGAGAATGGTGGTCTGGTCGGTTCGAGGATCGAACACGAACACGCCGGCGTAATCATCACCCGTACCGTACAGCCGGCCGTCGGGCAGGATTGACATGGGGTTGATGCGATGCGGATACGACTCGACGCCCTCTATCCGAATCGCGTCCCAGCCCGGCACTTGTGACTGAGCTGCCGTTTGCCCGGAGGACCCTTCCTCATCCGGCAGCCGATACCAAAGGGTCGCTTTGCCTTGCTCATCCGGATCGATCTGGTCAAAGTAGACTTCCGGCTTCGGCACGGCTTTGTCCCACGGGGATGTCTGCTTAGGCCAGGGCGGGGTGTCGCTGGTCTTAGGAAGGGCCTGGCCATGATAGAGCCAGTACTCCTTGTCGGGCGCGTCGCTGTCTTGCGGAACGCGGGCGTAGGCGCCTGGAAAGCTCTCGATGATATCCATCACGCGTTCTGTCGGCGACTCCAGCAGCACCTTCTCTTCACCGGTTGTGAGGTCTATGGCCACGAGATACCAAGCGGGGATCATTCCACTGGCGATGTACGCATGCGTGTCATCCACGCCCATCACGTAGCGGCTCCAGGCGCCATTGGGGTGGCTCGGCCCGACTGCCCCGAAATCCTTCACGACCCTGCCCAGCTTGGGATCGTAGATATACAGGCCGACTTTGTTGTCACGGGTTCCCGTTCCGTAAATCCGCCCATCAGGCCCCGTCACCAGCGGCCGAACCTCGCCACCGAGTCCCGGAACGATCTCGCCCCGCTCCTCCAGTGTGTTCGTCGCCGGGTCATACACGAACAGACCCATGCTCCACGTGCGCCGTGATGGAGTAGCGATGTAGTACCTGCCATCGAAGCCGAGCGCCCTGCCCGACAGGTAGAACTGGTGATCGTCCGCCAGACGCTGCTTTTGCACCTGCCCTGTGCCTAAATCGACGGCGTAAAGCCACGTTGGCCCATAATACTCCTTGAAATAAATCTGGAGGAGGTCCCACGTTTTGCCATCGGGGTTGGGCACGAACCAGCGCTCCCAAACATTCACGCCGCGCGCCGGCTCGCCCAGCGACTCAGTCTGCAAGAGCGGCGCGTGTTCCAGCGCCTGCTCCAGTTCCGGTTGTTCGACGGCCCGCCAACCCTCATCGGCGGCAGAACACTGGCTCACCATCAGCATCGCTGCTGCACAAAATCCAATCCACCAAACGGCGTTCGTGCTCATGGTCTTTCTTCTCCTGCTTGCTCGTGTCCTTGCTCGGCTGCTGAGTCCGTGTCTCCTTCATCGCGAGTTCGCACCCTGTGGCCCTTTTCCCAAGCCCCGCACGATCCATTCCTGAGCCTCCTTCCACATGGCCTCGGTGACTCCGTGTCCCGCCTCGGGGAAGGGCAGGAAGCGCAGGCGGTCCCGGTCTTTTCCGTAGAGGGGCTCAAGGTCCGCCACGAAGCGGCGGACCGATTCGATGTCGATGTATTCGTCGCGGCCGCCGCTCGCGATGAATAGCGCCTTAGGGGGAATTCGGCTGAAGCGGGGCTTAGGGTCAATCGAGCTCACCAGCTCGCGGAGGCGAGGGCCGTAGGAAGCCTTCTGCGATTCCTGCTCGGGGCCGGGCGGGATTTTCGTCACGTCCCACCAAAAGTCCACCGCGCCGACAATGCTCGCCACGACGCAGACGCGCGGCTCTCGCCAGGCGAGGACCATGGCCGCGCTGGCCCCCATGGATACCCCTGTCGCCGCGACGCGCGAGGCATCGATATCCGGCCGACGGGCGAGGGCGTCGAGGATGACCGGGACGTCCTTCACCGTGTGGGCGATGGACGTCTGATGGACCCAGATGCTGTATTCTCCTCCCAGGGAGGCGATGTTATCGCCGTGAAAAATCCCGGCGATGGAGCGCTCGCCGTGGAGATGGGCGTCGATGGTAATCGCGAAGATGCCCCGGGCGGCCAGATCGCGGCACCACGCCTCGAGGTTCTCCTTCGCACCCCGGAAGGAATGCAGACAGATCGCCACTGGGAACGGGCCGCCCGAAGCCGGATGGATGGCGACCGCGGGCACGGCCTCGTCGGGATCGAAGCCCGGCAGACGGAGCCTTTCGCGGACGAGGCCGCCGGGCAGATCGCTCCGCTCGATGATCTGCATCTCCGGGGAAGAAGGAGCTGCTGCGCCGGTAAGGGCTGCCGGCGCCCAGATCACCAGGAAGGTCAGAAGAACCTTCGTGCTCCACGAGATCATTTCATTTAGAGGAGGGCCGGCCGCCGTTTTTGGTTCGTCATCATCGCTCTTCTCACTCCCGGCGCTCGTCCTATTGTAGCGGTTGGTCAGGTTGTCGATTTCGTAGTCCACGTTATTTCCATTCCGTAAATTTACTGAATTCTTGTTGCCTGAATCGTTCCGCTCCGCCAAAAGCGGGCTTCCAGCACGGCGGATTTTCGACAATGGTAAATGCTTCGCTGGTGTCGTCTATACTGTACTCGGGCAGGGTGAGCTGTCAAGATAATCGTCGATGAGTTTGTTATTGCGGCGGCGCCGGGGCGTGGTAAAATGGAGGTGAGCTGGCGGTTTTGGAGTGCGTTTGATATGGCCGGTGCGGCGGTGGTGAATCGAGTGCTCAAGGGGGCTTTGCGATGGAGAAATTCAAGACTTACGACGCCATTTTAGAATTCGGGATTCGAAAAGAGCGGCAGGCGAACAGGTTCTATCTGGCGATGGCGGAGCGGGTTGCGGACCCGGTGATAAAGAAGGTCTTTGAGGAGCTGGCGGCTGAGGAGTTAGAGCACAAGGCCAAACTCGAGCTGGAGCTTATGAAGATAGGCAAAACGGTGGATACCACGCCGGATACGGAGAGTATTGACAGCTCGCAGTACGTGTGCTCGGATACGGCTGAGTTAGATATGGATTACCGGGACGTGCTTGAGCTGGCGATCACGAAGGAAGATGCAGCCTTTCGGCTGTATGTCGATATGCTGGCGCACTCCTACAGCGACCAGTCGCGAGAGGTGCTCTTGGCCCTGGCGGAGGAGGAGGTCCGGCATAAGCTGCGTTTTGAGGCGGAGCGTGACAGGCTGTTGGGGGAGAAGCGGACAAGTGATGGCTGATTTGGGCCGGGCGATTGCGGTTTCGAGACGGATTTGCGGCGTTCCTCTGTATTTAGACACAGATGCGTCGGATAGCGAATATACTCCAGAACCGTCCAGATGCGCGCTGTCAGCCCCCGCTTCGCCCTGAACACGGTCGAAGGGGCCCCGGACTCAAATCTCCGTCCACTGCCCTGGGATAGGTACTGGGTACCGGCCCTGGGCGTCGGCCTGAACAGGTGGGGCGTCGTCGTCGGTGAGCTCGTCGATGTTCGGGCAAAACTGGAAATCGGAGGCGATAGCTTCGTCCCAGGCGATGATCTTCCCGCAGTGGGCCGCCGCCCGGCCCATGATGTCGGCGAGATTCGATAAAGCAGCGCGATTCGCCTCATTATGCGGACGGTCGTTGCGGATGGCATCAAGCAGCGCATCCCACTCCGCCTGCCAGGGCGTAACGGTCTCCTTCGGTGCTCGCCAGGCGATGTTGTCGGCAGCGCAACGCTGGTCCTTATAGATGTGCACCGTACCCTCGTGGTTGCTGCCGGAGAACTGCGCCGCGCACTTCGTCCCATGGAGGTAGGTGGCAAATTCGGTGTGGCAATTCGGCAGCCAA
>Ga0315291_10008425_pt1 | contig 12677 bp, 7 predicted proteins | sample YL17G12_20_MG_FD_203070 | JGI IMG/M metagenome (GOLD analysis project Ga0315291, IMG submission 203070) | Sediment microbial communities from Yellowstone Lake, YNP, Wyoming, USA - YL17G12_20 | ecosystem: Environmental > Aquatic > Freshwater > Lake > Sediment | place: USA: Wyoming | collected... | reverse complement strand
GAGCGATGACCCTGTGAGCGTGGCCAAAGTGCGGCGAGGCAACGGATGGGAACGAGACGCAGACGGGCTGGATCTGCCGTGTCGAATTGCCTTGCAAAACGGCGGCTTCCGTGAAAGAATGCAAGGGAATCGGACGGGACCGGCTATGAATTACAGACCTCGCCAGATCGAAACCAAGCTCAGAGCCTTCGCCGAACACTTCAAAGCGATTCTGGTAGCCGGCGCGCGCCAGGTCGGCAAGAGCACGCTGCTGGCACACGTCTTCCCCGGTGTTCGGGCGATCACGTTCGATCCGCTTCAGGACGTCTTCGGCGCCCGGCGGGACCCAGACCTCTTCCTGGATAACTTCCCTCCCCCGCTGATTCTGGATGAAATCCAATTCGCGCCGGAGATTCTGCCCGCGCTCAAACGCCGCGTGGACCGCCACGAGGGGCCGGGGCAGTATTTCCTCTCCGGCTCCCAGCAACTGGCCCTTTTGCGCGACGTGACGGAAAGCATGGCCGGGCGCGCGGGGGTCCTGCACCTCGGTCCCATGACATCGCTCGAGTCCGCCGGGCTAGGAGCTGAACGACCGTGGCTTGAGCATTATCTGGAAACGCCCGGGGAACTGACGGGCGCAATCAAGCGGACTATCCCCTCCGCGGGCGGGCTCTTCCCGCATCTCTGGCGCGGGCTGCTTCCCGGCACGCTCGATCTTCCCAACGAGATCATCCCCGATTACTTCCGCTCCTACGTCGAGACCTATATCGAGCGCGACGTCCGCCGCCAGGGTGAGATACGCAACGTGACTGAGTTCGCGCGCTTCATCGGCCTGGCGGGCGCGCTCACCGCCCAGGAAATCAACACGGCTCATTTGGGGCGGGAGATCGGCGTTACGCCCTCCACCGCCCGCCACTGGCTCGACATGCTTTCGGCCTGCTATCAATGGCGCGAGATCCCCGCCTACAGCGGCAATGCCGTCAAGCGCGTGTCCGGCAAGCGCAAGGGACTCGTGGGCGACAGCGGTCTGGCGTGTTGGCTCGGGCGCATTTCATCCCCGGAGGCGCTCGCCTCCAGCCCGTCCCTGGGCGCGCTGTTCGAGACTTTCGTTCTGAACGGGCTTCTCGCGCAGGCCGATGTGATGCCGATGCCGCCGCAGGCGTGGCACTGGCGAACGGTGGGCGGCGCCGAGGTGGATCTCGTTCTCGAGCGCGACGGCAAACTCTACCCAATCGAGATCCGGTGCAAGACCCAGTTGACCCGCCATGACACGCGCGGCATCCGGGCCTTCCGCGAAACCTACGGGGACAGCGTTCAGCCGGGAGTCATCGTGTATGCGGGCGGGGAAACGTACGCCGTGAGTGACTGGGCCGTCGCCGTGCCGTGGAACGCCTGCTGATGGAAACTGTCATTGCTTTTCTCAGGGGTTGGGGGATAAAATCCTTCTTGTCGGACACTGTGAATCGGGTTCTCGAAAGGAAGGCCAGACGCTAAAATGCTCCCTTTTCAGCCCGGAAGGAGGAACGAATGAGAGTTTTCACCGCTGTTGTTGAGAAGTGCGGCGACACGGGCCTGTATGTGGGCCATGTCCCGGGATTTCCCGGCGCGCACTCGCAAGCCGAAACCCTCGACGAACTCAACGCGAATCTCCGGGAGGTCATAGAGATGCTGCTTGAGGAGGGCGACCCGAAGATAGAAACGGTGTTCGTCGGCACACAGAATGTGGTGGTGGCTTGATTATGGGGAATATTCCCGTTCTCAAACCGCAGGAAGTTGTCCTCATCTTGGAGAGATTGGGGTTTGGGATGGTGCGCCAGAAAGGGAGCCACAAGCAGTTCCGACACCCCGACGGAAGAGGAACGACAGTGCCCTTTCATTCCCGGCCAGGGAGGGTAGCTAACTCGCGAAGACCTATTGTCCGATTCACGCAGAACCAGTACAGGCACGCCTGAAGGCTGACATCCGGCGAAGCAAAGGAGAACGCTGTGAATGACAGCAAAAAAGTGATATTTTTGCGTTGGGAAAAGTTGCGTATAGGATACAACCTGATTCTTCTTGTCGAGGGCGTATGGCTTTTGCGGGAGTATCTTGCAGCTGCTTTCACTAGGTTCCGGCTTATCATGGTCCTGTTTGCCATCGCCGCGAATGTTTGCTATTTCCTTGGTCCCATGCTTGAAATCTGTGTCAGGACACTCTTGGGTTCACGCGCTGACCGGCCTCGCTATCAGTCATTCTTGGTGGGTCTTCGCTACTTTTTGTTCTCGGTGGGTCTATTGTTCTCGATGTGGTGGGCTTTGATGTGGGCGCATCGAGGCTTGGATCACCTTCACGATGCAAGATATTCGCTGCGAAGTGTTCAGAAATGCATAAGGACATTGTCGAAAGGAGTGGATGCTTTTCATTCGGATGTCGGTCGATATCCCACAACAACCGAAGGATCTCAAGCTCTCATAGAGTGTCCCAAAGATGTCTCTCAAGAAGTTTGGCATGGACCATACCTAAAACCCATACCTTTTGGATCGCCGGAGAATCCACAGCCAAGGCTTGATCCTTGGCACCAAGAGTATCATTACACTTATACTCCGCAGCGCCCACATGATCTAGATTACGAAATCGTTTCGGCTGGCGAAGATGGCAAACTCGGAACAGACGACGATATCACGAACTATCATGAGCCACCACGATGACGGTCTTCCAGCAAACGATCGGGTTGGCCAAATGGGAGATCTCAGGTTACTCCGCGGCAAGACACGTGTTTACACTGTTGCCCCGATGGCGGCAGAGCAGATGAATATGGCGGGGTGGCAGTCGAGGATGAATGTCCTGATGGAAAGTGAGCATAGCCTAGCTCGTGTTGACCCGGTCCTGTCGGTTCTGGCCCGGACCTATTGGGGCGTCGTAAAGTCGTAACGCAACCGCAACCCAGGAGAATTTCAAAGTCAGGTTCGTAGCTCCGCCTTCAGGCGGTTGAGGCCAATGGACCTCCTAAAGGAGGAGCTACGAACAGGATTCCAAGCCTTTCGGTTGACTTTGAAATTCTCCTGAACCGCAACCCCGTCCCCTCACAAAACCCTTGAACCTTGCGTGGATTTCCCTGAAGATGCACCCGTCTATCTCCTGCCTGGGCGGGGAGAAGGGGGATCGTTTCTCCCATGGAACGAGGGGAACGGCAAAAGGATCAAACGAAGGGAACCACAAAGGCGGGCCGCATGAGCGAGGAATTGGGCAAACATTACGAGCCAAAACAACTGGAAGCCAAGTGGTACCGGTATTGGGAGCGGCGCGGCTTCTTCCAGGCCGGACCCGGCAACCGCGCCAAGGCCCCCGCTGTAAAGGGTGTGAAGGGTGTGAAGGGTGGGAAGGGTGGGAGCTACTGCATCGTGATCCCGCCGCCCAACATCACGGGCCGGCTCCACATGGGCCACGCCCTCAACAACTCGCTCCAGGACGTCCTCATCCGCTGGAAACGCATGTGCGGTTTCAACACCCTCTGGCTGCCCGGCACCGACCACGCCGGCATCGCCACGCAGAACCGCGTCGAGAAGGATCTGCGCGAGCAGGGCCTCGACCGCCGCGAGATGGGCCGCGAAGCCTTTGTCAAGCGGGTGTGGGAATGGCGCGAGGAGTACGGCAACATCATCATCAGCCAGCTGCGCGAGATGGGCTGCTCGTGCGACTGGACTCGCACGCGCTTCACGCTCGACCCCGGCCTGTCCCGCGCCGTCCGCGCCGTTTTCAAGCGCCTTTACGACGAAGGTCTGATCTACCGCGGCTCCTACATGGTCAACTGGTGCCCCAAGGACCAGACCGCCCTCTCCGACGACGAAGTGGAGTACCAGGAGGTCCGGGGCCATCTCTGGCACATCCGCTATCCCCTCGAGGAAGGCGTGACGGTCCGGCGGAAAAAACAGACTGGAGACTTGAGACTAGAGGCTACCAGAAATTGCGGATTGGGGATTGCGGATTGCGGATTGAGGAAAGTACAAGGTTGGAGGACGACCGAAAAGATTGAGAATACGCAATTCCCAACCCGTGATCCGCAATTGGAAAATCCGCAATCCGCAATCCCCAATCCGCAATCTTTTCCTCCAGACTCTGGACTCCAGCCTACAGCCTCAGAAGAAGTCAACTACATCACCGTGGCCACCACGCGCCCCGAGACGATGCTCGGCGACACTGCCGTCGCGTTCCACCCCGAGGACGAACGCTACCAGCACCTTCGTGGAAAACACTGCATCCTGCCCTTGATGAACCGGCGCATCCCCTTCATCGCCGACGCGCACGTGGACCGCGCCTTCGGAACCGGCATGGTCAAGGTCACCCCTGCCCATGACCCCAACGACTACGACATCGGCAAGCGCCACAACCTGGAGATGATCAACATCCTGCACCCCAACGGCCGCATCAACGAAAACGGCGGACCCTACGAGGATCTGGACCGTTTCGACGCCCGCGAACGCGTGGTGGAGGATCTCAAGAAGCTCGGCCTTCTGGAGAAGGTTGAGGACCACGTCCACCAGGTGGGGCATTCCTACCGCAGCAACGCGATCATCGAGCCCTATATCAGCGAACAGTGGTTCATCTCGATGAAACCCCTCGTGGGGCAGGCCATCAAGGTGGTGGAGGACGGCCGCGTCCGCTTCGTGCCTGAATCGTGGGAAAACACCTACTTCCACTGGATGCGCAACGTGCGGGACTGGTGCATCTCGCGCCAGCTCTGGTGGGGGCATCAGATTCCCGTGTGGTATTGCCACACCTGCGCCCATATAACCGTGAGCGACAGCGAAACCATCGCCAGGTGCGAAAAGTGCGGCTCCACCAACATCCACCAGGACCAGGACGTGCTGGACACCTGGTTCTCGTCGGCCCTGTGGCCCTTCTCCACGATGGGCTGGCCCGACCAGACCCCCGACCTCGCCGCCTATTACCCCACGTCCGCGCTCCTTACCGCCCATGAAATCATTTTCTTCTGGGTGGCGCGCATGATCATCATGGGGCTCAAGTTCATGGGCGACGTCCCCTTCCGCGACGTCTATATCCACCCCATGGTCTTCGACGAAGACACCAGGAAGAAGATGTCCAAGTCCCTCGGCAACATCATTGATCCACTCGAAATGGTCGAGAAGTACGGCTCCGACGCCCTGCGCATGACCGTCTGCGCCTACACGGTCAAGGGGTCCAACCTCTACCTGAGCGAGCAGCGTTTCGATGGCTACCAGAACTTCATGAACAAGTTCTGGAATTCCGCGCGCTTCGTCCTCATGAACGTCGAGGACCTGACCGCCGAAGACGTGGCCCGCCAACTGGACGAAACCGCGCTCGAGATCGAGGACCGCTGGATCCTCGGCGCGTTGGCCGACGCCATGGCCCGGATCAACGCCTCCCTCGAAAACTACGAGTTCGACCAGTATGTCCAGCACCTCTACCACTTCATCTGGGACGAGTACTGCGACTGGTACCTCGAAATGGTGAAGGGCCGGCTCTACACCAAAGACAAGCCCAACGCCGCCGAAATGGCCGCCGGCCGCCGCAACGCGCAGATCGTCCTCGTGGGCGTCCTGGAATACCTGTGCCGGCTCATGCAGCCCGTCGCCCCGTTCATCACCGAGGAAGTGTGGCAAAATCTGCGCGGACGCTTCGGCGGCGCGGGCGGCGAAGGGCAAAGCGGCCGCGCCAAGAAGGCCGGCGCCCCCTCCGGCGGGACAGATTCCGGCGCCCGCTCCGGCAGGACCCATTCCGGCGCCCGCTCCGGCGGGGCCCATGCCGGCGCCCGCTCCGGCGGGGCCCATGCCGGCGCGCTTGGCCTCGTGGATTCGCTGGCGGCCGAGTCCTTGATGGTGGCCCCGTGGCCCGACATCGCCCTGCTGCCGGTCGCGGGCGCGGAAGACAAAGCGAAAATGGAACTCCTGATGGAAGCCATCCGAGGCATCCGCAAGATCCGCAGCGAGATGGGCGTCCAGCCGGGCCAGACCGTGGACGTGGCCTTGAGCGGCCCGCAGCCCGCCGACCTGGAGTTCCTGCGCACCCAGGCGCGGCACTTCGAGACGCTGGCCCGCGCCGGCTCGCTGGTCTTCGCCGCCGCGGAAACAACGGGCCGCGGGAAAACGACTGACGGCAGGGAGAGCTCCGGCGGACGGGAAGGGTCGGGCGGACGCAAAAGTCTTGCCTCGACCGCGGTGGCCGGGTCGGTCACGATCAGCGTGGCCTTGCCCGCCGAGATGGTCCAGGCCGAACGGCAGCGGCTTGCCAAGGAGCTGGAAAAGCTCGAAGCGCTTCTCGACCGCACCCGGAAGAAACTCGAGAACCCCGATTTTGCCTCACGGGCCCCGGCACAGGTGGTCCAGACCGAGCGCGACCGCCTGGAAACGGGCGAGCGGCAGCGCGCGGTCCTGCGGGATAAACTCAAGCAACTGGGATAGTAATCGCCACAGATGCACTCGGATGACTAACAGCTTGGCCCTTTTCGAAGTCCCAGTTCGCTGAAATCGACAGGAAAAAATCCTGTCGGTTTTTCCTGACTTCGGATGTGAGCAATAATACTCATGTACCCGGAAAGGAGATCGTTCCCATGAAACGAATCGAATCCCTGGAAAAGCGGCGTGAAAACCTGAAGGAGGAGATCGTCCGGAATCTCGACCTTCTGGCCGGGTCCGTCGCCAAATCCCCCTCGATGACCGGACACTCCCTCACCACCAAGAAGAACGGAAAGACCGTCACCGTGTACGTGCGGAAGGAAATTCTGTCCAAGGCCCAGGCCATGACCAAACGCCACAAGAAGGTCAAGGCTCTGCTTCTGCACCTTTCCAGGGTAAACTGGGAAATTCTCCGGATGGAGAACGGATAGCCCCGTGGTTTCCGCCACCCCTTCGCCACCCGGCTTGCATTGTCCCCACGAACTCAGCTGTCCCGCCATCGAGGGATGGAACGCCGTCTCTCTCAAGCAAAACTACATCCAGACCGCAAAACTCCACGACCGCGATCCGCTCCGGTTTCTCCAGACACTATTCACTTAGGACGCCACCGCCGCCCAAGCCGCACTGTATCATGACAGTTCGTAATGGACCTCCCGTCGTAATCGGGGTAGATTTGTCGCGAGGCCGAAAGGGCTAAGCTGTTACGCCGGGCGCAACCCGGCGATCTGCGAAATGCAAGCAGATATTAACTAGACAGTTACCGGCCTAGCCTGTTACCTTCACATCACCCGCCGCGGATTGCGGCGTTTCCCATTCCCCCGCGAGGTGACTAGCCATGCCCATTCCCGAAGAACTGAAGAAACAATTGTTGACCGAGTTGGAAAAGTGTTTGGAGGAGGTCGAGGATTGTCCCGTGAGCCCGGGCTCTTTGTTGCCCATTCTGAACCGGAGCGCGCATCGAATATCTCGCCTGACCACCGAAGGGCTGACGAAAGCCGCCGCTGACAAAGCGGCTTTTCCCCCCTCCGGAATGTCCCCATTGCGGCAAGGAGAAAACGACTTGTCTGGGGCTGAAAACGCGGACATTGATCACGGAACAAGGGCTCGTGACGTTTGAGCGCGAAGTGTGGCAATGCTCGAGATGCCGGCAATCCCACGCGCCTGTGGATCGTGCGCTGGGCGCGCGTTCGGGCGCGAAATGGACTCGGGGTGTGGAGCGCAAGGCAACCTGCGCCGCCGTTCTGAGTCCATTCGCCGACGCCTCCCAGGTTCTGTCGGAGTTGGCGGGGCTGGAGATGGGCGCGTCGGAAGTGGACCGGATCCCGCAACGGCACGGCGAGCAGATAGACGGGTTGCAGCCCGCAAAAGAAGAGGAGTTCCTGGCGCCGTTTGACCCGTTGCGTGAGCCGCCCGAACCCGGGCTGCGGTGTGCGCGGCAGGTGGTCGAGGCGTTCGCGGCAGGTGGTCGAGGCGTTCGCGGCGCGCGGGACAAGGACCACCGGGCAATCACCGGCGGCGGAAAAAAACTCCTTTTTTCCCTTCACGTGTACTTATCGTAGATGTCCCCGGATTGCGTTGCCTTCGCTACCGACGTCCTCCAACAGCAAAATCCAGCCGTTCCTCCAAAAGGGCGCATCTTGGTGGAGCTGCCAAAAAGTCGTAGGATGGGCCTTGGCCCATCATTTCCAGTGCCTTGTCTGAATAAGTCCGCGTGACATGGCGAGAAACGGCGAGAAACGGCGAGAAACGGCGAGAAACGGCGTGACGATTGATGGGCCAAGGCCCATCCTACGATTGGATTCGTGGTAGCTTCATCAAGATGCGCCCCCTCCAAAAACCCAGGCCAAGTTTCTCAGGCCAAGTTTCTCTTGACGAACGGGGAGGGTTTCGGCTAGCATGAGGGCGCTATGGTTCGATTTCCCGCTTTAAGGAGCGGAGTTCCGTGAAGTCCGCATTGCCCTTTCTCTCCTGGTTCTCAGCCATTGTCGAGGCGCCGCAACGGCTGGCGATCCCCGCGCGGACTCCTATTCCGGCGATGGCGGCCACTTTCGTCGGATACGCGCGGGTCTATTCCCGCACCCCGGCGCGTGTGAGTGTGGAGATGGCCTCGTGTCTGCCTGACGGGGGCGGCATCCCCTTGGCGCGGAAGGCCGGCATCATGCGCGGCCCCAATCGGCTTAAACAGACAGTGTTCTCGAATCCTCTGGCGCGGCGCCATGCCTTGCCCCTCCTTCTCCTCGGATGCCTGGTCACCCTCGTTCTCGGCTGTCAAGCGCTGCCGAAGGCCGTGAAGCCCTCCGCCGCTGGCGCGCCGGCGCCGCTCGAGGTCGTCAACGAGCCGCTCGGACAGGGAAACGCCGTGCTTGCGGCCAGGCGCGAAGGGATCGGAACACTCACGTGCGCGGCCTCGGGCCGATTCGGCTGGGGCTGCTTTGCCAGGGAGCGGATCGTCGCGGGGACCGACACCGGAGTTGTTGCGATGTTTTCCGAGGAGGGGAAGCAACTTTGGCGCCGGCAATGTTCGCGGGAGATCCAGTGGCTGGGACTTCACAACAAACGCGTTTTCGCCGGCGACGCCGATGGAATCGCGGCATTCAACGGCAAAGGCCGCGAGCTCTGGCGCCGCAAAGTCCCAAACCTCCAGATCATGGCCGTTTCGCCTCAGCGCCTCGCGGATGGCATGATCGCCACGGTCACGCCGCGGGTTCTCGAGTTGATCGCTCCCGATGGGAAAACTCTCGCGCGGGTGGAGTCCGCCACGTTGCCCGGTGACGTACCTAGAGCCGGTGGCAAGACCTTCAGTGGTGCCGTAGTGGGAGATGTGAATGGCGACGGACGGTGCGAAGTCGCTGCGTATTCTTACCAGGCAGTCTTCCTCTTTGACCGCCCGGGGGAGCTTCTTTGGTCCAAGGCGGGCCGCGAGTATGACATATATAACCCTGAAGCGCGGATTTGGTATCTCACGATGGCCGTCTCAGACCTCAACGCCGACGGCAAGGACGAGCTACTGATCGCCACGAACCGCGGGATAGCGGCGCTGGATGCGGAGGGAACGAAAATCTGGTCCACACCCACCAACTATGGGAACGTCCAGTGTCTGGCCGAGGGCGACATGGATGGCGACGGGAAGAAGGAGATCGCCGTGGGCTCCACCTCCTACGATCTCCACGTGTACGGCAGCGACGGGGCTCTGCGCTGGACTGCCCCAATCGGCAGCTGGACCTCCGCGGTGGCCATGGCCGACCTCGATCATGACGGCAGGGAGGAAGTGCTCGCTGCCGGGGAATTTCAGGCGCCCGACGTGCTCGCCTTCGACGCCGCGGGCAAGGTGAAATGGCGTTGCCCGATGACGTTCGACGTGAGGTGTTTTGCGCCCGTTGGTTTGGGCAGGGACAAGTGCAGGGGAATCGCGGCTTGCGGCGACGATCTCACGTTTCTTGATCCCGCCGGCAACCTCCGATGGATTATCCTCTCGGGGGGACCGCATAAGGTGGCCGTTGCCGACCTGAACGGCGACGGCGCGGCGGAGATTCTCGACGGCGCCACGGGCCTTACCGCCTACGGCGGCGGCGGCGACTTGCTCTGGACGCGCCAGACGGGAACCGTCTGGGACCTTGCCGCGCTGGGCGCGGGCGCGGGGAGAAAGTCGGCGATTGCCGTGGGATACGAGCGGCAGGCGGCCGACCTGTTCTCCGGAGACGGCTCCGTCCTCTGGCGGCAAAAACTCGGTTGGATCCGATCCAGTGTGCTCTTTGACGACGTGGACGCCGACGGTTCCGCCGAGGTCGTTGTGGCGGACAATCAAACCGTTTACCTCTATGGTCGCGACGGCAGGGAACGCTGGAAGTTCGAGGACCGAGGTGAGGGTATCACATACTGGGTTTACTGCGCGGCTGCCGCCAACCTCAACGGGGGCCGCGACAGGCAGATCCTTGTCGGAAGCCATCCGGGTGTTCATGCCCTCGGCGCCGATGGCACCCGCCTGTGGGACTACACGGAACCCAACTCCGCCAACGCGCTGAACGGCGAGAAGTTTGCCCTCATCCGCCCCAACTCCATCGCCGCGGCTGATCTCAACGGTGACGGGCGCGAGGAGGTGGTCGTGACTGCGCACTCGGGGCTTTATTGTTTCTCCCCCGAAGGCAAGGTCCTCTGGCTCGATAGGAATTTCCGCATAGCTGGAAATCCACGGGACGGGGTTCATCTTGTTCACTGCGCCGACCTGACGGGCGACGGCATTCCGGAAATCATTGTGGGACAGAACGTCGTCGCCGTCCTGGATGCGGCGGGCAAGATTATCTGGTCCAAGAAGCCCGATCTCTCGGTAGCTGAGCTTGCGGTGGGAGACGTGGACGGGGACGGCCGCGCGGAGATCGTTGCCGCAGGCAAAGAGCTGTGCGTTTTCGCGGGCGATGGGACCGAGAAGCTGCGCTACGCCGGCAGCGCGCGCTTCCGCCGGGTGGCCCTCGGCGACGTGGATGGCGACGGCGTCAACGAGATCATCGTGGGAGGGGCGGGGGTTTACGTCTTCAAGATGACGGGACCGCTGTCACCAACGCTCCGTACCAAGGTCACGTCCAGATCGGAGCAGATCCCCGGCCAGACACAGAGCAGCCCTCAAGTGCCACCGGCCATTGACGCAGCCCGCGATAGGGCCGGCGCCGCCCTCGCCGCCGCGGATCCGATCATGCAAATGCTCAAAGACCGTCTGCCGGATTTGCGCGAAGGCAAGGAGAACCCGGAAAGAATCGAGTCTATGGTGAACGCACTGGCAGGTCTCGGAGACCCCCGGGCGATCCCCGTGTTGGAGGAAACGTTGGCGGCGGCGCGCGTCTATGAGGCAAAGCGTATTCAGGAGAACCCCTCCATGAAGAGTCCCAAAGGCGGACAGGATCCCTCTCTGATTTTGGTCAGCCACGTCGAGAAGGCGTTGCAGGATCTCGGTAAGCCCCTTCTTGACGGGCTTGAAGCCACGATTTCCACAAGCAAGCCTGCATTCAGGCTCGGAGAGCCGATTATAATCCAATACGAAATGAAAAACGCCGCGCAGCAGACAAGAACGGTTTGCTTCAAGAAGGCTGAGCCGCTTCCGGACAGCCTCATGTCATCTCCGCATGAACCTGATGCGGTGCGGGAAATTCAGCAGAAACTGGCGACCGGCGGAGTGGTCTGGCAGTTCATTATATCCGTTGATCGCAAAGGCCCCTTGGCTCCAATGGCAGGATTGATGGTGACAGCCCATGCCGAGTGGCCGCCGGCGCAAAGAAAGGATTTCATGGTTCTTTCGCCTGGCGAGTCGTATCGCTGCACCATGGACCTCCTGGATTACGATTTCGTGGGAAGATTTTCCAAGCCCGGACAGTACACCGTCTATGTTGAATACGAGAATCCGTACAGCGGCGAAGAATTCGGACTGAACGTGTGGCACTCCCATACCGGGCCAGGAGTATGGTCGAACCGTGTTTCCTTCGCTATTCGATAGAATCAGGAGACATACCAACTCATATCAGCCCTCCCTGGCGTTTCTACCGGGCTTTTTCTTCTGCAAATCACGACCGAGGAGCGTGCCGAGTCTCTCGACAAACGCCTCCGAACCTAACGGTCGGCCGGCCCGCCTATGTCACTGCAACGCCGCCAATTCCTCCGCGCGCGTGGGCACCATCAGGAAATCCTTCCACGGACCCGTCCGCCTATTTGGCAGCGGGCAAGCGGCGTCCAAAAGCGGAATTCTGAATTCTGAATTCTGGGGACATCAATTCTGGGGACATCGCACTTATCTCTTTAATTCTGGGGACATCGCACTTATCTCTTTAATTCTGGGTAATTCTGGGGACATCGAATTCTGGGGACATCGCACTTATCTCTTGGCATGATCTCTCATCTTCCGTTAGCGCCCTAATTCTGGGGTAATTCTGGGGACATCGCACTTATCTCTTTCAATTCTGCAATTCTGGGGACATCGCACTTATCTCTTGGCATGATCTCTCATCTTCCGTTAGGCTCCCCGCAATGGCGCCTTGCAAGAGCCGTCGCCCTGGGCTTTGCCCACCACTGCGCCTGTAGCGACGGCCAAGGTGACCGGCGTTAACTACTTCTCTCTGGCGACAATTAGACTTCCTGGGTCTTGGGAGGTGGATGGGGGGGTTCCCTCTCTCCAAAACCGCTCTTTGCCCTAACCCATCTTCCGCATCATGGCCTTCTTGCACTGTCATTTCGGTGCAGTGGCGGAGGGGAAGTCTGGTGTTTTCAAGGAGCGCTTTCGGGAAAGGCCGCGTAGTGGAGAAT
>Ga0315291_10008424_pt1 | contig 12678 bp, 13 predicted proteins | sample YL17G12_20_MG_FD_203070 | JGI IMG/M metagenome (GOLD analysis project Ga0315291, IMG submission 203070) | Sediment microbial communities from Yellowstone Lake, YNP, Wyoming, USA - YL17G12_20 | ecosystem: Environmental > Aquatic > Freshwater > Lake > Sediment | place: USA: Wyoming | collected... | reverse complement strand
ATTCGACAGAGCTGGGTATTTGGTTTACAAATGCCCAGCTTTTTTATTAAAACTGCACAATCTGGACGATTGTTAGTTAGGTTTGGATGAGCTAGGAGGTAGTCCCCCCCATTTGCGAAGTAAGGTAAATGGTTTAAAGCAAGATTCGCGGGTTCTAGATGCACAAGCTACTGTGTGGCTGAGGCCTCAAACACCAAATGACAATCCAAAGGGTTGTGTTAGGTGCTCGCCGGGCTTTCTTTAGTAGTTGACCTTATCCTTTCCCTTTAGACCAAGGATCTGCCTGGCTTCGTCAGGCGTGGCTATCTCCCGGCCAAGCTCTCGGGCGATTCTGACTAACTTCTCCACAAGCTCGGCATTGCTCTTAGCTAGTACCCCTTTACTGACGTAAATATTATCTTCCAGACCCACACGAGCATGCCCGCCCATCATTATGGATAGGGTCGCCACATTGAACTCGGCTGGATAGCCGGCGCCAATGACCGACCACTTATAGTTTTCTGGCCCGAATAATCGGTCACAGGTCTGCTTCATATACATGATATTTTCTAGGTCCGAACCAATCCCACCCAGAATGCCAGTAACAAACTGCAGCCAGATAGGGAACTGCAAAAGCTTTCTCCTGATGCAATACTGTATGTTGTAGAGGTGGCCGACATCATATGCCTCATGTTCGGGCTTGGTATTATTCTCACTCATGGTCTTGCAGAAGTGCTCGATATCACCAAAGGTATTCCGGAAGATAAAATCTTTGGTGCTGGAGGCAAAATCCTTCTCCCAAGGATATTTGTAGTCCGAGTCCTTATACCGCTCTACTATGGGATGGATTGAAAAATTGATCGAGCCCATGTTAAATGTGGCCAACTCCGGTTTAAGAGCCGGGACAACCCTTATCCTTTCCGCCGCCGTCATTTCCATTGTACCGCCGGTGGTTACGCAGACAATAACGTTGCTTTTTGATTTGATAAGGGTGGCAATCTCCCGGTAAACCTCAGGGTCAGTAGTTGGTTTGCCAGTCTGCGGGTCTCTGCCATGGACATGTACTGAGGCTGCGCCAGCATCGGCACACCTTTTCGCCTCCTCGGCAATCTGCTGCGGCGTAAGCGGCAGATAGGGTGTCTGCGTTGGTAGGGTGATATTGCCAGTTAGAGCAGCAGTTATTATGAGTTTCTCCATCTATGTATTCCTCCTTACATTATTAACACTTAGCAACAATATGCTCTTTAATAAATATTCATATCATAGATTTACCCCCTCAAGCTTTTGTTGACTCCTTCGCTACTTCCCTTTCCCCACATTTATGTCTTTGTGTCTCACCTCAAAATTAGGCTTTTTTCAGCCGGAATTCCTTGGCCATCGCTACGAAGGGCGAGAATGTAGCTCTCTATTGCCTCCTTGACGTTTTCCATGATGTATATTTTGCTGTATTCGCACATTATTTTCCTAGCACTATGCCTACGGGATCTATTTCCTGGCGCAATATTCTCAACTCCTCATCAGTAGGTTCAGGGCTTGTTTCAATCTTGTCTGGTAGCATAATTTCGAATTGACTATTCTCCATCACCTCATCAACGCCGACTCCAGGGTGTAACGAGATTAACTTGAGCCTTTTCGTTCTCTCGTCGAAGCCGTAGATACCTAACTGCGTGATGACCCTGTAAGGGCCCGTGCCTTCAGGTAATCCTGCTTTCTCTCTGGCATTTGGTCCATTAAGGAACCCCGGCGTCGTCAAGAAATCAAGCTTGCTCACGAATGTCCTCTTTGATTGTTTGGCGATGATGATAATAAGCCTTTGTGCGAAGGAAGCTACGTCATTGGCACCACCACTGCCAGGCAAACGGCTCTTGGGCAGGTCATGCTCGCCTATAACCGTAGTGTTGATATTGCCAAACATATCCATCTGAGCGGCACCCAGGAAACCAAAATCGATATATCCTGCTTGTGAAAGTGACATAGCATCGTGCATGCTGGAGGCAGCTACAGCTTTATGAAAGGTTCTGGATTCACCTACCGAAATAGGCAATTCAGGCAGCAAAGGTCCTAACCCTCCGGCTTCAAATACTATAACTAGTTTAGGAGCATGTGTTTTTTGAGCTAACATGGAAGCTATTATGGGAAATCCTGTACCCACAAAGACAGTTTTCTTATCTTCTAATAAACTTGCGCCAGTAAAGGCTAAGAACTCTCTAACGTTATATTTACCTTCTCTGAGCATATTTTTAAATTCTTCCTTTATCGGGAATTCTTGACTCTATCTATTTCCGCCACGGAGCGACCATTGGCTCTCTAAGAAATTCTCTCCTTTTCAGGTAGTTCAACTTTCTTATGCCGCCGCAAAGCTCCAGATAATCATCGAAAGAGTCGACGCCGAACACGAATTTGCTTAAATATGTATCCACGCCTTCCTGAGTCTTGGAGAGACTCAGCCACTCAGCTATATGCTCCTCATCGTAATAGTACATACCGGGCATTTCACAAGGATGTGAGCCGTAGGGAACTTCGACTACAGCATCTACTACAAGAAAGGGTATAACTGTTTTCCAGGGCTCTCTTCTAATTACTTCATTGTCAATGATTTCTTCGGTGGTTATTATTAACCTTCGTGCACATCTCGAAAGCTCGAAATCTTCCACAAGGATGGCATCTATTTGGGCGTTACCATAAATGTCGCAGCGGTGGACGTGAATAAAGGCTACGTCGGGATAAGCCGCAGGAATTAAATTGATTGGTTTACCACTGAATGGGTCTTTGACCACTTTGCAAGAGCTATAACTACCCGTGTCAGTACCCAGCAGATTGCGGCTTGGTATAAATGGTATGCCCATCATAGCCGCCAGGAATCGCCATTGATATCCGGCATTGCTGGTCTCCGCAACTACTTTACATTGCCCGCTTTCTACCATTCTTCTGGAGGCTGGAGATAGCCCTCTGAGCTCGTGGCCGAAGGAGTAGGCTACCTCTGCCCTGTTTACACAGCCGGCACCTACCAGAACGTCAAGATCGTGAACAGCTGTTTTACCAGCCATGACCAGGTTGCGTTTCTTCTGCCTGATAATCTCATAGACAATAGCCATAGACACTCTAATGTGTCCAAAACCGCCGCTGGCGATGAAATCCCCATCACGAACAAATCTCGATACAGCCTCCTTAGCCGATATTGTTTTGTCCTTCAGCTCACGAGACTTGTTCTTAAGCACCCAATCCCTGGCATCGTCAGGGTCATGCCAGCCTAGTAGCTCTCCCCTGCCCTCCTTTAATGCTTCCATTCTGCCTACCTCCTTTTGCACAAAGCAGTAAGACTAATTCAAAGAATCAGTATTACAAATGAGGTGATTATGCTTAAGCGCTAATCGCAAATTGTGTTGTTTAAGGCTTTATCTGTTGCCTTCGCGAATATTGAATGAGGTATTTCATAAGATTTTCCCTGGTACGTTTTACGCGTTCTGGTGTCCAGCTATCATAAAAACCCTTTCCAGATTTAAACCCAAGTTCACCTTTCTTTACTTTGTCCCGTAAAAGGGGTGAGGGGTTGGGAGAAGCCTCTAAATCTTTCAAAACGGTATTGTGAATTGCTAGAGTCAAATCTAGACCGACCATATCGGCATTCTCAATTGGCCCCAGAACGGCAATCCGGATACCAAAACTTTGCTTAATGGCATCGTCAACAGTAGCTGCATCAGCAATACCATGTTCTACAATTGAGATAGCCTCTCGCCATAGAGCATGCTGGAGACGGTTAGCTACGAATCCTGGAACGTCCTTTAAGCATTTGATAGGATATTTCCCAGCTTCTTTCATGAACTGATAGGTTATTTCCATTGTCTCATCAGAAGTATCCTTCCCCTTTACCACCTCAACTAGGGGAATAAGATATGGTGGAAACCAGAAATGTGCTCCAACGATTCTATTTCTATTCTTGGCTTTAGATGCTATCTCAGTTATGCTGATTACTGAAGTATTTGTGGCTAAAATAACATCCTTAGGACATATCTGGTCTAATTCCTTAAACAAGTCCTGTTTTATCTTTAGATTCTCGGCCACCGATTCGATAATAATCGGAGCCTTTGAAATTGCCTCGTTCAGGTTCCTGGTTGTTTTTATCCTGCTTATGATTTTGTCTATTTCATCTACTATGCTAGCTTGGCTTTGTAGTAGAGAGGAGAGATTTGACTTGATGTTTTCGATGGCTTTGTCCAGAGTTTGCTGAGTACGGGAGTATAAAGAGACCTGATAACCAGCCTTGGCAAAATGCAGTGCCAGGCCATGCCCTATCATGCCCGCTCCCAGCAAAGCAACATGATTGATCTCTTCAGCTTTCATAAAGTGCTCCCTCCTTAGGTCATGATAGAACTAGCAACTGATTATTACTAGCATAGTCGCAGGCTTATTGATTTTGTTAATGATCTCTCTACCTTCGAAAGGTGCTACATATAATGAGTCCATTGGCCCTAAAGTTATTTCTTCTGTCTTGCTTCTGACAGTAATTTCTCCGTCTAAGACCAGGTAAACCTTTTCTGTGGGCGAATCTTCGTAAGCCCACTCAGCTCCACCTCCAGGGAGGAAGTATGACAGGCCCACCCAGAATTTCTGAATCCCTGTTTCATCCTTACCTTGAAGCCTCATAGCGACCATATTAAAATGTTTCGGCGCTGCATAGGTCTTAACCTCATTTAGACGAACTTTTTTCATATTTCCCCCCTTAATAAGTATTTATCGATTTCACAGAAGCTCTATGAACCTGGTTTGCTAGTCACCTTCTTCTACTATGGCTACCATTCTCACAATAGAGCCATCGCCCTTCATCCAGCGGATGGGGAAGCCGGCAATAGTTACCCTTTTACCGAGGACTTGATCAATATCACCACCTACGTTCTCCCATCCCATAATGCCATTCCGCATAATAATGTTGTGGCAGGGCTCCCATTCAGGAAAGTCTTCTAATACATCGCGTCCAGTCACTCTTTTATACTCAGCACATATATCTGGTCGCAGTGGCCCGGGACCGTGAGGGCCGATAGCTGTGGCTAGGGGATGATCTAGAGCCTGTTGGTCAACCCCTACCGCTTTTACCCCCTTCTTTACGAACCATTCACCTGCCTCCTTGTATAGTCCAGGGGAATAGCAGAAATACTGCGCGCTGTCACCCCAGTAGTGATGCCACCCTGTATGAATTATTACGATATCGCCTTTTTCAATCTTGGGCCTTGCCTTCTCCAGGTCCTCCGGCATGATTTTTTCCCACTTCTTCTTGGGTATGTCGACAACTACACCTGTCCCGTAGTACTTCTCTAAGGGAATCTCATCGGTGAACATGCCACCCTCGAACACATGAGCCGGTGAGTCAGCGTGAGTTGTACAGTGCATTGTTGTCGTAATCACCTGTGATAATACTCCCGATTTGGCATGATAATGCATACGTTCTATTTTAACATCGGCAAAATATGGCCATAAAGGTACCTTATCACCGAAAGGATGACTTAAATCAACCAGTTTAACTTTTCCCATAATGAACACCTCCTTAGAATTTGATTATTTAGTTTTGTCTTACCAAGTAGTAACACCACCATCAATATAAATAATCTGTCCGGTAATGAAATCCGAGGCCCTTGAAGCGAAAAACACTGTAGCACCAACAATATCCTCGGGCATTGCCCAGCGGCCGAGCGGAATGCGAGACTTCATCCTCTTAGCGTACTCTGGGTCAGCCAGGGCAGTACGGGTAAGCTCGGTCTCCACAATAGTTGGGGCAACTGCATTCACCAGCACATTATATTTAGCCCACTCACAGGCCAGCGTCCGCGTCAGGGTATCCACAGCTCCTTTGCTAGCGCAGTAAGCCGCGTAGTCTGCAGGGAGGCCATATCTACCTCTCACCGACGACAGGTTTATGATCTTGCCGCTTTTCTGTTTGATCATTACCCGGCCAACTGCCTGGCAGCAGAGCCACGTCCCACGAGTATTGACATCCATGACTTGTTGCCACTCGTCAATAGGGAAGGTCTCCGCTGGCTTGCGAATGGCTACACCGGCAGCATTCACTAGAACATCAATGCGAGGAAATACCTTCAGGATGCGGTCTACCATATCCGCCACTGACCGCTCCTGTACAACGTCTACAGTAATCGCTAGCGTTTTCCTGTCTTTAGCCTGTATTTCTTCAGCTACTTTTTCCAAGGATTCAAGCTTGCGGCTTGCAACAACAACATCAGCACCAAAATCAGCCAGACCCAACGCTAGGGCACGCCCGATGCCACCGTGGCCACCAACCACTACAGCTACTCTACCTGTTAAATCAAACAAATCAACCATATTACACCTCCTAGCTAAAACCAAATAAGTAACCTAATCATCGCAACACCACACAGACCTAATAATTTATCTCCTTTACCATATTGCGTTCTTTAGTCCGCTAGCGTTAATATATTGACCTCGTCTGGCACCTCCCTTAATTTACTTTTCCCAATCCTTTCGACCTAAGATAAAAAGGATTCTAGCTATGCTAAAGTTGATAGTATATTGTCCTGACCCAACAGGTTCATACAGCCTGCGACCTTGTGTTATGGTAAGAACGGGGGTTTGAAGTCCAGCCCAAGCATCTTGCGCGCTTCAGCCCGCAATTTCTCTAGAAGCACTTTAAATTTCTCCTTTTCTTCTTCTGAAAGAGCTGAGAAGGTTAAAAAAATAGCGCGCTCACTTGACTCATCCCATACTTCAGAACCTTTTTGGGTTAACGTAATATACACTTTGCCGTCTTCCTTGTTTTTGGTCTTTTTAACCACTCCTTCTTTTTCCATTTTATTTATCAGAGTAGAGACAGTGTTTAGATTTCTAAGAAGCCATTTTGACAAATCACCTTGGGTCATCCCATTTTTTTCCTGTGTAAGCACATAGAAAATATGGCACTGAGCGAAGTTAGTTTTAGACTGTTTAAGCTCAAGCTCAACGGCACGAATAAGTGTATCTCTAGTTTGATCGAAGAGGACAAAGAGGTTGCGAGTATAGGTATCTAGCTTGAAGTTCTTATTATTTCTAGTGTTTTTTCCCATTGGCTTTTGGATATAGTTGGATCATTGTACTAAAAAAATTAAAATGATTACAATACATGACTTTTTAGGTATATGCTTTCAGTTTTCGATTAATAATAGTCTCCCAAACAAGGTATTGACAATACCAGAATAGATGCTATAATGGTAACATATACCATGTTACGACGTCAACATCGACGTCTATGACGGTAGCGTAATGAGTTCCATAATATAGGGCAACCATCCCTTGACAGCAGGTAAGGGTATGATGATAAATACTGCTAAGATGGGGTACTCCAAGGGTGCCATTCTATGAGGGTATGTCCTGAATAATGAGTAGGATTATCCAGAATATTATGGGGACTGTGGCTAGTAGGATTAAGTTTTTCATTATTGTTGCTCCTCCTTGGTGGCAAACCGCTACTTGCAACCTATGCCTAACCTCCCCAATTCATGGTAACCCAAGATACCCCATCTTAGCATTACCATTATAACAATACGCCTGTTTCAATTCTATGAATACTTGTTATGAAGGGATAGTGATCAAAATAAATAATGAGGGGGTGATATATTCAAGATATTTTAAAGTTCAAATAATCCGTGGTTATCAAAGAAAAATATGAAGGGGGGAAATGAATTGAAAAAAGTAGGTTTTGTTCTTTTATTGGTAATGGTGGTGGCTAGCTTGGTCATAAGCGGCGGCTGCGCCAAACCAGCTCCAACTCCGACGCCGCCGGCTCCTGAAAGCATCAAGGTTGGCGTTTTAATCTCTCTGACCGGGTTTGATGCTGCTGTTGGACAGCCAGCGAAAAATGGCTACGAATTAGCTGTGGAAAAGATTAACCAGGATGGTGGCGTCTATGTCAAGGAATTTGATAAAAAGATACCCTTGGAACTGGTCCTCCTGGACATGGAGTCTAATCCAGAGAAGGCTGTTGCCCGCGCTGAAGCACTAAACTCACAATATAACGTGGCTATTGCTACTGGTACTACCTTGATTTCTGCAGCGGCTGAGATCTTCGAAAAGAATAAAATGCCCGTGGTAGTCTCTCAGATGACGATAGATTTGCTAAGTCAGAGTGGCTACAGATACTGGTTTACCATTGGTAAGTTGAACTCAGATGTAGCGGTTGCAGTACTCGATCTTTTTGATAGTCTCAATGGCAATAAGCCGACAAAATGGGCTCTTTTGGAGGAGCAGTTCCCCTTTGTTGTAGAATTGATGGATTTTGTCCAACAAGACGCCGCTGCCCGGGGTGTTAATATAGTTTATCGTGGACAATATGCAACGATGGCTCCGGACCTAAGCCCACTTATAAACGATGCAAAAAAAGCTGGTGCCGAGGTGCTCTTCTCTGGCCCTAACACTCCTGATGCCATTACCATTGTAAAGCAAAGTAAGGAACTTGGTTTTAACCCGAAGGCAATGGCATGCATCAGAGGCGCAGATGACCCGGGTTGGTCGGGGCTTGGTCCAATGGGTGAATACGTAATAGGATGTCCTGATTGGCACCCAGCATTTAAATTTCCTGGAGTTGATGAACTTAATGCTGCGTACAAGGCTAAGTATGGTACCAATACTCATATTGCTGCCGGGCCTTGTTATGCTTCTATCCAGTTGATAGCTGATGCAATTGAAAGGGCTGGCACACTGGACAGAGAAAAGCTAAGGGATGCCATAGCTGCTTCAAATACCATGACTGTTATGGGTCAAATCAAATTCCGTGAAAACGGCGCACGAATTGACCCAGTTCCGAGTGTGATTCAATGGCAGAATGGAGAACTGGAGCTCGTATGGCCTGATAACCTCAAAACAAAGTCGTTGGTTTATCCAAGGCCTGAACCAGCATCAAAACCAGCACCAACTGGAACCCAACCTGCTACACCATCTACACCACTTCCATCGGGACCGGAAATAGATTGGAAAGATGCCAAAAACCATTTTAATGAAAATGCCACAGTAACCGGTGAAATCATGGACGTGAGGACTTTTGCACCTCCTGAGACAGTTCTCTTCCTAGGAGGTGGCCTGGGAGTGGGCATGGGCGTAGCAATCAGTGACGCATTGAACTGGCCAGTTGATCCTGATAGCTACAAAGGCAAAACTATCAGCGTAACCGGAAAAATAACGGCAGCACCGATTGGCGGTGGGCCGATGATAGCTGTCACTGACCCGGCACAAATTGTAGTAAAATAAGAAGTTAAACATAATAATATAACCGGAACATCATGGCCTGTACTAATAGATAGTTCTGGCCATAATGTATATGGCTGTGACTTTTGGTATGCAAAAGCAGAATGATAGGACTGTGCTGGCTATACAGTTGGCACAGTCCTATCAAACTCAGCATTACTGGCAAAAATAACATGGTATTACTCTCAATCGATAATCTTTCCAAGGCCTTCGGCGGAGTGATGGCTATTAACCGAGTTAGCTTCACCCTTGACGATGGGGAGATATTAGGGCTTATCGGTCCCAACGGGTCAGGTAAAACTACCTTGTTTAATCTAATAACCGGGCTTCTCAAACCTGACACAGGCAGCATAAGGTTCAGCGGTAAAGATATAACCGGTATGGCACCTTATAAAATATGCCAGAGCGGTATCGCCAGAACCTTTCAGTTGGTTAAGTCGTTTAACCGGTTATCCCCCCTGAAAAACGTAATGGTGGGCAGGGCTTATGGCAGTGAGCCAGCCCGGAATACAAGGCAAGCCCGCATAGAAGCAGAACAGATTCTAGCTCTTACTGGTTTAGCAAAGAGGTGGGTGCCGATGGCGGGGATGCTTGGCTTGGTTGACCGCAAGCGGTTGGAGATTGCCCGGGCGCTGGCAACAAAGCCCAGGTTGTTGTTGCTCGATGAGATGTTTGCCGGTTTAAACCCAACGGAGATGGATGATAGCATACGGTTAGTAAGGAGGATAAGGGACTCCGGGGTAACCCTGATAGTAGTAGAGCATGTAATGAAGGTAATAATGGGGCTTTCGGACAGGGTGATTGCGCTAAATGTTGGGGAGAAAATTGCTGATGGCTCACCGCAGGAAGTAGCCAATAATAGCCATGTCATTGAGGCGTATTTAGGAAAAAGTGTCCAATGCTAGAAATTAGTAACATAGACGTTTGTTATGGCGACCTTCAGGCATTGTGGGATGTATCTCTTACCGTTGGAGGTGGGGAAATAGTAACGCTTGTCGGCTCTAATGGGGCGGGCAAGAGCACTATTATGAAGGCCATCTCAGGGCTACTCAAGCCTAAAACCGGGAGCATTAGTTTTGAGGGAATATGCGTGAACAAACTGCCTGCGCACCGGATAGCGGAGCTGGGCATCTCCATGGTTCCCGAAGGGAGAAGACTATTCCCTCAGATGAGCGTGCTGGAGAACTTAGAGGTGGGCGCCTCCGCTAGAGAAGCGAAGAAAGCAAGACACAATACAATCAGTTGGATTTATGAGTTATTTCCGATTCTAAGGGCAAGGGCGAGACAAAGGGCAGTTACATTAAGCGGTGGTGAGCAGCAGATGTTAGCTATAGGCAGGGCGCTGATGTCACAGCCAAGACTTCTCCTGATTGATGAGATGTCCCTGGGCTTAGCTCCGCTTTTGGTACAGGAAATCTCTCAAGTTATCAAAGACATAAACAAGTCAAGGAAGCTCACAATTTTCCTGGTGGAGCAGGATGTTAATATGGCCTTATCCATGGCTGACCGAGGCTATATTATTGAGCATGGTCGTATTCAAAGCGAGGGTGCTGCCAGAGCGTTTTTATGTAATGAGCGAATTAAAGAGGCTTATTTAGGTATCAGTCCAGTGGAAAAAGCAGGTTAAATATTGGAAGATGTAATTCAGGCAATTGCCTCTGGCATTCTAGTGGGCGCGCTGTATGCACTGATAGCATATGGGCTAGGCCTGATTATGGGTATTATGAAATTCCTCAATGTTGCCCATGGCAGTTTGTTGATACTCGGTGGTTATGTAAGTTACTGGATTTTCACTCTCTGGGGTATAAACCCCTACCTTTCTATACCGTTGGTTATCATTGCCACGTTTTTAGCGGGCTTGATTCTATATAAGCTCACGCTTTCACCATTGCTGAAATTACCGGATATCGAAATGAGGGTTGCCAACTCTTTGTTGATTACTTTTGGCGTAATATACGTGCTGGACAATGCAATGGCTTTAATCTGGACACCAAATTCTAGAAGCATAATGGCCTCTTACTCTGGAGAGGCTATTAATATATTTGGTGTCAAACTGAGCCTCACTGGCCTGTGCGGTCTCGGCATTGCTATTCTGGTTGCAGTTGCTTTGTATTTCATTCTCAGCAAGACCTATCTTGGCAAACATGTGCGGGCGGCAACGCAGGATGCTGAGGCAGCCAGTTTATGTGGGGTCAATGTTCAGCGAACCTATTTGATTTCCTGTGGTATTGCTGTAGCATTGGCTGGCGTAGCTGGTGTCATTGTCGTGTCAAGCTATTCTATAACTCCAGGTGGGGGATTAAGCTGGCTGTTGATAGGTATAGTTGTTATGGTGCTGGCAGGAGAAGGGAATATTAATGCCATACTTCCCGCTGGTATTATATTGGGATTAGTAGAGTCAGCTAGTATTTTTGTTGTGGGTGCTCCCTACCGGCAGGCTGTTGCGCTTGTCATATTTATTATAGTGTTAATGTTCAGGCCGCAGGGATTATTTACTAAAAAGAGGACAGATGTCTACTATAACAGCTAATTGGAAAAAATTGCTGCCAAGTGGAGTGGTAGTTGCAGCTTGCATAGTGCTCCCCATGGTTATGGAAATAGGAACCAATATCCTGAATCTAATGGTCATGCTGTTCATTTTTATCATTCTGTCTCAGAGCTGGAACCTTATGGGGGGTTATACCGGTCAGATTAACCTTGGCCTTGCCGCCTTCTTCGGCTGTGGTGTTTTAGCCACTCATTTTCTCTGGAAGGCAGAGGTACCGATATATCTAGCTGTACTAGCGGGTGGTGTAGCAACCATGGTTTTGGCAGTGATTATTGGTCTGTCCACTCTGCGGCTGAGGGGTGTATATTTTGCTATTGGTACTCTGGCGTTCGCAGAAGTATTGAGAATAGTCGTGGGAAATATTTTTACCACATGGGTTAAAATGCCGGGCAGCTATGTCGCCACCTATAGCCTTCTTCCCCGCTATTACCTTGGCTTAGTAATAGCGCTTATAGCAATAGCAGTGGTTTATTTTGTGACCAATTCCAAGTTGGGGCTGGCTATGGTTGCTGTTCGCGATGACGAAGAAGCAGCTCAGGTTACCGGTGTTAACACGTTTAAATATAAGGTTTTGACCTTACTAATTAGTGCTTTTTTGGCTGGTTTAGGTGGAGGAGTGTATGCCTTCTACAGACTCTCCTTTTACACCATGTCCCAGGTTTTTAGCCCGCTCTGGACCTTTGAGCCAGTCATGGCAGTCATGATCGGTGGTGCCGGCACCTTGCTCGGACCTATAATTGGCAGCTTTTTCCTAGTCATTCTTTCAGAGATATTTGCCCTAAAATTAGGGGAGGCTCACCTTATCATATTTGGCATCCTGTTCATCCTGGTGGTATTGTACTTCCCCTACGGATTGGTGGGTTCTGTAGATCAAGTCCGCCAGGTGATGGCTCGTGTTAGTCGAAATAGAT
>Ga0315291_10008423_pt1 | contig 12678 bp, 11 predicted proteins | sample YL17G12_20_MG_FD_203070 | JGI IMG/M metagenome (GOLD analysis project Ga0315291, IMG submission 203070) | Sediment microbial communities from Yellowstone Lake, YNP, Wyoming, USA - YL17G12_20 | ecosystem: Environmental > Aquatic > Freshwater > Lake > Sediment | place: USA: Wyoming | collected... | reverse complement strand
ACACTTAGGCACTGTCTTCCGTCCAGCCAAGCACTTCCCCTTCTATCTCGCTACCAAGCCCCCTGACACAAGACCGCCGGGAGACCCTGTCCCGCTATCCGACGACGGCCGTTGGATCCCAACACTGCTCACTAGCGGCACCTCAAACCCGTCAGGCATGACCTCCCGGCACAGATAGTTACCGGGTTCGTATAGCTGTTGTCGGCCGCCCCAGGAGCAGTAGGCGTTTACTTCCGTGAGACCAACGCCCTGAAGTCGAACAGACCCTCTTCAGCGCACCACTCGACGAAGGTGGCGCGCCGCTCCTTGGCATAGGTCTGGATCAGGCCCCAGCCGTCCCTGAGCATCTGGAGCGGCTTGCCCTGTGGGCACGGGAGCCACTCGACCCGCCCGAAGAGCCGGCAGATGAGGGGCCGGGCGGGGTACACGATGCAGCAGCGCTTCGTCACATCATAGAACAGGCAGTGCTCGGTCTCGATGTCCTCGAACCAGGGAACGTGCTTCTCCTGCTCCAGCACCCGCACGACCTGCTGCGGAACCTGCTCGCGCAGGCAGGCGATAATGTCCTGGAACTCCCGCCTGGTCATCTGAACTCCGGCCATACAGCGCAGCCCGCACTCATGGCAACCGTCGCAGGGGTTGTCGAGAGCGGCCGTCTCGGCACGCCTCCTATCCGGCGGGTGAGTCACGGTAGCCTGACCTCAATGACATGATACACCCCACATCGCGCGTTTGACAAACGGTCTAGCGACTGTTAATATCACCCAATTATCCGGGTAGAGGCGGCCCGGACGCAGTGCGTCCACCAGTCTCGCGGCCAGCCAGCCCTGCGCAGGCCGGCGGTCGGGGCCCGACTGGCGGAGGCCGCCTCAGGAGTGCTTCCCAGAGTGAAGGTTCGGTCGGAGCTGTCTTGCTATGGGAACTCACTCCCCTTGCTTGTAGGCCAAACCATCGCTCGACTTGTGCGGTCGTGCACAGGTCCCATCTCGCCGTAGGAGGATAAGACGCAGGTGCAGGTGGAGATCGGCATTGGACGAACGGCTCGTCAGACTTACGGATTCGATGATATTGCACTAGTGCCGGGTGCGGTCACTTTCGACCCGGAGACGGTGGACCTTAGCTGCGACCTGGCCGGCATCCATCTGGAGCTGCCGGTGTTGGCCTCGGCGATGGACGCGGTGGTGGATGTGAGGTCGGCGGCGGTGCTCACTGAGCTGGGCGGTCTGGCGGTGCTGCATCTTGAGGGCGTTCAGTGCCGGTACGCCGATCCGGGGCCGGTGCTGGAGCGAATCGCGGCCGCGCCGACGGAAGAGGCGGTGTCGGTTATCCAGGAGGCCTACCGCGAGTCGGTCAAAGACGAGCTTATCTTGCAGCGCATAAGTGAGCTGAGGGAGAAGGGCGCAAAGGTGGCCGTCTCGCCGACTCCGATCAGCGCCAAGCACGTGGCGGAGGTCATCGGAGGTGGCAAGGTTGACGCGCTGGTGATCCAGTCAACGGTGACCACCGCCCGGCATGAGTCCGACCGCTATGATTCCCTCGATTTCCGACGCCTGGCCGACGTGGTCCAGGCGCCGGTGTTTGTGGGGAACTGTGTGAGCTACGAGGCCGCGCTGGACCTGATGAGGGCGGGAGCGGACGCGATACTGGTGGGGGTAGGGCCGGGCGCAGCCTGTACGACGCGGCGGGTGCTGGGGATAGGTGTGCCACAGGTAACGGCGGCGGTGGACTGCGCGGCGGCGCGGGATGCCTACTTGCGGGAAAGTGGGAAGCGGGTTCCGATCGTGCTGGATGGCGGGATGCGGGTGGGCGGCGATATCGCCAAGGCGATTGCCGCGGGAGCCGATGCGGTGATGATCGGATCGCCGCTGGCGGCGGCGGAGGAGGCCCCAGGCAAAGGGTACCACTGGGGGATGGCGACGTCGGCTCTGGGGCTGCCCCGTGGCACGAGGATAAAGGTGGGGATTGCGGGCCCGATGAAGCAGATCTTGCTGGGGCCGGCAAAGCGGGATGACGGGACCATGAACCTATTCGGAGCGTTGCGGCTCTCCATGGCCTGCTGCGGGGCGCGGACGCTCCGGGAGATGCAGAAGACGGAGATCGTCGTGGCGCCGGCGCTGCCCAGCGAAGGCAAATCGGTGCAGAAGGCGCAGGGCGTGGGCGGCGCCAAGTAGGAGGCGGCAAGAAGCGCAGATGACGAACCAGAGCATCGGCAAACCTGAAGAGCTCGTCCTGGTCCTGGACTTCGGCGCGCAGTACGGGCAACTCATCGCCCGGCGAATCCGGGAGTGTCGCGTCTACTGCGAGATCGTTACCCACGACACCCCTACCGAGGAGATCCTGGCCCGCCGGCCGAAGGCCATCGTCTTTTCCGGCGGCCCTAGCAGTGTCTACGAGGAGGGCGCTCCTCTCTGTGACCCCAAGCTCTTCGAAGCCGGCATTCCGATTCTGGGAATCTGCTATGGCATGCAGTTGATGGCCAAGATGCTGGGCGGCGAGGTGCACGGGGGAGCCCAGCGCGAGTACGGGAAGACCGAGCTGACGGTGCTGGATCAGGGGGACCTGTTCGAGGGGTTGAACCCCCGCTTGATCGCCTGGATGAGCCACGGCGACCGCGTGGATAGAGTGCCGCCGGGGTTCGTGGAGAGCGCGCGGACATCCAGCGCCCTGGCCGCCATGTCGGACCGGAGCCGGAAGCTCTTCGGCGTGCAGTTCCACCCCGAGGTGGTCCACACCCCGTGGGGCGCCGAAATCTTCCGGAGCTTCCTTTACAGGCAGTGCGGATGCAAAGAGACCTGGACAACCGAGTCTGTTGTCACGAGCTCCGTGCGCGCGATCCAAGAGCAAGTGGGCGATGGAAAGGTCGTGTGTGCGCTGAGCGGAGGCGTTGACTCGGCGGTGACGGCAGCACTGGTCCATCGGGCGGTGGGCGAGCAGTTGACCTGCATCTTCATGGACCACGGCTTCCTGCGGAAGAACGAGGCGCAGCAAGTCGTGCGGACGTTCGGCGAGAACTTCCGCGTGAACCTCGTGCACGTGCAGGCGCAGGAAAGGTTCCTGAACCGGCTCCGGGGTGTGGTTGACCCCGAGCAGAAGCGACGCATCTTCGGCGAGGAGTACGCCAACGTCTTGGAGGAGGAGGCTCGCAAGCTGGGGGAGGTGCAGTTTCTCGCCCAGGGCACGCTTTACCCGGACGTGATCGAGAGCGGGACGCGCCAAGCGGCCCGGATCAAGACCCATCACAACGTCGGGGGCCTGCCGGAGACGCTCAAGTTGGAGCTGGTCGAGCCCGCGCGGTATCTGTTCAAGGACGAGGTGCGCGCGGTAGGGGAGGAGCTAGGACTGCCGGACGATATCGTCTGGCGGCATCCGTTCCCAGGGCCGGGTCTTGCCATACGGGTGCTGGAGGAGATCACCCCGGAGGGCCTCGCGACGTTGCGCGAGGCGGACGCGATCATCATTGACGAGATCATGGCGGCCGGCCTCTACCGGCGGCTGTTCCAGTGCTTCGGTGTGCTGGCGCCGATCAAGAGCGTGGGTGTGATGGGAGACCAACGGACCTATGCCAGCACCATCGTCCTGCGTGCCGTGACGAGCGACGATGCGATGACGGCCGACTGGGCCCAGCTTCCCTACGAGGTGCTGTCCAGCATCAGCACGCGTATCATCAACGAAGTCCCTGGTATCAACCGGGTGGTTTACGATATAAGCTCGAAGCCGCCTGCCACGATTGAGTGGGAATAAAGGATCGAATAGTCGAGAGCAGATAGTCGAAGAGTAGGAGGATTCCTCGACTCTTCGAGAATGAACGAGGTGCTTCGCCATGTCCATGATGTCAGACATCAAGGAAGTGCTGATAAGCGAAGAGCAGATACAGGCGAAGGTGAAGGAGCTGGCGGAGCAGCTTTCCCGCGACTACCGGGGGAAGAATCCGGTGCTCGTGGGTGTGCTCAACGGGGCCTTCGTCTTCCTTGCTGACCTGACCCGGCGGCTCGACCTGGAGTGCACGATTGACTTCGTCGCTTGGTCCAGCTATGGCAAGGACACCTCCTCCAGCGGCATCTTCCGCATCATGAAGGACCTCGAAACCAATGTGGAAAGCAGGCACGTGCTCATCATCGAGGACATCATAGATACCGGCCTAACGCTGCACTATCTGCTCGACACCATCCGCGCCCGCAAGCCGGCGAGCGTGAAGGTGGTGGCGCTGCTGGACAAGCCGAGCAGACGCCGGATCGAGGCAAAGGCAGACTACCTCGGCTTCCAGGTGCCCGACGCCTTCGTCGTCGGCTACGGGCTCGACTTCGCCCAGAGCTACCGCAACCTACCCTTCATCGGCATCCTCAAGCCCGAGATCTACGCCGGCCGCGGAACACCCCCCGACGAACTCGAGGAATGACAAAACGCGCACATTTGGGTATACACACGCCGGGGTTTGTGGTATAATGCCGTCGGTAGCTTATCCCGCCAGAAGCGGGTAAACCCACCGGCTGGGCCGTGTTCTGCTTCCAAGTCCGACCCCTAGACCAAGTTGGCCACAAACCGCCACGCGGATAAGCATTCCGGCGTTTTCTGATGTTTGCGAGCAGACCCACGGCTTTCAGCAGACCCGCCGGAGGCCGAACAGGTGGCTAGCTAGGCCCTTCGGGCCGCCATCCCGGCCCAAGAGGTCTAGGGACCCTGCAACGCAACAGGCGCGGTCCCCAGATGACCACTGAGCTTACGCGCTATGTAAGGGGAATGGGAAATGGTGCTTGAATTGACGAAGTTGGAGGAGAAGGCCCTCGAGGAGCTTCAGCAGATTGCCAAAGAGCTGAACATCGAGGATTTCGAACGGCTGCGCAAGCGTGACCTCGTGCTGCGAGTCATGCGGGCACAGGCCGAGCAGAACGGGCTGATCTGGACGCGCGGGGTGCTGGAGGTCCTGCCCGAAGGCTACGGCTTCCTGCGGGTCCGCAACTTCCTGCCCAGCGCCGACGACATCTACGTATCGCAATCCCAGGTGAAGCGCTTTGGGCTGAAGACCGGCGATACGATAGACGGCGCCGTCCGGTTGCCCAAGAGCGGTGAGCGCTACCGAAGCCTGCTCAAGCTCGAAGCCGTCAACGGGATGTCCCCGGATGCGATCCGCAAGCGAACTATTTTCGATGAGCTGACCCCGGTCTACCCGAGCGAGCGGCTTCGCATGGAGACCGTTCCCGAGAACACCTCGGGGCGCTTCATTGACATCGTGGCGCCCATAGGTAAGGGCCAGCGAGGTCTGATTGTCTCTCCACCCAAGGCCGGCAAGACCACACTGCTCAAGCTCATCGCCAACAGCATCACCACCAACCACCCGGAAGTCTACCTCCTCGTCCTCCTCATTGACGAGCGGCCCGAGGAAGTGACCGATATCCGAAGATCCGTTGACGGGCAGGTCGCCGCCTCGACTTTTGACGAGGTGCCGGAGAACCACCTGAAGCTTCAGGAGATAGTGCTCGAGCACGCCAAGCGATCGGTGGAGGCGGGGCGGGACGTGGTCGTCCTGCTCGATTCCCTCACCCGGCTTGCCCGCGCCTCGAACCTCACCGTGGCGCCGAGCGGCCGCACCCTCTCCGGTGGCCTAGACCCAAGCGCGCTCTATCGCCCGAAGCGTTTCTTCGCCTCCGCCCGGAACGTCGAGGAGGGCGGCAGCCTGACGGTGATGGCCACGGCTCTGGTCGAGACGGGCAGCCGGATGGACGACATGATCTTCGAGGAGTTCAAGGCTACGGGGAACCAGGAGCTGGTGCTCGACCGCTCCATGGCAGACCGCGGCATTTTCCCCGCGATAGACATCCCGAGGTCCGGCACCCGGCATCAGGAGTTGCTGTTCTCCGAGGAGGAGCTGCAGCGGGTGTACCAGCTCAGGCGGGTGCTGAACGCTCTCGACACGACCCAGGCGACCGAGCTCCTGCTGACTGGTCTTCGCAAGACCTCGACCAACGCCGAGTTCCTCAAGTGGGTAGAGCGCGAGCTCAGCAAGGAATCGAAGTGAGCCCGCCGCCGGCGGGCGGGAGAGCAGGCGCGTGGCGGCCGGAAGTGATGAGGTCAAAGTCGAGGTAGTCGGCGTCTTCGAGCAAGAGGTGAGCTTCCAGGAGCAAGAGCACAGGATACCGTTGCTCCTGGTTCGAGACCCCACCGGCCGCAAGGTTCGCGTCCCCATTGGCTCGTGCGAAGGCCTTGCCATTCAGATCGTCCTGGAGTCACACGTCCTGCCGCGGCCGCTCACCCACGACCTCGCGCTGCGGCTCATGGAGAGGCTGCACGCTCGACTGCAGCGCATCGTCGTGGACGAGCTCTCCGATTCCGGCGCGCACGCCACCCTCTACCTCACCACCTCCGAAGGGGAGATCTCCATGGATGCGCGGCCGGGCGACGCGGTCGCGCTGGCGCTGCGGGCGGACGTCCCGATCTATGTGACTGAGGAGCTGCTCGCAGCCGGCGGTGCGTGGGGCGAACAGATCTCCTGATCGAGGCACTGTAACAATGGTCATTATCATGCAGGCCGGGGCGCCGGATTCCGAGGTCGAGACCGTCATCGCGGCGGTGGAGAGAGCGGGCTTCCGGCCCTACATCAACCCCGGCGTGGAGCGCAAGGTCATCGCGCTGCTCGGCGCACTCGACGCGGAGAAGGCCGAGCTCGTGGATCACTTCTTCGCGTTGCCGGGAGTCGAGCGGGTCACGCTCATATCCGAGCCCTACAAGCTCGCCTCCCGCCGCAGCCATCCGGACTCCACCGTCATTGACGTCGGTCGGGTGTCCATCGGGGGCCACCGGCTTACGATCGTAGCCGGACCTTGCAGCATCGAAAGCCGGGATCAGCTCTTCGCCGCCGCTCAGGCCGTTAAGGAAGCCGGGGCTAATCTGCTGAGAGGCGGAGCTTTCAAGCCTCGCACTTCCCCCTACAGCTTTCAGGGCTTGGGAGCTGCCGGTATCGAGCTGCTCGCCGAAGCGGGGCGCATGACGGGACTGCCGACGGTCTCCGAGGTGGTGGACCCGGGCGATCTCGACGTGATCGCCGAGCACGTGGATGTCATCCAGATTGGCGCGCGCAATATGCAGAACTTCCGGCTGCTTCAGGAAGTGGGCCGGATCGGCAAGCCGGTGATCCTCAAGCGCAACCCTGGCTGCCGCGTGCAAGAGCTGCTCATGGCCTCCGAGTACATTATGCTCGAGGGCAACCCGAACGTCGTTCTGTGCGAGCGAGGGATTACCAGCTTCGAGAACGCCACGCGATACACGCTGGATCTCAATGCCATCCCGGTCATCAAACGTTTCAGCCATCTGCCTGTCATCGCCGATCCCAGCCATGCCGCCGGCGACTGGCGCTATGTCAGCGCGATCGCGCTGGGCGCCGTCGCGGCCGGAGCCGACGGCGTCATGATCGAGGTGCACCCCGACCCATCGGTCGCGCTGTCGGACGGGCCGCAATCGCTTCGCCCAGAGAAGTTCCGCGAGCTGATGCAGTCGCTGGGCCAGGTGGCCGCCGCCGTCGGCCGCGGCATCGCACAGGCGGAGTAGGGGAGGAACCGGTGGAATGAGCCGCGCTCGCGCGGTGAACGAGGACCAGTTCGCGCGCATTGCCCCGCATTACGATGCGCTGATGGCCAATGTCCCGTACGGGCTGTGGGTGGACTACGTTTCCCGGCTCGCCACCCTCGGGGGCCGCCCCATCTGGCCTGGCTCCAGGTTGCTCGATCTTGCGACCGGAACCGGCTCGGTCGCCCTGGAGTTCGCGCGGCGCGGCTGCCTGGTGGTGGGAGTTGACCTATCGGCCCCCATGATCGCGGAGGCCGAGCGCAAGGCTGCCCTGGAGGACCTCCCCGCGCGGTTTCTGGTTCGCGATCTCTGTGACTTCGACTTGCCGGCTGAGTTCGACCACGCAGTTTGCCTGTACGATAGCCTGAACTACATACTCGACCCGGAGGACCTCCAACATGCGTTTGCCCATATCGAGCGAGCCCTGAAGCCCGGTGCGCTGCTGATCTTCGACGTCAACACTGTCCGCGCGCTGGACGAAGAGATGTTCACCCAGAAGAGCCGCCCCGGCGCGCCGGTCGAGTACCAATGGAAGAGCAAGTACGACCCGCGCACCCGGACCAGCCGGATTCGCATGGACTTTCACGTGCTCAGCACCGGCGAAAAGTTCCGCATCATTCACCGCCAGCGCGCCTATACCGAGGCGGAGATCCGATCGCTGCTGTTCCATGCCGGCTTCACCAACGTCACAACCTATGACGCGTATCGCTCGCTGCCGCCGGGACCGGAGAGCGATCGGGTTTTCTATGTGGTTTCAGCAGAGACGTAGCACGTCCTGTCATCAACGTTACTCCCGCCCGATTCCCAGCCAGCACTGGCGCCAGAGAGGCCGCGCACGTGCCTGACCCAGAGATCCGGCCCTTCGGGGCAGATCCCTTTGGGTGAGAGTCAAAAGTAACATAAGACATATTATCGGACGTAAAGCGAGCATTTTCGGGCGGGCCCGGTCCAGCAGTAGCAGCCACCCCTGGCCCCTCTCCCGGTGAAGATCGAGAGGGCCCTGAGTAGGTCATTGGCTCCTTCGGCGGGAACAGTGGGGAATGGCCATGGGGAGGAAACGAGCAAAGGGCAGAAGGGCGCCAGTCGGGCAGGCGAGTGCAGCGCCCGCCGCACGCGAGGGGAAGAGGGGAGCGGACGCTATCGCGGCCGCCGCTCTGATCGCCGCTCCGCTCGTCTTCTTCTGGCGGGCCGCCCTGCTCCAGGGCATCCTCATCCAGAGCGACATCTGCGCCTTCTTCGAGCCGGCGAAGGTCTTCATGCATGAGGCACTGCGCGCGGGGCGACTGCCGCTCTGGTCTCCGTACATATTCTGCGGCTATCCGATGGCGGCGGAGGGGCAGATCGCTGCGTTCTACCCTCCGGCGCTCCTGATCTCCTGGCTCCTCCCCTCTTCCGGGGCCGTCAACTGGCTCATCATCCTCCACGTGATGCTCGCCGGGGTCGGCATGTACCTGCTGGCGCGCGCGCTTGGTGTCTCTCGATTCGGCGCTTGGTTGTCAGCTTTCATCTTCTCCTTCAGTGGCTATCTGTTCGCTCACTTGCACCACGTGAGCCTGGTTTGCGCGGCCGCCTGGCTGCCATTCGTGCTGCTGTTCATCGAGCGTGCCTGGCGCGGCAGTTTCCTGCCAAATGCCGTTCTGGCCGCGGCCGCCTGGGCGGGCAGCGCGCTGTGCGGCCATCCGCAGACGACGTTTCACACCTCGCTCGCGGCCATCTTCTGGATCGGCTGGGGGTCGGCGCAGTCGTTGCGTGCGTGCGAGCGAAAGGTGCTGCTTCGCGCGGCGAGGCTTGCTGCTTTCGTGTTCGCCTTGGGCCTGGGCCTGGCCGCCGTCCAGTTGCTCCTGACCGCGGACCTATCCGCAACTGCGCCTCATGGCGACAGGGGCAGCCTCGCCTATGTCACGTCATTCTCCCTGTTGCCGAAGCATCTGCTGGGCCTGCTCGCGCCCAACTGGCAGGGGACTATCGCCTTCGACACCTACCGAGGAGAGAGGTACTATTGGGAATACGTGCTCTACCTCGGCATCGTTCCTCTGCTTCTCGCCCTGGTCGGCGCTACCGCCCGGCGCGGCTGGGTATGGGCCGGCGTCGCGCTGGCGGCGCTCGCGCTCGCGCGGGGTGAGGGCAATCCGATCTACGAAATCCTGCGGTTCGTACCGGGATTCCGTGACTTCCGCGTTCCGGCCCGGTACGTCTTCCTATTCACGTTCGCAACGGCGATTCTGGCCGCCATCGGCTGGGACGTCTTAGCCTCCTGGCGTCGCCTCGCGCGCGGCAGACTGTTGCTCGCGGCGGCTGCCATCATCGCGACTGCGACCGTGGCTGACCTCGGCCGATTCGATCGCACGCTTGCGCCGCTGGCCGATCCCGAGGTAGTCGAGGCGACGCCCCAGGTGGTCCAACTGCTCCACTCCGATCCGGCCTGGGGGCGCTCTCTCATCGTGCCACCCATCAGCATCTATGCAGACTGGACGCCGCCGGGAGGCTGGGCCGGCAATCCGAACGGCTGGGTCGAGGCGCGGGCCTATCTCCCGGCGAGTGTGCCGCAGTCCTTCGGCCTGCGCACTATCGGGGGTTACGCGGGCTTTGTGGATCAACGACAGGCTCTCTTCTTCCAGGCGGCCACGGTTCAGGCTCTCCAGCAGGGCCGGTATGACCTCTACTCTCTTGTCGGAACGCGGTACTTCGTCGTTGCGCCGGACATGAAGCTGCCAGGCCTTCCGGCCGCGGACGTGCCTCCGTTCAGAGTCTACCGCAACGAGCGCGCCTTTCCGAGGGCATTCGTCATCGGGGAGGTCGTTTCGGCATCGGACGACGCCGAGGCGCACAGGCTCACAGTGGAGCTTGCCAATACCGAGAGGCTTGGCACGACAGCAGCAGTGCGCGAGCCTGTGCCGACCCTGAGCGCAGAGGCGCGCGCAAGCGTCGTCGCGGTGGAGGAGCCGCGCCCGGAACGAGTGACGATACGCGCCCGGGCAGACGGCGAGGTGCTGATTGTGCTGAACGAGCGCTGGGACCGCGGGTGGCGGGCGCGGGTGGATGGCCGGCCGGCGTCTCTGTTGGAGGTTGACACGGTGTTAATGGGAACGCGCATGCCAGCAGGCGAGCATACGATCGAGTTCCTCTATTGTCCACGAGGGCTCGTGGTAGGCCGTGTCGTCAGCGCGGCGGCGCTTGCGGCTTGCCTGGCCCTGTTTGCGGCGTCCTTTCGGCGAGCCCGGCCCGGCTAGAGCAGCGGCTGCTGAGGCGGCGCGCTCGGGGGGGCGTCAATCTCGGCCGCCAGCAAATCGAGATCGGCCGCTTCGTCCAGGGGCCGCGCGCCCATGGAGCGAAGTCTCTCCCACCCCTCGGAGAACGGGGGCTTGCTCCAAGGCACCCCGTACAGCAAGCGGCCGCACTTCACCGCATGCTGGGCGGTGACAATGCTGCCGCACTCCGCGAAAGCCTGAACGACTATGACGGCGCGGGACAGGGCCGCCTGCAGGCGGTCGCGCGCGAGCAGCAAGGCGGTATCCACCTCCGTCTCCGGAGGCGCCTCGGCCATGAGGCATCCCCGCCGCGCGATCTTCTGCGCGAGCAGGGCATTCTCCGGAGGGTAGACCCGTAGGAGACCGCAGCCGAGCACGGCAATGGTCCTCCCCTGCTCGATCTCAAGCGCGCCGCGGTGGCCGGCCGTGTCTATCCCGCGGGCCAGCCCGCTGACGATCGTGAACCCACGGCGCGCAAGCTCGCGCCCCAGCTTCCGCGCGAGTGCTTTCCCTGCCTGATCTGCGTCGCGACTGCCCACGATGGCGGCCGCCCGCGCGTCCTCCTTCCAGAGCGTACCTCTGAGGTACAACAAAGGCGGCGGGCTTCGCAGATCGCGGAGCGAAGCCGGATAGCGCTCATCCTCGATGGCGACCAACTCGATTCCTTGGGATCGCCACGCCGCGGTCCTGGCTTCGAGCGCCGGGATGGCCTCCGTCAAGGCAGTGACATGGGCCGCTTGGTCAGGAGTGAGGCCGCCCCGGGCTGTCAGCTCGTTTTCGGATGCTCTGACGGCCGCCTGGGGCGAGCCAAAGACCTGGGCCAAGCGCAGCATCGTCGCCGCGCCAACCCCCGGAACCTGCTGGAGCGCAGCCCACCAGAGGGCCGCTCCTCCCCTACCCCGGTCCTCTACATTCCCGCACATGAAGCCCGACACGAGCAAGCGATTTCTCTGTGACCAACTATCACCTTCTCGAAGAGCGCGCGCAGCCGCGGCGTCTGCTGATCCATGAAGCCGCTGACTTCGCCGTGCTTGATCGGCTCGTTGGAGACGCCGGCCGCCCAGTTCGTCACTACCGCCACGGCGGCATAGCATATGCCAGCTTCCCTGGCAAGCACTACTTCGGGCACGTTTGTCATGCCGACTAGGTCGCCGCCCAGCAGGCGGAACATCCTGATCTCCGCGGGGGTCTCGAAGCGAGGTCCTTCCGCACAGACATAGGTCGCCTCAGAGAGCACCCTCTCGCCCAGAGCATCGGCCGCGGCCTCCAGCTCTCCCCGAAGGTGGGGGCAGTAGGGGTCGCTCATGTCAACGTGCACAACCTCCCCACTCTCGCCGTCGTAGAACGTAGTAGGCCGGCTGCGGGTGAAGTCGAGGAACTGCGTCAGGATGGCGAGCGATCCCGGCGGCATCGTCTCGGAAAGCGAGCCGACCGCGGCAGAGGCGAGGATTCTCGTGATGCCGAGCTGCTTGAGCGCGGCGATGTTGGCGCGATAGTTGACGCGGTGCGGCGGCACATTGTGTCCTGCGCCGTGGCGCGGCAAAAACGCGATCTCGACATCGCCCAGGCGCGTTCCCTCGACGCACACGGGCCCGTATCGCGTTTCGACGCCGATCCTCTTGGCCTCGGATGCATCAGTCAAGCGGTAGAAACCTGTCCCGCCAATCACGCCGAACAGCATTGGCTCCCCTCCGCGGTGCGGTAAACCTCTACCGTCTATTCTGCGAACGCGACACGCCTCCCTCCCAGGGCAATCGCATCTAAATCGGCGATGGGCGGGAGGGGGTGAGGGGGGTGCTGCGAAAAAGGCCCTGCGGGGTCAGGAGGGGCTGCAAGTGGAATTCGCGAAGTTGTCAGGTAATGCTTTGCGCAC
>Ga0315291_10008422_pt1 | contig 12679 bp, 15 predicted proteins | sample YL17G12_20_MG_FD_203070 | JGI IMG/M metagenome (GOLD analysis project Ga0315291, IMG submission 203070) | Sediment microbial communities from Yellowstone Lake, YNP, Wyoming, USA - YL17G12_20 | ecosystem: Environmental > Aquatic > Freshwater > Lake > Sediment | place: USA: Wyoming | collected... | reverse complement strand
ATAGCGGTCTTCACGGGCCAGGCCTCCGTCGATCTCGACCCCGAGCCGGCCGACCAGGTGCCCGCCTACCTGGAGAAGTACCGAGAGGGGATTGCCCAGATCGAGATGACACCGGAGAGCATGGCCCGGGAGTACTCGGCCGCGATCCGCGTCGAGCCCCTGCGGGTTCGGGAGGAATAGGAGCGCTCTCTTCCGCCTCACTGGGCTGCGTGCGATCGGGGAGGCCGGGTTCGCCCAGATCGAAGAGGACTGCTGGAGGGCCGGCTCGGGTTTCCCAGACGGATCTGCAGTCCTCCGGCGGGCTCGCCTGTCAGGTGAGGGGTCAGGCCGGCGGCCTCAGATCAGGAGAGCTCGTGCCAATCCTCGGATACGGAGGGAGGTCCGAATGGACAAACTCGATCTCAGGAAAGAGCTGAAGCACCTGTACTCGCCGTCCGCCAAGAAGGTGGAGATCGTCGATGTTCCCAAGCTGAAGTTCGTCATGATCGACGGCAGGATCGGTCCGGGGGAGGCCCCGGCGACATCGGCGGCCTTCCAGGAGGCGATGGGCGCGCTCTATGGCGCGGCCTACACGCTCAAGTTCATCTCGAAGTTGCGAGAGAAAGACCCCATCGACTACACGGTCATGGCCCTGGAAGGGCTCTGGTGGGGCGACTCGGGCGGATTCGACTTCGGGCGGAAGGAACCGTGGAACTGGACCATGATGGTCGTTCAGCCTGATCATGTGACCAAGGCGATGTTTGAGGAGGCGCTCGTCCAGCTCCGTCGGAAGAGGGACAGCCCATCGATCTCCAGGCTGCGCCTCGAGTCGTTTCGCGAAGGGCTGTCCATACAGGTCATGCACGTTGGGCCCTATTCCGAGGAAGCTCGGACGATCGAGAGGATGACGGCCTTCGTGCAGGAGAATGGCTACAAGCTACGTGGAAAGCACCACGAGATCTACATGGGCGACCCGCGACGGGCGAAGCCGGAGAAGCTCAAGACGATCCTGCGGCATCCAATAGCCCGAGGCAGGTAAGAAGGAAGAGGGTTCTCAATAGGGTCGGGGGGAATCCGTAAGGGGTTACGCGGAGGGGGAATGGGCTCGGCGCGCAATGCCGGCGATGATGCCGCCAATTACTTCGGTCTTGATGGCTCGGGAGGGCCGGAAGAACCCCCGCCCCGCCGCACAACCCTCCGGGTGGGCTTCGCTGAAGCCCCTGCGCAGGACCCGCATGGCATTAGGGGAGCTAAGAGAGGAGCGCAGGCGTTTCGGTCCGGTCGACGGGGTGGCCCGGTGTGCGAAACCTATCACAACTTGGAGCCGAGGGGAAAACCTCGCGGTGCCGACGGCGAGTCCTTGTGGGCGCTGCCGGTCGCAGCCCCTCGTTTGCTCGGAGGAGGTCTCGGCTTTGCTGCCCAGCATCATCCTCCACAACGTGGTCAGCCTGGATGGAAGGATGGACTGGTTCACCCCCGGTGTCGGGCTGTTCTACGAGCTGGCCTCGCGATGGCAGGAGGATGCCACGCTCGCCGGAAGCGACACCATTCTCGGGGCGGGTGAGCCGGTTCCAGAAGAGGACGAGCAAGCATCCGAGCCGACTCCCGGGAGCCCGGGAGACACTCGCCCTCTCCTTGTCGTTCCCGACAGCCGGGGCCGAGTGCGCATCTGGCAATACCTGGGCGAGCAGCCCTACTGGCGTGGCATGGTGTCCCTCTGCTCCCGATCGACGCCGGATGAGCACCTGGAGTACCTCAAGGAGAGGCGCGTCGAGGTCATCGTCGCCGGGGATGATCGGGTGGACCTGCGGGCGGCGCTCGAGGAATTGAGGGATCGTCACGGGGTGAAGACCGTTTGCGTCGACAGCGGGGGGACGCTCAACGGAGTCCTTCTTCGGGCGGGTCTCGTGGACGAGGTCAGCCTGCTCGTCCACCCCAGCCTGATCGGAGGCATCTCGCCACGCTCCGCGTTCCGTGCGTCCGATCTCGCCTCGGCTGAGGGCGTGGTGCCGCTCAGGCTGGCCCATCTCGAACAGCTCCAGGGCGAGGTCGTCTGGCTGAGATACTCGGTGGTCAAGTGAGCCGACAGGAGTTCGATATGGACACCCACACCCTCAACCAGGAGCCAGGCGGGGCGCCCGCTGCCAGAATCCCCTGGAGGGCCGTCGTGCAGTTCCTCGTCCTGGTGGCTCTGCTGATCGCGGTGCCCTTCGTCGCCGCCGGTCGCCTCGACTGGTGGGGCGGGTGGGCCTATGTCATCCTGACCGTCCTCGCCGTTGTCGGCAGCAGGGCTCTCATCCTGCGCTTCAACCCGGACCTGGCGGCAGAGCGCGCCACCTCTTGGCAGGCAGAGGGGGTCAAGAGGTGGGACCGGGTTCTTGTCCCGATCGTCGGCCAATACGGTCCCTTGATCACTTGCATGGTCGGCGGGCTGGATGTGCGCTTTGGCTGGACCGGGCGGCTTCCCTTCGGGCTGCAGCTCGCGGGGCTTGCGTTCCTGGCTGCGGGATCTGCCTTCGCCACCTGGGCCATGGTCTCGAACCGGTTCTTCTCGGCGATGGTCCGGATCCAGACCGATCGCGGCCACAGCGTGGTCAGCGCCGGTCCCTACCGTTGGATTCGGCATCCGGGCTACGCCGGGGGAATCCTCGCCGATCTGGCCACGCCGCTCCTCTTGGGCTCCTATTGGGCGCTTTTCCCGGGCGGGCTGACGGCCATGGTGGTCGTGCTGCGGACAGCGCTGGAGGATCGGACCCTGCTGGAGGAACTGCCGGGATATACCGACTACGCCCGCCGGACGCGCTATCGGTTGCTGCCCGGCGTGTGGTGAGGGACTAGGTCGAGGTCCCTCCCGCTCGATCTCCCGGATTGAGCTCGCCGTCTCCCCCTTGAGCCCGAGGGGCACCTCCCGCGGCTGGCAGCGCCCCTCCGTCCGATTCCACCCCCCCTCTTCCAGGCGTCAAGGCTCATCACCCTCCTTCATCCCGGCTTCATCTTTCTCTGGTACAGTGGTTACTGACGGAAGGGACTCCGATGCGCGTCCTGGTTGTCGAAGATGAACGCAGGATTTCCGCCTACGTCAAGCGCGGCCTGGAAGAGCAGGGCTACGCCGTGGACGCGGCCTTCACGGGCGTCGAAGCGCTGGGCTGGGCAGAGGCTGCCGACTACGACCTGATCGTGCTGGACATTCTCCTTCCAGGAATGGATGGCGTTTCCGTCTGTCGGGAGCTCCGCAGGCGCGGCGTCCGCTCGCCGGTCTTGATGCTCACGGCGCGCGATTCGGTGGACGACCGGGTTGCCGGGCTGGACGCCGGAGCGGATGACTACCTGGTGAAGCCCTTTGCGATGAAGGAGCTCCTGGCGCGCCTCCGCGCCCTCACGCGCCGTTCCGCCGAGACGTCCAAATCCCCCGTACTGCAGGTCGCCGACCTGACCCTGGACACCCTCACCCACCGCGTCCGCCGCGGCGGGAAACCGATTCAACTGACCGCCAAGGAATACGCTGTTCTGGAGTGTCTCATCCGCGAGCCTGAGCGCGTCCTCACCCGCACCATGATCGCCGAGCACGTCTGGAACTATGACGTATTCAACCAGTCCAATGTCGTCGATGTGTACATCCGCAACCTGCGCCGCAAGATCGACGATGCCTTTGGCGCGAAGCTCATCCACACTGTTCGCGGCGCAGGCTACCGGCTTTCGGTGGAACATGAGGACTAGAACCTTGCGCGTCCGTTTTGCTTTCTGGACGGCGATTCTTCTCGCCCTGGCGCTGGCGGCGTTCGGTGCGTTCGTCTACTTCGACATGGCGCAGACCCTTTCGACTTCGATTGACGACTCGCTCCGTATGAGCGCCTCGCAGGCCATTGCCGCCATCAACCTTGAGAACGGCCAAATCAACTTCTCCGATAGCATCCCTGAGAGCGGCAGCGCTGCCCGTGAACTGGGCGAGCGGGGCTTGACCATCCGCATTCTCGATCTCCAGGGGCATGTCATCCAGTCCTTTGGTGCCTATTCCGCTCTGCCCGTCGACCCGGCCACTCTTGCCGCTGCCATCCGCCAGGAGCCGACATTCCTCACCGTCACCGCCCCCCTTGAGCAAGACCGTGTGCGCTTCTATACCGCCCCCATCCTCGAGAGCGGCCACCTGGTCGGCGTTGTCCAGATTGGACAAAGCCTCAGTCTCCTGCAAGAGACACTCGAGCGCCTCCTCGCCACCCTGCTCGTCGGTGTGCCGAGCCTGGCGCTGTTCGCCGCTGTGGCAGGTTACTTCCTCGCGGCCCGCGCCCTCGCCCCCATCGACCAGATCACCCGGACCGCCCGGCGCATCTCGGCCGAGGATCTGTCCGCCCGGCTCAGCCTGCCTCCAACTGACGACGAAGTGGGGCGGCTGGCGGCAACGTTCGATGGCATGCTGGCGCGGCTGGACGATTCCTTCCAGCGAGAACGCCAGTTCACCTCCGACGCTGCCCACGAGCTCCGCACCCCGCTGGCAGCCATGCAGACCATTCTGAGCGTCGTCCGTGCCCAAAGGCGCACATCCGAGGACTACGAGCAGGCGCTCGAGGACCTCTCGGAAGAGGCCCTCCGCCTTCGCAGTCTGGTCGAGGCCCTCCTGCGGCTTGCGCGCGGCGAAAGCCAGTCGCCTGCGCTGCGCGAGACGCTGGACCTCTCCTGCCTGCTCCCCGATGTCGCCGATTCCCTCCGCCCGCTGGCCGAGGCGAAGGGGCTGTCCCTGACCTGCTCCGTCCCAAAGGGACTGACCGTCTCAGCGGATGTGGACAGCCTGATCCGTCTGTTCGTGAACCTGATTGACAATGCCGTCAAGTACACCGAGCGCGGGTCGGTCAGCATCTCGGGGCGCGCCAACGGTGCAGCGGTTGGCGTCATCGTGGCGGATACGGGGATTGGCATTCCTGCCGAGCATTTGCCGCGCATCTTCGACCGCTTCTACCGGGTGGACGCCTCACGGTCAACGCCCGGCGCGGGGCTGGGACTGACGATTGCCCAGGAAATCGCCCGCGCACACGGCGGGGCGGTCGAGGTGGACAGCGCCGCTGGGAAGGGTTCAACCTTTACCGTCAACTTGCCAAGATTAGGATAATCGCCGTTTGGCTTCATGGGGGCTTCATCTTGGTCGGCTAACATGAAAGCGTGGTAGGGCGGCGCGAGCCCCCCAATTCATGCCACAACGAGGCAATCCAATGAGAATCAATCGCTTGATCGCTCTTGCTGCCATTGCCGTGCTCGTCCTGGGTGCGGTGGGCGCGTCCAGCTACCGAGCATTTGCACAATCGGCGAGAGGCCCCGTGGCGCAGTCGCAGGATTGCGCCAATCAGGACGACGACACCGCACAGGTCCAGGGCGGCGACACCGACAACGTCGAACAACAATGCGGCGACCAGAATGACGCCGACGGCGAAGAAGACGTGAATGCCCCGGACACCGACAGCCTCCAGGAAGGTGACCAGGACGGGCTGGACAACGGCGCTGAGGTCAGCGAAGGGCAGGAATCGGCCCCCACCGGTACGCCAGCCCTCACGGCCCAGGTTGCCCAGGACACCGCCGAAGGCTACCTGAACGCCGGGACCGCCACCCAGGTTGAGTTGGATGACGAGGATGGCACACTCATCTACAGCGTTGAGATCGGCGGGAGCGATGTCAAGGTGGATGCCATGACTGGCGTGGTGCTGGGCGTCGAGACTGGCCAGGACTAGTCAAGCTCGCGCCCTCTCAAGATGACGAGACCCCCGGCAGGTTGCTGGGGGTCTCGTCTCATTGCCGCGCGGGGGTGAATCGACCGTCATCTGGTCTTCATCAAGGTCTGTCATGATGTCTTGGGTCAGGGCGTCGCCCGCCGATCGCGTTGCCCGCATGGAGAAGGGAAACCTGTTCTTGATGGAGCCGTGACGTTCCTGCCGAGGTTCGCCAGAAAGGGTGGAGGATCATGAAACGGACCGCGCGTCTTGCTTTGTTTGGCACGGGCCTCGTGATGCTGGCGGCGGCCTGCGGAGGGCGTCCCGCGCAGGCCGTTCAGCCGACGGAAACACCTTACGCTCCTGTGATCGACCCCGGCAACTTCGTCACCGGTATTGACAACCCCTTCTTCCCACTGCAACCCGGCACAACCTTCGTCTATGAGGGCCAGACGGAGAAGGGAAACGAGCGAAATGAGGTGGCTGTAACGCACGAGACCAGGGTGATTCTCGGCGTGACGTGTGTCGTTGTCGAGGACACGGTCACAGTCGATGGCAATGTGGTGGAAGTGACTCTGGATTGGTACGCGCAGGATCGTGATGGCAACGTGTGGTACTTCGGCGAGGACTCCAAGGAATATGAGAATGGTGTTGTCGTCAGCACCGCGGGTTCATGGGAGGCCGGCGTCGATGGCGCACAGCCAGGCATCATCATGGAAGCCAACCCCTTGGTGGGCGACACCTACCGGCAGGAGTACTATGCCGGCGAGGCTGAGGATTGGGCCCGGGTCCTAAGTCTTGGGGAGGCGGCCACGGTCCCCTCTGGCTCGTATACGGATCTGCTGATGACCCAGGAATGGTCTGCCCTGGACTCGCCCCGCGTCATCGAGCACAAGTACTACGCGCGGGGGGTCGGGTTCATCTTTGCCACAACGGTCCAAGGAGGAGCAGGGGAGATTGGACTCGTCGAAATGCGGCATGAGCCGTAGTCCGCACAACTTTCCCGGGGTCCGCTCAGATGCCTGTTCCATCTCCGGAGTCGACCGGAGGCAGAGCGCTGTCGAACGACGAGCCCGCGGCGAGTGCGGATGCCCGCGTAGGGCTGGCGGTTCTGTCCTGGCCCGATGGCGAAGGATTCCAGTGGAAGTGCTACGGCACGAGGCTACTCAGCTGTCTCGAGGAGGGAGGGAGGAATGGCGGCACGCGCAGGCAATCTGGCCGCGACGCTGGTTGGGCCCCTCCGCGCATTTTCGCGCCACCTGGTGGGAATGCAGGGGCGCGATCGGCCGGGGTCAAAGAGGCAGTAGGCCTTCGTGGCTTTCCGAGTCCCTCAGGGCAGGCAGATGTGGGCGTTCTGCGGCACAGCCTGAGCCGCCCAACGGCCTCGAGTTCAGGTGCCCGGTGGCTCGGGCTCTTTTCCAATCACTCTACGGCAACTCGGCAGGCAGCACAAGCTCAAACTCTCCGCACGCCAGCCGGGTCAGCTGCAGCGAGTCGTTGGGCGGCGCCGTTGATCGAGCTACGCCTCGTCAACGGCCTTCTTGATTGCGTCGAAGTTGAAGGACAATGCCCACCTTGCACCTCCACTAATGAGAGCCCAGGGTGATGTATTGTCATTCTCGATCTTGACTGCAACGATCCTCCTCTTGAGCTCAAGCGCCTCGCCTATCTCCCAAGTGACCCATCTGCTATTGTGGGTCAGCTTGCCAACGAGGCAAAGGAAGTGGGAGGAACCTGCGAGGCGAGCGGAGATCACGCGCTTGATGGCCGCAGCATCGTTGCTGTCGACTGAAACGTCCACGGGCATGTCGTAGAAGCTGAAGTCGAGGTCCTTGTCCTTGTTCCAAGCGAGAAGCAGATTCCTGTAGTTCCTGTCATTTGCGTAGTCGTAGCTAAGGAAGATCCTTTTCTTAGCCGTTGGTTTCCTCCCTGTGAGTTGATCGGATGGACTGACTTCAGGCAGTGTGCTCATTGGAGATCAGCGCCTCCGTACGTCGGGCTAGACGGGGGAAGGGGTCTTCGCAGTTGTAGGGCTCGGCCTTGGTGAGGAAGAGGTGCTTCTCATGCCTGAGCGTCTCGCAAGTTGACCGGTCAGCCTGGACGCCTTCCCTTCTCGAGGCGCATCCGGGAGGGCATGCCATTCTTCGAGAGGCAGTACGGATCTCCATGGGATGTCAAGGTCCGTGGTCGGCTGGGCGCGTGCGTCTGCAACTCCAATTCGCCCCTCGCCTGGTTGTCGGCATCACCTCCGGTACAGGCAATCCGCTGGAAGTGGCGCCGATTCCGGACCTCAAGCCGTCTAGGGCAGGCTCACCGAGTAGTTGTCAAAGCGGATCTCCACGCCCGGGTCCATGCCGGCGGATGCGATCAGCCCGGTGTCGCCAGCCGGGAATTCCCCGTCCCAAGCCTGGGCTACCAGCTCGCCATTGACGAGCAAACTCAGTTGAGGCCCTTGGCACACGGCCTCCAGGTGATTCGTCGCCGTGCCCAGCTGGACCGCGGGTGATATGGCAAGGTGGGGTCCCGAGATGACGATCACGTCCCCATGCGAGCGCTTCGTGATGCCCGCATAGCCATCCCCCGCAATGACAAAGCGATAGAAGTTGTCGGCATCTTGGTAGCGGCAGATCACACCGTAGAGATTGTGGTCTGGACCCGCCACCTGTCGCGCATCCACCTCGATACGTACGTCGGTCATGTATCGGTTGGCGTTCGACCACAGAGCTGTGTCCGGTCTCCCCACATAGATGACGAACTCCCCATCGGCGTAGTCTGTTATCGCGTCGAGGTCCCGGCGGAAATCCCACCCGCTCAACGGGTTATTGAAGTCATCCGAGAAGAGTAGACCTGGGGGCGTCGGAGTCCACAGCTGGGTCGGCTGCTCCGATGCTGCGAGGGCATTTGGCTCTGACAGACCCGCGGTGTCAGGCGGGACTGGGGGTGACACCGCAGGGGAGCAGCCCCAAAGGAGCATCACGATCCCGAGGAGGCTGGCGGTCACCTTCGCATTTCGCTGGTTGCACATCACTGGCTCCTCTGTGGTGCAAAGCGCCCAGGAAAGTAGTGACCCCTTCTGCAAGATCCAAGAGGCCAGAAGGGATCACCTCGATGTCGATGGTGGACGTCCCGATCAGATGAACCTGACCCGAGCAGCCAACCCCGGACTGCTGCGCAACATTGCCTGCAACGACCGGAGTATGGGGATGGAACCTATGCAACAAGCATGAGCAGGCTGCTCTGCCCGTCCGGCTCGTCCACACCCCCCTGAGTGTCGCCCTCCTGGGAGTCGCCGTTCTGACCCTCCAGTTCGTCGATGCCCTTATCGTTCTCGTCCAGCTGGCTATCGTTATTCTGCCCTTCCAGCTCGTCGACGCCTTCCTGCGCCTCGTCGATCTGGGCGTCGTTGTTCGCGCCCTCCGGCTCGTCCAGGCCCTCCTGGGCCTCGATGACTTCGGTGGCTTCGTTCGGAGCGGCGGCCTGGTGCAGGGGAGCCGCCCAGGCCCTTGGGACCCGGAACAAGACCGCGGCCACCATTGCCAGCATGACCAGTCCACCCACTACGGTTCGGCTCTTGCTCATTGTCATCCTCCTAATCATTTCCACGGCTCCTTCTCGGACTATCTGAGTTGGCTCGTAATAGAAGAGCTGGACTCGCCTCGATTTCGTACAGGTGCGGGTAGGAAATCGGTCCTCCGACCTTGATCGTGCCGGGTTCGGTTCCGGGAGAGCGCCTGCAGCCGCAGCGACGATCTAGGGCGTCGGGGTTGCGGATGGGGTGTTCTGCAGATCCGAGTCGACGCCATTGCTCTGCCCGTCACCTGTATCCACATCACTGTCGTTCTGCCCGTCTCCCTCCTTCACCTCATCCCCCATGGCCGGCGTGCTTGTCGAGTCCGAGCCGCTGGACACAGGTGGAACGGGGGTGTTTGCCCCTGGCGGGAACAGTGCCGTGTGCCCGGCTGAGACCTGAACCGAGGAACCGTGGGGGTCGATCATCGTGACACTGCCCTCACCGACATCGACCTCAACAGTCCCATCCTCATTCATCCTCACCACGAAGCGTGTGCCGTCGGCCACCGCCTCCCCGGCAGGTGTCCGGACGCGGTATTCGCTCGTGTCCTCTTGGACGTAGTTGTCGGTCGTGCCATTGATCTGGACGAATGCGATCTGCCATTGGCCGTGCGTCCTGGCGATGTCCTCAAGCGAAAGGGACGTTGAGTCCGATAGGAGAGCGCGGTCGCCACCGGGGAAGACGAGGACCACATGGCTCTGGGCACCCGTGCGGATTTCCGCTCCCGGAGGGAGGAGACTACCCGGGGATGGAACGCTCCACTGTGCACTTGGCTCCAAACGCACCTGGATCTGCCCCGTGACCTCGGTGAGAGAGGCGGCGTAGGCAACCCCGCCGAGCGGGTTCAGAGGTCCGACGAGCGCCAGGAGGACGATGATCGCCAGCCCCGCCAGGGCAGTCGTCCACCGAAGCCTGCGGGGTCTGGGACGAGCGGCCGTTGGCAGGCCTCGGAAGGCCCTCACAGCTCTGCGGTGCGCAGCAGTCGAGGGGACGGGCCATGCGCAGGCCTGTAGGGCGGCGATCTCGCGCCGAATCAATCCGACTTCCCCGGCGCACAGGTCACAACCGATATCCAGGTGCCGTTGGACGTCCGCCTCAGCCTCCGGAGGCAGTCCACCTTCAACGAAGGCCAGGAGGCGTTCAAACGGGACGTGCTCGTATCCGTCTTGCATGATCCTGGCTACATGACCCTTTCGGTCATTCCTCCCTGCATTCGATCCGCCCACTGCTCTGGCATGGCACAAAGCGCAAGCGCCTGCCGACCCTGCGGGATGGCCGTCATCGAGCCGGGCACAAGGCTCTGGGTCTCTGGCCGAAGGGCATGGATCAGCCGCAGCAGGAAAGCGATGTCAGCGAAACCCTCGGCACATCCGGTTGTCAAATGCCCCGAGACCCGGCCCGACGCCCCCAGGCATAGGCGGCCTTGCAGGAGATCTCCGAGCTCATCAAGCGCAATGTGACGTGGTTCCGTCATCGCAGCCTCATCATAGTAGAGCCAGGACGCTCCCCACTTCGTACATTCACCACCCAAGATCCCTCAGAACCTCTCTCAGCCGGTTCAGACATCGGGCTCGCATTGGGCCAATGCTGTTTGAGGAGACCTTCAACTCACGGGCGATGACCGCATACGACGGGTGGGCGGGCTCGAAGAAGAGGAGCCACAACAGACGGCGGCAAGGCTCGGGCAGTTGCTGAACCGCCTGGCGCACGGCGCGGGCGTCCTGCGCCTGAGCCGCCAAGGCATCCGCCGACTCGTTTGATGGCTCCTGATTCGCAAGCAGAACTGCTGCCGTGTCTTGTCGCCTCAGGTCTGACCTCCAGCGACCCCAGCACTCGCGACGGGTCGTCGTCACCAACCAGGCGCCCAGACGGCTGGGGTCGCGAAGCCGGCCCAACTCCTTGAGCCATATCAGACATACGCTTTGGAAGATGTCCTCGGCCTCGTCCGCACCGGCGCCGGCACGCAGGGCCGTGAAGTAGATTAGCCGCTCGTAACGCGAGAGCAGGGCGTCCCACGCCTTGCCGTTTCCGGCCAGGCATTGCGCAACGAGTTCAACATCGGAGACGTCATGCGGAGACATGATTAATAGATGAGGCGCCTTGTCGCGATTTCGTACCAGACCTGGCCGATTGCCAGGCCCTGGACCATTGGGAGCTTCTCGGAGGGCATGTCCCGTAGCTGGTCTCCTGTGAGGGATGGAGCCATCCGTTCTGGAGCGGCGTCTCCGAGCTTCATGGATTCTAGTCGTAAAGGTCTTTCATGATGTCAGGGCCATCTGTACCACTGTCACCTCCTGAACATCCAGAAGACCCGCTGACTTCCCCGCTGCGCGCCAAGGATGCAGTCGAGACAATGCGGCTTAGAGACCAGGGTCCCTGTCTGGCTTGCCGGGCTTTCTTGGGTGAGCCGATTGCGCTATCATCCGCCCGGCTGTGCGTCTCCTGCCGCTAGCATCCAAGCGGATCCTGGAGGCAGCAATGGGCGAAAACCCCGTGCGTCGTTCTCTCTGCGGGGGTGCGGACATCACCCCGCGCACCCGGATCACAGTCTACGGCAACAGCCAGTCCTCGATCGCATTCCAGATCAAGGGTGGCAGCGGGGTGTCCAGCAGGGCGATCCGCGCCAATGTGAGCAGTGCGAGTGTGTGCCTGGATTGCGGCCATCTCCTGTGGGCGTGCGATGACAAGGAGTCAGAGAAGCTGCGAGCTCACCGGGGCGACCTCGCGTCCGTGTAGGCCGGGCAAGAGGCCGGCACCCGCGAAGGCAACGGGTGGGTGGATTGGAACCTCTACGCTGGGCAGGGCTGGGCATTGGCCTGCACCCGGCCCGCCTGCCGAATCGGGGGTCTGGCAAGCCCCAGAAGGGCGCTCACTCTCCACCCTGGCGGGGCATTCGCGCTCTCCGCCCCAACGTGAGCCTCCTGCAGGTTCGCGGAGGAGATCACGCCTCAGGCTGAGGAGCGGTCCCCTGGAACGGGACCGTGATGCTGCGCAAGGAGGCGGTGCGCCGATAGGATCTGCCACTGGACCGCGCCGTTCCGGGTTGGCGTTCGCAGAATACCGTGGTAGTGTCAAGCCATAAACGCGAACCCGATCGAGGAAGATCGAAGCATAGGCAAGGAGACCGAAATGGCGGTCACGCTGGATGGTTCCGGACTGACGATCGAGAAGCTCGTGCGCATCGCCCGGGATGGGGAGCAGGTGGAGCTCCACCCCAAGGCCCTGGACCGGATCCGGGTCTGCCGGAACATGCTGGAGGAGAAGCTCCAGGCCCGGGAGATCATGTATGGGGTCAATACCGGGATCGGTGAGTTCTCCGAGGTCGTCCTGACGGACGAGCAGGTGCAGCAGTTCCAGAGGTACCTGATCTACAACCACGCCGCCGGCATCGGGGAGCCCGCGCCCATTGAGTTCGTCCGGGGCGCCATGGCCGGCC
>Ga0315291_10008420_pt1 | contig 12682 bp, 9 predicted proteins | sample YL17G12_20_MG_FD_203070 | JGI IMG/M metagenome (GOLD analysis project Ga0315291, IMG submission 203070) | Sediment microbial communities from Yellowstone Lake, YNP, Wyoming, USA - YL17G12_20 | ecosystem: Environmental > Aquatic > Freshwater > Lake > Sediment | place: USA: Wyoming | collected... | reverse complement strand
TACAAGGTCGCCCCAGCCCCTTTTGTAGCAGCCCCCGATAGCGGGGGCCGTTTGCAAGATTGTTGCAGGCGTGAGCAGGCTCATCTGGGGGCTCGCTCCGCTCGACCCCAGGCACCCGAGGCACCAAGTTGCCAGGAAAACTTGCCGCACACGGTGCAACGGCTACCTTGCACCATTTCGGTGGGAAAGCGACAATGGCGGACGCAGGCGGAGGCCATTGACGATCACAGGCGAGGTTGCGATGGATCTGCGGCGCTGGCTCGGAATGCTGGCCAGGGTTGGCCTTTCGGTGGTCGGTGCGGGCGTGTTCTACCTCGTTTTCCTGGTCGCGTTCCTCACCTGGTACGAGACGAGCAAGGCCGTTGAAGCTGCCCTCCGGCTCTCGGCCCCCGTGGCCACGGCGGCAGGCTTCGCCGTCGGTGCGGCCATCCTCGAACCTCGCAGCCGCACCCAGAAGGCCTGGTTCTTCCGGATCCTCGCCTGGCCGTTGGTGGCGTGTGCAGTCGGGGCCGCGATTGTCTATCCGATGGGGCCGATGCTGATCGTGTTTGGGATGTTTGCCGCCGGGACGGCCGCCATGGTCCTCAGAGAGCTGCTGCGGGCAGGCCGGAAAGGCAGCCGGTTGTAGATCGGCAAAAAAGGGGACAGGTCCAATTTGCCGGAACGGCCCGCGACCAACCTTCGGTCGGTGCCCGGCTTCGCACAAATTGGACCTGTCCCCTTTTTCCTACTTGGGCATCGTTTGCAGGTCTCTTTGGTAGCGTTGCACGTGTTGCTCGATTTGCCGGGCAAGGTCTTCTGCCCCCGCGTCTCGGGCCAGCTTGAGCGCTCGTTGGGCAGAGAGGACGGCCTCGTGCAGTCGGCCGGCCTTGGCGTAGTTGATTCCCAGGAAGTGGTGCAACGTCGCCGATTTGTCGACCTCCGGCTGAAGCTGCACGGCTCGGGAGTAGTGTTCCAGCGGTTCGTCGATCTTGCCCAGGGCGGCCAGGGCCAGGGCCAGGCTGTAGTGAAAGCCGGCGTTGTCGGGGTCCAGGCGTGCCGCCTCGGATAGATGGACGGCGGCCTCCTGGAACTTCCCGGTCAGATACAGCGCCATCCCCAGGTTGTGCCGGATGTCTGCGCGGTTGTAGACCTTTCCGCCGTCCTCAGGCGTGCCCCGCAAGGCCGCGCGGAAATGCCCGATGGCCCGGTCCAGGGCTCTCCGCTGAAACAGTGCCATGGCCAGGTCGTAGTGTGCGCGGGCGTTGTCGGGATCAAGTCGCAGGGCCGCGGCGGAATGGGCCATCCCCTCGTCGAGCCTCCCCTGGGCGTGATACAGCAGAAATCCCAACCGCTGGTGCGCCTTGACGTTGTTGGGGTTCAGTTCCAGGGCCTTGCGGTACTGCCGGATTGCACCGTCCACCTCGCCGGACTGGTAGAACTCGTCGGCGGCCCTGACGTAGGAGTAGTCGTCCAGAAACTGCTCCCAAATTCTCTTGATCGCCGCAGGGCCGGCGTTGACAAACTCCGGGATGTTGGCGGCGCGGTCCGCAGCGGTGAACTGCGAGAGCAGGACGGCAGGCGTGCTCTCTCCATGCTCGTCGATGTGCGTCAGATAAAGCTGCGTGTAGGCCGAGTTGGCCTTCGAGGCAAATACCAGCCACCGGCCGTTGGGCGACCAACTATGCCAGGAGTTCATCCGCCGCGTGTTGCCGCGGAGTCTGCGGGCCTGGCCCCCTTGGGCCGGGATGATGTACAGCTCGCTGTCCGGCTGCAGCAGCATGTAACTCTTGGCCTTGCAGAAGACGATCCACCTGCCGTCGGGCGAGTACTTGGGGAAGAAGTTGCTCAGGCCGTTGTGCGAGGCGCCCTCGATCGGCTCGGGTTCGCCCCCTTGGCCCCCGTTGAACGGAATCCTGTACAGGTCGAACAGGAACGGTTTGCCGTCCTTGAGGAATTCCTGGCATTCCTCCGGCGTCAGCAGCACGTTGCCCCCGCCCAGCGTGTGCTTCAGGCTGTAGGCCTCGGTCCGGGCGAAGACGATGTGCTTCCCGTCGGGGCTCCAGGTCGGGTTGCTCTGCACGAACCGCGGATCGTCCGCCCCCCGCAGGGCCCGGAAGGTGTCGCTCTGCCGGTCGTATACGGCCAGGATGCCCTTGATGGGGAAGAACAGTTGCGAGAAGTCCAGCCCCGGCTTGGGGACAAAGACCGACTTGTCCTTCACGGTGCTGACCACGTGCCGGCCGTCCGGCGAGACCTGCGAGAGCAGCCCGAAGGTCCGCTCGCCGTCCTCCTTCTTGTAGTCGTTCCAGGTGATGATGTCGCTCGTGGCCAGGACCATCTCTCGGGCCACCCGCGTCATCACGTACGAGCCCTGGTTGTTGGCATAGTCCACGTCCATCGCCAGGGTCTTGCCGTCTGCGGAGAACGAGTGGCAGTTGCCGCAGACGGGCAATCCCTCCAGGACCACGGAGGGCTGCTGGGGCGAAGAGACGGTCCCAAAACGCCAGCGGATCCGCGAGGGGTCCTTCACCGCGTCGATAAACGGCAGGTTCACTTCTCGATAGAAGATCGGCGCGCCGACCTCGTCGCTGGAGGTGCTGATGGTGATACTGCCCGCCGCAATGATCTGCTTTGGCTCCGCCCGACGGACCCCCACCACGGTGACCGTTGCTTTACGCTCCAGGCAGCGTCGTTTGATTGCCTCCCACTGTGCGGGCAAAGGCGTCCACTGCACGTCGGTGGCCAGGAAACTCATGCCCTTTTTCTCGTCCCCGAATTCGAGCCCCACCGCCCAGGCGTCGGCCCCCGCCCGTGGGGTACCCGCTTGCCGGGTACCCGCTTGCGGGTGCTTCCAGCAAAAAGTGGGGGCAACGATCTCCGGCGGGAAGAGGGTGCCGTCGGGCGGATAGCTGATCTCCAGCGGGTTGCCTCGCTGTCCGGCGCGATACGCCTGGAGAATCTCCGCCGCCAGCGGATCTTCCAGCGGCACCCGCGGCCGGAATCCGCCGAGAAACAGGCCGTACACCACCGCCGCAAGCACACCGACGCCCAACAGGCAGATCAGCAGGACGGAGCGTAAACGTCGCGCCGGCATGGTTGCTTTCCGATCGGTGATCAGGCTCGTTTGGCCGCCGCCGGCACGGCGGCGATCTCACAGCCGACTTTCTACGGCTCGGACTGGCGCCGTTGGACGGGGAAAACGAGATCGGGCCGGCCGGCGTCGTCGCCTTGCCCCCCGTTATCGACGCCGTCCTCGCCGACGCTGTAAATCACGTACTCCTTGTTCCGCAACACGTACCGCAGCGGCTGGCCGTCGAACGGATCAGCGGGGACTTGCGGCAGATACTTGGGTACCAGCTCCTCGAGTTTCTCCGGCAGCCTGCCGCTGGCACGGCGGAACCGCTCTACCGCGATCACCGCGTCGGTGGCGCGGTTGAAGGCCGTGGCGCGAACCGCGGCATCGAGGAACCTGCTCGTCCCGGGCAGCACCAGTCGCACCATGATATGTCCAGGGCTGCTCAGCGCCGATCTGCCGGACGTCGCGGCCTGAATATCGCCGCCGATTTGCGCCGTTTCCAGGCGGGCCTGCGGCCAGGGGCGCTTTGTGGCGGCGACGATCCGGTTCATATACTTGAGGTAATTGGCCAGGTTGGCGTCACGAAACGGTCCCCAACTCACCACGGCCACGTCGCCCGAGGGACCCATCGACGACGGATCGGGGGTGGCCGTGATTCCCATCACGCGTTCCCCCATCATCGCGCGATGCGCACCGTCCGAGTAGTCGACGGCCCTCAGATGTCCTTGGAAGCGCTCCAAGTCGCCGTCGGGAAAAGCGACCGCCGGCAGTTGGCGCTGGAGCACGGTCTGCCCGATGCCGTCGAGGGCATAGCGAACGAGCTGCGATATAAAGACCGGTTCCTGCTTCAAGGAATCGGCCAACATGAAAATCGCGTGGATCGAGCGTGCCGCTCCTTGGGCATCGCCTCGGTGAGCGCGGACGTGGGCCTCCAAGAGCAACAGCCGGGCTCCCGCCCGAAGTGACTGGACGTACTCAAGGTGCATGGTCGGTCCTTGGGAAAAATCGGCCGGGTAGCGAGCGGGGCTGCCCGATTCGGCCGCTGCGTGGAGCTGCCTGAGCGAGCCCTCGTACTGCTGAAGCAGCTTCTCGGCAGCTTCCAGGTCCGGCCACGGCTGGCCCGGGGACGGAATCTCCCCCTCGCCCGATCCGACGATTGGCAGCTTCTCAGCGGCCGACCGAAAGGCCGGTCCTTCCAAGGGCTGCACAGCGGCCAGCCACATCCGTGCGGAGTCTCGTTCGGCGGGGGTGGTCGGGTAGAATCGCTCCAACTCGTCTGGTGCGGTCGGCTCGCCGGCCGCCTGGATTTTGGCCAACTCATCCGCGGCCTCGCGTGAGGAGCGAGCCGACCATGTGAAAAATACAATCGTCGGCACCGCCACGATGAGCACAACCACAACCAATAGACAACCCCCGCAACCCAGGCATCCCCGCACACGTTTGGACGATTCGCCGTTTCGCATTCGCTGTGCTCCGGCTGATTGGTCCATTGACGCCACCGTTTCGGCGGACAGCTCGGGTCCAACCAAGTGGGCCCCCAGCCCTCCGGCTCTCCGGGGGCTCGCTGGCGCTCGACCCCGGCCACCCAGAGTCGGGGGCCGAAAGGCGGCTATCCCTGCGGTTTCGACACGTCGATCACGATGTCTTCTTCGCCGGTGATCTCCCGGATGATCGGGGAGTTCTTCTCGTCGAATCTTCCCTTCAGCCGATCGACCTGCGGGTAAGGGTCCCACTGCCGCACGGCAATGCGATACCTGCCCGGCGGAATGCCGTCTCCGCTGCGGCCGGGAACCTTGAAGTTCCCGTCGGCGTCGACCTCGGCCTCCTCCGGATCGGTGGACTGCCGCCCGGCACCCTTTGGGTCGTCGCCGATCCGATAGAACTGCACCACCACCGTCCCCAGTCCGAGATCTCTGTCCTTGACCAGAAGTGGCCGGCCCGCGTCGGTGACCTTGCCTCGGGCGGAAACGGTGCGTTCGCCGCCGCCCCCACAGCCGGTCGTGGCCAGGCACAGCAGGGCCGACAGGAACAGGTACGGGCGATCTATTCGGCAGACCACGTCGAATTCCTTCTAAGAGCGACAACGTTTAGTCAGGTGTAGTGTCAACGGAAATGAAGGGCACCGGCGTCTCGCCGGTGTGCCGCGACTTATGGCAATGCGTTCACCTATGTCACACCGGCGAGACGCCGGTGCCACTGCGAGGATTCCCAGGGTGGAACGGTTACGGCAATTCCACGTCCAATCCGTCTGCGCGATTCCCCAGCCGCCTGAAGACCTCGGAATCGATCGCATAAGGGATAAACCGCACGGACCCGTCGACCAGCGAAACGTTCAATCCCAGCGGGTGCGACGCCCCGAAGCGGTCCTCGCCGATGCCCGTGCCGTGGAAATCCGGCCGAGGCTCGCGATCAGTGTAACGCATGACGTCGTGGTTCCAGCCGCAGGTATAGCCCTCATTGTCGTTGAGCTGCAAGGTCCCCAACTCCGAGAGGTTGATCCGCTTCTCACCGAGCAGCATGGTCTTCGTGGTCCCGTCGCGGATGTCGGCCATTCTGGTGGGCATCATCTGCGTGACGGCGCCGATCCCGGCCGGATAGTTGGCCGTCGTATCGAGGCTGGCGGCCGCGTAGTCGGTCTTCGCGTGACCGTAGGTCTTGCCGGAGTTCGGGTGCTGGTACCAGTCTTGCGCCACCACGACCTCCGGGCTGCGGCGGGACGGACAAAAGAAGAGCGGATTCGGCGTGCGGATGGCGAAGATCGACTTGTCGACGTCCGAGACCGCACCGCCTCCCTGCCAGACGTTCTCCGCCTCGATGTACGGCAGGATCTGAAAACCCCAGCCGCCATGCTGGTTGGGCGCGATGGCCGGCTGGCCGTTGATGTAGGTCATGTGCCACGACCAATCCGGGCCGCCGCCGGAAGGGAGGAACCCGTGCGCGTTGTCGTGGCTGTGGAAGGCCAGAGTCAACTGCTTGAGATGGTTCGTGCACTGCGCCCTTCGGGCGGCTTCGCGGACCGCCTGTACGGCGGGAAGCAACAGGGCGACCAGGATGCCGATGATGGCGATCACCACCAGCAGCTCGATCAGGGTAAAACCACTCCGTCGCCACATGTCAGGCCCTCCCTCGTGAAAAACCGAACTGCCACACCCCGAGCCCCGCTCCACCGGAACCGGCAACGGAGAAGCCCCCGGCGCCGGCCGTCCTTGCCCGGCCGTCCTGCCCGCTCCCTATACTTGTACCCCAATTCTGCCGGGCCTGCCAGCACCGTGGCCAAGAATGCCCTGTCTGGTGGGGGCGGAAGAGGTGACAGCCACCCTTTGCCTGAAAGGCCCGGAGGGTGCTTCGCACAACAGGTAGCTGTCACCTTTTCGGCAACCTGCTGCGGGATGGCAGACTTCCATACCTACTGCCGCAGCGCCGAGCGCTCGGTGGGCCGCTGCGGCCCCAGCGCTACGCCCAGCCAGCCGTCGTCGATCACGAATTGGGTGACTGTCAGGTCGGCAAACTTCTCTTCGGTGGCCAGGCGCTGGGGCGTGAGGTTCCAGGCGCGGCGGCTGGAGAACGTCTTGGCGAAGATTCCCCGCAGCGCGATCTGCTGGCCGGTGGGGATCCGCCGCCCGCCCAGTTGCACGATCCCGTCGCGGACCAATCTGGCCGATCGCCCGTTGACCTGCGGCCGGTAATCGACCAGCACGGTGAAATCCCTCCATCGCTGGGGCGACTTGGTCAGCCTGGCGATTGCCAGCCTCAGCTTGACGCGGCCGTCGCGGAGGTTTACGGCCATCGCGTCCTGGTCGGCAAAGGTGATCGTGGCGTCTTCATCAGCCGGGTCGATGTCCCACAGCGAGGAGCAGTTCAGTTGGGCCGCGACGTGGCGCGAGAGCTCCGGCAGGGTGAAGGTGCGACCGTCCAGCGCCAGGCGCTGCAGCATGTTGTTGATCGCCGTCTGGTGCACCTGGACGCTGACCAGGCTGTCGGACGGTGCCCGGGGGCGAGGCGTATGGCCGCCGAGCTGATCCTGGCCGGCCAGCCTTATGCGGAGCGTCAGCCGCTGGTCGGTCGTCTCGGCAGCGATGATCGTCGGCTCCAGCCGCGAGACCTCCAGCGGGCGGAGCAGCCGCTGGTGCAGTCTCTCGGAGACCTGGCCCAGCCGGGCTGCGACCTCGGAGTCGACCTGGCGTCGAGCCCTCAGGGCGACCTTCTGCCGGACTTCCTGGCTGATCTCCGCGTGTTTTTGCTCGTGCTGGGAGCGGGCAATCCGGCTCACCAGCCCGCCCAGCAGCGGGACCCCGTCGAAGCTGGTCTGGAGCCCGCGGAGCCGGGTGTTGCTTTGGACCTCGACGTCGGCGGGCGAGAGGCGAATCCCCCGCAGCTCGATTTCCAGCGGCTTGCGGGCGACGTACGTGGCCGTGCTGTTGTTGTAGAAGGTCGCCGGCCCGCTCGTCGAGGAGGTCAGCGAGGCCACCTGGCCGGTGATCTCCAGGGCCAGCCGCGCGCGGTTTGGATCGGGCAAGAACCTCACGCCCACCTTGCTGGAGGTCAGGCTCTGGCCGCTGACCGGTCGGCCCAGCACCGTGTCGTGGACCGGCGCGTACTCCGGTTCCCGCTCGGGCATCAGCCGATCGAGCAGATCCTCGGTCACCGACACGCGAAGATTGGCGTTGCGATAGTTGGCCTCCAGCCGCTGGACCAGCCGGGCGCGGGCACCAACCGGAGGTCGGGCACCAACCGCAGGTCGGGCACCAACCGCAGGTTGGTCGCTGCCGCAGCTCAGTTCCAGGCGCTGGCAGTCGGCGGCCAGCAACCGGGCGTCGCTGGCCAGGCCGGTCTTCTCGTACCGCTCCAGGTGCCCGAGCAGTTCGGCCAAGGCGACCGGCTCCGCCGCCCAGCGTTGCAATTCTGCTTGCAGCGCAGCCACCGGCCTGCTGGAGACAAGCCCCTGCTGCTCGACCGACATGGGGACCTGGGTGAGGCGATTCAGCACCCGTTGGGCCAATCTCCGGGGCAGGCGATCCCTCGGCGGACGGTCCTTGCCAGACCACTGGCCGAGCGCGTCGACCAGCAGATACTCGCGCCAGGCCCTACCTTGGGCAGAGTCGCCGGTGAGCTCATGAATTTCGGCCAGGCACAGCGACAACTGCTTGGGATCGGGTGGGGGCTCCTCGGCGGCGATCGGCCCCCAATCGCCAATCTCGACGAGCTGCTCCCAGATGTCGAGTCGGCGGCTCAGCGCGTAGCCGGTGCGGCACAGCTCGCCTGCCAGTGCCTTGTCGTCAAGGGTGCCCGCCAGGGCGGCAGCCCGCGAGGCCGGCTCCCGCAACTGCCGAATGATTACCAGCGCCTCGTCCGAGCCCTGTGATACGGCAGACCCCAGCTTCCGCACCAGACCAGCGGTATCGGTGGCCCATTGGCTGGTCGCAGGCTGGGCGGCCAACTGGTCGAGCCGCTCAAGCAGCGCCTCCGGCTGCGGCCAATCATAGCCTGCGGGCGGGGAAACCCCACGGTCGGTCCCGCCGGCAATTGGGTGGTCCAGCGGCGATAATCCCGTATCAGGGTAGGGCAGCGTGGCTGAGGGCGCGGTAGTCCGGCGTGTGTCCTGAGGGGGTGGGGACGGCGTGTGCGCGAGCAAGGGCGGCTGGCCCGTGGCGTCTGCCCCGCTCTGCGGCACACGACAGACCTCGTCGTGCGGGGCGATCTTGCGGGCTGGCGCGGCCTGCGCCTGAACTTGCGGCCGCTGGACGTCCGAATCGTCCGGACGGACGGCGGGCCTCGCGGCGGACTCGGGCGGCCGATCTCCTTCGCGCGATTGCCCCCAAGCGCGCGACGATGTGGCCCCCACCGCGAGTAGACACGCGATAAGACACCAACACGGCCACGTTGAGCCCCAGCTCTGGCGGGTCATCCTTGACTACTCACAAGTAGGTCATCACAGGCGCACTGCCCCGGTATTAGATAAGATCGGTTATTTGGGGCGAGTGAATAAACTGGGAATGTCAAGATCGGGCGATGGCCGGCATCCGACCGGAGCCCTTCGGGCTCCGCGAGTCACCCCTCCTCCAGCACCGTATCCTCATGTTCGTATCCGGGGGCGCAGCAGCAGAGGAACTTGAGCGTTTCGGTGCCCGTATTGGTGATCTGATGAGATGCACCGGGCGGGATGGCGACGGCATCACCGGGGCCCACCTGCCGGGTTTCGCCGCCGACGCGGATCGTCCCTTGGCCGGCCAGGATGTAGTAGATCTCCTCCGTCAAGACGTGGTGATGTGGTGCGGTGGCCCGGCCGAAGGGCAGCCGTGCCTCGGCCAGCGTCTGGTTTCTGATGCACGAGTTGCGTGCAGCTAGCAACTCGCGAATCTCGGACCCGTCCTTGGTGGTGAAGGCCGGCACGCGGTCGATGTTCTGTACGTCCATCAATAGTCCCAAGTTTGGGAAAAAGGGGACAGGTCCAATTTGTGCGAAGCACCCTTCGGGCCGTTCCGGCAAATTGGACCTGTCCCCTTTTTCCTCCCGAAGTCGACTACGGTGATTCTATTCCGGCCTGACGTAGATTCCCACCACCGCGGGCGGATAGGAGCGGACGTCCCAGGCTTCGCCCTCGGGCAGCAGGCCGAAGTCGAAACGGCCGTCCGACTCGACCACGAAGATGCTCTGGGCCGGTGCCGACTCCATCAGGCCGCCGATCAACCGCAGCATCTCGTCCGCCCGCTCCACGTAGAAATCGTAGGGTGGCGAGCAGAAGACCATCCAGGGCAAGGTACCCAACTCGGGCCGGCGCTGCTGCCAGACAAACGCGCTGGCGGTGACGACGTGGGCGGTCTCGTCGACGCCCAGCGCGGCGACGTTCTGCCGGATGATCTCGGCGGTGGGGAAGTGTCGTTCGATCAGGGTGGCCCCGGCGGCGCCGCGACTGACGGCCTCCAGGCCCAACGCGCCGGTGCCGGCGAACAGGTCGACGGCGTGTTTGCCCTGGATGGCGGACCCGATGCGGTTGAAGATCGCCTCGCGGAGCCGGTCCTTCATGGGGCGGACCCGCGGATCGCCGCTGTAGAGCAGCCTTCGGCCGCGGAACCGGCCCCCGATGATCCGCAGGCCGACCAGTTGTCGCCGGCGGGGTCCGGCGGCCGGGGCGGAAGGTTTACGTTTTCGGGGCGTCATGCTCGACTCCTCCCGGAGGCTGCAAGGGGAGGGCGTTGTCCCTCGTCGCTGGTGAGGTAGTGGCGACTGAAGTCGCCACCCCTAGTCCGCTCGCTCCTCGTGAGGTAGTGGCGACTGAAGTCGCCACCCCTAGTCCGCTCGCTCCTGGTGAGGTAGTGGCGACTGAAGTCGCCACCCCTCATCCCTCGCCCCTCGCCCCCGCTTGCCACACGCGGCCGATATGGTAGCCTGAAGAGAGTGGCCCGGATAGCCGGGCCGCCGGGCTCTGTCGAGCCCCGCCGGTTGGGGCTGTTTCTGTTTCTCGTTTTGAGGGATGTGACGATGCATGCTCGTCTTGGCTTGGTTCTGTCGATGTGGTTCTTGCTGATCCCGATTGCCGGTCTGTCGGCCGAGCCGGCGGCCGTTGCGCCCAAGCCCGGCCCGAAGAGGGTGGAGTTCGACCGGCTGCTGGTGGAGTGGAAGGGCCTGCTGGCCGAGCTGGCCATGCTGCAGGTCGATTACCGGAAGGCCGCGGAGGCCCAGCGGGCCGAGATCCAGAAGAAGTGGGGCCCGTTGATCGAGAAGGGAGACGCCCTGGAGCCGCAGTTGATCAAGGCGGCCGAGGCGGCCTACGTCGAGGCGCCCAACGCAGATAAGCAGGTGACCGATCTGCTGGTGGACGGCTTGATCGGTGAGGTCCAGACCAGGCCGTTCCAGGTCCAGAGCGACGATTACGAGGAGGCGCAGCGGCTGGCCAAGCTGCTGCTGGACCACAGTTGCCAGGACAAGCGGATCTACAACGCGGCCGGGATCGCCGCGTATGCGCTGGATGACTTCGACGCGGCCGAGAAGCACCTCAAGCTGGCCCAAGAGAACAAGCTGCCGATCGGCAGCGGGCTGGATCCGGTGGACGGTCTGCTGAAGGCCTTCTTGGCGGATCCCGCCCGCTACAAGAAGGCGTGGGCGGAGGAACAAAAGATCCGCCAGGCCCAAGCCAAGGCCGACAACCTGCCCCGCGTCCTGCTGAAGACCAGCAAGGGAGACATCGAGTTGGAGCTGTTCGAGGACCAGGCCCCCAACACGGTGGCCAATTTCATCTCGCTGGTGGAGAAGGGGTTTTACACGGGCCTGACGTTCCATCGGGTCCTGCCCGGCTTCATGGCGCAGGTCGGGTGTCCCAAGGGTGACGGCACGGGCGGACCGGGATACCGCATCCCTTGCGAATGCTACCCGCCGGACAAGTTCCGGCTGCACTTCCGCGGCAGCCTGAGCATGGCCAAGGGCACGGCCCGCGACACCGGGGGATCGCAGTTCTTCATCACCTTCCTGCCCACCAGCCACCTTGACGGCCGGCATACCGTTTTCGGCCGGGTGACCAAGGGATTCGACGTGTTGCCCAAGCTCCAGCGCCGCGATCCCACGGAGCCCAATCCCCCCAAGCCGGACACCATCGTCGAGGCCAAGGTGCTCCGCAAGCGGGCCCACGATTACTTGCGGACGACGTTGCCCGAGTAGGGGGGAAGCCGGGGGGGATCTTTTCTCACGGGCTCATCCCGGGCCCGTTGACGCAGGTGGGCCGAATTGCTAGATTGCTTGATTCGCCACCTGAACGGTCCAGGGCGGCGGGAAGACCAAATGCCTTTTCCAGAACCTTCTCACCTCGCCCCACTTGCGGCGAAAGGGGTCGGGGGCGAGGGGTTTGGGGATCGGCCTGAAAACTGACCGAAGTATCTCAACCAACGCCGGATGCCCCGCTTTCGGGTGGGGATGTAGCCGGTGTGCCTTAAGGGAGGAACTGTCTTTTGGCGACCGTTTTGGTCAAGGAGTTGATCGAGGCGGGGGTCCATTTTGGCCATCGGGCCAGCCGCTGGAACCCCAAGATGCGGCCCTACATCTACGCCCGCCGTAATCTGATCCACATTATCGACGTTCGCGAGACTATTCGCGGCCTGTTGCGGGGACGAAGGTACCTGCAACGGGTGGCTGCGGGGGGGAGCCTGGTGCTGTTTGTCGGCACCAAACGGCAGGCCTCCGAAACGATTGACCAGCAGGCAAGGCGGTGCGGCATGCCCTTCGTCAGCGATCGCTGGCTGGGGGGTACGCTGACCAATTTCCGCACCATTCGCAGCCGCCTCTCGCGGCTGGAGGAGCTCGAGGCACTTCGCGCCGGCGAAGAGCTGGCCACCTACTCGAAGAAGATGCAGTCGGCCTTAAACCGCGAATATCGCAAGATGTATCGCAACCTCAACGGCATCCGCTCCATGAACCGGCTGCCCGAGTGCCTGGTGGTCATCGATCCCCGCAAGGAGAAAAACGCCGTCGGCGAGGCCAAGAAGCTGGGAATCACCACCATCGCCTTGATCGACACCGACTGCGATCCGGACGAGGTCGATCTGCCCATCCCCGGCAACGACGACAGCATCCGCTCGATTGAGCTGGTGATTCAACTCCTGGCTGATGCCGTCCTGGCCGGGAAGGCCGCGGCAG
>Ga0315291_10008414_pt1 | contig 12685 bp, 14 predicted proteins | sample YL17G12_20_MG_FD_203070 | JGI IMG/M metagenome (GOLD analysis project Ga0315291, IMG submission 203070) | Sediment microbial communities from Yellowstone Lake, YNP, Wyoming, USA - YL17G12_20 | ecosystem: Environmental > Aquatic > Freshwater > Lake > Sediment | place: USA: Wyoming | collected... | reverse complement strand
TCCTCTATGTCAGCGAGCATGTCCTCGAAGCTGGCATCCCCCTCCTCAATAACGATGGCGCTGACCGAGGGGGTGGGCAGGCTGCCCAGGCTCCTGGAGGCGCTGCCTGTGCTCTTTGTGCCTGCCAGGGCTGCGGTTTGCAGGTCATAGAGGAAGTTCGCCACCACGCCATTGGCGATAATGGGGATGCGCTGACTGGGCACGCCCTCATCGTCGCAGAACCTGCTGCCGGGACGGTACGCAATAGTTGGGTCGTCCCAGAGGGATAGCCTTTTATCGAAGACCTGCTCGCCCTTCCTGTGTCCCAGGGGCGAAGCGCCCTGCAGGACGGTTTTACCGTTGACTGCCATAGCAAGGGGCATGAGCAGGGTGCTGGCGACACCCAGAGGAGTGAAGATAACCGGCAGCTTGCCCTCCGGCGAGACAGCGGTCTCCTTCGCTCTCTCGAGCTGCTCTATGGTATTGTCAGCTACCGTTTTGTGGTCTGTGAGGGGACGGCACGAGCTTTCGCTGTCTCCCACGAAGAGCATGTCGGTGCCCCTGATGAGCACGCCCTCGACGCTGATGCCGAACACGCTCTTTTTGTAGGTCGCCCTGCCGCCGCGCGAGTTCAATATCTCCACGGTTAGGGTATTCTTGGACACGCCGCCCTGACATACCAGTTCCGGGGTGTGCTTTCTCACCTTATCGATGAGAGACTGCCCCAGCTCCACCATCTGTTCCTCGGTGACAGCTTCAACCTTAGCGTCATAGACCTCGATTTTGGTATAAGCTTCGAGGGAAGGGAACTGGAACTTAGCCTCAGCGCCGAAGGGCGCCATCTCCAGCGCCATAGCCAGCAGTTCCTTAGTGCCGTCCACCTTATTGCTGGCGGAGAATCCAATCCTGCCGCCCTTGATGAGACGCAGCGCCCTGCCCGATGACTCGCGGGTCACTACCTGCTTCAAACGGTTTGCCTCGAAGACAGCATCGGTCTCGCTGCGGGATACCGAGAACACCTCAGCCTCCTCAGCCGCCATCTTCGCCTGTTTTAACAGATCTTCCATAAAACTATCCTTATTTAGTCGGAGACATCTAGTATTATATCAGATGGGGCGCGGTAACCGCGCCCCTACACTTTGCCTTTTGCACTTGCCTCAGAAACCCACCCCTACAGCCGAATAACTACCTTTAGAATCCTTCGCCTGCTATGAACTTGCAGTAGTCGTAGCTTATAGGACCCTTCCTGGTCGTCTCGCAGGGAAACTCAGCACACTCGAAGCATAACCTGACGCCCTTCTTGAAGGCACAGGTAGCTATCGCACAGAACTTGTTCTCTTTGGGAGTACATCCTTTCTCCCCGTTGGGGCACTTCCCTTTTACCATCTGGGGACACTTTTCACAGGCAATTCCACATACACCTATCTTCATTTACTGCCTCACTCGACTCCGACTTTGATATTTGAATTTTGAATTTGTCTAGGATTTAGAGTTTAGGATTTAGGTTTTGAACAAAGGGCTTCGCCTCTCTGCACACCCCAACCTGACCGCTGAATGCTGATAGCTGACAGCTTATTTTTCATTCTGCAATTTGCAATTTAATTTGCCCTACCCGTACCTCTCCTCTTTCCAGGGATCGCCATGGTTGTGGTAGCCGCGCGACTCCCAGAAGCCTTCCCGGTCTTTGGCAGTGAACTCCACGCCCTCTACCCATTTGGCGCTCTTCCAGAAATAGAGCCTGGGCACCACCAGCCTCAGCGGATAGCCATGCTCCGGCGTCAGGAGTTCGCCGTTATGCTTGACAGCGAACAAGACATCCGTCTGAAAGAAATCTTCGAGGGTTAGATTGGTGGTGAAGCCAGCATAGCAGTGGACGATAATGAACTTAGCCTCAGGGAGTATCTTGACCAGCTCTTTTATTGCCTGTGCGCTCACCCCCTCCCAGGTATTGTTCAGCTTAGACCAGCCTGTTACGCAGTGCACATCGGAGAACACCTTCACCTGCGGCAGCGCCAGGAACTCCTCATAGCTGAGCTTGCGTTCCTGTTCCACCAGACCCCAGATTCGGAACGTCCATTTGGAGACATCGATTTGAGGAACATCGCCATGATGCAGCACCGGGAACTTCTCGGTAAGCCTCTGTCCCGGAGGCACCCGGTTCGCCCTCTCAATATCAGGGCTTTTGATTACCCTCCCCTCATCCATAACCCACCTCCCCGAATAAATCTTAAATCCTAATATCTAAATCCTAAACAATACCTAATGCCTTAAATCCAGGTGCTAAGAAGTTTTGAGTTTTGCATTTTGAGATTTGAATTTGTTTAGGATTTCGAGTTTAGATATTCGAGTTTTCATTTTGCATTTTGCAATTCTCAGCCTCAGCCCCGCCTTCTCTTCAATGACCACACCGCCAGTCCCAGGAAGGCTACTGCGAAGCCGAACAGCGCCACCAGGTCAACCCAGATGCCACCTATGCCCCAGCCCCTGAGCATCACCGAGCGTATGGCGTCCACAGCGTAGCTGGGTGGGATGGCGTACGATAACGGTCTGAGCCACGATGGTATCGCCTCCACAGGCCAGAAGATGCCCGCCAGCAGGAACGTGGGCAGTATTATTATGGGAAAGAACTGTATCGCCTGCGCCTCCCTCCTTGCCAGACTGGAAAGCAGTATGCCCAAGCTCAGGCTGACCACCGCCAGCAAGGCGATGACCAGAAAAGCCAGAAATACGTTCCCCACAATCATTATGTTGAATGCCAGCGCACCTATCATAAGCAGCACCACGGTCTGCAGCATGCCGATTATGCTGAAGGCAATGGCGTACCCAATCACAATCTCGCTCTCCCTCAGAGGCGTAGCCTGCAATCTCTCCAAGTTTCCCGAGGTGCGCTCCCCCACGAAAGATATCAGGGTGAGCAGGGTGGTGAGCAGGAAGACCACGAACGCCATAATGCCCGGCACGAAGAAGTCCATGAACTTGGCGCCCTTGCCGTAGATGGCGTCCTCAGCATCCACAGTTACCGGAGCCTCATTACCCGTTTCCTTAATCGTGATCAACACAGCATCTGTCACAGCTTTCGCTATGGCATTAGCCACATTCACATTGCTCTTGTCCAGCCTCACCTCGAGCGTGGTGCTGAGCGGCAGAGAGGGGTTCTGAATTTTAGCATATATATTTTTGGTAAAGTCCTGCGGGAAAACGATTAACCCATATGCCCCGCCTTCCTTCACACGTCTGACGCCCTCCTCCTCGCTGTCAACATAGTCCACCTTGAGCACATCCTTATCGAAGTTGGATATAATCCTGTCTGCAATCGAGATGGGGTCAGGGGCAGGCGGTATCTGGTAGCCCTCATCGTGGTTGACCACCACCACATGCACATCCTTCACATCGCCGCTGAACGCCAGACCGAACACGCACATGGCGATAATCGGCGCGATGAACATCAGCCCCACCGTTCGCCGGTCGTTCCTCAAGCCCCTGAAAATACGCTTGGTTACGCTCAACGCCCTGCGAATGTTCATGCCTTCACCCCCTGCCTGGACAGCGCCAGGAACGCCTCCTCGAGGCTGGTGGTGTGAGTCTGGCGTGTGATTTCAGAGGGAGCGCCCTCCGCGATGAGCTTGCCCTGCCTGAGCAGCCCTATCCTATCGCAGTGCTGCGCCTCGTCCATGTAATGCGTGGTGAGCACGATGGTGATGCCCTTGTGCTTCAGCGCATTGAAGTATTCCCAGAACGATGCCCTCAGCTCAGGGTCGACGCCCACCGTGGGCTCGTCCAGGAAAAGGAGCTTCGGCTCGTGAATCATGCTGCAAGCCAGCGACACCCTGTGCTTCATGCCGCCGCTCAGGTTGGATACAGGCTCATCGCGCCACTTCTCCAGCGCGATGAACTGGAGCAGCTCCTTCTCACGCTCAGCGATTCTGCCTCTCGACATGCCGTACACCTCGCCGTAGAGCGCGAGGTTGTGATGAACGCTCAGCTCCAGATAGAGCGCGGTCTCCTGTGGCATATACCCGATTTGGGGCAGGATGCTTCTGTTGGGCACTTTATTGCCGAAGATATATGCCTCGCCGCCGCTCAACTTGAGCAAGCCGCAGAGTATCTTGATAACGGTGGTCTTGCCCGCGCCGTTGGGACCGAGCAACCCGTGGATAACGCCGTTCTCGATTTTGAGGTTCAACTCGCTCAGCGCCGTAAACGACCCGAACCTCTTGGTCAGGTTCTTTGTCTCAATGGCGAAAGATTGTTTCAAGTCAGCCCATCCTGAAAAAGAACTTGGTATAGTATAAACCGTTCGTGGTGAGCCTGTCGAACCACTAACGGCGTGTCTTAACCCTCGGCGAACAGTGTTACCCGGCGTGCAGGGACGTTCGGCTGAACGCCCTGCGGGGTGGGGTGGGAATCTTATCGCTCGCTGCGGATGTTATCATCCGCAGTCGTCACCGCATGCCGGGAACCCTTGGGGATGATAACACCCCTAAGGAGCAGGAATCCAGAGACGTAGGGGCGGGTTTAAAACCCGCCCCTACGGAAGTATCCAGGTTGAGCCCATTTATGACCAGCCTGAGAGGTAAATATTAACGTAGGGGCGCAAGGCCTTGCGCCCCTACATAAAAGGGCGGACCAGCGTAGCTGCCCAACATCATCTCATCAGCCTTTTAAATTCGCTTATCGTTAAATCTGCGTCCTCTAAGATGTTTTTCAAAACCTTTGAGTGAAGGATTTTGCCTGAATGATAGGGTACGGTCACCCGCTTGCCTTCTCGATTCCTGTAAATCTTGTGGCTACCGCTCTGTCGAGCCAGCGAAAATCCTGCCTTCGCCAGCGCCTTGATTGCCTCAGCAGCAGTTACTCTGAGGAGCTTCTCTGTCATACCGCGACTTCCAGAGAAGTTAGGCTTACAGACTCAGGTTGCGGAATTTTTTCGCCGCTTTCCATTCTGTCTTCTACATGTAGGCGTATAGCATCTTTAATATTTCCCAGGACTTCTTCGTAAGTATCCCCCTGGGTGTAACAACCCTGTAGCTCTGGGCAAAAGGCGAAATATCCCTCGCCATTCTTCTCGACTATCACCGAAAAACGATATGTTTTCATGGTATCCACCTCCAATCTCCTTGACCTTCCGGCTTCCTTAAAAAATACCCATTTCTATAATAACATCATATCACCCTAAATGTCTCTAGTCCGCTGGATGATAACATCCCCAAAGAGCGTGCAAGCAGGAATCCTGGGGGCTAAGCTGGCTGGTTGCAGAGCCGAGGATGATAATATCCCCAGGGAACATTGGACTGGAACTGACACCAAGGATATAATAGGTCGACTCGACTTGGATGGGGGTAATCATCTATGGAAATCTACGATGTAATCGTAGTTGGCGGTGGAATTGGAGGTTCCGTAGCTGCGAGGTTTTCTGCGAGCCATGGGTTTTCCACTCTGCTTGTTGAAAGGTTTAAAACCCCTAGAAATAAACCTTGCTCTGGAATACAATTCCCCTATCTCGAAAAACTCGTGGGTGAAAAGATACCCAGGGAAGCGCTCTGCAAGAACGAACTCCATAATGTGGAGATGATTACGCCCAACGGCAAAGTCACCAGAGGCCGCATGAAGATGCTCAACTTCTGGAGGTCGAATTTTGATAGCTGGCTGAACTCACGTGCTGTCCACGCTGGTGCACACTTCTTAGATGATACTAAACTCATAGATTTAGATGAAGGAGAGGAAAGAATAACGGTCACGCTTCTGGGCAAAGAGGGGGAAAGGAAAATCAGCACTCGCTTCCTCATCGGTGGGGATGGTCTGAACTCCACGATAAGGAAAAGATTGCAGCCACCGGATTTCAAAAGAAAAGCTTGGGGAGCGACTATAAATTACTATTTTGATGGCGAAGCAAATCTAGACCCTAACACTCTTTACATGTTCTATAATAGGGAGTTCTGCCCACTTATGTTTGCTTGGGTTTACAGGAAGGATGACTGGTGGGTCATAGGCACAGGTGCAGACAGAGATTTGCTGCAGTACGCACGAAGGTTCCTAAGTTATGTCCAGGAAAAGTACGCTATTCGTGGAAAGATGGTCAGGAAGGAAGGCTTTTCCTCACCAATGGACACCTCGATATACTTGGGTCGTGGAAATATCCTCATGGTAGGTGATGCTGCAGGCTTGGTAGACCTATACCGTGGGCTGGGAATGGACAACGCAGCGCTAAGTGGGAGATTAGCCGTGAAAGCCATCGTAAAATCAGAGCAGACCAATCATCCTCCAATAGAACTCTATGAGCAGTGCATGAAAGGAATAGTCCATAAAATCGATAAGAACAAGAGTAGGCAAGTCACAAGATACAACACAAATGACAGCTTACAGAAAAGTCTCTCTCCGGCCAACCTCATTAAAGATGGCATTCTTATGTTAACGGTCGCCCAAATAGACAAGCTACTACCAGCGGAAAGGGTAATTACGCTGCCACTTTGACAACGATTTTTGAACGGGAATCGCAAATATGGTTCAAACTTGCTGCGGACTTGCCCCGCCACCGCCCTGTAGTGCTTCATGCTGCACCGATACCAGCTGGACCTGCTCCGATGATGATTATTTTTTATCCATTCTTCACCATTCCAGACCTTCTACCCTATTGTTATCTGCACTTTTTTGTTGATGTCCATTCCACTTGGTACGTCAAGTCTAGCCAATAGATACCAGTTAGTCCATACACCTAGTCCAGCAAGGGATTGAACAATCTTGAACCCTTGTCCCAAAACACCTTCCATCTGTGGCATCTGTGGTTGACGATTCAGGAGGTCTGCTGGAATCTTTATTTCGAAATGGTATTCTGCTTCCTTGTCGTATTCCTTTTCTCCATCCAGTCGATGCTTGAAGTCATAAATACGCACCGTACTCTGTGACCTATCTGTACTAGTCGCACCACCTCTGGTTGTTGTTTGCTCTCCAATCAAGGAAATGTTAACCTCTCTAGCCTTTGCAGGCTTCTTCATGGCAAGAACCACATTTCCAGAGATTGTATCACCAGGAGCAAAATTAGTCTTTGGAATTATGATATCAATCCGCCCTTTACCAAACATCTCTACCCCTCCATAAAAATCTTAGTCTTCACCATTCCAGACTTTATTGTATTTCTCTTTCATCACGAAGGCAAGCGTTAGAAGTAGCCACCCCCACCCTGTAGTGCTTCATGCTGCCTGGAATGTGACCAAGGCTGGAAGGAGTTATTTGAAAGGTTGCCTTAGACCAGAGTTAGCCTGGCACGGCTGCCATCAACACACCTGCAAACAGGGGCAAAGTCAAATTATCATCTACAGGCGTTTGTATAGCTTGTCCAACGGTAGCACCAACAGCGCCAATTACTATGGTCAGTGAACCGACATTCAAACCCGCATAATCGAGGACAAATCCTATCGCGAGACAGGAGAAAAAGCATGCCAAATCTCCTTCCAATGCCTTGCCAAAGAGTCTTGTCCTACCAATATGTTGACCAACGATGGCAGCAGCAACATCACCAATTGCTAGAAAAGATACGGAAAGTATCGCAATGTCTCTGCCGAAGGCCATATATGATACAAGCGCTGCTACTAACACATAGCTGGACGTAGTCACGCTTGACGCCTCTTCTTCCCTCAACATTGATCCAAAACGTGATATAAACCACCAGTTTATGCCAGAAACTCTAAGCCTAATTAACTCAAATACTAAGAAGAGAAAGGTCACAGACCCCAACGATAAAAGTAGGGTCATCTTGGGCAAAAAACACATGGCCATTACGATAGACAAGCCAGCCAACATATGGAATAGCCGTCTTCTAAGTGTGCTTTTCACTATTTAAACCCCTCTTAGTAATTGCCTGCGATATTATACACTATGGTTGACCTTTCCGTTAGAGCCATTTTCAGGTTGAATCAAGGTCACCCTCGAGAAAACATACTTACCAAAACTTCTAGTCATTTTGTCTCCCGAATTAGATGACATCTAATTCAAATCTCAAACGCCTCGTTTATGCACTACTAGGCATCAAGCCCCGATAAGTAAATAAAACACTGCTTTACCCTCATCCTCCCCCCAGCAGGCACTTCCGTATCCTGATGTGAGGGCTGCCGTTGGAGACAGGCAGCGGCATCTGCCCCCCCTTGCCGCAGCCTCCGCCCTGGTTCATGTCCAGGTCGTTCCCGATGGCGTCTATGTTCTCCAGCGTGATGAACAGGTTGCCGCTGAGTTGCACGGGACGCAGCAATTCCTCTATCCTGCCGTTGCGTATCATGTAGCATTCGCCCGCGGCGAAAGTGAACATCTCCATGCTGGTCATCCCGCCGTACCAGTTCTTGCAGTACACGCCCTCCTTGATATCGGAGATAAGTTCCTCGAACGAAGCCTTCCCCAGCTCTATGAAGGTGTTGGTCATGCGCACTATGGGCTGGAAGGTGTAGTTCAGCGCGCGTGCATTGCCGGTGACGTTCTCGCCCATCTTGGCTGCGGTCTCGCGGGAATGCAGGCGACCCACCAGCACGCCCTCTTTGATGAGATAGCTTCGGGTCGAGCGCACGCCCTCGTCGTCATACTTGTAGCTGCCGCGAAGTCCCGGCACCGCAGCGCCATCCACTATGTTGAGGTGCTTGCCGCCGAACTTGCGACCCAGCACCATTATCTCGCGCATGCGTTCGTTCTCATAGACAAAGTCCGATTCAGAGAGGTGCCCGAAGGCTTCGTGGGCGAAGACACCCGCCAGTATCTGGTCGCAGACCACTGTGTACTCGCCCCCCTTCAGTTGCGGGGCGGTGAGCAACTCCACAGCGCGGCGCGCCATCCCCTCCACCTGGGAATGAAGGTTCTCCATGAAGCCGTAGTCGCCGCTGCTGCCCAGGCTAAGCCCTGCCTGCTGCACGTTGGAGCCGTCGCGAGCCACGGCGTTGAACCGCGCCGTGAGGTCAACCCTGGTCTGCTCTATGTAAGCGCCCTCGGAGCTGGCGAAAATCACCTTCTTGCGTCCGTCGGCATAGCCGATGGTGGAGGTCTGGATACGCGGCACGCCCCAGATGACCTCGTTGTACCGGTCGAGGAGTGCCTTTTTCTGAGCCAGCGGTATCGAGGCGGGGTCCTTTCTCACGTGAGGCGGCACAAAGTCCACCACTGGCTCGACGGCAGCGAGATGGCTCTTCTCCCTGCCCACCAGTCGAGCCTGGCGCACCGCCTTCTCCACCTTCTCTCTGATATTGATGGGGTTGTTGAAGGAGATGAAGCCCCAGCCTCCTTTCACCAGGGCGCGCACATTGCCACCCAGGCTGGTGGTATGACCGATATCCTCGAGCTCGCGCCCTCGGTACTGGATGCGAGTGGCTTCGCCCTCCTCGATACGGATTTCTACATAGTCGGCGTTGTGCCCTTTTAATGCCTTCTCTATTTCGTCACGCATAGTGCTCCTCAATTTGCACTTTACATTTTGCAGTTTGAGCTTTGCAATTCATTTTGGCTAGATTATAAGTCGTCTAGGAGGGAAAATCTAGCAGATAAAAGCGATCAGCTTGGGGCAGGTCGGAGCATCTGCTCCGACCCCCTGGATTCCTCCCCAAATAGCTTTTTAACCGTTCGCCCTGAGTCCTTCGATTTCGCTCAGGACAGGCCTGCCGAAGGGTGAATTGCCCGTTGCACCCCCGAAATGCGACAAAAGAGGTCGTTCAGTAGCTGGGAAGTCCAGAGGGGCAAAGCCCCTAAAAAATTGTTTAGGATTTAGAAATTCGGATTTCTTACGGGGTGTCCCTGTAGGGGCGTTCGGCTGAACGCCCCGGAAATTCCCCCCAATCCTTCCTTGGAAGGAGGGGGATACAGGGAGTTGAAAAGGGTTGGTAAACGACCCTGACAAAAAGCCCTTGACAATATAGAACTTATGTTCTATTCTTACCCCACAACAGAGGTTTCCCATCGGGCTGACGGGGCACTTCAAACGGAAAAACGCGATTTTGCATCCCGGACCTAGGAACATTTTTGCCATCGGGGTCTAAAACACGTTGCCCTGAAGCTAGCCTGAACCCTGAAAATTAGGGCTAAAAAGCAATAAAAAAATTGCCGAACCCTAAAATCTGGTTGTGCTATGCCCAAAAAATGAGGCAGGGGGCGTTAGTCGAACGCCCCCTGCTATGAACCGAATGGTAACCCTTCTAAATTGTGAAAATCAGCTAGCCGCGCTGCCTCTTGCGGCTGCTCAGGTAGATATGTTCGATGGTCAGTATTATCACCACCAAAAGCGCGCCAACGGATATCATTATGGATGTGCTGATTACTGAACCGAACATTCGCTACTCCCGACCGCTATTCTGCCTTAAATCAAAGGGGCAGCAAATCCCTCTAGGGTACTTATTTGTTTGGTACTTTAGTACGGTGATAAGAGGCTGAGGAAACCCGGAGGCAAATCAAACACTCAGGGGCATCCGCCTGTGGCGGATGCCCCTGCGCAGTTCCCGAACCCGCCTGTTCAGGAAATCAATCCGAAGGACATGCAAGGATAGCTTTCACGCTGAGATGATGGGAGTAGATTTGATAATAGCTTTCAATGAAAACTTCATGCCTTTACAGGGACCTTTTCCGGGCTGCTCAGCGAGACTGGCGTAACCAGCTTTACCATCGGCACTTCCGCCGGAGGTATGCATTCGCCACCCCTATCATGGAAGGGGATGGGCTCCCAGTACCAGCAATCCTCACACTTCTCGACCTTCATCATACACAGTTCAGGCTTTTTCATGACCCCTCCTCTCTAGCTTGCTACAACATTTACTATCAGCCTCCTCCCTATTTACTAAAACGTTTCCTCAAATCAAAATGTTCCGCAACGCCTACACTCCTCTTATACTTTCATAAAAGGTAATTGGCAATCCTACGTACGTACTCATTTACACCTATTTGCCAGGTACTTATGTAACAGTCCGGGACAACTTTGACTCCGATTGGCAATCCCAAGGTTAGTTTATGACGAGATGACACCGGGATAACAACCCCCTCTGGGGTAATTCTTAAAAAACCAGTGTAATTACTTAATGATATGTAGTCGCCACCCTGGAATGATTACCTCTAACAGGTATGTCAACAGCGAATTTCAAAGAGCAAAATGAAAAATGTCGGGAGCACCCCTCACCACCAGAGATTGACCCTGAGAAGGCTGGGGGCTACAATAGAATCATGGGGTATGAGGCGTTGTAGATGCCGCAGAGAAGAGAGAACAAGTCTCACCGCAAAGAAACAGCCAGCACCAGAACGAAAAGAGATAGCTCGCCGAAGCTTCTGAGGTGTCCCGGGTGCGGGGAGATGACTCTTTTCTGGGACAAATGCACCAATCAAGGGGTATGCCTCAATTTCAACTGCAAGCTCTCATCACGCTGAGGTTGATGCCCTAAGGGAGGGTGATTAAGATGAGTCTGGAATATGTTCACCAAAAAATAGGCGAGGAGATTCAAGCCCTGGCGGGGTGTTATTCCATCACCGACGAGCTCAGGGTCAAGCACAACGGCAGAGAGATACTCTGCATAGTAGGGTACTGCAACATCGACTCCTCATGCTGCGGCAACCGCAGCTTCAGGTACGCTCAAGTTCCCGGCTACCTGGTGAAATGGAAGGGGGAAAAGGACAAGACAGGCAGAGCAATATCAGAGGTGGAGCCCATAGATGACGAGGCTGCCAGGCAGCACATCGTAACCACCCTTCGAGACACCCAGACCATCTTCAGACCAAACATAGAGTTCTGGTAGCACCTGCGCTCTTGTTTGCAAAAGGGGCATCCGCCCTTGGCGGATGCCCCCTAACCTCGCTCAGTGTGACTTTAGCGCTTACTGGTCTTCGCCGGCGTCTTTCTCCATATAGAAATTGCACTTCAAGGCAAGCGATTCGCCGAGATTACGCTTGACCTCCTCGGGCGGCAAAGGGGATGGGCTGCCGTAGCGCAACTCCACCTGAGTGTAGCCATGGTAGAGGATGCATACGGCTTTGCGAACGCATTTATCACAGCTTCTGATTGCTACCTGCTCCGGCCCCATCTACCTGCCTCCCCGGTTATTCAAAACCATTATGCATCGAGTGCAAGGCTCTGACAATCGCAATCTATTCCTATTTCTCGGCTTACTTTAGTTTTAGGTGTTGCTGACTACGTAAGTACCATCGCAAATGCAAAGTGCAAAAAAAATCTCAAAACGCAAGGGGAATTTACACTACCAGAGTTTGAGTGAAAAGGAGCTTAATTGAACCTGCCGCCAACCTTGGGCAGCTTCAGCTCGAACGCCTCTTTCAGCTCGGGACAGGGTATTGAAGCACGTTTCACCAGAGCTTTCTGGATGCGCGCCTGGTTCTCCAGCTTGCTGACGAGGTTCTCCATCGCCGCTTCCCAGGTGAAGTAGGCAGCGGTGCGTTGGGCTTCATCCCGCATCCTATCTCCCTCTTCTGGATACTCCCTGAGATGCATCACATAGCCTTCGATCTCCCTGGGGTCAGAGGTCTCCAGGACAAAGGCATTGTGGTAAGAGATGGCGTAGTCCTCGCCAGTGCTGCCGGTGAAGGCGATACCTCCCGCCGCCATCGCCTCCAGCCCCACCAAGCCGAAGGGCTCATGTCCGCTGTTTGCCAGCACTGCATCCGATGCCCTGTATATGATGCGCAGGAAGTCCTGGGGCAGGTGGAACTTTATATCAACGACATCGGCTTCGCAGCTATCGTGCAATGC
>Ga0315291_10008412_pt1 | contig 12686 bp, 12 predicted proteins | sample YL17G12_20_MG_FD_203070 | JGI IMG/M metagenome (GOLD analysis project Ga0315291, IMG submission 203070) | Sediment microbial communities from Yellowstone Lake, YNP, Wyoming, USA - YL17G12_20 | ecosystem: Environmental > Aquatic > Freshwater > Lake > Sediment | place: USA: Wyoming | collected... | reverse complement strand
GGCCAGAACAGGTTTTCAGATTGCGCCTTTGGCGTTGCCATCGGTCCGCTGTCGTTCGGATCGTTCTATCCTCCTTGGGCTTTGTTTGAGAATGACAACAACGGCGTCTATGTGTACATGAATAGCTGTGTGAACTATCCGCGCAGCAATATCTTCACTGGTTGCTCTACAAACGTCGCCATTCTGTCCGGATCCCAGGTGCACGAGTAGCGGCGGAAAAACCTTGAGCGGGAGCGCAGACAGGCGGCCAAATACGGCCAAAAGCAGGCCAATGGGAGATGATCTGGGGTTGCGCGGCTGGTCATGGCGCAATAGACCCGAGAGAAAAAGAACCACTCACGATTACCAGGAGGAATGGACCATGAAGCATAGGGTGGCGATTGTTGGATGTATCCTCGTGATTGCGGTTCTCATGTGGACACCCAGTATTCCCGCCCAGGAGGTCGAACTCAACTACAACGGCCGGATCAAGTCGGGCGGCATGAAGAGCGCAAGCGGTCTCGCGCCCGGCCTGTGCGCGATAACGGACCTCGTGGCCGCACCGCGAGACAGTCAAACCTCCATCGGGCACCCTCCACCCGGCGGCGGGCACCTTGGTCTTGACACAGTCCACGATCTAGCCGACAATCACAATCCGGCGCTTCGTTCGCTTGGGTAAACAGGTATGGGCGCCAACTGTTTTGCATCGCTTGACCAATGGATAGAGAGGAAAGAGCACTGCGCTTCGGTGGAGGAGAAACCGCTTTCCCCCCGTGGTCTTTTCCCCCAATCTCCACCGCTACTTAGACCAGGCAGCCGGTCCCATGCGGCATTACTGCACATATTTCGACCACAACTATCTCTCTCGGGGCCTCGCGCTCTATCACTCTCTCCAGGAACACGCCCCGGAGAGCCGGCTCTGGGTGCTTTGCCTGAGCGGCAAATGCCATGAGATTCTCACGCAGCTCCACCTGCCGAATCTCCACCCTTTCACTATCGAGGAGTTCGAGGCATATCACAAGGACCTCGCGGCGGTGAAACAGACCCGGTCCACCGTCGAGTACTACTTCACCTGCACCCCGTCCCTCGTCCTTTTCGTCGCCGGCCGCGTTCAGGCCGGCGAGCTGATCACCTACCTGGACTCCGACATGTTCTTCTTCGATGATCCGAAGTCCGTTTTCGATGAGATAGGCGAGAGCTCCATCGCCATTGTGCCGCACCGGTTTCCAGAGCGCCTTAAGCGCCTGGAAGACCGGGGCCGTTTCAATGTGGGGTGGGTGTCCTTTCGGAAGGACCCCCCGGGCATGGCGTGCCTGAACTGGTGGAGAGAAAAGTGCATGGAATGGTGCCATGATGTCGTGGAACCCACCCGTTTCGCCGACCAGAAGTACCTGGACCGATGGCCCGATCTCTTCAAGGGGGTGGCCGTACTGCGTCACAAAGGGGTGAACGCCGCCCCGTACAATCTCTCGAACTACACCGTGGACGTCCGCAATGGGAAAACGTGGATTGATGACGATCCCCTGGTGGCATATCATTTTCACGGCTTCAGGCAGTTGAACTCCATTCTCTACGACACCAATTTCGCGGCTTACGGGACAAGATCCAGCAAAGTGATCCGGCGCGGGATTTACGGGCGCTACATCCGCGCTCTTCGCGCCGCCCAAAAGCAGATTGAGCCTTTCTTTCCTGCCGGCCTGCTCTACTCCAGGTTTGCCAGACGAAATATCCGCAACCGCCCTCCGGCGCTGGGTCCCCTCCGCCGCGCCTTGGACGAGTACCGGATCCTGAAGCGGAATCTGCGCCAGATCCTGAACGGAGAGCAGGTTTTCTGCATCGGAGGGCACGTACTTTAATGCGCATTCTCGTCATTGATACTTACTATCCGGTTTTCCTTGGCGATTTGTACCGCGAACACGAGGATCTCGAGCGCCGGCCTTACAGCGAGCAGTGGCGCGTGCTCATGGATGCTTGTTTTGGCACGGCGGATTTTTACTCGTCCAACCTCGCCAAACTCGGCCATGAGGCCGCCGAACTGGTGTGCAACGCCGCTCCCCTGCAGCGCCGATGGGCGCAAGAGCACGGGCTGAGACTGAAGGAAAAAACTTGGGGGCTCCGGATGCGCCGCGGCATTGTCCCCACGCTCTTCCGCCGCCCGTCTCGCTGGCTCTATGAAGTGCTGGCCGCGCAAGTAAAAACCTTCCGGCCCGACGTGGTGCACTTTCAAGACCCGGCCGGCACAGATCCCGCTCTCCTTCGTGAAATCCGGCCCTACGTCCGCCTCTTCACGGCCCAGATAGCCAGCCTCTACCCACCAGCCACCGATTTCTCGCAATACGACCTCATTCTTTCCTCTTTCCCGCATTACGTGAAGCGGTTCAACGAACAGGGGTTTTCAGCCTATTACTTCCAACTGGCCTTTGAGCCAGGAATCCTGGACCGCTTGCGCCCTGGTGCCCCGCGTGATATTGTCTTCGTGGGCGGCATGTCGCCGGTTCACGGCGAGCGCGTGCGGTTCTTTGAGGAATTGGTGAGACAAGTGCCGTTGGATTGGTGGGGTTACGGACTGGAAAACCTGGCGCCCGATTCCCCGCTGCGATCTTTCCACCTGGGATCCGCATGGGGACTCGCAATGTATCAGAAGTTGCTCAACGCACGGGTCACGATCAACCAGCACCCCGACATGGTAGTTGAGAACTACGCGAACAACATGCGGCTCTACGAAGCCACGGGGGTCGGCACGCTCCTGATCACGGACCAGAAGATCAACCTGGCCGATATCTTCGCGCCGGGCAAGGAGGTCCTGGCTTACCGTTCCGCGCAGGAATGCGCTGAAATGGCGCGCTACTATCTGGACCACGAGGACGAACGCAAGGCCATTGCCCGCGCCGGACAGGAACGCACTCTCCGCGAGCATACCTATCTTCACCGCATGCAGGAGTTCCTGGAAATCGTGAAGCGCCACCTCTGATTCCTGCCCCTGACGGCAGGGCTACCATCCACTTCGAGGATGCTATCAGGAAAGATGAACATGAACCATGACGCTGTATGACGCGGTCCGGAACATAGTGCCGTCTTCTGTCAGAAAGAGGCTGCGGAACAGCCCTTTCCTTCGTTTCGTGGCCAAAATGGCGGGCCGCGGGGCAGGGCCGCGGACCAAGGCGCCCCAATATGAGCCACAGGTTTGTGCCGCCATAAGGCGTCTCGTCCGGCCGGGGTGGATCTGTGTGGATGCAGGGGCAAATGTGGGTATCATCACGGCTTTGCTTGCGGAGATTGTCGGAGGCGCTGGAAAGGTAGTGGCGTTCGAGGCCTTTCCGGATAACGCGCGAGTCCTGAAGGAACAAATGCGGGCGCTGCGCATGGGTGATCGTGTCATCGTGGAGAACATGGCTGTGTCTGACGGCGCGTCGGACCGGCTGTGGTTGTATGCGGGGCGCAAACGGTGGTCCGCCGAATGGAACATCATGGGGCACGACGTTGAGGGGTCGCCGACCGAAGCCGAATTGGAGATTGCCGCCGTTTCGCTGGACCAATACTTCCCTGTGGGTTCTCAGGTTGATTTTGTCAAGATGGACATTGAAGGCGCGGCCGCCCTCGCGCTCCCTGGCATGAGGCGCATTCTAAGGCAGCAATCTCCCGTCATGCTGATGGAGTTCCACGATGAACCCGAATGGGCGGCACGAAGAGAATTGCTTGAGGCGGGATACCAGCTTTACTCCATTGAGGGCCGGTTGCTGGACGCCGAACGGGATACCGCCCGGCAATATCACTGTGTCGCGCTGCCAAGGAACAAATCATGGGGCGTAGAAAACTAAGGATCTACTCCGATCGCGATGGCCTGGCCCCCGGCCAATCCCACGTGGTAATGCTGTATCCTTTCTGGGGTAAGAATCCTGAGACCCCCGGGGCGCCTGATACCGGACGTTTCGATCACTATGCCTCGGCGGGCAGGGATCTGCTCGATCTCGTTCCGCTGGCGGAGGCGGACGCCGCGGTCCTCCCTGGGGACTGGCAGGCAGGCGGGGGATGTCCCGAAGCTTTCAGGTTCTGTGAGAAGGCTAACCGCGCCGGCAAGCCTGTGATTGTATTCTTCAACAATGATTCCGCCGAGAAGATACCCCTGGACAACATGCTCCTGTTCCGAACGTCAGCCTACGGCTGTGCGCGGCGCCAAGGTGAATTCGGGCTTCCGGCCTGGTGTGAAGATTTTGTGAAACTGCGCCGCGGCGGCCAGGTTCCTCTCCGGTCCTGGCAACCGCGCCCAACTGTGGGGTATTGCGGATACGGAACAACCCAGGGCTCGGGGATGCGCGCGGGTATAGCCAATGCCGCCAGCCACATTCCCCTCGTTGCCCCTCTGCTGGGGAGCTTCATAAGGACCCACCACGGCCCGGCAGGCCACAAGATCCGCTCGAAAGCCCTCCGCGCTCTCCACCGATCCGGGAAGGTGCAGACCAATTTCCTGCTTCGGAAGGCTTTTTGGAACGGCGCGATAAGAAACGGCCGGTTTGACGTGGATCTTGCGCGGCGCTCCAGGACGGAATATATTGACAACATGTTCAGCAGCGACTACGTCCTTTGTGCCAGGGGTGGTGGAAACTTCTCTTTCCGGTTCTATGAGACCTTCTGCTGCGGCCGCATGCCCTTGTTTGTCAACACGGACTGCATTCTCCCCTTTGACCAATGGATAGCCTGGAAAAAGCGCTGTGTCTGGATAGAGGAAAGGGATTTGCCGTCCATCGCTGAACGCCTTGCCGCTTTTCATGCAGACTTGTCCCCCGCTGAGTTCGAAAACATCCAGCGCAGCAGCCGACGCCTCTGGGAGGAATGGCTTTCCCCCATGGGCTTTTTCTCGAACCTCTATCGCTACTTCGAGTAGGCATCCGGCGCAAGGAATGAGCAGACGATCCATGAACGCGAAACAGCTGCTGAAAGACCTCCTTCCGCCCATCCTGCTTAAGGCCGCCCGCGCGATTGCGCTCCCCGCCTCGCAGTCTTCCAGGAGCGACCGCCCCGAATGGGAATACGTGCCACAAGGCTGGGACGCGGAGAAATCCGACCCTGCCATCAAGGGGTGGAACGTGCAAACGGTCCTGGACGCCTACAAGGCCAGGTGGGAGACCTTCGTGAAGACTACGCAAGGCGCCGGCCCCTTCGGGTTGCCGCCCGAGGCCATATCGCCCGCCAAAGACGCCGATCTGCCCTATCACAACGGCGTGATGGTCTTCGGCTATTGCCTCGCGCTGGCCTCCAGAAACAAGAGCGCGGTCTCGATCCTGGATTGGGGTGGCGGCATCGGCCACTATTACCAGATCGCCCGCGCACTCCTGCCGGACGTGAAGATCGAATACCACTGCAAGGACGTGCCCCTGCTCGCCGAACACGGCGGAACTCTCTTTCCAGAGGCCCGTTTTTATCCCGATGAGAGCTGCCTGGCTCGGCGTTATGATCTCGTGATGGCCGGCACTTCCCTTCATTATGCGCGGGACTGGCAGGGAACATTGCGCGGGCTTGCCGGAGCGGTGGGAGGCTATCTCCTGGTCACCGGCCTGCCCGTGGTGCACGCGGCACCCGCCTACGTCTTTGTCCAGCGTCCCTATCGCTACAATTACGACACCGAGTACCTGGCCTGGTGCCTCAATAGGGGCCAGTTCCTGGAAACTGCGCGCGGGCTGGGCCTTACGCTCGTCCGGGAGTTCATCACGGGCCACTTTCCACCCATCCAGGGAGCGCCGGAGGAATGCGAATACCGGGGTTTTCTGTTCCGTGCGAGATAGGGGATTCCCATCCGGAAGGATTGCCACGCGTCCATGAAGATCGTGCCTCAGGATCAACTCGACCATCTCCTTCACTCACGGGACATCCATCCCGTCCTCATGGACGTGGGCGCTTCGGGCCCTCCCAGAGGGGCATGGGGCCCCATCGCCGGGCATTCGATCTACGTGGGTTTTGACCCTGACCTCCGTGACGTTCAGGAGATGAAGGACAGCGGCTTCCACCGTGCCATCATGATCAACGAGGCCGTCGTCAGCGAGAAAGGCAGGAGCGAGGCCGAGTTTTATCTCACTCGAAGCCCCCATTGCTCCAGCACGCTCGAACCCGACCTCGATGCGCTCTCGGAGTATCTCTTCACCGATCTGTTCCGCGTGGAAAGGCGCGCCACCGTCCCGGCCGCCACCTTCGACACCATTCTCCAGCGCCTTGCGCTGGACCGGGTCCACTGGTTCAAGACCGACTCCCAGGGCACCGATCTCCGGTTGTTCAACAGCCTGCCGGAACCCGTCCGCTCCCGCGTATTGTGCGTGGAGGTCGAGCCAGGCCTCATAGACGCCTACAAGGGCGAGGACCTCTTCGTTGATGCCCACCGGGATCTCCTGCGGCAGGGATTCTGGTTGTCCGACGTCCGCATTTGTGGAACCGTACGCATCCGGCAATCCACCCTCCGAGCGCTGATGTCCGAGTGCCCCTCGGTAAACTACAGGCGAATCGAGAAAAGAATGCGCGTCAGCCCGGGATGGACCGAGGCTGCCTACCTGCGGTCGCTGGATCATCTTGCGAAGCTGGGCGCGGACCGGCAAGATTACATTCTGCTCTGGGCCTTTGCGGCAGCCGGGGACCAGGCCGGGTTCGCCCTCGACACCACCATGGCCTACGAGGACCGCTTTGGCCCGGACGAGACCTCCAAGGCCATGAAAGCGCCCATCCTGGAGTGGTTGAACCAGCGTGAGCCGGTGGTCTCCGGCAATCTCGTCCGGAGAGTGCTCGCCTCGGTGTCCTACCGGCTGAAAAAGAGGCTCGGGGTCGTGAAGTAGAGGAGAGAACGCACTCTCCACATAGAAAACAACTGAAAGCGATGAATCATGACGGTGGCGCTTGTGACAGGATCCGCGGGATTGATCGGCTCGGAAACCGTTCGTTTCTTCTGCGGACTGGGAATGGACGTCGCGGGGATAGACAACGACATGCGCCGCGTCTTCTTCGGCGAGGAAGCCTCGACGGACTGGAACCGGATGCGCCTCCAGGAGAGCTTCCCGAAACAGTATCGCCACCACCACGCGGACATCCGCGATCAGGAGGCCGTTCAGAAGATATTCGCGAAGTATGGCAAGGACCTCGGCCTGATCGTCAATTCCGCGGCCCAACCTTCCCATGATTGGGCGGTTCGCGATCCGCTCACGGATTTCACGGTCAACGCCAATGGCACCCTCGTGCTTCTCGAGGCGGCCCGCCGCTTCTGCCCCGAAGCCGTCTTCATTTTCACCTCCACCAACAAGGTTTACGGCGACACGCCAAACCGCCTCCCCCTGATAGAACAAGAGACGCGCTGGGAGATAGATTCCGCTCATCCTTACCGCGAGGGCATAGACGAGAACATGAGCATTGACGCGTCCAAGCACTCGCTCTTCGGGGCGTCCAAGCTGGCGGCGGATATCCTGGTCCAGGAATACGGGCGCTACTTCGGCATGAAGACGGCCGTTTTCCGCGGGGGTTGCCTGACCGGCCCCAACCACTCCGGCACCCAGCTCCACGGCTTCCTGGCCTATCTCATGAAATGCGTGTGCACGGGAACGCCTTATACGGTTTTCGGTTACAAAGGCAAGCAGGTGCGCGACAACATCCATAGTCTGGACCTGGTCCGCGCGTTCCACGAGGTGTACAAGGCCCCGCGCTGCGGCGAGGTTTACAACATCGGCGGCGGCCGGTTCAGCAACTGCTCGATGCTCGAGGGAATAGCCCTGTGCGAGGAAATCGCCGCCAGAAAACTCAACTGGACCTACAGCGAAACCAACCGCATCGGGGACCACATCTGGTACATCAGCGATCTGCGCAAGTTCAGGTCGCACTATCCCAACTGGCGCCAGGAATACGATCTGCGCCGCCTGCTCGAGGATATTTATGAAAAAAACGTGGAACGCTGGTCCAGGAATGGATAACGCGCCCGGCACACCTTCTGTTGACTCGATCTGCGAGCAGCGCTTCAGCGGCGACTCCGTTTTTCGGCGCGAGATGAGGAGCATGCAGTTCTTATGATTTCCATTTCGGAAAACTCCAACCACGAACCGGCAATGGAAAGGTCTTTTCCACGGCGGATGTGCATTTCCCTTTTTTTGCTCGGGCTCCTCTTGCGCGCGTCGGGATTGCTCTTCAATGGCATGCATGATCTGGACCAAATACTCCTGGAGTGGGGCGCGGCCGTGAATGCAATAGGTTTAGGGCACGGTTATCAAGGCATCTATGGAGTTTTTACATACGCCATTCTGGGACCCGCCGTCTGGCTTTCGGAGTTTCTCCCCCGCTTTTGGTGGTTACCCTACAAGCTCATCGAGATTCTGTTCGAGATCGCTATCCTTTGGACACTGTATCAGATCCTTCCACCAAGCCGTAAGCATTTGCCGCTCTTTCTATACTGGCTCAACCCCTGGTTCGTCGTACACGGAGCATGGCTCGGTTTCTGGGATGGCCCCCATACCCTTTGCGGGTTGCTGGCGGTTCTCGCCATCGTTAAGCTGCGGCGAGAAAACCTTGCATGGTTTCTCGTGGGAGCTGCTATCATGTCCAGCGCCTTTTTCAAACCGCAAGGCGCTGTATTTTTCCTCATGCCAGTCGTCATTTACCTGAGTTTGCGTTTCCTCCTTCACAATCACCGAGGTCTTGCGTGGTTTGCCATCGCGGCGGTCCTTGTTGCGTTGGTCGCTTTCCTGGCGATTCTCGTCACGGGAGGCGGTGTTTGGGCTATTCCAGCGAGCTATGCCCGGCTTGCCAGAATCATGCCCAACCTTTCCAATGGCTCCATTAATATCTGGCGGACCGTGACTTCCTTGCTCCAGACGGCGCTTGGACAATCCGGCCCCTCATACACCCTCGTTTTACCACCCATGGTTCTGGCTTCCATCAATATGTTGGCCGGCGCAGTAACTATGTTTATCGTACTCGCTCTTTGCTGTAAAGCGGTGTTCCTGGAGAAACGACCCATTGACGACCGCCTCTATGGCCGCGTCGTTCTATTCTCCCGTCTGGGAGGGCTTGCGCTCCTCTTGGTCTTCCTGGGCGGATTGTGCCATACTTCAAACGCGAAAACACACGACTGGCTTCTGTTTGGCCGCTATTCATGGAAGTTCGCGAAGGTCTTGGGGGTGATTCTTGCGGCCGGGAGCCTTGCGATCGCGTTCGCACGCCCACTAGCCATATTGCTCCGAAGATTTGCCCTCAAAACCAAGGATCTTCTCTATTCGGACGCCGTCGCGATCCGGGCCTCTCAGAAACTTAACGCGTTCGGTATCCTGTTCGTACTTGCTTTGCCGGCTCTCGTTATTCCGCAGCTTAATACAAGAATGCACATCAACCATGCTTACGCGGGCCTTGTTCTCCTCATCCCATTCGCTTGCGCCGGCCGCAAGATCATGACGATATGGCTGATTCTGATCGCGATCCATTTTTACTGCCACCTCCTTGGGTATGGTCTTGGCCGTCCCTCGCTATTTCCATCCGGGGATTGGGAATATGTCCACGCTCAAGCGCTTCTGGAGAAAATACAGACGGCGGCGGCGGCCCATCCATATCATCATCTGCTCGCTTTCCACGCCACGGGCGTCGAAGTCATCAGGCGTTGTCTTTTGCTCAACAACCTTCTCCCGGCCAACGCCACCGTCAGCGTCCTTTCCGCGGTGCAATTTGTTTGCGTGATAGCTCTTCTTTTCCGGACTTTCGCCTCTAGATTGCCTGGTCCGGACGATGGTGTTCTACATACCCAATCCGCGAATAGAGATAGATCCGCATGACCACCACAGAAAACTCCAGCCAGTACCACAAGACTCGCTTGCGTTACACGGCAAAACGCAAGGTTCTGTGGACCACTCTTTGGAAGGCCTACTTCAAACGGTTCATCAAACCGTCCTTTCATGTCATGGATCTGGGGGCTGGTTACTGCGATTTCATCAACGCCGTCGAATGTCAGCGGCGAACGGCGATTGACGTCTGGGAAGGGGTCGTCCAACACGCCGCGGACGGGGTGATGGCGCGGCAATGCAGCGTGACGGAATTGGGGTTTCTGGAGGATGGGTCCGTGGATTTTGCTCTTGCCAGCAACGTTTTCGAGCATCTGATCCAAGAGGAAGTTATCCGCTGTCTTCAACAACTACACACAAAACTCAAGCCGGGCGGCACGCTTGTGGTTATCCAGCCCAACTTCAAGTATGCATACCGAGAGTATTTTGACGACTATACACATCGTACAATTTTCACCGAGACCGGACTTTCCGATCTGCTCGAATCATGTGGGTTTGACGTTGAGGAATGCCACGCCCGTTTCCTTCCTTTTTCGCTCAATTCCCGCCTTCCTCTGATCCCATTTCTGGTCAGATGCTATCTTTGGTTTCCCGTCAAGCCATTCGCGAAACAGATGCTCATAAGGGCTCGAACGCGAATGACGCCGTCTTCCAACGAGAAATAGAAAGGAAGAAGATTCCCATGCATAAGCGGCGCTTTCCTCTCGCGCTCTATGGGACGCTCCTGGTTTTTGCCGCTATCGCCATCTATCTCACCGGCGTTGGCATTGCCATTCCCAGAAGACTGTTTTGCCCGCACAATGATGCGGCGAAAACGCTGAACGCCATGCTTGTTTGGTACAGCGGTCTTCCTCTCGTCTTGGGCTTTCTGCTTATCGCGATTGACTTCTTTTTATATCTTCCCGCCGTTCGGAAGACGTACAAATTCCGGTTTGACATGCCGCGCAACAAGATGCTCACGGTGGTCCTGACGGCCTACAACGACGAACTCAGCATATATGAAGCGGTAAAGGATTTCGCGGAGCATCCCATGGTCAAGAGAGTCATCGTCATCAGCAATAATAGCAAAGACCGAACCCTGGAGCGCGCCCGCGAAGCGGGAGCCACCGCCTGCAACGAATCCATCCAGGGCTATGGAGCATGCATATGCCGGGCTCTTCAAGAGGGCATCCAACATGACGACACCGATCTCACCTTGCTTTGTGAAGGCGACAGGACGTTCCGCGCCTATGATATCGAAAAGCTGCTGAGCTATCTTCCCCATGCGGACATCGTCTGTGGCTCGCGCACCACGGACCGTCTGCGAGAGCATGGTACCCAGTTGACGACCTTTATTCACTACGGGAATTATTTTGTTTCGAAGCTGCTTGAGGCCAAGCATCTCGGACGCTGCACCTTCTCGGACCTAGGCACAACGTACAAACTCTTTCGCAATGAGGCTCTCAGGAAAATCCTGCCTGTCCTTTGTCCCTACATCAATCTCGAATTCAATCCTTACTTCCTTGACACAGCTGCGTCTATGGGGTTTACATTGGTGGAATGCCCTGTTACCTTTCACCCCAGAGTTGGGGTAAGCAAAGGAGGCAATGTCAACAACATAGTCGCCTTCAAACTTGGTATAAAGATGATCTGGGGAGTCATTGCCGGATGGAATGAGAAAAGAAAATGAACGATAGCGCCTTCAGAAACACACGCATCCTCATCACGGGGGGGCTCGGATTCATCGGTTCCAACCTGGCCCGCCGCCTGCTCGATCTCGGCGCGAAGGTCACCCTGGTGGACAGCCTCATCCCGGAGTACGGCGGTAACCTCTATAATATCGCGGGGATCGAGGACCGCCTTCACGTCAATATATCCGACGTGCGCGACGCCCACAGCATGCGATACCTGGTTCAGGACCAGGACTACCTCTTCAACCTGGCGGGGCAAACCAGCCACATGGACTCGATGAGCGATCCCGAAACCGATCTCGAAATCAACTGCAAGGCCCAACTGGCCATCCTCGAAGCCTGCCGCAAGCACAATCCCGGCATCCCGATCGTCTTCGCAAGCACCCGCCAGATCTACGGCAAACCGGACTATCTGCCCGTGGACGAGAAGCACCTGGTGCGTCCCGTGGACGTGAACGGGGTGAACAAGGCCGCCGGAGAGGCCTATCACATCCTCTACAGCAACGTCTATGACATGCACGCCTGCGCGCTGCGGCTGACCAACACGATCGGCCCCCGCATGCGCGTGAAGGACGCCCGCCAGACCTTCGTGGGAATCTGGATCAGGCTCGTGTGCGAGGGCAAGCCGTTCGAGGTCTGGGGCGGCGGGCAACTGCGCGATTTCAACTACGTGGACGACGTGGTGGACGCCTTTCTCATGGCGGCCACCCATGACGCGGCGCGGGGGCGGATTTTTAACCTGGGCCACGCAGAAGTGGTCAGCCTCAAGCAGTTGGCCGACCTGCTGTGCGAGGTTTACCCCGGCGGCAAATACGAGACCAAGGCCTTCCCGCCGGAGCGCAAGAGGATAGACATAGGGGACTACTATTCGGATTTCAGCCTCATCCGCGAAACCCTGGGCTGGAAACCGGCGACCGATCTGCGGCAGGCGCTCAAGCGGACAGTGGATTTCTACAAGGAGAATCTCAAGTATTATCTATGATCCAAGACCCAGCGCCACGGCTAAACGCGGATTTCTGTATCCGCTCGCGTCGGTCGGCCAGTCCGCCGGTCAGCCAGTCCGCCGGTTGGCCAGTCCGCCGGTCGGCCAGTCCGCCGGTCAGCCAGTCCGCCGGTCGGCCAGTCGGCCAGTCGGCCGGTCGGCCAGTCGGCCAGTCGGCCAGTCTGCCAGTCGGCCAGTCGGCCAGTCTGCCAGTCTGCCAGTCGGCCAGTCGGCCGGTCGGACAGTCCGCCGGTCGGCCAGTCTGCC
>Ga0315291_10008411_pt1 | contig 12686 bp, 10 predicted proteins | sample YL17G12_20_MG_FD_203070 | JGI IMG/M metagenome (GOLD analysis project Ga0315291, IMG submission 203070) | Sediment microbial communities from Yellowstone Lake, YNP, Wyoming, USA - YL17G12_20 | ecosystem: Environmental > Aquatic > Freshwater > Lake > Sediment | place: USA: Wyoming | collected... | reverse complement strand
CGACGCCGCGGTCGCCAAGGCGACCACCAGGGACGACGCCGGCGCGTCGCCGCCCCAGGCGGCCGCCCTCGAAAAACTCGTCATCGCCTGCGTCCAGGTCCCTTACACGCCCGAGATGGAACTCGAGGCGGATGCCTTGGGGCTGGATTACATGGTTGCAGCCGGATACCATCCCGGGGAAATGATTCGAGCGGCATCCCTCTTTGAGTCGATGCAGGGGCCGGAGGGGAGCGAGTTCCTGGGCCTTCATCCCAAGCCGGGCGCCCGCGCGGAGGGCGTGGCCGCCGCCGCAGGCCGCAAGTACCCCGGACGCGACGGACGCGTCGGACGCGATGAGTACCAGCGCGAAGTGCTGGACCGCCTGAAGAAATAGCGGCGCGCCGCGACACGTTCCGGTCGGCGGCGACGGTGGCAGTTGCAGGTGGCCGCGAGGCGATCTTTCGCCTCTGCCGCCACCGGGAGGAGGCGACCTCGTGCGGACAAGGGCACCTCTGGACTGGGGCCTGGCGGCCGTGGCGGCCGTCGCGCTGGCCGGTTGTTCCGGCGCAGGCGCCCTCAATCGCCAGGCCGAACAAACGTACCGGCGGGTTGCAGCCGCAGCGCCGGCAACTCTTAGCGCGGAGCGCGGAACCCGGAACGCGGAACGCAAAACGGAACCCGTGGCCGTCAGTTCCGCGATCCGAGTTCCGAGTTCCGAGTTTGAAGGCCGGGAGGCCGTGCCGCGGCAGGTCCTCTTCTTTGCCCCGCGCATGGAGCCCTCGCCGCTCGACCCGGTTCCGCCGCTTGCGGCAGCCGACCCGTCCTCCGCAGCAGCGGCGCTGCCGCTGCGGAGGGTGGATGCGAAATCCCCGGCTCGCCAGGGCGACGCCGTGGCAAGCCCGGCGCAGCCCGGGGTCGCCTCGGCGACCGCCGCGGCCGCATCGCCTGCGGGCCAGTACGCCCGCCCGTACTGGGCGGCGGCCGAAAAGGCCACGGAGGCCCCCGAGTTCCCGCCGCTGCCCGGCGAGACCTTCGGCCAGGTCGTCAAGAGCGACCTCCTGGCCGCGCCCAAGAAAATCTGGAGCGGTACGAAGGACACGTTCGGCAACGTGGAGAACCTGGCCGTGCTGAGCGTTGCGTTCGGCGCCGACCGGGTGGTGCGCCACAACCTCGACGGAGACGTTCGCCGGGAGTTCCTTCTTCGCGGCGACCACTCGAGCCTTCACGAGACGGGCGACTTCGGCAGCGTTGCCGGAAACCCGTTCCTCCATTTCGGCATCGCCGCCGCCTGGTACGGCATCTCGGTCGACAGGCGCGACGTCAAGAACTACTCGTTCTCCAAGACCATGATCGAGGCCCTGGTGGTGAACGACCTCTGGACCATGCTCTTCAAGGCGGGTATGGGCGACCATTCACCCAACGGCGAGTGGGGCGGATGGCCTTCCGGCCACATGTCCTCCAGCGTCGCCTTTGCCTCGGTCGTCCACGAGTACTACGGCTGGGGACCCGCGATTCCGCTGTATCTGCTGTCGGGGTACATCGGCGCCACCCGGCTTCAGGACCGCGAGCATGACCTGTCGGACCTGGTGTTCGGCGCGGCCCTCGGTTGGTGCGTCGGCCACAGCGTCGTCAAGGGCGAACTGCCCCAGATCGGCGGGTTCACGGCCCTGCCGTACGGCGGCAACGGCGTGGGGGGGCTGATGTTCGTCAAGCAGTGGTAGCGCCGCTGCGGTCCCGCTGCGGCAAGGGCGGGTGATGGTCGAGCGGCCGACGTTTCGAGCCCGCTGCGGAAGCAGCGGGTTGCGTCATCATAATAGGATGGCGGTCCCCATGCGCTTCGCCTTCGCCATGCTCGGCCTTGCGGTTGCGCTGGCCTTTGCGGGCTGCGTCCTGCCGCAGCCTGAATCGCCGGCCGCCGGGCCGTGGATTGCGGCGGTCGGCAACCTGAACAACCTCAGCGTGGCAATCCCGGCGTCGATGCGCGGCGCGCAGGGGTTCGTGTACTGGCGGCGCGATGCCCAGGGCCTGTGGCGGGACGGCGGCTTCGGACAGGGCGACCCGGCCGCCTTCGCCGCCTGGCGCGAGGGCCTCCTGGTGTTCTTCCCGAGCGGGCGGTACGGCCTGTTCGGCCCGGGCAGGCCGGATGTGCGGCCGTCGCCCGTACCCGCGTGGACGCCCGTGGCCGCGTGCGAGGACGGCCTGGCGGCGGACGCCTTCGGCTGGGACGCCTCGGGCGAGCCCATCCACGCCCGCTTCGAGGACGACCAGTGGTCGTGGCGCCGGGCCGAAGTGTCCCTGGAACGCGACAAGATGCTCGACGTGTCCGCCGTCCGCTTCGCGGGGCGGCTCTTCCTGGTGTGGCGCGAAGAAGCGCCGAGGCTGACCGAGGCGGCCGCGGGCTACCGCCTGCGATTCGTCTACCTGGACAAGGGCCGCTGGAGCGGGCCGCACGACTCGCGGCTGCGCGTGGCCTCGGCGCCCCGCGTGGCGGCCGACGGCCGGAGGCTCGCCTGCCTGTTCCAGAAGCCGGCCTCGGGCGATGCGCCGCCGCGATGGGCCCTGGCCGCCTACGCCACGACCGACGAGGACTGGCACGAGATGGGTGAGGTCGCCGGCGAGATGCCGCCCGGCCCGGTGGCGCTGGGCCGCTGCGGCGGCCGGTTCTTCGTGGCCGCCCCGGGCGAGGGCGGGCCGCGCGTGGCCCCCCTGGAATGGCCCGCCGGGCCGCGCGAGCCTCCGCGCGTGGCCGAGTTCACGCCGCTGGCGGCAACCGAGAGGCGGCCCGAGGGCGGCGGCGACTGGGTCCTTCTGCTGGGCGTGGCGATCCTGGGGCTGTTCCTCCTGGGGTTCTCGTGGCGCCGCACACGCGACAGGGCAGGGGCCCCCGCGCCGGCGGCCGAACCTGCCGCGCTCGTGCCGGCCCCGCTGGCGCGGCGCGCCGCCGCCGTCACCATCGACTACCTGCTCCTCTCATGGGTCCTGACGCTGCTGACGCGGGCGATCTGGCCCGCCATGGCCGACCAGAGATTCTGGGCGGACCTGATGGACCGCCTCATGCGCGGCGACACGGGCGTTTACACCGATACACCAATTCTATATATGTATGTGATCTGGGTCCTGGCTGTCGTGGCCTACACCGCTCTGGCCGAGGGCCTTTTCGGCCGGACCCTCGGCAAACACCTGATGGGCATCGAGGTCCGAAGCGCCCAGGGGGGCGTCCCGGTTGCCTGGTGGCAGGCGGTGGCAAGAAACGCGCTGCGAGTGGTGGATGAATTTCCCGCGGCGTACCTGGCGGGTCTTATCTCCATCCTCATCGGGCCTAAGCCGCAGCGGATCGGCGACCGCCTGGCGCGCACGATGGTCGTACTTCGCCCGTCTCGGCAGGCCCCGGCCGAAGCGTGACTTTCGGCGGTGGCCGCAGCCGTTTTTTGCGAGAAAAAGACGGCGGCAGTTCAGAATTTTTTTCAACGCCTTCCTTTCCACTTCTGCCAGCGCCTTACCCGACCCCCAACTTATAGTATGCGAGCCGCCTTCCTGCCCGCCTCATGGGGTTTTGTCCGATTCATTTCGGCCGTCCGCCTGCAACGTGCGGCGGATCCTTGACGAGGAAAAAACGCTTGACGCAATGTGGGAGATTGTGTTAGATGGGACCTAGGAATGGTCGATAAGGCATGCTGAGTGGTTGCGTGTAGGTTAGTGTGGGGCGCAGGTCGCGGGTGGGGCAGTAGTGGGTGCGACCTCTGGAGACGCAAATCGGGCAGCAAGGCGCTGCAAGTTAACCGGGCCCGTCGCGAGTAGGACCTTGAACCGTGAAGTATCTGAAGGGCGAGTACTATCACGCGATTGACGCCAAAAGCCGGCTGACGATTCCCGCCAAGTTGCGCGAATTCATGAGCCGGTCGGAGGAAGGCTACGCGCTGGTGACGACGCAGTTGGTCGCGGTCCAGTTGTTCGACGGCATTCTGTACCTGTACACGCCGCAGGTCTACGAGCAGATCGCCCCGCAATTCGGCGCCGAGTTGGAGGTGAACGCCGACGTCCGCAACTACAAGCGCCTGCGGTTCGGCCTGGCGCAGGAAGTGGAAGTGGACCGGCTGGGGCGCGTGCTGATACCGGACCCGCTGCTGAAGCGGTGCGGCCTGGGCAGGGACGTGGTGATTCTGGGCGTCGAGAATCACATTGAGGTATGGCCGCGTGATAGATGGGATGGGTTCGTGGAGGAGCAACTGAAGCAGCACGACGCGTTGGCGTCGCGGGCGATCGCGCTGGCGCAGGGCCAGCGGGCGGCGGCGGGGGGAGCGGCCGGGGCAGCCCCGGGCGGGCCGCCGGCCGCCGAGGCGCCGAAATCCCCATGACCCCCTTGGGGGTCGCCCGGGTCGCCTCGGCGACTCGGGCGGCCCTTGTGACGCGGGAGCAGGGCCGTCGGCGCCCCTCCGCGGGCGCATGGACGAGAACAAGTCACCGGAACTGAGGGAGACAAGCCGTGGACCGAAGCGAAGAGACAGGAGGCGTGGAATTGGTCCGGAAGGCCATCACAGACCCGACCGCGCAGGCCTACCTGTCGGCGGACCGGCTGCACCGCGAGGTCCGCCGGCTCCAGGTTCGCCTGGGCCAGATCCGCACGCTCGGCGGGCCGTATCGGAAGGTGGGGTTCTCCAAGGACGTGCGCGACCTCCTGGGGCGGCTCGAGGCCGGCGCGACGCTCAGTCAGGCCGTGCACTGATTCAAGGCGGAGGGTGTGCATTCAACCGTCGGCCATGTGCCCGTGATGCTCGCCGAAGCCGTCGAGCATCTGCGGCCCGAACCCGGCAAGACGATCGTTGACGGGACGGCCGGCGGCGGGGGGCATGCGGCGGCGCTGCTGGACCGGCTCAGGCCGGGCGGAAGGTTGATCTTGCTGGACCGCGATGAAGAAGCCCTGGAGCGCCTGAGGGCCCGACTCGGACGCCCGGGCGATGTCCGATACTTTCACGCCAACTTCTGCGACCTCGATCAAGTCCTGACCCAGGCCGGCGAGGAGCACATCGATGGGGTCCTGTTGGACCTGGGTGTTTCGAGTCCCCAATTGGCCGACCCTGAGCGCGGCTTCAGTTTTGACCGCCCGGGCCCCCTGGACATGCGCATGGATCGCTCGCAGTCCCTCACGGCGGAGCACGTCGTCAACCGCTGGCCGGCCGAGCGGCTGGCCGACCTCTTCCACCAGTACGGCGACCAGCCGTTTGCGCATCGGATTGCGGCGGCCATCCTGGCCGCGCGCCGCCGCCGGCCCATCCGGCGCACCGAGGAGTTGTCCGAGGTCGTCGTTTCGGCCCTGCCGGCGGCGTACCGGCGGCGCCAGCGCATGCACCCGGCGACGCGGGTCTTCCAGGCCATCCGCATCGCCGTCAACGACGAGTTGGGCAGCCTCCAGCGGTTCTTTGACAAGGTCTTCGATTGCCTGAAACCCGGCGGCCGCGCGGTTGTCATCACCTTCCACAGCGGGGAGGACCGGATCGCCAAGACGCGCCTGCGCGAGGCGGTCCTGGCGGGCCGAGCCCGCCTTCCCGTCGCCAGGCCGATCACGCCCGCGCCCGCGGAGGTCGCGGCCAACCCGCGCAGTCGCAGTGCCCGGATGCGGGTGGCCGAGGCCGTTTCGCCCGCCGGTTAGGATACTCGAAGTTGCCCCGGGCGGCCGTCTACGGGACGGCCGAGCCACCCGGGGCGCCCGTACGGGGGCACGCTGCCGCAGCGAAGCATCCAGATGTAGGAGCCACGCCGTGACTCGAGAAACAAAGTTGGGGTTACTCATTGGCCTTGCCTTTATCGTGCTCTTCGGTGTCATCCTGAGCAGCCGTCTGGCCGCGGTGTCGGAGCACGCCACCATGCCCGTGGGCCAGAGCCGGGACCACCTGACGAAGTACAAGGCGATCCACACGAACGTGGACCCGTTTGCCAGGAATGATTCGCCCGCATCGCCCGCGCCGCCCGGCGGGGACTCGAGGCTGGTGGCGGACGCCCGGGACGCCGTCGCGCCGCCCGCCGAAGAGGCCATGCCCGCGCCGGAACACCTGGTCCCCGCCGAGACCCCGCCGCTTCAGCCGGCCGATCGCGGCCTGGTGGCCTTCGCGCCCGTTGTGGTCGAGACGCCGACGCGCGGCGAGCAGCCCGCCCAGCAGGATGGCGGGCCGGCCCCCCTGGAACTGCCGGCCCCCCGCCCCGCCGCCGACACGCCCGCCCCCCAGCCCACCGACGCAATCCGCAAGATCTACGTCGTGAAGCCGGGCGACACCCTCACCAAGATCTCCCGGTACTTCTATGGCAAGGACGGCGAGCGGTTGACGGGCAAGATTTACGAGGCCAACAAGGCGACGCTCAAGGACCCGCACCGGCTGGTCGTCGGCCAGAAACTGGTCATCCCCGGCGTGCCAGCCGAGGCGCCCCGGACCGACGCCCCGAAGACCGACACCCCCCGCACCGACCCGCCCCGGCGCGACGCCCCGTCCGACACGATCCGCGACACGGCCTACGCCGATGCCCGCCAGTCCGTTAGGGCGGGGCAGCCGCCGCTTCGGATCCCCTCGTTCCGTAAGGACGCCCCGGCCAGTGCCCCGGGCGCCGACGGACGCGAAGACCGAGGCACGCTCTTCAGGGACCCCGCCAACGCCCCCGTCCGCGACGTGACGGTCCAGGACCTCGAGCGGATGTACGGTGCCCGGTCCGATTTGGTCGAGCAGCCCGTGAAGCCGGTGGGCATGTACACCGTCCAGTCGGGCGACACCTTCTACCGGATCGCCTCGAAACTCTACGGCGACGGCCCGAAGTACAGCCGGCTCCTGGCGCTGAAGAACCAGCACCTGGTGTCCGACCCGTCGAAACTCAAGGTCGGCCAGCGCATCGTGCTGCTGGACGGCGTGAACGCAACGGTGCCGGACTCGGCGGTGGCTTCCCGATGAGGATTTGCATCCGACTGGCGGTGTTGGCGGCCATGCTCGGCGGCCTGGGGTTCGGCCTGATTTACCTCAGGACCGACGCCAACCAGGCCGGCCACCGCCTGCACGTGCTGTACGCGCAGAAACGATCGCTCGAAAAGACCTGCTGCCGGCTGGAACTGTCAATCGCCGGGCTGAAAAACCAGGAGCGTCTGCGCCAGCAGGCGCCCGACCTCTTGCAGGCCGATGACACCGGCCTGGAGCCCGCCTATGGCGGGCCCCCCGGAGCCAAGGTGCCGTTGCTGGCGAAGCGCAACAAACCCACTTCGCCGTAGGGGGGCCGTCCTGCGGCCCTCCCCGAGGGGGAAACCGTGACAATCGAATCTCGCCAACGCCGCGTGGCCGCCGTCCTGGTGGTGACGCTCGGGGCGATGCTGCTGGCGCTGGCCGGGTACCTCGCCTTTATCCTGGTCGCCCGGGCGGATCGCTACGCGGCCATCGCCTACGACCAGCAGCATATGCGGGTGCCCATCCGGGCGACGCGCGGCAACATCCTGGACACGCGCCTGCGAGTCCTGGCGGGCAGCGTGGAGACGCGGAGCGTCTTCGCCGACCCGGCGTGCATCCGCGACCCCAGCGCCGCCGCCACCAAGGCCGGCCGCCTGCTGGGCCTTCCTCCCGACGAGGTGTTGCAGAAACTCACCGCCAGGAGCCCCGACGAGAAGGGCGGGCGCTTCGTGTGGCTGGCCCGCCGCGTGCCGCCCGAGACCGCCGAGGCCGTCGAACGCCTGAACCTCCGCGGCATCGCCATGACCAGCGAGGGCGTCCGCCACTACCCGAACGGCTTGCTCGCCGCCCACATCCTGGGCTGCGTCGGCGTTGAAGAGCAGGGCCTCGACGGCCTGGAGGCGCTCTTTGACGACCGGCTCCGCGGCCGCGACGGCGAGGCGTTCGTCCTGGCCGACCGCAGCCGCAAACCCATCTGGACCGAGGCCGGCCAGTTCGTCCCGGCGGTCGATGGCCAGCACCTGGTGCTGACGATCGACGCCACCATCCAGGCCGCCGCCGAGGCCGCCATCGCCGAGGCCCGGCAGAAGTTCCACGCCGCAAGCGCCTGCGCCGTCGTCATGGACCCCCGGAGCGGGGCCATCCTGGCCATGGCCAACGTGCCCACGTTCGACCCGAACCGCTACGGCGACTTCCCGGTCGATGCCCGCCGCAACCGGTGCGTCACCGACACGTTTCCGCCGGGCTCCTCCTGCAAGCCGTTCGTGGCCTCGGGGGCGCTGGAGGCGGGCGTCGTGCACTTCGGCGAGGTCATCTACTGCGAGAACGGGTACTGGGCCGCCGCCAACCTGCACGATGCCGGCCACTCCTACGGCAACCTGATGTTCGAGCAGGGCATCGAAAAGTCGAGCAACATCATGATGGGCAAACTGGGCGTGCGCATGGGCAACGCGCGCCTGTACGCCTGCCTCCAGGCGTTCGGCTTCAGCCGGAAGACGGGGGTGTGGCTGCCGGGCGAGAGTTCGGGCGTGGTGTTCCCCCTCCGGAAGTGGACCAGGTTGAGCACGACGCGCGTGGCCTTCGGCCAGGAATTCGCCGTCACGCCGCTCCAGTTGATTACGGCCTTTGCAGCGATTGCCAATCATGGTAAACTCGTGCGTCCGAAGATTCTGCGCGGCGTCCTGGATAACCGCGGCCAGGCGGTCGCGGACCTCTCCGAGGCAGAAGTCGTCGGCCAGGCCATCAGCGTGAAGACCGCGCGCCAGATGATCGACCGCGCGCTCGTGGGCGTTATCGAAGAGGGCACCGGCAAGGCCTGCCGGATCCCCGGATACAAGGTCTTCGGAAAAACCGGCACGTCCCAGAAGATCGACCCCGAGACGCGCGCCATCAGCCATACGCGGTTCATGGGATCGTTCCTGGCCGGGGCGCCGGCGCAGGATCCGCAGGTGGTCGTACTGGTTATGGTGAACGAACCTGACAAGTCGATCGGGTACTACGGGGGAACGGTAGCGGCGCCCGCCGTCAAGAAGATCCTGGAGCAGGCGCTGCCTTACCTGGGCATTCCACCCACCGAGACGATCGCCGAGAAGGCGAACTCGCATCTCGTGCAGCACAGGGTGACGGACTGACGCCCGCCGCCGGCTCGCGCTGGACGAAAAGGCACTAGCCATGAAGTTGAGCGAACTGGCCCATCATATTCCCGGGAGTTTTCTGCGCGGGCCCGGCCAGGTTGACGTCCTGCGGGCCGTGCACGATTCGCGCCAGGTGCGCGCGGGCGACCTCTTTGTCGCCTTGCCGGGGACCCAGGTCGATGGTCACCAGTTCGTCGCCCAGGCGTTCGGCGCCGGGGCCGCGGCCGCGGTGGTCGAGCATGAGGTCGAGGCGGCCGATGGCTGGCCGATCCTGGTGGTCCCCAGCAGCAGGGCGGCGCTGGGTCTTGCGGCCCACGTCCTGGCGGGCGGCCCCACGCGGCGACTCCTGGTCATCGGCGTCACGGGCACCAGCGGCAAGACCACCACGACCTATGTCATCCGCAGCATCCTGGAGCGGGCGGGCCGGCGGACGGGTCTCATCGGCACCATCTCGTACGTGGTGGGCGGGCGCGAGGTGCCCTCGACCATGACCACGCCGGACTCCAGCGACCTCGCCCCGTACTTCGCCGAGATGGTCGCGGAAGGCTGCGCGGCGTGCGTCATGGAGGTCTCGAGCCACGCCCTGCACCAGCGCCGGACGGCCGGCATCCGCTTCGGCGTCGCGGTGTTCACGAACCTCTCGAGCGAGCACCGCGACTACCACCGGACGATGAAGGAATACCGCGAGGCCAAGGGCCTGCTCTTTGCGGACCTGGAGCCCGACGCCTGGGCGGTCCTCAACAGGGATGACCGGGCCAGCAAGTCGTTCGCCCGCGGCAAGGGGGCCCGCGACCTCTGGTACGGCCTCGCCGGCAAGGCCGACGTGACGGCGGAGGACATCCAGTTGAGCCTTTCGGGCAGCCGCTTTACGCTCGTCACGCCGCGCGGCCGCGTGAGGGCCCGCACGCACCTCCTGGGCCGGCACAACGTGATGAACTGCCTTGCGGCGGCGGCGGCGGCCGAGACCCTGGGGGTCCCCCTGGAGGCGGTTGCCGCCGGCATCGAGGCCGTGGAGGCGGTCCGCGGGCGGCTCGAGGCCGTGCCGTCGGACAAGCCCTTTACGGTCCTGGTGGACTACGCGCACAAGACGGAGGCGATGCGGAACGCCCTTTCCACGGTGGCCGACCTCCTGGCAGCCGATGCGCGGCTGATCGTGGTTTTCGGCTGCGGCGGCGACCGCGACCGCCAAAAGCGGCCGAAGATGGCCGCCGTTGCCGAAGCGCTGGCCGACCGCATCATCGTCACCAACGACAACCCGCGCAGCGAGAAGCCCGAAGACATCGCCGCACAGATCCAGAAGGGCTTCCTCTCGCGCAGGAAAGTGACCGTCCAACTCGACCGCCGCAAGGCCATCGCGCTGGCGGTCTCCATGGCGAGGCCCGGCGACGCCATCGTCATCGCCGGCAAGGGACACGAGGATTACCAGATTCTCGGCCCGACCAAGCGGCACTTTGACGACCGCGAGGTCGCCGCCGAGATCCTGGCCGGGTTCAGCCCGACGCGGTAGCGGTCGAGCCCGACGCGGGAGCGTCGGGTTACGTTCGAACGTGCCCCGCGTCTTCCGACGCGGGCTCGGGCTGCTCCCGTAGCGGGCTTGAAAGCATGTTGTGTGGGGTCGCAATGAAGTTTCGCACTGACGAACTGGTGAAGGCCGTCGCCGGGCGCCTGGTCCGGGGGCGGCCCGAGGCGGTCATCGGTCCCGTTGGCACCGACACGCGGGCGCTGGAGGCCGGGCAGGCGTTCCTGGCGCTTCGCGGCGAGAACTTCGACGGCCATGACTTCCTGGCCGAGGCCGTCAACCGCGGCGCCTCGGTCCTGGTCATTGACCGCGAGGACCGGCTGGCCGGCCTCGATTCGGTCGCCTGGGCGACCGCGGTCGTCCTGGTCCGCGACACGCAGGCGGCCCTGGCCGACCTCGGCCGCGCGGCCCGCGCACGTCTGCGGTGCCCCGTCATCGCGGTCAGCGGGTCGTGCGGCAAGACGACGGTCAAAGACATGCTCGGCCAGGTCCTCGGCCCGCGGCTGAAGGGCAAGGCGCCGCCGGCGAGTTACAACAACCAGGTCGGCGTGCCGCTGACGCTTCTGGCGACCGAGGAGGACGACCGGTTTGTGCTCTGCGAGTTCGGCACGAACCACCCGGGCGAGATCGCCCACCTGGCGGGCATCGCCCGGCCCACCATCGGCGTTGTGACGCTGGTTGCGCCGGTGCACCTGGAAGGGCTTTCTTCCATCCAGGGCGTGGCCAGGGAAAAGGGCGCGCTGGTCGAGTCGCTGGGCGAGGACGGCGTGGCGATCCTGAATGCCGATGACCGGCGCGTCGCAGCGATGGCCCGCAAGTGCCGCGGCCGCGTCGTCACGGTGGGTAAGAATCGCGGCGCGGACCTGCGGCTGGAGAACCTGGTCCAGGCCGAAGACGGCCTGCGATTCACCGCCCAGTACGGGCCCGTACGGGCGGGCGGCCCGCCACAGGGCGGGCAGGTGCTACTCTGCGAAGCGGCGCTTCGCTGCGAAGCACGAGCTGTGGCCTTTGCGGTTCCCGTTCTCGGCGAGCACCAGGCGGTGCTGGCGCTTCTGGCCGCCGCCGCGGCGCGCGAGGTGGGCGTGCCGCTGGAGGCGTCGGCCGAGGCGCTCCGCCGGTTCTGTCCGCCGAAGATGCGCCTGGCGCTGGAGCGCGCGGGCGATGTGACCATCCTGAACGATGCCTACAACGCCAACCCGCGGAGCGTGCGGGCGGCGCTCGGCCTGCTGGCGCTCTGGCCGGGCCGGCGCAAGGTCTTCTTCTGCGGCGATATGCGGGAACTCGGCGCCGCCAGCCGGCCCGAGCACGAAAAAATCGGCCGCGCGGTCAGGCGGGCGGGCGTGGCGCTGCTGGTCTGCGTGGGGCCGGAGTCGGAGGCCGCCGCCCGGGCCGCCGTCGCGGCCGGAATGAAGTGCGCGGCCGTGGCGACGTTTGCGGATGCCCAGGAGGCCGCCCGGGCCGCCGCCGGTTTCGTCGAGAGCGGCGACCTGGTCCTCATCAAGGGCAGCCGCGCGATACGCATGGAACGGATTGCCGAGGCCATCGCCGGCTCATTTAGCCCCCGGTGAATACTCCGGGCGAGCGGCAGGGCGCCTATGTTTACGCGCCCGGGCTCGTGCTACGTAGCGAAGAAGCATCCGGCCTTCGCAGCCGAAGCGGCTGCTTCGGCGGAGTAGGCTCGCTACTTCGCAGAGTAGCAGCGGCCGTGTGGCAGTTCGGCCCCGCCCGCCAAGCCGGAGGGCGGGCGGGGCTAAATAGCGCGAGAGCGAGGAAAATGCACAAGATGTCCCACATTCGGAAGGTGGTCTTCCGGTCCCGTCGCGGGCGCGAACGGGATAAGATGGGCCCTCGGGCGAGGCGCAGGCACACCTGGGTCACCGCGCACTGCGGTCCGAGGGCCCAGTGGGACGCTCAGGAGTCCTAGGATGTTTTACCGTCTTCTGTTTTATTTTCAAGACTTCCTTCAGCACGCCGGGGTCTGGCCGTACGCCAACGTTTTCAGGTACCAGACGTTTCGGCTGGCGCTGGCGGTGGTGACGAGTTTCTTCGTGCTGATGGCGTTCGCCCCGCCGGTCATCCGGGTCCTGCGGAAACTGAGGGTCCGCGGGGGCGTGAACTTCGACAACGTTACCGTCGATG
>Ga0315291_10008408_pt1 | contig 12688 bp, 14 predicted proteins | sample YL17G12_20_MG_FD_203070 | JGI IMG/M metagenome (GOLD analysis project Ga0315291, IMG submission 203070) | Sediment microbial communities from Yellowstone Lake, YNP, Wyoming, USA - YL17G12_20 | ecosystem: Environmental > Aquatic > Freshwater > Lake > Sediment | place: USA: Wyoming | collected... | reverse complement strand
TGTTTTGGGGTGGAATAATAACTACGGAGGTGGGGCATGAAAACACGATTTATAAATATTTTATTATTTACACTAAGTATAACATTTTTTAGCATTTTTAGCGTTTATGGCGAAGCAATTTCTGTAGAAGAGTTATTATCAAAATTGAACGAAGCAGAACACTCTTTCAATGATTATTCGTGTAAATTTGTGATTATTATTGGAGAGAGCGGTACGATGGCAAAGTTTAGCGCTATAGTGAAAAAATCAATAGGTCAATCATTGCCAACTGAGACAGAAATTTTTATGTGGATAAAGAAGCCTTATTTGATGAAAACGAAGGAATTGTATGCCGAAAAGATTTTTAAGAAAGAAGGTGATGATTTTTACGGTTATAGTTGGTATCCGCAAAATAATACGCTTGACAAGGTTAAGTTGCCAAGAAATAGTTGGCCGGCTTATCCAAGTCCTGAAAGTGGATTAGCAATGCTTAAAGGGCTTTTAGAAAAAGCCAGCTCGCACAATATTGAGAAAAATGATAACGGATATGTTATTACGGTTAATTTATCAAATCTCAACAGAAAAGATGTTTTTTATATTAATGACACTAATTGGATGATTTACAAACACCTTGTATATGAAAATGATAAATTATCTCTAACCGAGGAATGGCGAGATATTCATTTAGATACCGGTTTATCTGATAATTCATTTGAGCTTCAAGTTCCAAAGGATGCTAAAAAAACTACACGAGATTTAACTAAGCCCCAATAGATTGAACTTCTAATTCTTGCATTGCGTCTTCTGCACATAGCCAGTTGCGAAACTCGTCCAGCAGGGGGAGACGAGATTAACCGGTCTTGCCACCTTGATGAACAAGCCTTTTTTAGTAAATGTAAATTAACAAAAATCACTTAACTTATGCCTCAACCTGATTCTTTCGATGAAGGTAAATCGGCAATTGCAGAACTTGCATTAGCAATTTTTAGAGGTTCACTTTCTTGTGTCAGTGCGTTAAAACGCGATCTTAATTATCCCAAAGGAGCCGAAGAAAAGGAAAGATGCGCAGATGTCTCGCTTGAATTTATTTATTTTTATGTGTACATGGCCGGCAAAGTAGTCCTGTCTCAATTTGGCGATGAAAAAAAAGGGAAAATTTATGACCAATTAAGCCCGTTGATCGTGCATCTATCCATAGATCCGATTTGCGGAAATTGGGCGTTACATTTAAAAATTGGCACAAGGAATGAGTTTTATGAGAGATTGAATCAGAAGGAATCAGAATATTCAAGCTGCAAAGAACTTATTTCCGAAGATAAACCTTTTACCGGCAGCGCTCTTTTTCCCACTCTCGGAAGGAAGATCGCAGGGTTCTATGGTTACCCAAACGACCCCGAAACAATTATGGCTGTTATTGAATTAGCCAAACAAACTTGGAAGGTGATATTGTTAGAAAAACTCGTTGAAGCGGCTACAGCAGAATTATAAGGGAATTAGAACGCTTCTAATTTTGTTCGGAAAACAGTTTTACGATTGGAAATAGAAGCGTTTTGAGATTGAATTTAGAAGCGTTTTGTTAATCTCGGTTACCTGAGCCCTTTTGAGTACGAAAGACAGGCGGTCCTGTTTTAATAAAACATTCACTGGATTAGGTTATTTTTTAATCAGGAGAAAGTATGAAAAAAATATTATTGGCGGTTTTATTTTTGTTGTTCACGGTTAATATTGTTTATAGCGAAGAGACGGCAGTGCAGATAACGCTGACCACCTCCAGCTCTGCGGTGTATTACGATGAAGGATTCACGGCGATGATCCGTGTGAGGAATAGAGGGGAGACGTACCTTAAATTTCCGATGGCCGACTATAGTAACTTTAAAGAGCAGTGGGTCAGCGATAATCCGTTAGTTAATTATTCCGGAGGTGTTTCTATCGTTAGTATGAACGGTGAGATCCCGGAAATTCATTTAAAACCCAGCGCAGAGCATACCGATAAAATATCTTTGTATATTCTTCGTAAGGAGGATTCTCCTAAATCTGTTACTTTTCGTATGGGTTTTAAATCTGCCCCAGGCGCATCGCCAATATGGAGTAACCCGGTGAGCGTCCAGGTTAAAGACGATGAGATTTTTCCCATTAAGATTGATGTTTCTACTCCGGGAACAAAAGTTAAAAGCTGGGAACCTATGGAAGTTGCCGTACGCATAACAAACACCAGTAATGTTTCGCAGCATGTTGGAACCGAAATCTGCGGTGTGCATGGAGTTATCTGGTGGATAACTAACGATAAATTAGTCTATGTCCAAGGGGGTAGTGGAGGATGTCTTAGTAATATATCTCCACCTAAAGAAATTATTTTGAAACCCGGCGAAATGTACGAACAGGAATGTGCTGTTTCTTTCGATAAGGAGAAGGTGATTTCAGGCCCGTTAACTTTTCGCATCGGCCTTAAAAATATAGGTCGTCTCCCTGCATGGAGTAACGATATTACTATCAACGTGGAGGGAGGGACAGGGGAACAAAAAGCGCAATGGCAAAAAAGTTCTGCCTATCAGGAAAAATTTCGAAAAGAACAGGATGTGTCGTCTTCTCCGGATGGGATAGTAAAGCGGTATTACGAAACCGGCGAACTTTATGACGAGCGTACAGTAAAAGACGGCAAGCTTGATGGCCTGGCAAAGTATTATTACAAGAGCGGTAAACTCCAGAAGGAAGTAATCTTTGTTAAAGGAGAGTATACTCATTGGGTGGATTATAACGAAAATGGTTCCGTGCAGTTTGATTCAACCCCGATAGACAGGATTATGAAGACAGCCCATTGATTAAGAAAGGGCTCATTTAATGTTTGGACTTGAGCCTCTTTTGAGTACGAAAAGCCGGCGTTTATATCTTAATAAAATGTCCACTATATTGGGGAAGGTTATTGATAGCATAATTTAGCGGGTGGCACGGGGATGCTTCGCAGCGCGTAAGCGCAAGAAGCGCCCCGTGACAGGACCCGCTAAATTATGCCTTTGGAGTGAGAGATGAGTGATTTTGGGGTGGGGTTGGATAAAGAGAAGGCGCTGGCGGAAAAGATGAGCCGGCTGGGGATACGCCAGGAAGACATCGTAGAAAGTTTTATCCGCTCCAGCGGCCCCGGCGGACAGAACGTAAACAAGACCTCTACCTGCGTATATTTGAAGCATATTCCTACGGGTATCGAGGTCAAGTGCCAGAAGGAGCGCTCGCAGGCGCTCAACCGGTTCCTCGCCCGCCGGATCTTGCTGCAAAAGATCGAACAGCGCATCCTCGGAAAATTATCGCAGGAGCAGCAACTGATCGCCAAGATACGGCGCCAGAAACGCAGGCGTTCCCGCAGAGCGAAATTGAAGATTTTAGAGGGGAAGCGAAGGCGCGCGGAAAAAAAATCTCTCCGGAGCCCTGTACGTGAGATTGAATAGAAACCTAGCTCCACGCCTAAGCACTGAGTCATACTTGCTCATTGCATTCGCAAGTATTTCGCTAGATAAAAGCTTTAGGTGCTCGATTCGCACAATAACTTACTCACACCTTCGGTGTTCGTAAGTTGTGGGCTCATTGAAAAAAAGTTGATTTAAGTGTGGCTTTATGATAGACTAACCATTCTGCACAGAGGTCTGATAGAATGATAAACATACGAAAAGTAAAAACATATTCGGTAAAGAAGCGCTATAGCAAAGTAGCGCTTAGTGATTTTGCCGGCGTTCCGCAGCGCGGCAGGACGTTCCGCCAGTTCTATAAGGCGCTGCCCCAGATATTGAAAGCCAAGGATTTTCGCGCGGTAGTTGACGCGATAGCGCGCGCGCGCCGGAAGAAAAAAGCGGTTATTTTTATGTGCGGGGCGCACGTGATTAAATGCGGGCTGAATCCGGTGCTGATTGAACTTTTGAGGAAAAAGGTTATCACCTGCCTGGCGCTCAATGGCGCCGGGGTCATCCATGATTTTGAGATCGCCTTTCAGGGCAAGACCTCCGAAGACGTAGGTGAAAATTTAAAATACGGCAAATTCGGCATGGGCCGGGAAACAGCGGATTTTATCAATAATGCCGTTAATGAAAGGGTAGCCGAAGGGGCGGGTTTTGGGTATGCCGTAGCTGCGAAGATTGCTGCAGCCAAACTTCCCCATAAGAATGAAAGTTTATTGTATAACGCCTATAAATATAATGTCCCGGTCTGTGTTGCTGTTGCGATTGGCACCGACATTATCCATCAGCACGTATCCTTCAATGGCGCGCGCACCGGCGAGGGGAGCCTGCGCGATTTCTATCAGTTGACCGAGAGTATCCGCGGTTTGAATAACGGCGGGGTAGCGCTTAACTTCGGCTCAGCGGTGATATTGCCGGAAGTTTTCTTAAAGGCGCTTAATTTAGCCCGGAATTTAGGGTTTAAGGTCAAAAATTTCACTACCGCAACCTTCGATATGATCCAGCATTATCGCCCCCTGCAGAATGTCGTGTCCCGTCCGGTAATGTCGGGCGGTAAAGGATATTACATCGTCGGCCATCATGAGATCATGCTTCCTTTGCTGGCCCAGGCGGTCTTGGAGGCTTTATGAAAAATTTAAAAGAGATAATCAACCGTTTCAATAAAGCCAACATACTGGTAATCGGCGATTTAATTTTGGATGAGTATATCTGGGGAAGTGTTGAGCGTATTTCGCCGGAAGCGCCGGTGCCGGTGGTCTGGGCCGATAAACGAACCTATGTGCCGGGCGGAGCGGCAAATGTTGCCAATAACATCAGAGCACTGGATGGTAAGGTATCTCTTGTGGGTACCATCGGCAGCGATAGGAATGCCGATATGCTACTCGCAGAGTTGAAGAAAAGAGGAATAGATACCAAACATATTTTAGTGGAGCCAGACCGGCATACGACGGTTAAGACCCGCATTATCGCCGGGCATCAACAGGTAGTCCGGGTTGATTGGGAACACCGGCATGCCCTGCCGCGTACCTTAAATGCGAAGATTATCAAGTTCATTAAGGCGAATGCCGCTGATTTTGATGCGGTGGTCATCGAAGATTACGGCAAGGGCGTTATTAATGCCGGGCTCTTAAGCGAAATTATTGGGTTAGCCCGTGAGAGCAAAAAGCCCGTTACCGTAGACCCGAAAGAAGAGAATTTCCTGTATTACCGGGGGGTTACCGGTATTACCCCGAACCGTAAGGAATTAGAAAATGCCGTCAGAAATCTAAGGATCAAAGATACCACCAACAGCTTTCACGTACACGACGACTGCCTGAACACGGATAAAGAGATTGATGCCGCGGCTAAACAGGTCGTCAAGTATCTCGGTTTAGAGTCTATGCTGGTTACGCTCGGTGAACATGGCATGCGGCTATACGAAAAAGAAGGTCAAGTGACGCACATACCGACGGTGGCACAGGAAGTGTTTGATGTTTCCGGGGCAGGAGATACGGTAATCGCCACATTTACCTTAGCGCTTTCTGCCGGCGCCAAAAAGCTTGCCGCAGCCCACATCGCCAATTTTGCCGCCGGGATAGTGGTGAGCAAATTAGGCACGGCAGTAACCTCGCGAAAAGAATTATTAGAAAGGATAGGGAGTTAAAAACATGGATGTTATCGGCGTTATACCGGCGCGGTATTCATCGACCAGGTTCGAAGCGAAAGTGCTTGCGGATATATTCGGCAAACCCATGATCCAGCACGTCTGGGAACGGGCCAGGCAGGCGAAGGTATTGGATGACCTGATTATTGCCTGTGACGATGAGAGGGTTGCCGAGGCATCGCAGGCCTTCGGGGCAAAGGTAGTCTTCACCGCTAAAGGCCATGCCTCGGGGACAGACAGGATCATTGAAATAGTCAATCCCATCGATGTTAAAATAGTGGTTAATATTCAGGCCGATGAGCCCTTAATCCATCCGATAATGATTGATATGGTCGCCCAGGCGCTCCTTGATAACCGGGCAATTTCAATGGCTACCCTCATGAGAAAAATAGAAGACCCGGCTGATATCGATAATCCCGACGTCGTCAAGGTCGTGGTGGATAAAGACAATTTCGCCCTCTATTTTTCCCGGGCGCCCATCCCGTTTCACGCGCGCAATGCCGAAGTTGCCTACCCCGTATACTACAAGCACATCGGGCTGTATGCGTACACCAAGGATTTCCTCTTTATTTACCGGAACCTGCCGGTTTCGAGCCTGGAAAAGGCGGAGAAGCTGGAACAATTGAGGGTTTTGCAGGAAGGATACCGCATCAAAGTGGTTGAGACCAAGTACGATACCGTGGGCGTCGATACCCCTGAAGATTTAGAGAAGGCAAAAGAATATTTGCAAAAAGAGGGACTGTAAATGCAGGCTGTTAAGATCGGCAACATTGCGATAGGCGCCGGCCACCCCCTGGTATTAATTGCCGGGCCGTGCGTTATCGAATCGGAAAGGTTATGTCTGGATACCGCCCTGCGGCTTAAAGAGATAGCCGGAAGAAGCGGTTGCCCCTTTATTTTTAAGTCCAGTTTTGACAAAGCCAATCGGCTCTCTTTGGATTCTTATCGCGGTCCGGGCTTAACCAAGGGCCTGGCGATATTAAGCAAAATTAAGGATAAAATCAAGGTTCCGGTGTTAAGCGATATACACTGCGTTGAACAGGTAAATGAGGCGGCCGAGGTCCTGGATATCATTCAGATTCCGGCATTACTCTGCCGCCAGACGGATATCCTGGTTGCGGCTGCTAAAACCGGAAAGGTTGTTAACATTAAGAAGGGCCAGTTTCTGGCACCGTGGGATATCCTGCCCATTATTAAGAAAGCGGAAGCCGCGGGGAGCCGGCGCATCATCATTACCGAGCGGGGATTTTCATTCGGTTACAATAATTTAGTTTCTGATTTCAGGAGCCTCAAAATTATGCGGGATTTCGGCTATCCTGTCATCTATGACGCCACGCATAGCGTCCAGCTTCCCGGCGGAAAAGGAGCCTCATCCGGCGGCCAGCGGGAATTCGTAGAAGCGCTTTCGCGCGCGGCAGTGGCGTTTGGGTGCGATGGATTATTCCTGGAAGTGCATCCTGCCCCCGATAAGGCGTTGTGCGACGGAGCGAATATGATCAGCCTGAAAAGTTTAGAGAAACTCTTACGGCAGGTGAGAAAAATAGAGCGGGTCCTATGAAGGCGAATCTTATCAAGCGCGCAAGGCAGGTTCTGGATATCGAAGCCGAGGCGGTAAGGACGTTAAAATCCCGCATCGGCGAAGAATTTCAGCGCGCCTTAGAGCTCATTATAAAAAGCAAGGGCAGGGTAGTGGTAAGCGGGATGGGCAAGACCGGGATTATCGCCCAGAAATTTTCCGCGACCCTGGCGTCTACCGGCACACCCAGCCTCTTTTTGCATTCGGCAGAGGCGGTTCACGGAGATCTCGGAAGGGTTACCCCTGATGACATTATCGTTATCATCTCGAACAGCGGCGAAGGGGAAGAGATAAAACAACTTTTGCCGTTATTAAAGAAGATCGGTTCAAAAATTATCGCGCTGACCGGAAATAAACATTCGATACTTGCGCGGCACAGCGATGCGGTGTTGGATGTTTCGGTAAAAAAAGAAGCCTGTCCTTTGGGCCTGGCGCCTACCGCTTCTACCACGGCGACCCTGGCCATGACTGATGCCTTGGCGGTATGCCTGATTGAAATGAAGGGATTTAAAGAACAGGATTTCGCTTTTTATCATCCCGCGGGGATGCTGGGTAAAAGGCTGCTTTTAAAGGTTGAGGATATTATGCGCAAAGGCGCCGGTAACCCGGTGGTAAGGGAGAACAGAAAAGTTTCGGAGGTTTTGGTTAAAATCACCCAGGCCAGGGCCGGAAGCGCCACCGTAGTGGATAACAGGGGGAGGCTCGCCGGTATCTTTACCGACGGTGATTTACGCCGCCACCTTGAGACAGACCCCCGCCTGGTTTCGCGCCGGGTCGGCGACGTGATGACGAAAAATCCCATTGCCGTCACCGGTGGGATGCTGGCAGCCGAGGCCATGCGGATGCTGCAGCAGAAAAAGATCGATGAACTTCCCGTGGTAGATAAGAATAAAAAACCAATCGGGCTTTTAGACGTGCAGGATTTATTGCGCGCGGGATTAGTATAGTGAAGCAAGAAGAGATATTGTCTGCGGTAAAACAGATACGGCTCTTGCTGTTGGATGTCGATGGCGTTTTAACCGACGGAAGAATTATTTACGATTCTCAAGGGCGGGACGCAAAACTCTTTGATGTTCATGACGGCATGGGCGTATACCTGCTCAAGAAAGCCGGTATCCCGACCTGCCTCATTACCGCGAAGGGTTCACGGGCCATTAAACCGCGTGCCCGCGATATGTCGGTCGCCCAGGTCTTTGAAAATATCTCTCCTAAAACCGCCGCCCTCAAGAAGATTATAAGGAAATATAAAGTTACCCCGGCCGAAATATGTTTTGTCGGCGATGATCTCGTCGACCTGTGCCTTATGAAAAAAGTAGGTTTTCCGGTCGCGGTATTCAATGCCTGCCCGGAGATAAAACAGGCAGCCTCCTATATTACGTTACGGTATGGCGGGCGGGGTGCGGTACGCGAAGTTGCCGAACTTATTCTTAAATCGCAAGGGAAATGGACAGAGGTTTTAAAGGCCTATGATATTTAGACCGCTGGCATTGGCTTGTGCATGTATGCTCCCGGCGTATTCTCTTTGTCTGGCAGACATCACCCCACCCATGCAAAACGCTGACCAACAAATCAGCGATTTTTCGCTTTCGGGATTTGGCGATCGGGGTAAGAAGACCTGGGATTTAAACGGCAAATCCGCCGATATTTTTGAGGAGACGATACGGCTGAAGGATATCGTCGGTAATATGTATGGTGAAACGGAAAACATAAAATTGACCGCCAAGAAAGGCGACTTTGACAAAAAAGAAAATAAGATGCATCTCGAAGACGACGTTGTTATCACCACGTCTTCGGGGGCACGGTTAACCACCAATTCTTTAGATTGGGACCGCAAGAGCAATCTAGTTAAGACCAACGATATCGTCAACATCGAGCGCAAGAACATGACCGGCCTGGCCCAGGGGGCTGTCGGCCAGACCGATTTAAAGCAGGTGCGGCTGGAGAGGGACGTAAAGATTGATATCGCTCTCACCGAAGCCTCGAAACCGCAGGGCGACATGAGCAAAAACAAGCTTACCATTACCTGTGACGGGCCGATGTCGGTAGATTACGAAAAAAACGTGGCGCGATTCTCTAACAACGTCAGGGTCGATCGGGAAGGCTCCCAGATTTACAGCGATGTCATGGATGTTTACTTTTCCCAAAAATCCGGCCAAACCCAATCTGCCGGCGACTCGGCGGTCATGAGTTCAAACATTGAAAAGATAGTCTGTAAAGGCAATGTTAAGATTGTCCGCGGCGAAAATGTATCCTATAGCGATGAGGCGGTGTATACCATGAGCGACAGGAAGATTACCCTTTTGGGGAAGCCCCGGTTAGTGATTTATTCTACGGAGGGAATGGATGCACCTTCTGGAAATTAAAGGGTTATCAAAATCCTACGACGGCAGGGCAGTGGTTAAGGGCGTCGATATGCTCGTTAAGCGCGGCGAGGTGGTCGGGCTTTTAGGGCCGAACGGCGCCGGAAAAACCACTACCTTCTATATGGTGGTCGGCATTATCCCGCCCGAAAAAGGTAAAATCACATTCGATAATTACGATATTACCTCGCTTCCGATACATGAACGGGCCCGTTATGGCATAGGCTATCTTTCGCAGGAAGCCTCTACTTTCAGAAAACTGACTGTCGGAGAAAACATAATGTCCATTTTAGAGACATTGCCGCTGGGCAAATCCGAGCGGAAAAAGCGCCTTGAGAGCCTCCTTTCGGAATTAAACATAGCACACCTGGCTAAAAACAGGGCGTATACCCTTTCAGGAGGAGAAAGACGGCGCCTGGAAATAACGCGGGCGCTGGTAACCAATCCTTCTTTTTTACTCCTGGATGAGCCGTTCTCGGGGATAGACCCGGTGGTCGTGAATGAAGCCCAGGAGATTATCAAGGATCTCAAAGGAAAAGGATTGGGGATTCTGCTCACGGACCATAACGTGCGGGAGACCCTTGCCATAACCGACCGGGCCTATTTGATTGCCGAGGGTAAGATCCTTATTTCCGGCACCGCCGCCGATTTAATCAACAGCCCCAAGGCGCGGGAGATTTATCTGGGCGAGAAATTCAAGATGTAATACATCTACAATTACAACAGAGGACTCATACGTGAAAACAGAAATCAAAAAGCTGGATGGTACAAAAAGGGAAATTAATGTTGAGGTAAGCGGAGATATCGTCAAAGAAAAATTCCGCGCCGTTTTTGAAAAAATCGGGAAAGAGGCGAAGGTATCGGGTTTCAGGCCCGGGCATGTGCCGGTGGATATTCTGGAAAAACATTTTTCTTCTCAGGCCCACGAGATGGTGCTTAAAGAGCTGATCCCCGATGTATATAACCGGATTCTTGATGAACAGAAACTTGAGGTTATCGATTTGCCCCATATCAGCGATGTCAAGCTCGACCGGAATAATCTTTCCTTCAAGGCAACCGTTGAAGTAAGCCCGCAGGTTCCTCTTAAAAATTACCGGGGGATAGCCGTTCGCTACCAGGTCATTGCGGTAATGCCCGACGATATTAAGCGCAGTATTGATAGCTTAAGGGAATCGAGAAAGGCAACCGCTGTCGATGACAGTTTCGCGAAAGGGCTCGGCTACCCGGGTGTTGCACAGCTTGAACGGGCGATAGAGCGGCAGCTCTTCTTTCAGAAAGAGAATCAGCAAAGGCAGAAAATAGAAAACGGTATTGTTGAATCGGTCATAAAAGAGGCTAATTTCACATTACCCGAGGCGATGGTGAAACGGCAGTTGGAAGATTTGGTACGGCAGGCAAAGATAGACCTGGCTATGAAAGGGGTGCCGCGGGAGAAGATCGATGAAGAGGAAAAGAACATCTCCGGCGAGCTGAGGCCTCAGGCCGAGAAGCAGGTCAGGCAGTATCTGGCGCTCGCCGCGATCGCCAAGAAAGAGGATATCCCCCTTGACGACCATATGCCGCAGCGGGTCATGGAACTGTTATTACGGGAAGCGGACTGGAAGATAGAAGCGTAGAATTTAAATCCCTCGCCTGATCGCTCAAAAAATGCTCCGTGTTAGATAAAGCACTTTTTGAGCAGGCTCGGGATCAATTCGCGCATTGACTTACGTCGCACTCCCTGCCTGCCTTCCGGCAGGCAGGGGCTCCGTAAGTCAAGCGCTCATTGAGGAGGTCAAAAATGACGACGAAAAATCAAACGTTAGTTCCGATGGTTATCGAGCAGACGAGCCGCGGGTATGAACGGGCATACGATATCTATTCACGCCTGTTGAAAGACCGGATTATTTTTGTGGGCACCCCTATCGACGATATGGTGGCCAATTTGATTATTGCCCAGATGCTTTTCCTGCAGATGGAAGACGTGAATAAAGATATCAACATCTATATTAATTCTCCCGGCGGTTCGGTTACCGCGGGCCTTGCCATATATGACACCATACAATTCGTAAAATGCGATGTTGCTACCTATTGTGTCGGCCAGGCATCGAGCATGGGGGCGCTGCTTCTTGCCGCCGGAACCAGGGGTAAGCGCTGGACACTGCCCAACGCCCGGATCCTGATCCACCAGCCGTGGGGCGGCATTGAGGGAGTGGCGGCGGATATCTCAATCCATGCCAAAGAAATTTTAAAGTTACGGGATAAAATCAATGAACTATTGTCCAAACATACGGGGCAGTCCCTGGCAAAAATCGAGAAGGATACCGACCGGGATTATTTTATGACCGCCCAGGAATCCAAAGACTACGGAATTATCGATGAAGTGCTTGTGCCACAGAAGATGAAATGATAATATTGAGCTCCTCGCCTGAACACTCAAAAAGTGCTCCAGGGTTAACTAGAGCACTTTTTGAGTAGGCGAGGAGTCATCCTTGCTCATTGCATTCGCAAGGATTTCGCTAGATAAAAGCTTAAGGTGCTCGATTCGCACAAACAACATACTTGCCCTGATGTATTCGTAAGTCAGGCATTCACTGAGGAGGTAGTATCATGCGTAAAAGTTATCTGTTGACACCCGGGCCGACGCCCCTGCCGCCCGAAGTTTTACAGGCGATGGGCCAACCGATTATTCACCACAGAACACCTCAATTCCAGGCGATTTTAAAAGAAGCGAGCGAAGGGCTAAAATACGTTTTTCAGACAACGCAAGACGTTTTTATCCTGGCTTCTTCCGGAACCGGAGCAATGGAGGCGGCTGTCGCCAATCTGTTATCGCCGTCAGATACCGCCATAATTGTTGAGGGCGGAAAATTCGGCGAGCGCTGGACGGAAATTTGCAAGAGTTACGGGATTACTCCTGAAATTATTACGGTGGAATGGGGCAAGGCCGTTGACCCTCAGGAAATAGCCAAAAGACTCAAGGCCAACCCCAAGATAAAAGCGGTATTTACGACGCTCTGTGAAACTTCTACCGGAGTGACGGCTGATATCGCCGCAATCGGCCGGGTCATCAAAGACACAGACGCGGTATTAGCCGTTGACGCTATCAGCGGCCTGGGAGCGATAGACCTTAAGACCGATGCCTGGGGGTGCGACGCGGTCATCTCAGGTTCACAGAAAGGTTTGATGCTGCCGCCCGGGTTAGGAT
>Ga0315291_10008405_pt1 | contig 12688 bp, 12 predicted proteins | sample YL17G12_20_MG_FD_203070 | JGI IMG/M metagenome (GOLD analysis project Ga0315291, IMG submission 203070) | Sediment microbial communities from Yellowstone Lake, YNP, Wyoming, USA - YL17G12_20 | ecosystem: Environmental > Aquatic > Freshwater > Lake > Sediment | place: USA: Wyoming | collected... | reverse complement strand
TCCAACTGGGTCACCGCGTCCAGTAGGGGCAGCAGCGCCCACCACGATCCGCCGTCCCAGACACGCTCGGCCTGGAGCCAGAGCAAGTCGGCGGCAACCGTCCGGAAGCCCCCCAAGGCGGCGATCATGGCCGGGGTGGGGCCGATGCTGATTGCGCTCACCGGCTTCGTCTTGCGGTTCGGGTCGAACAGCGCCGGCCGCGCCTTGTGGATAGACTCCTGCGGTGCCACGGTCTGCAGCAGAATGCCAACCATCAGCAGGCCCAGCAGGGCCTTACCATGCCTCATGGGTCCCATTCTCGCCTACACCTGCCGATCATTGAAGAAGATTGATGCCAATATCAGCACCACGATAGTATACCCAAGGCCCTGTAGAAGCGCGTCCCAGCCGCTCATATAGCTGACGTGAAGGTAGTTCGAAACCTCGTTTCGGAAGTCGAAGTTCTCCAGCTTGGGCACAACCACGTACAGCACTTGCAGCAGCAGCTTCGTTGCGGCCGTGTCCGCATGCTCGGCCAGGTCGTGTATGGTGCTCTGCAGACTGCCCACCGCCCAGATGATGAAGGAGCTGATCACCGTCATGGTGGTGGACGAGACGGTCGAGATCAGCATGATCAGCCCCGTCAGGACCGCGATGGCGAAGTAGTTCATCAGCGCCGCGAACAGAACGCCCTCGAGGTTCGGGTTGAAGGTCGAGTCGGGCAAGTCTTTGACCATGGCATCCTGGAGCACAAGCACAAGCACCAGTACTGCCGTCATCACCGCCACAATGATCGCCAGTATGATCAGGGCGCCGACGTACTTGCCCAGCACGAACTCGAACCGCTTCACCGGCTTCGCAAGGATCGCGTAGACGGTCCTTGTCTCCAGCTCCTGCGGGATCAGGAAGGCCGCCAGGAAGATCGCCAGCAGGATCCCGAAAACGGTGATGGCCGAGAGGCCGCCGTTGATCAGCATGCGCGACTGCTCACCCGGACTGAGGTAGGAGAAGAACGTCATTGAGAACAGGATGAGCACGACCAGCACCACCACGGCCTGAAGCACCCGCCGCCGCCGCGCCTCCGCCACCGTGATCTTCGCGATGCGCCATACCGAGGGGATGGCATGGACGATCGCCGGCGCCCACACCCTGCGCGTCAGCGCCAAGGTAACCACAACGACTACTGCACCGATAAGTGATATGAGTTGGGGAGTCACTATGCTTCCTCCACCGTGTCTTGCCGGATAGCCCGCACGAACACATCCTGTAGGCTTGGCCGCGGGCGGCTCACCTCGACTACCCGCCCGCCCGCCTGGTGTATCGTCTCAAGCACAGGCCAGAGCTGATCGCCTGACTCCTTCGTCATCCGCACGACCCCGTCCGACACGCTCAGGACGCCCGGCTGCGCCGCGATTACCGCCGCCTGCGCCTCCCCGACCCCGCTTGTAGTTACGATGATCTCGGTCGGCTCGCCGGCCAGCTCGCTCAGCGAACCCTCTGCCACCACCCCGCCACGGTACATGATCCCGACCCGGTCGCAGACCTCCTCCACCTCCGCCAGGAAGTGCGAGCACAGCAGGATCGTCTTGCCGCGCTTCTTCAACTCCAGAATCAGCCTCGTCATCTGGTGGCGACCCGCCGGGTCCAATCCCGAGGTCGGCTCGTCCAGGATCAGCAGCTCCGGGTCGTTCACCAGCGCCTGCGCCAGCGCCAACCTCTGCCTCATTCCCTTGGAGCACTCCCGGAATGGCACCTTTCGGTTGGCCTGCATGCCCACCAGTGTGAGCAACTCGTCCACGAGCTGTCTGCGCCGCGATCTCGGATATCCGAAGAGCCCCGCGTAGAAATCCAGCAGCTCCTCCCCGTTGAACACGTCGTAGAGATAGGCATCCTCCGGGAGGAAGCCGATCCGATCCCGCACGGATAGATCGGCAATGCTGCTGCCGAAGATGGTGGTGCTGCCGGCCGTCGGGAAGATGAGGCCCAGGATGATCTTCAGGGTGGTCGTCTTGCCGGAGCCGTTGGGCCCTACGATGGAGTACGTCTCCCCTCGGCGGACGGACAAGTTCAGGTTGTCAACGGCCTTCACGCCGACTGGGGTGAAGAGGGAGCGATAGATCTTCGTCAACCCCTCTACCTGAAGCACAATCTCATCGTTCACACGCTGCCTCCTACGGGCGCGGTCGCCCGGCCCTTCTCGTCTATGACGGGCGAAAGCGGGGCGAATCCGCCTCCGGCGGACTTCCCCCGCTGCAAAGCCAGTATATCGGCCTTCCAAACCGGGTGTCAAGCGAGTCGAGCCGGAGGAGTCGCAACGTGGGGCAATGGGCAGCGGCGAGGGCCCGCCAGAGGCGGGCAAGCCCGGTGAAGAGGTTGACGATTATCGAGAGCCGGCTGCGACTCCTGGCTGCTTGGGCTCGTCTAGTGGTTTCCCAGCAGCGGGCTGTGCCGGAAGGTTCTTCGGGCGACGGATCGTCCAGGTGATGGTGCGCGGCTCCTTCCGAGGAGCGAAGGCGCGGTACAGCGAGCTGGGGCAGTCGTCGGGTCCTCCGAGGCGGTCGCCCGGCTGAATGCCGGCCTTGGCCGCGGGCTTGCCGGGCTCGACGGCGAAGACTGGCACGCCGCCCCCAGCACCTATCTTAGCGCCGAGCACGCCGCTGAGCTTGTTGTGGGGACATCCCCCTCCCCGCGCCCAGACCTCAGGGAACTCGGCGCGCGGAGGGATCTCGATCTTGACGGTCACGTCGCCATATGCGCTCGGATCTCTCGGAGAGGCGAGCGCCTGGAGGCCGTCCTTCTTGGCTGAGGCCACGCGCTTCGCGGGTTTCGCCACCGGGGTCACGCGGACGAGTGCCCCGTAGCAGATAATCAGCGCCCCCATTATGGCGAGGAGCACGACCAGTCTGCGGTTCATGGTTAGCCTTGTGCGGCGGATGTAGGGGATTGTAGCAGCTACGCCGGGGAAGGACAATGACGCAGCTCACCCCGTAACAGTTCACCCTTGGTGAGAGTAGTCTTTGGCCGCCGATGGACGCAGATAAGAGCGAGAATCCCTTTTGGCGGGCATCACCATGCCCGCCAAAAGGGAAAAGTTCTTGGTTTATACCCGCGTTTATCCGCGGCTCATTCTGGCATAACTCGTTCTGTTTCTCATCATCTGTGAACTCTTACCTCCCCCCCAACCTTGTCGTCCCGCGCGGGCAGGTGGCCGGTGGCCCGTCAACGAACCTTTGTGCGACAAATCGCCAGGAGGGCATGAGTGACCAGGCTTACGCGCTGGCTCGGGGGACTCGCGGTGGTTTTGGTGCTGGTTATCGCAGGCTGTGTGCGGCAGCCCGCGAGTGGCAGGAGACAAGCTCCTGCCCAACGCGTCACTTTGAACGGCGCTGGCGCCAGCTTTCCCTATCCGCTCTACTCGAAGTGGATCGCCGAATACGCCAAGGTCGCCCCCGACGTCAGCGTCAACTACCAGTCCATCGGCAGCGGCGGGGGCATCCAACAGCTCAAAGCCGGTACCGTGGACTTCGGCGCTAGCGACGCGCCCCTGTCCGATGAGGAGATCAAGGCCATGCCCGGCCCCGTCCTCCACCTGCCAGCAGCCGCCGGCGCGGTCGCCGTGGTCTATAGCCTTCCTCAGCCTGCCGCGGTGGGCAGGAGGCAAGCTCCTGCCCTACGGTTGAGCGGTGCGGTCGTCGCCGCGATCTTCCTGGGCGAGATCGCCCGCTGGAACGACAAGCGGATCGCCGACCTGAACCCCGGGCTCGCCCTGCCAGATAGCGCCATCGCGGTCGCGCATCGGTCCGATGGCAGCGGCACCACCTACATCTTCACCCACTATCTCGCGGCCGTGAGCAAACCCTGGTCCGACAGGGTGGGCGCGGACAAGTCTGTCAACTGGCCGGTGGGCATCGGCGCCAAGGGCAACGAGGGGGTCTCCGGCATCGTCAAGCAAACCCCCGGCGCCATCGGTTACGTCGAGCTCGCCTATGCTGTCCAGAGCGCCCTCTCCGCGGCTCACATGGAGAACCCGGCCGGCGAGTTCGTCGCGCCTACCACCGCCGGGGTGACCGCGGCCGCCTCGGGCGCAGCCACGGCTATGCAGAAGGACGTCCGCGTCAGCATCCTCAACTCGCCGGGCGCGGGCGCCTACCCCATCGCCGGCTTCAGTTACATCCTTGTCTACCGAGAGCAGAAAGAGGCCGCCAGGGCCAAGGCCCTTACCGGCTTCCTGAACTGGGCCATCCATGAGGGGCAGGTCTTCGCCGAGCGGCTCGACTACGCGCCTCTGCCCGCCGCGGTCGTGGCAATCAACGAGCAGGCCCTGAAGACCATCACCGTCCAGGGCCGAGGCTGAGCGTGACCGCTGCCTCCACCTCGAGGGGTTCCCTGCGGCGACGGGGCATTTTCGGCCCTAACCTCGCTGATCGCGCCTTTCGTCTTGGGACCTTCCTCTTCGCCTCCGCCGTGCTCGCGCTGATCTGCCTGCTGGCCTATCAACTCGTACACGCCTCCCGGCCGGCGCTGCGCCAGTTCGGCTGGTCCTTCATCTCCAAGTCCGCGTGGGACCCCGTCCACGGTTCCTTCGGGGTACTCTTCGCCATCTACGGCACCGCCCTGACTTCGCTGCTGGCCCTCGCTCTGGCGGTCCCCATCGGCCTGGGCGCCGCCATCTTCCTCGCCGAGCTCGCCCCTCGCCGGCTCCGGGAGCTCCTCTCTTTTCTCATCGAGCTCCTCGCCGCCGTACCCAGCATCGTCTACGGCCTGTGGGGTGTCTTCGTCCTCGTGCCGGTCCTCCGGCCGGTCGAGGTCTGGCTCGGCGCCCACCTCGGGTTTCTGCCGTTCTTCCAGGGAGCGCCCTACGGCATCGGGGTCCTCGCCGCCTCGCTCATTCTCTCCATTATGGTCCTGCCCTACATCACCGCGGTCTCCCGCGAGGTGATACAGGCGGTGCCCGTCACCCAGCGGGAGGCGGCCTACTCCCTTGGCGCCACTCGTTGGGAGACGATCCGCGGCCCTGTCCTTCGCGCCGCCCGCTCCGGCATCATAGGTGCGATCATCCTGGCGCTGGGTCGCGCCGTGGGGGAGACGATGGCCGTCACGATGGTCATCGGCAACCGGGCGGAGATCCCCACCTCGTTCTTCTCGCCGGCCTACACCCTCGCCAGCCTTGTCGCCAACGAGTTCGCCGAGGCGACCGGCGAGCTTCACATCGCGGCCCTGATCGGCGCCGCCCTGGTCCTGCTGGTTCTGACCATCTTCATAAACGCCATCGCCCGTCTTCTGATCTGGCGCGTGACAGGCGGGCACCGGAGGGTGCGGTGACCGCGGTCCGCCACCACCATAGCTCCGTCAGGCGCGCCAGGCGGCGGCTCGCCAACACCCTCATGTGGGTGCTCGCCACACTCTCTGCCCTCGCCGCCCTCGTGCCACTGGGGTTCGTTCTGTACTACATTGCCGCCCAAGGCCTCCCGGCGCTCAACCTCGACTTCTTCACCCACGTGCCGAGGCCCGTCGGCGAGCCGGGGGGCGGCATGGCCAACGCCATCGTCGGCACCATCATACTGATCGCCCTCGCCAGCCTGGTGGGGCTCCCCATCGGCCTCCTCGGCGGCATCTACCTCGCCGAGTTCGGCGCGAACCGCTTCGCTGGCATCATCCGTTTCGCCGCCGATGTCCTCAGCGGCGTTCCGTCAATCGTCATCGGCATCTTCGTCTATGCGCTGGTGGTCGTGCCGATGCACCGTTTCTCCGCCCTCGCCGGCGGGGTGGCCCTTGGCATCATGATGATTCCCACCGTCATGCGCACGAGCGAGGAGCTGATTCGCCTCGTTCCCGCCTCCCTCCGCGAGGCGGCGCTCTCCCTTGGCGCCACCCACCCGCGCACGGTGTTCAAGGTCGTGCTCCTGGCCGCCCGTGCCGGTGTCGTTACGGGGGTGCTGCTCGCCATCGCCCGCATCGCCGGCGAGACTGCGCCTCTCCTCTTCACCGCTTTCGGCAGCAACCTGTGGAGCGCGCGGCTGGACCAGCCGATCGCCAGCCTTCCGGTCCAGATATTCACCTACGCCATTGCCCCGTATGACAACTGGCACGCGCAGGCGTGGGCCGGCGCTCTCGTTCTCGTGGCCATGATCCTGATCCTCAGCGCCGCCGCCCGCTACGCCACCCGGGGGCGGCTGCGAACGGTGCTATAGCCCATGCTCGGTGACCCGCAAGGCCACAATGACCTGCCCCGCGCGGATCAGCGATTTTCCTTGGCCGAGAAGTTCGTCATCAGGAGCCTGGGCTTCTACTACGGCCGCTTCCAGGCACTGCGCGGCATCAACCTGACCATCCGCGAGCGCCAGATCACGGCCCTCATCGGTCCCTCCGGCTGTGGGAAGTCAACCTTCCTGCGCTCGCTCAATCGCATGAACGACATCATCGAGGGCGCCCGCACCGAGGGAACGGTTCTGCTCGACGAAGAGGACATCTACCAGCCGGAGATAGACGTGGTCGCCCTCCGCCGCCGCGTCGGCATGGTCTTCCAGCGCCCCAACCCCTTCCCCATGTCCATCTTCGACAATATCGCCTTCGGCCCGCGCATTCATGGTCTTGCCCCCGGCATGGAGCTCGGCGACCTCGTCGAGCGCAGCCTCCAGCGCGCCGCCCTCTGGCAGGAGGTGAAGGACAAGCTCCGCGAGTCGGCCCTCTCCCTCTCCGGCGGGCAGCAGCAGCGCCTCTGCATCGCCCGCGTGCTCGCCGTTGACCCCGAGGTCGTCCTGATGGACGAGCCCTGCTCCGCCCTGGATCCCATTTCCACCCTCCGCATAGAGGAGTTGATGGACGAGTTGAAGGAAAGCTATACTATCGTGATCGTCACCCACAACATGCAGCAGGCCGCCCGTGTCTCACAGGAAACCGGCTTCTTCCTCACCGGGGAGCTGATCGAGTTCGGCCCCTCCGAGATGATCTTCACCCACCCGCACGACCGGCGCACCGAGGCCTACATCACGGGCCGGTTCGGATAGAGGAGGACTGCCCTGACCGCCCCCATCCGCCAGCGTTTCGACGAGCAGCTTGCCGCCCTTCAGCAGGACGTTTCCCGCATGGGCGCCGTCACCGCCCAGGCCCTCGACACGGCCATTCACGCCCTGGCTCACCGCTGCCTGGAGTCCTGCGACCGGGTCATGACCCTGGAGAACGAGATAGATGCGCTTAACCTGAGCGTCGAACAGCGCGCCATGCAGCTTCTCGCACTCCAGCAGCCCATGGCCCGTGACCTTCGCACCATCGCCGGAGTCCTGCGCATCATCTCCGATATCGAGCGAATCGGCGACTACTCCGTGGACGTCTGCCGACAGGCCCGCGCCCTCGCCGATAAGCCGCTCTTCACCCCTCTGGTGGACATACCCCGCATGGCCCAACTCGTTCAGGCAATGCTGGTTAAGGCCCTCGACGCCTTCGTGCGCCGCGACCTCGACCTTGCCATTGAATCGGTCAGGGAGGACGATGAGGTGGATCGGATCTACCGCCGCCTTCATCACCAGCTCATCGAGCACATCCAGCGGGATCCGGGACTCGCGACCCAGGCCATCGCCCTCCTTCTCGTCGCCACCTACCTCGAGCGGATGGCCGATCATGTCACGAACATAGGGGAACGGATTTGGTTTATCGAGACGGGGGAGCTGAAAGAGCTTCACGAATAGCCCGGAGTAAGGTAGACTAACCCCATCTCGCCCGGGATCCGGGCGACAAGACACGGCGCTCGCGCGAGTGCACAGGAGGCCCAGGCATGGAAATCGTCAGCGCAAACTTCGGCGGACGCAGGCTTCGACGCCGCCTCCTCCGATGGGTGATCCTCTTGGTTCTGGTCGCCGCGATCTTCTGGTGGCTGCCGGCCTTCCTGCGCCTCTACAGCCATTGGCTCTGGTTCAGGTTCGATGTCCGTCTCCCGGCTGTGTTCTGGACGGTCATCAAGACGAAGGTGGCCCTCGGCCTCATCTTCGGCCTGGTTTTCTTCGTACTCGTGATTGGGAATGTGGAGTTGGCCCGCCGCCTCGCTCACCGCACCCTCTGGTATGACGAGGAGCGCGCACTGCGCCAGCGCATCGCCGAGGCGATGGAGTACTTCGCCGGGCGCTACCTCTACCTCGCTCTCGCGGCCTTCACTCTCCTCGTCGGCTACGGGGTGGCGGTCGGGGCGGCCGGGCAGTGGAACGAGTACCTGCTCTTCCGCATGGGCCTCCCATTCGACGCCAAGGACCCCATCTTCCACCGCGATATTGGGTTCTACGTCTTCCGCCTGCCGTTCTACGAGTACCTCTGGCAGTACGCCTGGTGGGTCCTGATAGCCGTCACGTTGCTGTCGGCCGCCGCCCACTATTTCGACAAGGCGATCCGCGTTCTCCGCGGCATTCCCGCCTTCGCGCCACACGTCAAGTCCCACCTCTCGGTCTTGCTGGGGCTGCTGCTCGTCGTCAAGGCCTTTCGCTACCGGCTCGACGCGTTCAACCTTCTCTACTCCCCCCGCGGCGCCACCTTCGGCGCAAGCTACACCGACGTGCACGCCCAGTTGCTCGCCTACAACGTCCTCTTCGTCATCGCCCTGGCCTGCGCCGCGCTCCTGCTCATCAACATCTACTTCCGCGGTCTCTGGCTGCCACTGGCAGGCATCGGCTTTCTCGCTGTCAGCTCACTCCTTCTCAATGTCACCTACCCCGCCCTCGTTCAGCGCTTCCAGGTCATCCCGAACGAGTTCGAGCGAGAGAAGGAGTACATCGGCTACACGATTGCCCACACCCGCAAGGGGTTCGACCTCGACCAGATCGAACAGCGCACCCTCCTCCAGATCCAGCCGGTCGAGATGGATCAGGTGAGGACCAACGTCTCCACCATTGAGAACCTCCGCCTCTGGGACTATCGGCCGCTGCTCGACACCTTCCAGCAGCAGCAGGCCCTCTGGCCGTACTACCGCTTCAACTCCGTTGACATAGACCGCTATTGGATCAATGGCCGCTACCGCCAGGTCATGCTTGCCGCGCGCGAGCTATCGGTGCCCGGCCTCCCCATCAAGGGCTGGCAAAACGAGCGCGTGTTCAACACCCACGGCTACGGCCTCGTCATGGCGCCCGTCAGCGACGTCATTCAATCGGGCCTGCCCAATCTCGTGGTGAAGAACATCCCGCCGGAGACCTCGTTCGATCTCAAGATCGAGCGCCCCGCCATCTACTACGGCGAGCTGACCAACGGGTACGTGCTCGTCGGCACCACCGAGGAAGAGAACGACTACCCCTTCGCCAGCCGCAACCAGATGGCCAAGGTCCGCTATCAGGGCAAGGGCGGAGTCCCCGTCGGCTCGCCTCTGCCGCGCCTGGCCGCCTCCGTCCACTTCCAGGACATCAATATCCTTATCTCGCCCATCATCACAAAGGAAAGCCGCATTATGTGGGGCCGCAACGTCGCCGAGCGCGCCCGCGAAATCGCGCCCTTCCTTTCCTATGACCGGGACCCCTACATCGTCGCCGCCAACGACGGCCACCTCTACTGGATCCAGGATGCCTACACGACCACGGACATGTACCCCTACTCGGACCCCGCCGGCGCCGGCTTCAACTACGTCCGCAACTCGGTGAAGGTGGTGATAGACGCCTACGACGGCTCCGTCAGCTTCTTCGTCGCGGACAGCACGGACCCGATCATCAGGACCTACGAGCGCATCTTCCCCAGCCTGTTCAGGCCCATGAGCGAGATGCCCGCGAACCTGCTCCAGCACATCCGCTATCCGGAGGCATTCTTCAACATCCAGAGCATCAAACTGACCATTTACCACATGACCGACCCGCGCACTTTCTACAACAAGATCGAGCAGTGGGACATCGCCCGGGAGGCGCCGAAGTCCGTGGGCCCCGGCGTGACCTCGCTGCTGGGCCGCACGCCCGACACGCAGGGCGAGATGATGCAGGCCTACTACGCCATCGTGAAGCTCCCGCGGGCGCAGCAGCCCGAGTTCGTGCTCATGCTCCCGTTCACCCCCAAGGAGAAGCCGAACATGGCCGCCTGGCTCGCCGCCCGCTCCGACGGCGCCAGCTATGGCAAGCTGCTCCTCTACAACTACCCGAAGAACAAGCAGGTGTGGGGCCCGATCCAGATCGAGGCCTCCATCAACCAGGACCCGGATATCAGCGAGAAGATCAGCCTCTGGAACCAGCAAGGCTCCACCGTGATGCAGGGCAATCTCCTCGTCATGCCGATGGACAGCTCCATCCTCTACGTCAAACCGATCTACCTGAAGGCCGCCCAGAGCCCTATCCCCGAACTTAAGCGTGTCGTCCTCGCCCGGGGCGATGGGCGGGTGGTGATGCGGCCGACGCTCTCGGCGGCGCTCGAGTCGCTGCTCGGCGAGGCCGCGCCGGCGCTGACGGTGCTCCAGCCGACCACGCGTGAGGAGGATGTGGCCGCAGCAGAAGCCAAGGCAGCGGCGGCGCCCGGGCCCGCGCTATCGCCGGACGTGCAGAAGCTGGCCGAGCAGGCCGACCGCTTGGTGAAACAGGCGCGGGAAGCGCTCAGCCAGCTCGAGCAGACGCTGAAGAGGCTGTCCGAGCAGACGCGGCAGTAGGGCTAGTCCGCAACCGCGCTAGGTCAGTGCCTCCGCCCTGTGGTAATATCCTCTGAGCGGGTAGGGTAGGAGCCCCTAGGTCCGGCGAAGCCGGCCGGGGTGGCGGTCTGCCTTTGGCAGACTTAGCTACTTGCCTCCTGCCCGGTTCGCGCCCACCTGACATGATCGTGCTAGGCATTGACCCAGGCCTCACGGCTACCGGCTACGCCGTCCTCGAGACCGGCAGCGGCCGCTCGCAGGTGCGCGACTGCGGCTGCGCCCGCACCAACGGCCGCCACTCGCTCGAGACGCGCGTGCGCGCCATCTATGATGAGCTACTGGCCGTCGCGTCGCGTTGGAAGCCGGAGATCGCCGTGCTCGAAGGCCTCTACGCCGAGTACGCCTACCCCCGCACCGCCATCCTCATGGGCCACGTCCGCGGCGTCATCTGCCTGGCGGCGGACCAGGCCGGCGCGAGAGTGGTGGAGGTCTCGCCCGCTGAGGTGAAGCACGCCCTCACCGGCTCGGGCCGCGCCAACAAGGATCAGATCAGGCGAGCCATTTCTCGTATGCTTTCCCTGACCGAACCGCCCGAATCCGAGCACGTCTGCGACGCGATCGCGCTGGCCCTAGTCGGCGCCGCCCGCGAAGGAGCGAACCCATGGCCGTGGTAGGGCGGGCGCACCTACGCCCGCCGGCCGCTTGCCCGCCGGAGCCTTGGCGAAGGCGGGTTGTCGTTCCGGTGGCGCAGACTTGTAGTCTGCGGCCGTTTGCGCAAAGGACGCTCTAACTTGATCTCCTATCTCGAAGGCAAGCTTCTCAACCGACTCGACGACCGCATCATCATCCTCGCCGGCGGCATCGGCTACGAGGTACTCCTTCCCGCGGCCGTCCGCCCGGCCCTGCGCGGCTGCCGCGCAGGGGTTGATGGCGACACGGTCAAGCTGCACATCTCCTTCCATCAGACCGAGCGCAACCCGAAACCTCTCCTCATCGGCTTCCTGTCGCCGCTGGAGAAGGAGTTCTTCGAGCGCCTCATCACCGTCGAGGACATTGGCCCCACCGCCGCCTGCCGCGCCCTTTCGATAGACGTCGCCCGCATCGCCCGCGCCATTGAGGCGAAGGACGCCAAGCTCCTCTGCACCCTCGACGGCATCGGCCCTCGCAAGGCCGAGAAGATCATCGCCACCCTCCACGGCAAGGTCGGCAAGTTCGCCCTCATGCCCGAGCTCGAAGGCGCGCCGGCCCCCGTTGCCGAAGAAGACTTCCGTTCCGAGGTCATAGACGTCTTGGTCGAGCAGCTCGGCCACACCCGCACCGAAGCGCAGCGGATGGTACAGTCGGCCATCGCCCGCCGGCCGGAGGTGTCTGGCGCGGAGGAGTTGTTCGAGGAAGTATACCGGGGGGAGAGGGGCTAGACGCGTGGAGCAGGCAGTACCGATCATCGAGCCGAGCAGCCCTGTAACTGCCAGACAGAGGGACGAGCGGTGAGCCCCAGTATCAGGGCTATCTCCGGACTGGATGAGCTAAAGGATGTCTACGCCTTTGCCACCCCAATCCTGGCGCTTCCGAGCGGCATACACACTCTGGAGTACTATGCAGAGCAGCTCGCCAAGACGCCTCAGCTCTCGGTTGTCGCGGAACAGGACGGCCGGATTTGCGGGTGCATTCTGGCCAGCGTAGAGGGCGACCACGTCCTGGTTGGCCCAGTGGCGGTTGCGGCGGACTCACGGGGAAAGGGTATTGGGTCAGCGATGATGCGGGAGATCGAACAGCAGGCCAAGGAGATCGGACAAGATACGCTTGTCCTGGGTGCACTGGAGGGGACGGAGACATTCTACTTAGGGTGTGGTTTCCAGCCGAATCTGTTCATCCAAGCGCCTGAACCTGACTCCGGTGAGCGGCTCAGGTCACTGAACCAGCGGTACGAGGTGATCTGGGAGTCACAGCAGGACGGCTGGTCAAAGCTGCTGCTTCGGACCCCAGTGATCGACAAGGACCTGCAACGGGAGTACCAACGGCGATTCCCCGCCTGTAGCACGCAGTATGTGTTCGTCAAGCACATCCGATAGGTCTGGAGCAACGATGCATTGCTCGAAGTGGCGACAGGAACGCCCGTCGGCCGGACGGACTCAG
>Ga0315291_10008403_pt1 | contig 12691 bp, 11 predicted proteins | sample YL17G12_20_MG_FD_203070 | JGI IMG/M metagenome (GOLD analysis project Ga0315291, IMG submission 203070) | Sediment microbial communities from Yellowstone Lake, YNP, Wyoming, USA - YL17G12_20 | ecosystem: Environmental > Aquatic > Freshwater > Lake > Sediment | place: USA: Wyoming | collected... | reverse complement strand
CGGCCTCGCTGTCCCCGGGGTTGACGTCAGGGTGATACTTGCGCGCCAGCTTGCGGAAGGCGCTCTTTATCGTCTTCTCATCAGCATTCCTGCCGATGCCCAGTATCCCGTAGTAGTCACGCGAACCGCGAGGCATTTGCAGCCGCCTTACTCGACTTCGACCCGCACCCGCGCCGGCCCGCTTGGGGCCGTCCGCGGGAGGGTGATCCGCAATACGCCGTCTCGGTAGACCGCCCGCGCCCCGCCGGGGTCAACCGGCACTCCGATCCGGAAGGAGCGGAGGAAATGCCCCGAAGGCCGTTCCATTCGAAGGCTGTTTCCGGGCTCGGCGCTGGTGCGCGCCCCCTCCAGCGTGACGCTATCGCGCTGGATGTTGAGCTCGATATCTTCACGCCTGAGCCCGGGGAGATCCACCAGCAGCACCAACATGTCATCCATCTCGTGGATGTCAACCGGCGGCGCCCAGACGTCTTCCTGATCCGCCGAGGCGGCCGCCGGCCGCATCCTGTCAGCAAACCTGTCTAGGTCCCTGCGCAGCCGCGCGATATCGCCGAAGATATCCCAGTCGCCGATGCTCATGGGCTGCACCTCCCGCCCCCCATCCGGCCGGCGGGCCTACTCGCTCTCCCGAAACTCGGCGTCAATGACCCCTTCGTCGCCGCCCTCGCCGGGTTCGCGGCCGGGGGCGGCGCCCCCCGTCGGCGCGCCTGCAGCCGCCTGCTCGCTCGCCGCCTGGTAGGCCGCCTGCGAGATCTCGGCGAAGACTCGCTGCAGCTCATCGGCGGCCGACCGAATGCGGCCCAGGTCCTTGCTCTCCAGCGCCCGGCGCACCTCGGCGATTGCTCGCTCAGCGGCCTGTCGCTTATCAGACGGCACCTTGTCCGCCAGATCCTTCAGGCTGCGCTCGGCCGTGTACATGAGCTGCTCCGCCTGGTTCCGCGTGTCGGCCGCCTCCCGCGCCGCCTGGTCTTCGGCCGCGTGCTGCTCCGCCTGCTTGATCATCCGCTCCACGTCGTTGCGGTCGAGCTGGCTGGAGCCGGAAATGGTGATCTCCTGCTTGTTGCCTGTCGCCAGGTCCTTGGCGGCAACGTTCAGGATTCCGTTCGCATCAATGTTGAACGAGACCTCGACCTTCGGGATACCCCTTGGCGCCGGCGGAATTCCCGTCAGCCGGAACCGCCCGAGGCTCCGGTTGTCATTCGCCATGGGGCGCTCGCCCTGCATCACGTGCACCTCCACCTCCGTCTGGCTGTCGGCGGCGGTGGTGAAGATCTCGGTCTTCTGCGTGGGGATCGTAGTGTTGCGCTCGATGAGCTTGGTCATAACCCCGCCCAGTGTCTCGATGCCCAGGGACAGCGGGGTCACATCCAGAAGCAGCACGTCGTCAACCTCGCGGACGATGATCCCGGCTTGAATGGCCGCGCCCATGGCGACGACCTCGTCGGGGTTAACGCCCTTGTGCGGCTCCTTCTGGGTCATCCGCCGGATCAGGTCCTGCACCATCGGCATCCGCGTCGCGCCTCCGACCAGGATCACCGCATCGAGGTCCTGCGCCTTGGTCTTCGCGTCGGAAAGCGCCTGCTCGAAGGGGCCGATCATCCGCTCCAGCAGGTCCTTCGTCAGCTCCTCGAACCTGGCCCGCGTCAGGTTCATGTCGAGGTGCTTCGGCCCGGTCTGGTCGGCGGTGATGAAAGGCAGGTTAATGCTCGTCTGCACCATCGAGGAAAGCTCGACCTTGGCCTTCTCCGCCGCTTCGCGCAGCCGCTGCAGCGCCTGCCGGTCCTTGCGGAGGTCAATGCCCTGCTCTCGCTGGAACTGGTCCGCCACGTAGTTGACGATGCGCTCGTCCCAGTCGTCCCCGCCCAGGTGGGTGTCGCCGTTGGTGGCCTTGACTTCGCATACCGCCTCTCCCACCTCCAGCAGAGATACGTCGAAAGTGCCTCCACCCAGGTCCCACACCAGAATCCGCTGCTCCACCGTGGAGTCGCTGCGCGCGAACCCGTAGGCGAGAGCGGCGGCGGTGGGCTCGTTGACGATCCGCAGCACCTCGAGGCCGGCGATTTCGCCCGCGTTCTTCGTGGCCGTCCGTTGCGCATCGTTGAAGTAGGCCGGCACCGTGACGACGGCTCGCGTCACCTTCTCGCCGAGATAGGCTTCTGCGTCCTCGCGCAGCTTGCGTAGGATCATCGCCGAGATTTCCTCCGGCGTGTACTGCTTATCGCCTACTTGCACCACCGCCATGTCGTTCGGCCCCTGAACGACATGGAAAGGCACCATCTTGCGCTCGTTCTCCACCTCCGAGTGACGGCGGCCCATAAAGCGCTTGATGGAGTAGACCGTGTGCTCGGCGTTGATGACGGCTTGCCTCTTCGCTGGCTGCCCCACCAGCCGCTCGCCGCCTTTCGTGAAGCCAACCACGGAGGGCGTCAGCCGACTCCCCTCGGCATTGGGGATGACAACCGGTTCACCCCCTTCGATCACGGCAACCACCGAGTTGGTCGTCCCCAGGTCAATCCCAATCACTTTGGCCACGACAGTAGTCCTCCTCAATGCGCTATCGCCAGGGCGCCCACGGCGCCCTCGTGAAGCAAACCACACGCCTTCACCCCCACGAACCAGGGGGCAATAACCTTAGCGTACCCGATTGTAGGGACTTGATAACATTGTTGTCAAGGATTAGACGCAGGGGTTTGTCACTTCGAGCGCTCGCGGCGCCCGTGACCTGGCTAGTACAGCGGGGATGCCGGCTGGAGACCCCTACGTGCCCGTCAGACTCGTCAGCCGACGCAATTGCTCCTGGACAACCCAGCGGACATCGGGATCCGGGCTGCTCTCAAGCCGCTTGAGCGCCCCGACGGCGGAGGGGTCGCCGATCTGCCCCAAGGACACGGCCGCCCATTTCTGGACCGATGGGCTTGGCTCCCCGAGGGCAGTGACCAGTTTGGGCACCGCAGGGCGTCCCACGGCGATCAGGGCGCGGGAGATCTGGTAGCGGACAATGGTGCTCTCCGCCGGGCTCCTTAGGACCGCCAGCAGTTTGTCCACCGCGCTGACACCGATGTCCCCCAGGGCGGAGACGGCCGCGTCCACGACCCGCCAGCTCGAATCCGACACCGCCGCGACGAGCGCCGGCACCGCCTCCACATTGCCCTGCCATCCGAGGGAGAGGGCGGCTGAGGCCCGCACCTCCTCGTCCGAATCTCTCAGAGCAGCCATCAGAGCGCTGCTCACCTGTGGCGAGTCCGACCCGACGAGCGCATCCGCCGCCGCCCGCCGCAGCAGGACCTCGGGGGACCGCAGCTCCCTGATCAGCGCAGGGAAGGCCGGCGGACCGATGCGCCCCAGCGCCAGGATGGCGGCGTTGCGGTACCTCTTCTCCGTCTCCATCAAGGTCGCCAGGATCGGCTCAACGGCTCGCTGATCGCCGATCTGGCCCAGTGCGGTCACGGCGGTCTCGCGGTTGTCCTTGTCCTTGAGGAACGGGATGATCACGGGCACCGCGCGCTTGGCCTTCAGCAGGCCGAGCGCCTTCATCGCCTCGCCCTTCTTGCTGTCGGCGAGAGGCCGCAGGTTATACAAGGCTGGCTCGACCGCCGCCTGGAGGCCCTCCAGGCCCATGCTGGTCAGCGCCGCTCCACGCACGTCTCCGTCCGGGCAGTAGCAGCCGCGCACTAAAGCATCAACCCCCACTCCCCTGACCTTTGCGAGCGCGGCGGCTGCGGCTCCATAGGCCGACCGGTCGGACAAGAAGAAACGGAGCTCGGGCGCGGTCTGCGGCCCGATCTGTTTCAGCGCCTCGATCGTCTCATCCCGCGTCCCCCCGCCCGCCGAGAGCGCCGCCAACAGCACCGGCATCGCCCTCATGCCCTGCTTCACGAGCGCCCGGCGCGCCCACTGCCTCGGCTTTTCCTCCTGATCCCTCAGGATCTCGGCCAGCACCGCCAAGGCGTCGCCCGATCCGATCTCACCCAGCGCCTCCGCCGTCTTGCTGCGCACGATAATGGCCTGGGCGGGCAGGGAATCCGAGAGCTTGCCCATCTCCAGCAACTTGCGCGTGGCGTCCACCCGTACCTTCATGTCATTGCTGCTCAGGTTTGCAAGCAGCGTCCGCTTGACCCTGTAGCGGGCAATCAGCCATCCAACAAGCACCAGGATGATGACCGCGATGGCGACGTAGGCAGTCGGTCGGCGACGACCTTCCATCTGCATCCTCCACAGAGAGTATCCGCGTGGCTTTTCGGCAGGGCGGGCGGAGACTCCTTTTCCTTTCCGGCGGCCGAACGCAATTGTGGAATAAGCTCCTTGGCTGGCGGCGGGAGGTAGGCCCCCCCTACGGCCCGATGTGGCTGCACCAGAGGAGGCGCGTCGTGGCGATGAAGCCACTTGCGATACTCGTTGTGGACGACGAGCAGAGCATTTGCGTGCTGCTGCGCGACGTCCTCGTACGCTTCGGGCATCGCGTCACGACCTGCCAGGATGGCGCAAGCGCCGTTGATCTGGCGAAAGAGCACGCCTTCGAAGTCGTCTTCCTCGACATCCGAATGCCCGGCATGGGCGGGTTGGAGGCACTCAAGAAGCTGCGCGAACTACAGCCAAACGCCACCTTTGTCATGATCACCGGCTTCGCCAAGGACGATATCATTGACGAAGCGCTTCAGATCGGCGCAGCCGCCTGCCTGTGCAAGCCATTCAGCCTATCTCAGGTTACGAAGCTGCTCGAGGAAGTCACCAGCGGCGCGCCCATCTCGGCCTGAGCGGGTACCGCAGGCTTCAGCCTGCCTCCCCGTAGCAAAGTCAAAGGTAAAAAGTAGAAAGTCAAAAGTCGGCCGCTTTCGTCTTTTACTTTTGCCTTTTGCCTTCACTTACGCGTCCAACTCGTCCCGCCAAGCTCTCGTCATCAGCGACCTCACCGCCTCCATCGGCGCCATCCCCTCAAACAGCACCTCATGCACCGCGGCCGCGATCGGCATCTCCACGCCGGCGGAACGAGCCAGCCCCAGCGCCGCCGGTGTCGTCTCGACACCCTCCGCGATCTGTGGCGCGATGTCGCCCAGGATGTCGTCGAGCCTTCGGCCGGCTGCGAGCTCGCAACCGACGAAGTGGTTGCGGCTCTTCCGGCCGGCACAGGTCGCGATCAGATCGCCCATCCCGGACAGTCCCCCGAATGTCTCGGCCCGCGCGCCCAGAGCAACGCCGAGCCTGATCATCTCGGCCAGCCCACGGGTCATCAGCGCCGCCTTCGTGTTGTCACCAAACCCGAGCCCGTCGCTCACCCCCGCGCCGATCGCGATGATGTTCTTGAGCACCCCGCCCAGCTCCACGCCCAGCACGTCCGGGTTCGTGTAAACGCGGAACCGCGGCGTGCTCAGGGCTGCCTGCACCTCTCCGGCGAACGCGCGATCCTCCGAGGCGGCGACGCTGACGGTCGCGTTCCCCGCGGCCACCTCCGGCGCCAGGTTCGGGCCCGACAGCACGCCGATGCTGACCGAGCCGTCGAGACACGCACTGATCACCTCCGACATTCGGCGCCCGGTGTCGCGCTCGAGGCCTTTGGCTGCGCTGACCACGCCGTGGTCTCGGGTCAGATGCCGCGCAAGCTGCTCGCAGATCGGTCGGACTCCCTGCGAGGGAACCGCGAGCACGACCAGCCTTGCGCCCGGCAGCAGATCGGCCATTTCCGCCGTTGCCGACACTGACTCCGGCAAGGGGAACTGGGAAAGGTAGTCGGGATTCCGGCCTTCGCGGTTGATCGCTTCGGCCAGCGCCGGCCGCCGCGCCCACAGCCGCACCGCCTTGCCGGCCCCGCCCAAGGCTATACTGAGCGCAGTGCCCCAGCTTCCGGCTCCGATGATGGCAATCGGCCGACCTTCAGTCACAGCTTGCTTCCTGCTCCTCCGGCTGCGCTTTCACGCGCTGCCCGATCTTCGACTCGGTCCCCTCCAGCAGCCGCCCGAGGTTCGGGATGTGCCGGGCGATGATGAGCGCCGCCACCGCGGTCCAGAAGGCGGCCCACTCCATGCGGACGCCAGCAAGAGCCAGATAGATCGGCACGGAGGCGGAGGCGATGATAGATGCCACAGATATGTAGCGCGTCACACCTAGCACTACCAACCCGACGCCCAGGCCCACCAGCGCGGCCTGCCACACCATCCCGAACAGCACCCCCAGCGTCGTCGCCACCGCCCGCCCCCCACGGAACCCCAGGAACACCGAGAAGGCGTGCCCCAGGATCGGCGCCAGCCCTGTCGCCAGGAGCCATGAATCCGGGTTCGGCGCCGCCCACATCAGCAGAAGCCTGCGTCCCACCACGACCGGAATCAGCCCCTTCAGCACATCGCCCACGAGCACCAGCGCCGCCGGGCACGGACCCAGCACTCGCAGCACGTTGGAGAACCCGATGTTGCCGCTGCCGTGCTTGCGAACATCCACACCCCGCCGTCGGCCCACGATTACGCCGAACGGTATGCTTCCGAGCAGGTAGGCCCCCGCCAGCAGCAGAGCGATCTTCATCTCCGCCCCTCGCGGCGCTCTTTTCCGCGCGCCTTGCGGACGATCAGCTTCAGCGGCGTCCCTTGCAGCGGCACTCGCTTGCGGATCTCGTTGTCGAGGTAAGCGACATGGGAGAAATGCGCTAGCTCCGGATCGTTCACGAACAGCACCATCGCCGGCGGGCGGACACCGACCTGGGTGACATAGTAGATCTTGAGCTGCTTGCCCTTCCGCGAGAGCGGATGCTCATAGGTGGCTTCCTCGAAGATGCGGTTGAGCTCCGCCGTCTGAAACCGGTAGGCGTGCTGCTCGGCCACCTCCACCGTCAGGTCCAGCAGCGCCTCGATCCCCCGCCGCTCCACCGAGGACGTGAACGCAACGGGCGCGTACTTCACCTCGGGCAGCCAGGCCTGTATCTGACGGGCGAAGTCGGCCATCAGCATCTGCTCCGCCTCTTTCGTGGGCGCTTCTGCGGCCCGCAGGTCCCACTTGCTCACCACCAGCACCTGCGCTTTCCCGTCCTCATGCGCTTTGCCGGCGATGCGCTTGTCCTGATCCGTCAGCCCCGCCGAGGCGTCTACCAGGGTCAGGGCCACATCGCAGCGTTCGATCGCCCCGAAGGCGCGCAGCACACCGTAGTACTCGAACGATTCTGTCACCCGGCTCTTACGCCTCACCCCGGCGGTATCAATGAGGACCAAGCGGCGACCCTGCCACGCATAGTCAGTGTCTATCGAGTCGCGAGTGGTCCCGGGTTTCGCATCAACGACGACCCTATCTTCTCCAAGGATGGCGTTGAGGAGCGAGGACTTGCCCACATTGGGGCGGCCCACGATCGCCACGCGGATGACCTCTTCCTCCTCGATTGGCGCTGTCTCGGGCAGATGCTCCGCCACGAGGTCCAGCAGGTCATCTATCAGCAGCCCGTGGGCGGCCGATACGCCCACCACCTCGCCCATGCCCAGCCCGTAGAAGTCCGGGACACCGTCCTCCCTCTTGCTGCTGTCAACCTTGTTGGCGGCCACGATCACGGGCTTCCCCGTCCGCCGCAGCACATCCGCGATGTCTTCATCGAAAGGCGCCGGCCCTTCCTTCGCATCCACCACAAAGATGATGACGTCCGCCTCTTGGATGGCGAACTCGATCTGCCGCGTCACCTGTGCGTGCAGGTCGCCCTTGCCGGTTTCCAGTCCACCGGTGTCAATCAGCGTGAAACGCTTGCCCATCCACTCGCAGTCGGCGTAGATGCGGTCGCGCGTGATCCCCGGCGTGGCGTCCTCGACCGCGATGCGCTGTCCGGCGATGCGGTTGAAGAGCGTGGACTTGCCGACATTGGGCCGTCCGACGATGGCGACGACTCCGCGGTCGCGGGCCCTGGTCATCGCGCGCCCCTCCCTCCCGCCAGGCGCCGCAAGATGGCGCCGACCTGCGCCGGGCCGGCCGCCGCCACCACGGGCATGGCAACCTGCTTGGCAAGCTCGCCCAAAGTCATGCTGTCTATAAACCCCTCCGGCTCCCTCACGGCCGTGCCGGGGACGACCACAAGGTCAGCCCGCGCGCCGCTCTGTCTCAGTGCTCGCGCTACATCCCGACCGGCCAGCAGGCCCGCCGTCGTCACCTGTCGCCCAAGCAATCTGTTCTCGACGACACACGTTTTCGCCTTTATCCCGCCCGCGGCCAGCCCCGCCGCTAGCGCCTCCACCAGGGGGGCGGCCATCTCACCTGTAACAAGCGCCACCGACATTCGACATTCCAGGCTCGGCGGCTTCATCCGCTTGACGCCATCCAGGAAGAGCCGGGCACACCCAATTCCGTTGCCAAGCTGTGGAAAGCCCTCGTAATGCGAGCGGCCGGGCACGGCCACGCCAGAGGCAAGATAGAGCTCGTCTGCCGCGAACACGAGCCGCGTGCCGAGCGTCTCGAGAAACTGCCTTTGCCATCGGCGAACCACGCCGACCAGGTCCCGCGCGATCCTCGGCGTGACCGGCCTCAAAGGCGGCTGCCGCTTCCGGTGTCTCGTCAGGCCAACTGGGACGACGCCGATAGAGCGCACCCCGGGGAAGAGCGCGCCGAGGTCCTGCACTGTCTGCTCCAGGTGGGGTCCGTCGTTCACCCCGGGGCACACCACGATCTGGGCATGGAACTCGATGCCCTTTGCGGTGAGCGCGCACATCGTCGCGACCACGTCCGAAGTTGGGCGCCCGAATAGCGCCTCTCTAACCGAGGGATCGGTCGCATGCACCGATACGTAGAGCGGCGACAGGTGCAGGCGCGCGATCCGCGCTCTGTCGGCCGCGGTCAGGTTGGTCAGCGTGATGAAGTTGCCGTGCAGGAACGAGAGCCGGTAGTCGTCATCGCGGACATACAGCGACGGCCGCAGGCCCCGCGGCAGTTGCGCGACGAAGCAAAAGGCGCAGCGATTGCCACAGGTGATGACGCCGTCGAACACATCCGAGGTGAAGCGCAGTCCGAGGTCTTCGTCCACCGGCTTCTCGATCAAGAGGCGACGGCGATCGCCCGCCGGATTCTCGACCAAGAGCCGCACGATGCCTTCGGCTGCAAAGTAGCGATAGTCTATGTAGTCGCGGGGCGTGCGGCCGTTGACCTGTACTAGCCTGTCACCTGCGATAATGCCGGCCCGGGCGGCTGCGCTTGCGGGAGCCACCCACTCTACCTGGGCCGGGCTCGGCCTTCTCATGCGGGCACACCCTCGCCGGCGAGCTCCCGCAGCCGCTCCACCACCTCCTCCACGATCCAGGCCGGCGTGGAGGCACCCGCCGTTACCCCGAGCTGCTGCGCGCCGTGCAGCCATTCGGGGTCGAGCTCCTCGGCTGTCTCCACCTGATGGGTCGGCGTGCCCGTCGCCGCGCAGATCTCCTCGAGCCGCTTGGTATTGGCGCTGTTGCGGCCGCCCACCACGATCATCAAGTCAGATTTCTCGGCCAGCTCGCGCGCGCTTTCCTGGCGCTTCACCGTTGCCTCGCATATCGTGTTATACACCCGCAACTCCCGGCAGCGCTCGGCCAGCCTGCCTGCGACCTCCCGCAGCGCCGCCGGCCGCTGTGTCGTCTGGACAACCAGCCCGCACTTCTCCCGGAACGGCAGGCGCTCCGCCTCCTCGGCCGAGCTTACGATCTCGGCCTTGCCCCCCGCCCGCGCCGCCAGGCCGGCCACCTCACGATGGCCCGGGTCGCCCAAGATCACAACCGAGTATCCCTCTCTCGAGAGCTCCTCGATGTGACCGTGGGCGCGCTTGACGAAGGGGCAGGTTGCGTCTATCACAGGCAGGCCTCGGTCGCGCGCGGCTTGCTCCACGGCCGGGTCTACCCCATGGGCCGAAAGCACGATGGCGCCGTCGCTCACCTCGTCCACCGTGTCAACCTGCCTCACCCCGCGCGCCTCCAGGCGCGCGATCTCCTGGGGGTTGTGGATGAGGGCGCCGAGGGTGTAGACAAGCCGGGAGGGATCCTCCGCCGCCCGCGCCACCAGCTCCAGGGCGCGCTTCACCCCGAAGCAGAAGCCGGCATTCTCGGCGACGATGATCTCCACGCGCGTGACAATCAGCCGCTGATCTGCTTCACGAACGAAGCCATCCGCGCCATTGCCTCTTCGATCAGCGGCATCGAGGTCGCATAGGAGCAGCGCACGAACCCCTCCCCGCACTCGCCGAAGGCGGTGCCGGGCACCACGGCAACCTGTTCCTCCTGGAGGAGCCGCTGGGCAAACTCCTCTGACGTCAGCCCTGTGCTGCCGATGCACGGAAACGCGTAGAAGGCTCCCTTGGGCTCGAAGCACGACAGCCCCATCGCGTTCAGCCGGTTCACGATCACCCGCCGCCGCTGGTTGTACTCGCGGTGCATTTGGGCAACATCCTCATCGCAGGCCCGGAGTGCCTCAACCGCCGCCTCCTGCGCGGTCGTCGGCGAGCACATGACCGCATAGCTGTGGACCTTCACCATCGCCCCGAGGATGTCCGCCGGCCCCGCGGCGAAGCCAAGCCGCCAGCCGGTCATGGCCCACGCCTTCGAGAACCCGCCGACCAGAATCGTCCGCTCGCGCCCGCCGGGAACCGAGGCGGCCGAGGCGTGCTCGCCATCATAGGTCAGCTCTGCATAGACCTCGTCGGAGATGACCAGCAGGTCGCTCTCCGCCGCGAATCGCATCAGCGCCTCCATGCCTTCCCGCGGCATGATGCCGCCCGTGGGATTGTTGGGGTAGGAGATGAGCAACACCCGGGCGCCGTCGTCGCAGGCCTTGGCCAGATCCTCCACTTGCACCTGGAAGTCGTGCTGGACGGAGGTCGCCACGACAATCGCCCGTCCACCGGCCAGCACGGCGCACGGCAGGTAAGCGACGAAACACGGCTGCGGTATCAGCACCCCATCGCCGGGCTCCAGCACTGAGCGCAGCGCAACATCTATGGCTTCGCTGCCACCGACCGTGATCATCAGCTCGGCGTCGGGGTCGTAGCTCACCCCGAACCGGCGCTCGAGGTAGAGGGACAGCTCCCTCAACAGCTCGCGGATGCCGCGATTGGGCGTGTAGTGAGTGTGGCCGCGCTCCAGCGAGTAGATGCCGGCCTCCCGCACGCGCCAAGGCGTGACGAAGTCGGGCTCACCTATCCCAAGCGAGATGACCTCCGGCATTTTCTCCACCAGCTCGAAGAAGCGGCGGATGCCGGAAGGAGGCAGTTCCTCCACTTTGCGCGCGACGCGAGACCTGGTCTGCTCCACCAATCCGATTCTCCACTAGGGTTTCAGAGGCGGCTGGTCGTGCTTCTGGGCCGCTAGGGTGTGACCGGCAGCCGCTTCACCTCTGCCCGCTCCATCATGAGGTCGCCATCAACCTTGTAGCGCTTCAGCACGAAGTGCGTGGCCGTGCTCACGACGTTGTCCAGCGGCGCGAGCTTCTCGGCCACGAAGTAGGCGATGTCCCGCATCGTCTTCCCCTGGACCACCACGAGGAAGTCATAGGCCCCGGACATCAGGTACAGCGAATGCACTTCGGGGAACTCCATGATGCGCTCGGCCACCGCATCGAACCCGACCCCGCGCTGGGGCGAGCACCGCACTTCGATGAACCCGAAGACGTGCTCTATCCCCAGCCTCTCCCAGTCAATCACCGTCTTGTAGCGGCGGATCACCTTCTCTTTCTCAAGCTTGACGATGATCTCCTGGACCTCGGCCACCGGCCGCCCCACGCGCTCCGCGAGCTGGTGCGGCGTGAGGCGGGCGTCTCCGCTCAGCAGTTGCAGGATCTCCTCCATAGACATGACCTCCTTGGAATCAGGTAGTGTCGCACGTCACTTGTGAATGGCCACACCGAGCGCGTCCTCGGTGGCTTCCATCAGCGGCTCGCTCAGGCTGGGGTGCGCGTGCACCATCCCTCCCACCTCTTCCGCCGACGCGCCCGTCTGCACCGCCAGCACCATCTCGTGCACCACATCGGTGGCGTGCGGCCCGATGATATGGGCGCCGACTATCTTACCCGAACGCGCGTCCACCACGATTTTCGCCATCCCGTCTCGCGTACCCTCAGCCACCGCCTTCGACGCGGCGCGATAGTGGAACCTGCCGATTTTGATCTCCAGGCCTCGAGCGGTCGCCTCTTTCTCGCTCAGCCCGACCGATCCGACCTCGGGATGGGTGTAGACAGCCGAGGGTATCGCCCGGTAATCCATCTCTTTAGTCTGGCCGACGGCGTTCGCCACCGCCACCTTCCCCTCCGCGAAGGCAACGTGGGCGAGAAGGTATCCCCCGATCGCATCGCCGCAGGCATACACGCCGGGCAGGTTCGTCTCCATTCGCGCGTTCACCCTAATGGCGCGGCGGTCCATCTCTAGGCCGACCCCCGCCAGACCGATCCCCTCGGTGTTCGGGGTGCGCCCGACCGCCGACAGCACGACTTCGGCCTCGACTTCCTTCTCCTTCTCGTCCTGTGTGAACCGAACTACCCGTTTGCCGCCGCGCTCCTCGACACCAGAGACGCGGCTGTTGACGAACACGTCTATCTTCCGCCGCCGGAACGTCCGCGCCAGCTCCGCCGACATCTCCTCGTCCTCCAGCGGAATGATTCGCGGGAGCATCTCGAGGATGCTCACCTTCGCGCCGACCGCGCTGAAGATATCCGCGAACTCGGCCCCGATGACGCCGCCGCCGATGATCACCAGGCTCTCCGGCACCTTGTCGATCTCGAGCATTTC
>Ga0315291_10008400_pt1 | contig 12694 bp, 5 predicted proteins | sample YL17G12_20_MG_FD_203070 | JGI IMG/M metagenome (GOLD analysis project Ga0315291, IMG submission 203070) | Sediment microbial communities from Yellowstone Lake, YNP, Wyoming, USA - YL17G12_20 | ecosystem: Environmental > Aquatic > Freshwater > Lake > Sediment | place: USA: Wyoming | collected... | reverse complement strand
CGGCGGAGTTCCCGCTGGGTTCGGACCAGTGGGGCCGCGACATTTTGAGTTTGCTCCTGTACGGCGCTCGCAACACGCTCGTGGCCTGCTTGTTCGTGACGATGGCCCGGCTGATCCTGGGCCTGGGCCTTGGCGCGCTGGCAGGGTGGCGGGCGGGCGGATTGGTGGATCGGGCAGTTATGGGCCTGGTGGAGATTCTGTCGTCGCTGCCCATGCTGCTGACGGGGATGATCCTCATCTTGGCGCTGGACATCCGCAAAGGTCTGTCGGCATTCCTCATCGCGCTGTGTTTGGTGGGGTGGGGTGAGATTGCCCAATACATCCGCAGCGAATTTATCACCCTGCGCGAGAAACCATTTGTGGACGGGGCGCGGGTCATCGGACTGACCGAAAGCGGCATTATCATCCGCCACATTCTGCCCAATGTCCTGCCCGCGCTGGTAGTGCTGACCCTGCTGGAGATGGGAGCCGTCCTCATGATCCTGGGCGAGCTGGGGTTCGTGGGCGTGTTCATCGGCGGCGGCTCCCAGACCACGCTTGCCAATGACCAGGTCGCCGCCATCTCCGACATCCCTGAATGGGGCGCGATGTTGGCGGGCGCGCGGGCTTACATTCGCAACTCGCCCTGGATGGTCCTGTGGCCCGCCATGGCCTTTTTCGTCGCGGTGCTGGGATTCAACTTCCTGGGCGAAGGGCTGCGGCGCATCATCCGCGAGGCGGGAGTGAACACGGCAGCGCTGATTTCCAAGCGCATGATCGTGGCCGTGGCCGCCATTACCTTGCTGACCTGGTACATCGTCAACCAGATTGGCCCCGGTGTGTCCTATGCGAAGCTGGCGGGACAGTTTGATACGCAGCGCGCGCTGGAGCACACAACCGCCATCGTGAAACTACAGCAGAGCGATCCCGGCTTCGGCACCGGTGGGGCGAGAGCCGCTGCGGACTATATCGCGGAGAAGTTTGAGGAGTACGGCGCGCAGCCTGCCGCGGGCGGCGGGGATTTCCTGCAACCTGTCGTGCGCCGCGTCGCCAGGCGGTTGAGCGCACCGACCCTGGAGGCCTTGCCGGAGGGCGGGGGCGAGACGGTGGCCTTGACACACGGTGCGGACTTCGGCGAGCAGGTCTATCGCCACGGCGGGTCGGGGACGGCGGATGGCCTGCTGGTCTTCATCGGGTTCAGCCAGACCGATCTCAAGTACGGTGATTACCGAGGGCTGGACTTGCGCGGCAAGGTCGTCATGATTCTGGATGAGGGCGTGCCCGAGGCTTTTGACACGGAGGCGCTCATTCGCGGCGCGCAAGCTGTCCTGGTTGTCACGGAGGATGTTGCTCCCCACACGGATTGGGGCGACGCCGAGGGCGACTTCATGGAGAAGCCGACGCTTCCGATCCTGCACGTCCGCCCGGAGGCCGCCGACCGCTTGCTGGGGAGCGTGGGGTACACTATGGCCGATTTGGAGGCGGCAGTGGGTGACTTTGCTGCTTCCGGCTCGGACAAGGCCTGGTTCGCTCTGCCTCTGCCCATTCGCGTGCATGCCCGCGTGGAACTGGGCGCGGCGGAAGAAGTGACGGGCTACAACGTCCTTGCCATCCTGCCGGGGAACGACACCTCTCTGGATGACCAGGCGCTCATGGTGTCCACTCATTACGATATGCCGGAGCCTGATCCAGGTCATCCGTTCCTGGCTGCAAGCGACGGCCCAGCAGGGGTCGGCGTCATGCTGGAAATCGCGCGGCTGTGGCAGGCAGAGCAGTTCAAACCCCGGCGCACGGTGCTGTTCTCGGCGTGGGCTGGTGGCTACCTGTCCAAGTCGGGCGCAGCCACCTATCTGGAGGAATTTACGCCGTACCGTTCGCTGGATCGCAATGCGGTGTTCCACCTGGGGGCTGCGGGGAGCGGAGGGGCTGCGCTGCTGCTGAACGCGGAGAACAGCCGCGTGAGAAACCTCGTGGAGCGCACCAGCCAGGTCGCGGGGATTGGCGCGCGCAAGCAGGACACCCTGCCTCATGCCTATTGCTCTGAGTTGCGAGATGCGTCCGTGACGCTGGCGTGGGAATCCGCGCCGGATCCGTTCCTCGGCAGCGACACGCTGGACGCGCTGAATGCCGACCGGCTGAGCAAAATTGGACAGATTGTGAACCTCGCGTTGATTACGGCGAGCAGGCAGTATCACTACTAGCCAATGGCCGTTGGCCTTTAGCCGTTAGCCACGGCTGGAGGCCAAAGGCCGAGGACCAAGGGCCAATGGCCATAAAGAGCGACGCCACTCTCGACAAGATGAACATGCTCCTCGCCCGAACTGTCGCGGCGCTGGCGGTCTGCGTGCTCGTCACCGCCGCCGTCGTGGCTTGCTTGTGGCTTCGGCCTGCGGGGGCGGGGCGCCCGGCTCAGGAAATCGCCTATGTCGGTGGTTCGGATACCACCAATCTAGACGTCTTTCTCACTGACTCGTCTGGCCGCCGGACGAAGGCCCTGACGACCACGCAGGAGGACGAGTTGTACCCCGCCTGGTCGCCCGACGGGAAGTCATTGGCGTTCGTGCGGACCACGCTGGCTGCCGCTTTCGGCGGTGTGCGCCCCCCAGCGAGCGCAGGCATCTACCTGCTGATGTTGGACGGCGACAAGCCGAGGGAGGAGCTGCTTGCGCGGGCGCAGGATTTGGGGATCGGCGCGCCGGTTTGGTCCCCCGATGGACGGCGCATCGCCATGCTGACCGTCTCCATGCCGCCCGAAGGGATTGGCGCGGTAGGTTCTGCGCTGACCATAATCAACGTGGCGGCCAAGACGCATGAGACGATTCCACTGACACCGACCGTGACAGGTTCGCTGAGCGCACTGCTATCCTGGTCGCCTGATGGCACAGCTGTGTCCTTCTCGGCGACGAGGGGCGTGCTCAATCTGGAGCGGCGGGGCGACAGGCTGCCAGAGGACATCCCCAGCGCGGGATATGTCTATCGTTTCGCCACCCGCACGCTGGCGATGGTCGCGCCGGAGGCGAATTCAATCGCATGGTCGCCCACGGGCGAGTTGCTGGCATCTACCGATACTTTTGGCGCCAAACTGAATGTCGTCCGCCCGGATGGAACGGGCGCGCGGACGCTGCTTGAGAATGCTGCCGCGCAGGACGTAGTTTGGTCGCCGGACGGCAAGCGCCTGGCCGCCAGCGTCTGGATGGGCGAACACGAGGGGAGTCAGGTTCTGATCCTCTCCATTGATAACGACTCGCGGACTGCCTTGGCAGTGGAAGGCGAAGATCGTGGGGCCTACTGGCTGTCATGGTCTCGGGATGGCGCATACCTGGCCTACACGGCGCTGGCGCCGAGTGAGACATTCCCGGAGGGCGGGCTGTGGATCGTGGATGCGCAGCGCGGAACTTCGTTCGCTCTGCCCGACCCTCCTGGACTGGAAACGATGGCGGTGTGGAGACCGACAAGCCGTTAGCCCTTGGCCGTTGGCCTTTGGCCTGCGGCAAGATGCGACGCACAAACAGCCACAGGCTATCGGCCAAAGGCTAATGGCCAATGGCTGAACGCTGAATGCTGAAAGCGAATTCAATGCCTAGATTGCGCAACCTCAACCGAAACGTGCTCATCGCGCTCATCGCCGCGCTCCTCGTCGTAGAGGGAGGGCTGATTTGGGCTGGGTCGCAGGCGCTGCACCGGCAGGCTGGGCCAGCGGCTTCCGCACGGCCCACGCCCGTCCGCACTCGCGCCGTTCCCACGCAAATCGGCCAGCGCGCCACGCCCGCGCCCGTGCAGACGCCTGTCGTGGCGCCGGTGGAGCGGCAGGCCGGCCCGCTGGTTGCAGGGGGCGACTTGCTGGGCGTGGCGCGGATGTTTGACGGCGAAGAGGCGATGTCCTTTGTGGAAGCGCTGGCCGCGCCCGAATTCGGCGGCAGGCAGCCGGGAACCGAGGGCAGCCGCGCCGCAGGCCAGTACATCGCCGATAAGTTCAAGGAGTACGGCCTCCAGCCCGCAGGCACCGACGGCTACTTCCAGCCTTTCACAATCCCCTTCGCCGAAATCACGGGCGTGCCGACCTTTGCAGTGACCACCACGGCGGGGACGGTCTACGATGACTTCGCCTACCGCAAGGATTTCGGCTTTGCCTGGGGCGGCTATGCGGGCGCAGGGGAAGCGAGCGGCAGCGTCTTCTGGCTCAATGAATGCAGCCCCGACGATTTCCAGGGCGTGGATGTGGCGGGGCAGATCGCCTTCTGCAAATTTGCATCGGATGACCAGGTTTACCGCCAAGCAGTGGAGCATGGAGTCAGCGGCCTGATCCTGCTCACCGACAACCATGACCGAGTGGACAGAATCCGCACCTACCGCCAGTCCAATTATCTGCCCGAGAGCCTGCCCACGCTGATCGTGCTGCCCCAGGTGGCCGAGGCGCTGCTGGATGGCAGCGGCTACACCGTGCAAGACCTATCCATCCTGTACAAGTCCCTCCCTCTGAGCGCAACGGCCCAGTTTGAAGTGTTTTTGAACGAGCCGGGGGAGACTGAGGCCCGCAACGTCCTCGGCGTGCTGCCCGGCGCAGATCCGAATCTGCGCGACAAGGTGCTCGTCTTGGGAGCCCACCGCGATCATCTGGGCACAGACGCCAATGGCGACCTCTACCCTGGCGCGAACGACGACGCCTCGGGCGTGGCAGCATTGCTGGAAATCGCCCGCACCTGGCAGGAGGCGGGTTTTGTCCCTAGTTCCACAGTGCTCTTCGCCGCGTGGGAAAGTGAAGAGCAGGGCCTGCTCGGGGCCATCCACTACGTGCAGAACCCGTCCTACCCGCTGGCATCCACCATCGGCATGATCCAACTGGACATGGTGGGGCTCGCGAGTGAAGGCGTCATGACGCTGGCTGGCTACGACAACGCCGTGGGGCGGCAGTTGCAGGCCAGCGCCGCTCTATTTGGCGTGCCGACGCGCGAAGTGGGTTTCCAAGGCGGCAGCGACCATGTGCCGTTCGTACAGTCAAACGTTGCAGCTGCTCTCTTGATATGGGACGACGCCCATGTGCCCTATTATCACACGCCGGCGGACACGCCCGAAACGCTTCAGCCGGAACGGATGCGACAGGCCGGGGCCATGACCTCGCATGCGGCCATGATTCTCACCAAGGTTGAGCCGCGCCTGCGCGCTGTGCTGGAGGCCCAGACGCGGGCCATCGCTGCGGGCGACGCCGACGCCTATGCGTCCACCCTGGATCCGGACGATGCAGCGCTGGTGCAGGCCGGGCGAGACTGGCTGGCGACGCGCCCCCGCGCTCGGCAATTCTACACCGCCACGGTGGGTTCGCTCGTCGTGGGGGGCGACACAGCGCGCGCCGACGTCCGCGCCACCACGGCTGATGCGAAGGGGCAGAAAACGGTTCTGGCGTCGTACCCCGCACAGTTTGTCCGGCGCGGCGCGGACTGGTACGCCACATGGCCGGTGGACGAGACCATCACGACCACCCACGTGATCGCCCAGGCGGTGAAGGAGGACGAGGCCAACCTTGAGTGGGTGCAATCGCTGGATGCGCTGTACGGGCAACTGAGCGCCGACCTCGGCCTCCCGCAGCCTGAAACAGTCACGCTCACCCTGTATCCGGACAAAGGCACAATGGCGTGGCTGGCGGGGCCGGGCGAGGGCCAGACATTCTCGCCCATCCCTGGCCTGCACGTCACGCAAACGGCTCTGACCACACCCACGGTTGTCAGCGTGATACTGAATCAAATGGGATTGCCACCTGAGCAGGGGCAGTGGTTGAGCGCAGGCCTGGGCGTGCGCGCCGCGCTGGAGCAGGGAGAGGAGTCGCAGGGACTCACTTCTCTGCTGGGCGATGTTCTCTCCGGCTCTCAGATCATGACTGTGACGCTCAGAGCGTTCAGCGATGCGGAGACTGCCGTCGCGTGGAGCCTGGCCGAGCGATTCATGCAGACCTACGGCTCGGATGGCCTTCGCAAGTTCTGTCAGGCATGGGGCCAGACGGGGAGCCAGGAGGGCGCCTTTGCCGCGCTGGGCACAACGCCGCAGGCGTTCGCGGCGGAATGGGAAGCCGCAGTCTGGAGCCCGTTTGCCGACGCGCGAGCAGAAATTGACATAACATTGCGAGAGCGCGAAAGGGCTGTCCTGTCGGGCGACAAAGCGGCGTTCATGGCGACGGTGAATCCCGATGATCCCGTCTTCCGCGCCGAAGAGGAGCACTGGTTTGACGACCTGGCGAAGCACCCCATTGAAGCATACACGCTCAAGGCTCAGGTGCTGACAGCGGACGCCGAGGGCGCGCTGGCGCGGCTGGTGACGACTGCCCGGCTCCAGGGGAGCGACCAGCCCGCCCGCCCGATCTATACCGCGCGCTTCCGCCCGATTGAGGGGCGCTGGGTTCTGGCCGGGCCGGAGTGGAAAACGGCGCAAGGCGAGCACTTCGTGGTGAAGTACGTTGACGCATCGGCGGCAGCCGTCCAGGCGGCGCTGGACGCTGGGGAGAAAGCCTACGCGCAGGTGACGGCTGACCTGAACTACTTGCCCGCGTCGCAAACCGAGGTCAAACTGTACGACGACGTGGGCGTGATGCACGCATCCATTCTGCTATCGCTCCCCACCTGGGCAAATGGGTGGTATGAGCCGGGGGAGGCCATCAAACTCTCCCCCAGAGTGGCGCCATCAGCGTTCAGCGCCTACGTCGCCCACGAATTCACCCATCGGGCGCTCTTCGACCTGGGCGTGAGCACGGCCTGGTTCCAAGAAGGTGTCGCCGTGTTTGAGAGCCTGCGGACAGCCCCGGAGCGCGCGACCAACGTCCAGTCGCGCTATGTCCCTGCCGTCCGCGAGGCCCAGCGCACCGAAAAACTGTTTGACTGGGCGGACATGCCCGGCTGGGACCTGGTCAGCGATCAGGAAGCGACTCTCTTCTACGCGCAGTCATGGATGCTGGTGGACGAGTTCGCGCGGCAGTTTGGAATGGAGAGATTGAACAGGCTCATTCGCGGCATCGGTGGAGGGCAGGACTTTCAGCAGGCCTTCGCGTCGGCGGCGGGGATGCCTTTTGAGGAATGGGAGCCGGGGTGGCAGGAAAGCGTCCGTCTCGCGGGCGTCCCGGCGGAGTGGATTCGCGGAGCGCAAGGATTCGACCCCGCGAAAGCGATGGAAGCGGTGCGCCTGCTGGCGTTGCCTGAGTATGCCGGGCGCAAGGCAGGCAGCCCCGGAGCGGAAGCCGCCGCCCGTTGGATTGCGGAAAAGATGGAGGCATACGACCTCCAGCCCGGCGCGCCTGATGGGACGTTTTTCCAGTCGGTGACTGTGTCCTATTCGGAATTGACGGCCATGGCCGAGTTGACCCTCAAGAACACCCAGACCGGCGAGAGCATAGCGCTGGCCTACCGCGAGAAGTTCCGCGAGGCGCTGGGCGGGCGCGCAGGGGGCGGCGAAGTCGATTCCGACCTGGTGTGGTTGCAGGGTGGCTTCCCGGAAGGAGCGAACCTGGGCGGGCGCGTGGCGCTGAAGTTCCAGCAGGGCAGCGTTGTACAGGAGGCGAAGCAGGCCTACAATTATGGCGCGGGCGGCCTCGTTCTGGTTGTCAAGGACCCCTATATGAACATGCGCGAGCGGGCGACGTTCGCCGCGGCGCCAGAAGCGCAGACGCTGCCGGTGGCGCAGATCACGGAGGAAACCTGGCGCGGCCTGCTCAAACTGGCTGGTCTGACCACGTATCAGGCGAACAATGCGCCGCCCGCTTTGGTGATGTCGCTGAAGGCTCGCCTGTCGGTTCCATACGAACCACCGCGAAGCGCGGTTGCGCTCAACGTCGTCGGCTATCTGCCTGGGGCGCGGCCCGACGCCCGCCCGCTGGTCATCGCCGCCTACTATGACGGTTTGGGTTCGCTGCCGGATGGGACGCTTTTCCCTGGCGCGAACAAGAATGCCTCCGGCGTGGCAGTGATGCTGGAGGTGGCCCGCGCGCTGCAGGCTGCTGGATACCGGCCCGCGCGGCCCATCTACTTCATCGCGTGGGGCGCGGAAGAGACCGGACTTGCCAGCGCCCACTTCTACGCCGGAGCGCCTGCCGTCCCGCTGGGGCAGATGTTGGGGCTGCTGGAACTGGACACGGTGGGCGCGGCGCGGAGTTATTACCTGAACCTGGAGGGCGACAAGGATGGCGGCGAGAGCGAACTGCTGTTTGCCTTGCGCCTGGCCGCCGACCTTCTGGACAGGCGCGTGTCTCCCGAAGGGTACAAGGGCGGCAATACCCACGAGGTCTTCCGCACACGGGGCGTGCCATCGGTGCTCTTGTTCTGGCCCAATGCGGACGACCTTCACACTCCACAGGACACGCCCGACACGCTGGATCCTTACAAGTTGGCGACGACGGGCGAGGTGGTGGCGCTGGCGGCAATGATGATGGGGAGATAGCGGTAAGTCGTCAGCGGTCAGCGAAGAAGTGGAACCGCAAAGGCGCAAAGAGCGCAAGGAGAGTCTTGTTCATATTCTCTTTGCATCCTTCGCGCCTTTGCGGTTCGATCATCTCAGGAAGCCGACTGCGGTTTCCTCGTCGCTGTTCATGACCACGTCCAGGTATTTTCCACCGGTTGAGGCGGGCACGTCCACAACCCGGATGACCTGCGCGTGCTTGCCGTCGGCAGGGAGTAGCGCGTCCAGGACGTTCGGGCTGTTTTCGAAGAACTCGGCTTTGAACACCGTTCCGGGTTCGTCTGGGAAGATCGCCAGAGGGAATATCTTGGCTTCCACCAGGTCCTGGAAGAAGTGGGTGCCGTAGGAGACCTCAGGCTGGTTTTCGGTCCCCGTCGCGCCCAGTTCCACCAGCATCCGTGCGTTGTAGATGTCCGCGTAGGAAGCCTTCAGCCCCAGGTCTACGTTGGAACTGCCCCACCTGCCGGGGCCAACGAGGATGAAAGTCTCGCCTGCCAGCCGCTGATTCAGCCGCCCCACGACGCGCGCGATCTCCACCTTCTGGGCCTGACTGGGCAGAGCCTCGTATTCCTGCGGGTTGACATAAACCACATAGCGAATCCCCGAAACACGCCCGTGCGGAACGAGGCGGCGGGAGACAAACACCACGCGATCCTCTGGGATATCGGGGATGGCGATGCCTTCCGCATCGGCCATGCTGGATTGGGGGCGGCATTGCAGGAGGTGAATCTGCACCTTGTGCCCCGCTGCGGTTGGCTCCACATCTACCGTGAACTCCGTGTCCACTGGGCAGCCGTAGCGCCGCTCCAACAGGGAGAGCAGGTCGCGCATCTGGGCTGGAAAGGGCGTTTCCCGCAGCAGCCGGTCAAACGTGAGCACCAGTTCCTCTTTGCTCCCGTCCAGCGCCGAATGTACGGGCATCAGGTAGTCGTCGCGGTCCCAGGACGCCAGATAGGGCAGGGCGGGATAGTCCAGATCCAGCACCGAGCGGAGCGGGAGCGAGCGAAACGCATTGTCCTCCAGGTCCAGCACATCCACGAAATGCTGTGAGTACCGCTTGATGGCTACGGGGTTTATTTCGGGGCGCAGCATAGGATGGCTCAGCGCGACCATGCGCGGGTAGTCGTTGGGCACGCGATCCACCGCGCGGGTTCCAAGCCCGTAGACCATCCGCACCAAGCCGTCCTCCCGCCGGATGCGCGGGTTCCACCGGAAGGGGTTGCGGCTGAAGGCCACACCTGCCAGCGCCGGGAAGAACCATCGGCCATACCGCTGCCCTTCCACCTTCTGTATCAAGATTGCCATTCGCTCGTCATAATCTACCAGACCCATTTTCTTGCGGTACAGCAGAGCGGCGGGGCTGAGGACACTGGCGTAGATTCGGGCGATGGCATCGCACAGCGCGTGCAGGTTCTCGTCCAGCGTAACCTGGTTGGGGCAGAAATAACTCTCGTACTTGCCAGCGAACGATGTTCCAAAACTGTCTTCCAGCAGACTGGAAGAGCGCACGATGATGGGATGTGGGCCGATTTCTTCCAGCAGGTCACGGAGCGCCTGCATGATGTCTGCGGGGAACCGCCCCTGCCGGTAGAGGTCGCAGATGTGGGGATACGTCCGCTCGATCTCCTCCTGCGACTTGTACTTCTGGTTCATGAAGTCCATCACGTTGTTGTAGGCGTGGAAATCGTAGAAGACGTCCGCCCCGACGAAGTAGGAATCGGGCAGCAGGACATGGGGTCGCAGCGCGCGGGCGGCTTCGGAATCGTCGGTTTGGAGGATTCTCCAGGCGAGCAGCATGCCTGCGGCCTTGCCGCCAATCTTACCGCGCCCGATACGCCGCTGGCGGATGTTCTTGAGGTCGGCGATGGTGAAGACTTCTTTGGCGAGGCCCACGAATTGCAGGTGGTCGCTGATCATCGCCTTGATGAGCACGACGATGATTTCCCTCAGGTGATGCTGGATGCGCACCCTACGCTCGGTGGGAAGGGCCTCGTACTCTTCCCCTTTTGCAAAGAGGATGTCCCAGGGCGCAAGTTCGGGGTTGAATGTGAGGATTTCCTCGCCTTCAAGCCTGCGGGGGCCCAGCGTTTCGCTGAGGATTTGCCGAAACAGGTCGTGAGGCAGGTTGTACGCGAAATAGAAGTCGGTCATGGTGTCGCGGATCTGCCGAAGCCGCTCCTGCCACTTGTCGGCGGACTCCTGCGTGTATGGATCCACCAGCCCCTCGCGCTGCTGCGACATGATGGCCTTCTCGCGGGCCTCAGCCTCAAACTGCTCCGGGCCGATCACGCCGCGCGCGAAGAGTTCCTGCCGCATGCGCTCGCGGATGCGCAACGCCAGGATGGGGTACTGGCTGATTTCCAGGTGCAACTGCAGAACCTTGGGCATGAATCGGGCGTTCTCATCCACCGCGTCCCTCTTCCTGCCTTTTGGCGTCCAGTGCGCTGGTCGCGGCGAGCAGACCCAGCACACACCACGGCACGAAACTGCCCCGCGTGCCCCATGTGCCGATGTCCACAACGCCGTGGAGCAGCACCGTGAGTGCGCCGGTGATGCACCCTGCCGCCAGTGGCCAAAGCATGTCGTCTCGCCGGCGTTGCAGCACGTGGTAGGTTCTGAGTGCCCGTGCCAGGACGACGACGACCGCCGCCAGAAACGCCAGGAATCCGGGGATTCCCAAGTCCAGCGCCGCCTGGAAATAGAGGCTGTGCGCGCCGAGCTGCTTCAATTCATCATGGCCGTATAGAGCCAGCGCAGCGTTGTTGAACGCACCCATGCCTATACCCGTGAAGGGGAAGTCACCCACCAGGAAAGCGCCGAAGTGCCATAGCCGCTGGCGGAAGGCAAGGGTGTCGGTTTTCAGCACTTCCTCGGCCAGCGTATCGCCAAGCGGGACCGCGTCCTGAACCCAGAACGCTGCTACGGCCAGCACCAGCACACCAGCCAGCAGTGCCCATAGGAGCCAATGCCGCCGCCGGGCGATGAGCAGCGCAAACGCCGCGGCGCTGATGCCCACAGCCAGATACGCGCCGCGCGATTTGGTGAGGAAGAGCACGCCTGCCATGAGCAGCGCTGCCAGCAGCCATATCCAACGGGTTCGCGGAATTCTCAAGGCCCATCGCGGCGCAGCCCACTCGCGTGGGGGCCAGACCGCCCAGGCCAGCGGGACGAACATCAGCGTCGCCAGCACAGATGCCATCACGTTGGGATGAACCGCATCCGCGGTCAACCGGGGGAAAACGGTGTAGAGGGCGGTCGGAAAGAACGTCTTGCGCTCCGTGATCCAATCCACCGCAAAGGGAGCGATGAGGGCGTATCCCGCGCCCATGGCGGCCAGCCCCGCGCCAGCCCAGATCAGCCGGTCGCGGGTGCGCGCCCACAGGAATACAAGGTAGAACGCGCCGATACTGCCCCACAGCAGCCAAGTCTCGGCGCGAGTCACGGAGGGGACGGGGGTGATGCCGAGGGACACGAGGGACATGAGCAGAAGGATGACGGAAGCGCCTATCACAGGCAGATGCCGCGGGAGCGCGCGCTGTCCGACGCAGACCAGCGCGACCGCAGCCAGGATGCCCGCGACCGCTATCCAGCCCCTCGCCGGGAACAGGCTCAATAATACCAGCATGGCCGCGCCCAGGAGGATGCCCGCCGTTTCCAGTCCTTTCCTCATCATTGTTCCTCAGAAATGTGTCAGGAACGAAACCACAGATGAACGCAGAGGAACACAGATTGTTCACTCTTTCCACCTGTGTTCATCTGTGTCTATCTGTGGCTCCCTTTGATTCGTTGTTGGAGCACGTGCCATAGGAATGTGGGATTGCCGATGAGGTAGCGGCGCCACAACCGCCGAGGCTCCATCAGAAACCGTCCCAGCCATTCCAGGCCGTGCTCGTTCATCCAGTGGGGTGCTCGGCGCAGTTCCCCGGAGATGTAGTCAAACAAGGCGCCGCAGGTGAACACGACGTTGGCGTCAAGCCGCTGTCGGTTCTCCGCGAGCCAGCGCTCTTGCGCCGGCATCCCGAAGCCGACCAGCAGGATATTCGGCTTGGCGGCATTGATTTGCTGAATCACCGCCTCGTTGTCCGCGCTCCCCGGAGTCTTGTCAAAGTAGCCGTGGTGCATACCCGCGACTCGCAGTTGAGGTATGCGCCCCTGCAGGCGGGCGGCAGCCTTGTCTGCCACGCCAGGGCGTGCGCCCAATATGTACAGGGTGAACCCTCGCTGCGCGGCGAATTCGGCCAGTTCCCAGATGAAGTCGGCGAAGACGATGCGGCGCGGCATT
>Ga0315291_10008396_pt1 | contig 12699 bp, 10 predicted proteins | sample YL17G12_20_MG_FD_203070 | JGI IMG/M metagenome (GOLD analysis project Ga0315291, IMG submission 203070) | Sediment microbial communities from Yellowstone Lake, YNP, Wyoming, USA - YL17G12_20 | ecosystem: Environmental > Aquatic > Freshwater > Lake > Sediment | place: USA: Wyoming | collected... | reverse complement strand
GCGCCTCCAGAAGCACCGTCGAGGTCAGATCCTTGATGCTTGTGATGACAAATACGTGCGAATTGTGGATGGTTTTGACCGATTCACCCCTCGAAACCCACCCTTTCCACATGCATTTGCTGTCAATTTCCAGCTTCCGGGCCATCTTTCGCCATCCCGGCGTGCAGGGCCCCTGGCCCAGGATGTCCAGCCGCCAGTCAAGACCATCGGGCAGTTTGGCCAGCGACCTCAACAGCAGCGGCAGGGCCTTACGCGGCTCGTGAACCGCGCTCCAGCTTATCCGCAGCGGCTGCCCGGGCTGCCGCTCGGAATGCTCACCTGCAATATCCGGCGGGGGACCGATCTCGCAGATGACCTCGCTATCCTCAGCGTACCATCGGCGAATTTCTCGTTGGATGCCGGCGGTCGCCGATATGATAGCGCCACTCGCCTTGTGCATCGCTTTCTTCGTGCTTCGCAGGAAGAGCTTCTGCATGGTATTCACAGTATTCCATGCAGCATGGTACGCAGCACCATACACACCCATCATTGGGAGGATACGCCAGGGGATGTTCTCCAGCCCGCCGATCGGCCCCCAGACGAACGGAATATCCAGCTTCCACAGCCGGCCGGGGAACCGGAACCCCACATACGTCACCAGGTGAACGAGGTCGAAAGGCGTCTGCTCGTGCAGCGCCCGGCCGACCTTGTACGCATCCTTCTGCCACATCGCGTACGAGAGGTTCATGATCGGCTTGAGGACCGAGTTCTCGATGATCTTCCACCCGGCGGTCGGCCGGTAGTGCCAGGGCCGCGACGGGACGTATACGAACCTGGCCCGGCTGCGCAAATCCGAATCCTCCGCCAGGGCCCTTTCGATATCCTCGCGGTGGTAGTGCGCCGTCAATACGCAGACATCATGGCTGCGCGCAATGGCCGTCACCCATCCCCAGCCAACCCCCTCCTCCGAACCCTTGTACGGATTACATGCGTATGCGGAAATGAGGACCTTGAGGCGGCAAGCCATCGGACTACCCCCGCACTTCGGCCGGGCGAGATTTCGCTTCGCTCGTCAACAGGACTCCCCTGCCCGGCCGATAGGCGATCGATTGGAGCAGACCAAGAACGTTGCCCCAAGCCCGGCCGAGGTTCTGCCGCCAGCGCCGCGAGAAAGCCCCCGCCAGCGTCATGAGCATTCGGATCATCAGGCCCAGATAGCAGCGAGGCACGGACAGGCCGTGCTTGCGAACGAAGTACAGGCGGTTGCGGACCTCTACCTTGCCGAAGCGGACCATGCCGCTCCGGCCGGACGGCGAGGGATAGTGGCTAAAACCCGCACCCGCCACCACAGCCAGCTTGTAGATGCGCCCCACGCTGTAGCTGAAGTCCAGGTCCTCAAGGTAGCTGTACCCATCAAAGAACTCATCGAAGCTGAACTTCTTGAATATCTCCTTCCGCCAAACCGATGCGCCGCTTGGAAGCCACTGGACCATCATCGTCTCCGAAACTACCCCCGCCATTGTCTGCCAGCCCGAGGGCATCACTTGTCCCTTGACCGGGCTGTAGAGCCCCAGGCAGCGGCACAGGGCAGACCGCTTGAGCCAGCCGCCGGCCGTAGGCTCAAAGTTCAGCCAGTTGAAGGCCGCACCGCCCATCTCCGCCGGCGCGGCCTGCCAGAAGTCCAGCATCGCCTCCAGCGAACCCGCCTCCAGCACAGCATCATCATCCAGGAAGGCGATCAGGTCCATGCCCTCATCCACCGCGCGAATGCCCGTGTTCCGCTGGCCGGAAGCTGATGGCTGATCTACGTGAATGTACTTCACGTTCAGCCCGCCGAACTCCTCGGCCACGCTTTGCACAGGGGCCGCGCTGGAATCGACAATTACGACCTGGTCCGGCCGGTGGGACTGGTCCGCCATGCTCCTGAGCATGGTCCGCAAGTCCTCGGGCCGATCCTTTGTGGCCACGACAAACGCCATTTGCGAGAGGCTCATAGTCCAGCCTCGCCATCTCGCTTTCGCGCCATGAACCGCTCCACGGCGTCTCGAATCCCGGCCATGAATCGCTCCGGAGAGAACCGCTGGGCCTGGAGGGCCAGTCGCTCGCGAAGGGATGACTCCAGCGACGGGGTTCGCAGCACCGTGTCGATCCTAGCCGCGGCCTCGTCGGCGTTTGGGTAGGTCAACTCCGGCGCGGCCACGATCTCCGTCTGGCCACCCTCGTCGGGAATGAACGGGATGCACCCAGCTTTAACCATCTCGGCAACGGCAATCCCGAAGGCTTCGCCCCGGCAGGCATGTATGCCATATCGGTGCCGGGCCAGCATCTCGCACTTAGCCTTCCCATAGAGAGGGCCTTCCAGGCTGACCCAAGACTTCCGCGGTTCGCAGAGCAAGCGAATGGACTCGCCATAGTGCCCGCCCAGCCCGCCGATCACGTGCAGGTGCACGTCGTGACCGCGATCCCGCACCGCCTCCACGATCTCCACGGCCTCTTCCACTCTCTTCTCGGGGGCGATGCGCCCCAGGCAGACGAACCCGTTTTCCTTCTCGGCCGGCGGCACGCTGGGGAACTCCCAACGCACCGGGGGGTAGAGCACCTCGGCGACCACGCCGTATCTCTTCTTCAGAATGTCCGCAGACCAGTGCGAGTTGGCGAAGATCATGTCCTCACCCGCAAAGAGGTCTCGGCTAGAAGGTTTCGCACACGAACGCGCCAAGTACATGTACGCCTTCCGCAGGGTGCCCCGTTGGAAAGCCCCGCGAACGCCGCCCGACAGCGGGTGGAGGCTCCGCACCAACTCCACATCCCAGCAGAAATCTGCGATGCAGTGTATGGCCGGCACTCCGAAGTCGCACAGGTTATAGGCGCTGACGAGCACGTCAAACTCGGCCCCAACCGACCGGCAGAACCGCTGGAAGATGCTTCCTCGAAGCGCATCGCCCGCCTTCATATGCTCCAGCATACGGCCGACGCGCGGGCGGCGAACTTCGAAATCATCATCCCGCACGGATGTGCCGTACGCAAGATTAAGCGCCGGCAGATCAACCGGCCCCAGCGTCAGCAGCGAGAGCCGCCCCAGCCCCCTCAGCCCCTGGAGCGACCACATGACGCGCGCTTCCGACCCGCCGTGACCCAGCCAGGGATGCGCGATTGCGATTCCGGGATTCCGAAACGCAGGGGGTCTCACTGAGGTTTCCTATAGAAGCTGTACACGTGTCTCCGCATTTGTGCATCGCACAGGTATCTGGAAGTGCCCAATGGCGAAAACGACATCGACTCGAACTGTCCGAGGCTTCGCAGTTCAGCAAGTTCGAAAGGACGGTATTCCGGCGTGTCATTCCAACCAATTACAAGTTCGCCCCCATCTACCAGTGTAGTGAAACAGTGGTCAAAGGCCTCTTCGCAGTCAGCGCGGTCATTCAAGCCCCAACCGAAGACACCATTGCAGATGATCAGGTCAAACGACCCTGGCGGAAAATGGCGATGCAAATTCTGAAGTACATCGACGACATGACGTGTCGCACCATACTTGCGCTTATCCGGATCTGGTTCAATTGTCCAGAATTGCTTGTCGCGGAAGTATTTCGAGTAATGAGCCGTGTACCGTTCGCAACCCACGAACAGCACGCGGGTGACATTCCGGCACCGCCGGTAATGCGGGAGGATGACACGTTCCAGAACGTGTCGATCGGGCGTTCGAAGAGGGCGTTCGCCAACCACCAGGTCTCGTGACAGTCGAAGCGCCCGGAATAAGGTACCAAGTATGCCATGATCCCTCACCGCTCGTATCATGCGTTTCATAATGGCCATACGATCCCGTTGTAACCAAGATGCACGGGCGGGAGATTAACCAGCCCCATTGCCAACTGCAAGGGACGCCCCATGCCCATCAGCCCTTGGGGCGGCCACGCGATGCCGAATGCTACCCACCACATTCCAGCCAGAGATGCGCTAATGAAACGACGGAGCGTCTGGTCATTGTTGTCTTGCGCGCAGTGTAGATTGCACGAAGAGGAGTTCATGGTTCGTTTTGAAGGGGGTCAGAAAACCACCAGGCGCAGGACCACTCCACGAGTGTCGGCAAGCAGGCGGGTGGATCTCGAAGTAAGCAAGAATCGCCGCGCGTTTCAGGTGGGACACCGCACTGACGTCAACACGGCGTGCTTGGGCTGCATCAAGTCTCATTAGGTCACTAGTCGGCAAGCGATACCAACCCCAGACGAGGTAGTGGAGTTCCAGACATCGAAGTCCCGCAAGGCGTATCGCTTCCTGACAAAGGTGCGCTGCCGCGGCGTGGTCTGCATGGGTGTCCAACGGATGGGGGTAGACAACCCACTGAGGGGCACATTTGGCGACAAGACCACTAAGTTCATTGGCGGCACCAGCGAACGCTGCGGCAGAAGGCCCCGGGATGTTCCTGTCAGGAAGCTCCGCGCATGAGATCAATCCGCTCTCAACGCCAAGTATGGCGTTTGCGTGGTCCGCAAGCTTTCTTCGCTCCAACCCAATAACGCTGGGAGGAGTGGTGCAACAGCCGCAGTGCGAACATTCACCTCTCGTCAGCAGAAGCACACTGACTTCGCAGCCGGCAGCCCTGGCCAGAGCGATTAGCCCTCCGACGGCCAGCACCTCGTCATCTGGATGTGGAGCGATCACCAACATTCGCTTGGGAAGCGGTTCCAGGTCTTGCGCTGCACCAAGGATGCCCCGGAGACGTTTCCTGAGCAAATAGCGTCGCGGTTCGGTGACGAACAAACGGCGAGCGGCACGCATGGGCAGCGTCCAGGTCAACCTCACTATCCAGCCTCCCCGTGGGTTGAACACACTAGCGAGATATTGAATAAGGTCTTCATCGCCTTTGAGCGCAAGCCGTCAGAAGCCGCTTGAGTTTGTCGATTTGAAGCGCCAAGTTGCCAATCTTCTCGATGTTCGCCCGACCGGCAAGACCCATCTGCACCCGAAGGTCCGGATTGCGAGCGAGAACGACCATCTTCTCACCCATAGCCTTCCAATCAGCTTCACGAACAAGAAAGCCTGTCGCCCCTTCAATGACCTGGTCAGGAATGCCCCCATGACGAGATGCGATGACCGGAAGCCCGCACGCGGCAGCCTCGGCTATTGCCACGGCCCAACCCTCAACATGACCCAAGGAGGTCCTCATCGAGTGCTGAAGGAAAACGCTGCTGTCCTGCATGTACTGTCGAACGACAGATACCGGCTGACGCCCTAGAAGGTCCACATTTTCCAATCTGTTGGCACGGACGAAACGTCGGACAGCGCCCAGGAGAGGCCCCCCCCCACCGATCATCGCCAGGCGCACTCCGGGACACGTAGCCGCGCATAAACGAAAAGCACGGAGGGTCAGAAGGGGCCCTTTCACGGGGAGCATATCGGCAACAGCGATGAAATGCGCCGGTTGGCGATCGACCTTGCCGGATGGGGTAAACTCGGAAACCGGCGCTCCGCATGGAATAAGGTGTAATTTGCCTGGATCGCAGCCCAACATCTCCACGGTCCTGGCCATTGAGGCGCTAACTACAACGACCGCGCTGGATCCCGTGAAAAGAACCGGCAGGTGCCGCCGGTATGGCTTCTGGCGCAGAAGAGCGGAAGCGTCATAGCCGTGGAAATGCACGACAACTGGGATTCCCAACTCATGGCAGGCCGGGAGGCACATCATTCCGTTCGGCGCGAACTCCGCCAACACCACATCCGGGCGATGCTCCCTGAGAAACTCTCGCCAAGCGCCATCGGCCACCAGCGGCAATGCAGGCCTCGAGAAGCCGAACACAACCTCCTTTGACCGGCGCCAGATGTGGTGGAGCAATGTTTCTCGGGGCGAGCCTACGGTCAATCCCGTAACGGGAATCGTTGTGGCGAGCATGGCCTCTGCGCCGGGGTCAACGCGGATAGCGACGAGATCGCCGCCCAACAATGTAACATGCCGCTGAATGAACGTTGGGACGGGGAAGTCCTCGCAGAACACGGTAATTCGCATATCGCTCATCGCCAATCCATCTTCCGCTGCGTAGTTCTTGCACGTATCAACAAAGCCGCAACCAGCAACGTACACTCAGCGATCGCGTAGTCGCGGCTCTCCCAATCCCGCCCTGATGCCGCATCGCCCACACCATGGATATAAGGATGACCGTAGAACCCAGGACGACGGCAATCCCTGCCACTTCCGGTCCGCCTGCGAGTCCATTATTTCTATCCACGGAACCAGTTCTTGTACCGAGCAGCATGCCGTTCGCACCCCACGAACACTATTCGCTTACCATCGGCCCTCTACCGCCAATTGGGCAAGACAGTGGGACCACATACACGCCGGTGGGGCGCCCCATGCGGCTACTCCCCACGGCGAACCCACCAGAGCGTGACAACCTTCAACAGCATGCAGGCCGTCATGCCATCCCGTTTAAGTCCTGCAGGGGCCTGGTCCACCCGGCCTATTAGATGGATTCCAACATGGGGCCTTACCCCGCATTCAAACAAAAGCACCACGCCGTCACCCAGTCGAGTCGCCACTTCATTCCGTTCAGTTCCCGGCTCCATCGCGAACAAACACAATCTCATTCTCCGCGAGGAAGGGCAAGAGAAAGCCTCGTGGCAGCCGCCCGCAGTAAGGCCTGCCACAGGGTGCCTTGGCATTGAGGTAGTGCCCTATTGCCTGGCGTTTTCGCTCCGCAAAGGGCGCAAAACTGACACGACGAGCTGTTTCGGCCGCAAGCTCGCTTAGATCGCGGAAACGCAGACTGTACCAAGCCCAAACTAGGTACCGTACCTGCCGACAATGCGGTAAGGCCAAGGCGATAGCATGCTCACAGATATGTGCGGCGGCCACGTGGTCCGGCCAGCAGTCCAGTTCATGTGGAAACACCACTGTCCCGGGCTCAAGCTCGCGCAGCAGTAGTGATACGTTTTCCACGGCAGCGGCAAATGGTGATTCGCCAAGAGTCGGAATACGTTGGCTGGGCAGGTCAGCCCAACGGATGTCCCCCTGTTCAACACCAAGCATCGCACCCGCTTGGATGGCCAATGTCGTGCGCTCCGCAGCGATCCTGGCTAGGGGAAGATCGCAGCAACCGTGGTGCGAACTCTCGCCTCGTGTCAGGAGTAGAACCGTCACCTTGCCGCCAGCAGCACGGATTGATGCGATGAGCCCGCCTACCCCCAGGACCTCATCATCCGGATGAGGGGAGACGACAAGGGTGTTTGACTGAAAACCATCGTATGGAGGCGCCGCCCGGAGCATACGCCGCAACTTCCACCGAACCAGACACCGTCGTGGGTGTCGAATAAAGACCCGGCGGAACCCGCGAATAGGCCAAGTCAGTGCGCTCATGGCTTTTGCGCGTTCACCACTTTGTCCAGTATCTTCGCCAACTGTTGAACCTGGTCTTTGCGATTGTACCGGTTGATCTCTGCGGCGTTGGGCGCGAACGCGATGTCCCCGTCTTGTTCCCATTCGCGATACCACCGCAAAATGATGCGCTGCAATTGTTCCCTATTATCGCAGGAGAGGCCAGCACCGGTAGCAGTCAGAACTCTGTCGACCCCGTCGGGGTCTGCAGGGAACGACAGAATCGGGCGACCTGCTGCCAGATACTCGTATAGCTTCCCGGGGAACACTCCGGCTGCGCCCGGGACCACCAGCAACACTAGCGCGGTGGCGGTCCGTTGCCTTTGGAGCACCTCCGTCAGCGATAGCTTGGCCCCCAGAGTTGGGCGTTTCACATAGCTGGTGCCCGCGAATATGGACGGGTTGGTACCGTGGAAGACGATCTCGATCTTGTCAGCAGGTATCTGGCCGCTCTTCACTAGCGAATCAATCGCCTCCATCACCGGCTTGACATTCTGTCCTCCGGTGATGGTTCCGGTATACACGAGCCGGAAGACACCGCGGTCAATTTCCGTACGCGCAGTTACAATAGTGTCTGGATCGAACCCGCTTGGTATGACTGAAACGAGGTGCCGACTGTTTCGCAGCATAGCTGCTTTCCCTTCAGAGTCGGCGATGACGTGCGCCGCGTCACGGACGAGGTGTAGTACCCGCCAAACAGCGCCTTTCCGCATGAATCGTGGCATGCCAGTCAACTGATGAGGCAGATCCCGGAAGTCCGCCACCCATGGGCAACCCCACTTTGCGGCAAGAGACTTCGCAACCAAGAGCGGCCAAGCCCCGGGGTACGTCCCAAGAACAACATCGACACCTTCACCGACAGCGAGAGCCGCTCGGAGTGCGCGAGAGGCAAGCCGGCGAGTTACCGCTCCGGGAAGTAACGACAGCTCCCAGAGAACACATGCCCTGGTCACAAAGGCCGGCAGTGATCTCCGTGCCGGCACCTCAATACGCGTCACTGTCTTGAGCCCCCCTGTGGACAGCCGCACCTCCTCCGGCGTCATGGCGGAGGGCTCGCCCGGGTTACACGCCACCACGATTGGATCCCACCCGAACATCGGCAGATACTTGGCCCAAGCTGCCGGCCTCCTCGCCTCAACACAGTTGTCCGGAGGAAAACCAACGGTCAGTAGCAGCACGCGATGCCTCCGGTTCATTGCGCCTCCTCTTGGGCCACTGTCTTTGCGACGTAGGCCCCTGATGGCCCTACCATTCGGGCGATGATCGGCATACTCCATTTCCCTCTTACGACACCAGCGAGACTCCATGCCCCGGAGAATGACTACCCATATGGCTCATCAGCTCATGGACATGATCGCCGGCTATCCCCCGGCGGCGCCCTTCTGGATACCCGCTTCATTTCCCGCTGAGGGCGCGTCGCAGCACGTTCTGGACCAACGTCGAGGCCACATCGTCTATCAGCAGACAACCACTAAACACTATCGATGAAGCGGAGAACATGCCGCCTCTTGGCCCATCTGGCTCTCTGATCACCATGTCCGCTCCTCCCCGCCGATTCATGCCTTTGGCAATGACAACGATATCGGAGGGTGCCGTTCTGCTCAGTTTGTCGGTCTCCCACCCGGAAGCACCGCATCCCTCAAGGCCCTTATCTACTCCTGGCCGTCCCGCGTCGTATCGGGTTGCTGATCTCCTGGTGTTCTGGTTCAGTGACAGGCCACCAAAAGTCGTCCCTCGACAGGTCGATATTCCTTCGAATGCCCAATGCTCAGGTTCCCGCACGGCATAGGGCGCACAAGTCCCGTAGCCATCCAACGTAAACCGCACCCCAAGAATCTTTGTCTCGTCCGCGCAGGACTCCGCAAAACTCAAACTCGCACACCGCAGCGACCCATCCTCAAAGTACTCCACTTCCCGAAACAAGCTGTTACCAGAGATATTGAGCACCCACCCACGATTCTCGACGTGGAAGGCCCGCAGGCCCTCGTACATGGCACGAGACCAGTACTCGGAATGTGTGTTAAGGATGACCGCCCTATAGTGTCTCAGGAGACTCGGGTCGTTGTGCAATTCATACCCTGAAATGATGTCGTACCCGTAGTTCTCCCGTTCCAGCCAAGCCAGCAATCGCCATTCTCCAGCGGCGAGGTGGTTGGTAAACGGCCGCGTCACGTCTTCCGCTTCCAGCCCACAGTTCGTGAACGGCCGTCGTACCGACAGCCGCTTGAAGAACCATGACGGAGGAGGCGGTGCAGGCCACAGTGATCGCAGGATTGCCTTGACGCGGGCAGGCACACGACGCCTGGCGATCTCTTTGAGTCGAGCTCCGAGGTTACTCTCGCCGTCATATGCCCCCCCGGGAAAATCCCTCTGGCTCCCATCCTCGTAGTTGCGGTATCGGCTCCTCCCACCCCACGTATTGTACGTCAGCCAGTTGTTCGTGCTGGCCAGTACGAGCAGTCTAGTTCTCTCCCCATATTTGCCTGGAGTCGTTGAAACAATCATGGGGATAGCAAAGGATTCTTGACCGGTTGCTTGAAGTGACATGCTGTAGATTCCAGGGACCGCGTTTTCTGGTATCCTGTATTGGAAACTCCTTGTCCAATCCAACCCACAATCAACGAACTCTCCATCCGGTACCACTTGACGCTGAGAAGAGAACTCCCCCGCCTCCAACACGGCCTCCTTCCGGTAACCGTGCCGGTACAACGTCCCCGCGTAACTGCATGGCGAATGCACGAATGCTTCCACGGCTTCCCCTGGCGCGAACCACAGCTTCCTTTGATACCCAATCAACCGGTCCTCAAGCAACCTGACCTTGCCTGGTGCTCCACTACCAACGTAGGTCTTGGGAACATATCCGTCTTTGTCAAACTCAACGACATGGTCATCCGTCATCTTTGGAACAGTCCATTCGCCCGATGGGCCGGAGTGAGTCGTATGGACAGTACTTCCATCGACGTGCCTAATCGTTACGCATACACCTACCAGAGGTGAACAGTACTCTGCAGAATACACCATCCCGGAGATGCCCATCGTACAAACCTTTCTGGCGCAGCAGTCCTTAATGCGACCCAGCGTGGTCCTCAGAGCCAGGGGCGACGACGTGAATCGCCCTCCCGGGAACATCAATGACGAGAGAACCAGACGGAAAGCTCTTCGTCACCACCGCGCCGGCACCTCGACACGCGTCACTGTCTCGAGGCCCCCCGTGGACAACCTCACCTCCTCCGGCGTCATAGCGGATGGCTCGCCCGGGTTACACGCTACCACGGTCGGATCCCACCCGAACATCGGCAGATACTTTGCCCAAGCTGCCGGCCTCCTCGCCTCGACGCAGTTGTCCGGAGGAAAACCTGCGGTCAGGAGCAGCACGCGACGCCTGTGGTTCATTGCGCCTCCTCTCATGTACTCGATTTCACGAGGTCTAGCGAGCGACACTATCGGTCAGAATATCATCACACCATGCAGCCACAACACCGTGAATATGGGCGAAGTCTGTGAGATTCCATCGGCGGTGACACTGCTGAAGCAAAAAAGATGAGGCATCGTCAAACGCACAAATATCCGCCGGCTTAGGCCTCAGGAGTAGCCTATATATGGATCTAACCGTTGGAATCACAGCCGCAGGTAGCCACCGATCCGCCAAATGGCCGAGGCATACCCGCTGCTTCGCCGGTCTCCTCCGCAATGCAACGTTCATGGGATCGAAAAGACGCTCGAACAAATACCGATGATACAACGCACTGTTGATCCTGAGTGTCAAGGGAACCTGATACCACCACTCGATCAGTTCATTGTCCCACAAGGGCAGACGCCATTCGCTGCCAAAATGCTCATACACGCGTAATGCATTGACGACGAACTTAGCCACCTTATGTCGGGTAAACCAGTCTTCAACCAAACTGCAGAAGTCCTCGATATCATCTGACTGGAAGCAGGATGTGTACTCGCGTATTCGGCTAACAATCGCCAGCCTCATCTCCTTGGCAATCATCGCAGTCCGGAGATCGAACATTGTTCGGAGCAGATATTTGTCGATGCCTTCGGCAAGAACCGTCTTAGGTCGGCCGAAGAGGACTTCGACAGGCACAAAGCTACCCCCCAGCAGATCGCCACAAAACCCTGGTACAACCACGGCGCCGTCGGGAAGAACCTTCTGGGTGACCAACATGTCGTACGCCGCAAGGTCTTGTATGTGGGGTACTGCGCAGCGTTGACTCGCGAAACGGCAGTACTCGACGAACCCTGGCGATTCGATGGTACTATGCCAAGTTCCTCGGTTGTATTCTACAATGTGGATCGGGTAGCCAAGCCGGGAAGCGACATCCCGAGCGACAGGCCATTCATAACTCGTCGGCGATCCATAGCTGTAACAAATGACGTTCGCGTAACCTTCGCGCTTCAACGCACAAGCGATGGATCGCGAATCGTATCCCCCGCTCAATGGAATTACGATGGTCCGCCCCTCGACCGAGTCGATCAGGCGTCGTGCCCAATGTGAGGTAACCTGATCCAACTCTTCGATCAGAACATCCTCGCTCTTGTCTGTATAATTGCCGTGGGCGTGGCTGAAGTATAGGCGAGCACTGCCCCGAGCGGTCGACTTGTCCCAAACATAGAACTCCCCGGCCTCGATCTGCCTAACTCGCGGATCAAGTGTGCGGGGACCGACCGTGTATCCAACCCTCAGGAACTCCTCGCGGGCGATGGGATCGATCACCACTGCCCCGCCGAGTTCTTGCTGGATCGCGTAAACATCGTCGCCCAACACAATGCTGCCATTCTTGACCGCGTGAAACATGGGGATGCTGCGCACAGAATCCACCGCGGCCAGCAGTTGACTGTCGGTCTCCACGATTACGGCGAAACACCCATTGGCTTCTCGGAGTTTGCTGCAAAAGCTATCCGCATCGGTCACGGCGACGAAGTAGTCGAGAAGCTTCTCTCCACGGCGAAACGTTCCGGCGCCGTCAAACAGATATCCCTTGGCGTGAATGCCAGCGCGGGACTGCCAGGCAAACCCCTGATGGTGCGTAGTGATAATAGTCATGATGGTGTCCGCCGGCGGTTCTGCGGGTGGAGCAGGTTTCTAAGGTAATGCATGACCGCGCCGATGGTATATGGTCGCGTCACTCCATGCTTATCAAACACACATGTATACAGCAAGCGAGCCACCCGACGCGCTTTCTTCTGATAATAGATACTCTTTTGCTTCCAGGTGTTGCGAAGGAGTTTCTCGTCGCCGCTGTTCCAGTATGATTTCAGGCGAAGGCTTGCCTCGGCCCGCCATTGCTTGGCATACGACCGCTCAGTGATTTCAGAGAAGTTCGGATTTGAGGGAACTGTTGACA
>Ga0315291_10008395_pt1 | contig 12699 bp, 15 predicted proteins | sample YL17G12_20_MG_FD_203070 | JGI IMG/M metagenome (GOLD analysis project Ga0315291, IMG submission 203070) | Sediment microbial communities from Yellowstone Lake, YNP, Wyoming, USA - YL17G12_20 | ecosystem: Environmental > Aquatic > Freshwater > Lake > Sediment | place: USA: Wyoming | collected... | reverse complement strand
TCGCTGCCATTTTAGAGGAGAACCGCCGCACCCAATGCGAGATCGCGCAAGTCGCGCACGTTACTGAAGTCACGGTCCGAAATCGTTACAAGGAAATGCTAACAGAACTGAATATCCATCTAAATGTATAGAGCCGGAATGGGTGGTGTAAGTAGGAAATAAAGGGAATATGGGCATTTTGCATTATATAATTCTCAGGGTAATTTTAAAGTTATAATGAGATTTTCTTATTATTATTAAAAAACGCAGATGAACTGGGAAATACTGTCAGAAGGTGCGGCTGATGACTTGTAAGCTGTATTTAGCGGGACCCTACGGGTTCTCCGAGGCGGGGCGCTATTTCTATTACCAAGTGTTCATTCCGCGCATCGAAGCACTCGGGTGCGAGGTGCTGAACCCGTGGACGCTCACCGCGACCGAAAGAATTGCCCGCGTTCAGGGCATCCCATACGGTTCTGAGAAGCGAAGCGCCTGGCAGCGCCTAAATGCCGAAATCGCGGCGAATAACGTGCGAGCGATTGACCGCGCGGATGGGATAATTATTAAATTTTTAATTAATTTTATATTTTATTTCTCAATAACTTTAAAACCTCATTGTATTTTAGACCATAAGTCCGCTCATAATCAATTTAAATTGATTATATGCACTTAAGGAAATTACTCGCTATTACTTTTTGGTGAAATATAGATGATAAATTCTTTTAGCGTTAGAACTTGTAAAATGGAGAATGGCTATTCGCTGTAACCTTTGGATCTTTAATCTATTCCTATTTAAAATAGGGCACCCATCAGCCAGGGGGGAAACGAGGGGGATTGTTTGAGTAACAATTTTTATATAGTCGAATTTCTTCTTAAAAAAGAATTAAGAAAGAGTTTCAACTATGCAGGGGATACAGATGTACGGAAGTTTCGGATATACATGTGTGAATTGTGGATTTCAAAAAATTCCAATAACTTGTGATAAGTGTGGTGGGATCCAATTAATGAGCATGCGATATGTACAAAATGTGAATGGGTAATATCGTTTGAACATTGTGCAAGATGCGGATTTAAGATTGGTTATAATAAAGATAATTTGAGATTTACTGAACGACCTTCTATTGAGCCCCCAAATATTATAGTTGTTCCGGTCGAAAAATTTTCTACCCCACCACCTCAGCCTGTATCGCCCCCCTCAGATCCACCTTGTCCAACATGCAATGGGGTAACGCAATTTATCCCTCAATATAATCGACATTATTGTTATCATTGCCAAAAATATGTGGCTCTGCCCAACCCGCCTTGTCCAACATGCAATGGGGAAACCCAATTAATCACTCAGTATAACCGATATTATTATTATTATCATTGTCAGAAATATATCTAAGGAAAATCCTATTTTTTTATTTTCCTCTAATATTCCCCTTTTCTTCAGGTTTTCTTCATAAACCGTCTCGGGATACTTCCCCTCATTGTAAACCTGTATCCAATAGGAAATAAACTCTACTAGAGAACAGGATTCGACACAAAATTTTATAGATTTCATTGTAACCACTCTTCAAAGCTCCCTCAATTAGAGGTTATGATCTTATAGAGCGTCTCAGTAAAAAGGAATAGAATAATACATGCATACGCTTTGCGTTCGTCTAATTTTTGAGGTGTAGATGACTCGGTACGGTCTAAAAATTTGTTTAATTCTTGAGGGCTAGGTGACTCTGTTCTTAAAAAATCGTTTAATCTTTGAGGTATTTCGTCTGATCCTTGAGGCAAAGAGGATCCTGTCCTTGAAAATACGTCAAATCGTTGACCAAATTCTTCGAATTCTTGAGGAGTATGTGGACCTGTTCTTAAAAATTCGTCTATTCCGCTACGGTCTAAAAAATCGTCTATTGGACCGAATGGAGATTCGTCTTTTTCGATACGGTTTAGCTCTTTGCTAAGGTCTTGCAATTTTACGTGATGGACGGAGACTGATCGAGGACCAGATGGTCCCGTCTTTAACTCATCTAACCCTTCGCTCCGGTCCTGCAATTTTGCGTGATACATAGAGATTAATTTGGATATCTTTTCACACGCGGATTTCACCACTTTGTTATTTTTCATCTCCGTGGTAACCCACTCCCCCATGATATCTTTGATCGGGGGAATAAGAAACTCAATGCAGCGCCCGTATTGCCCCTGGAGATAGGCATTGAAGGCTCTAGCAATTGGCTCCCGCTGAGATCGAAAGTGATAATTTCCCCGCCATTTATCTATTAACTCAAAAGTAATTGATTTTGTATCCCAATCCGCTTGCATGGCATGCCCCTTCTCCCTAAATTCAGCAGCGATTGGGAATATAGGGCCGTCCACGATTTTCAGTTGTGTGCGTAACTTCAGAAGGCAATCAGCAATATCGTTGCACAATTCGTATGAAACCCCATATAATTTATGGGGTGGAAGTTTATCCCCGCCTAGCTCCCTCTTAATTTCCTTATACCCCCAAATCCCGATGAGACTCCATAAGAAGAGCAACAATCCACCCACACCCCAATTAGCCCAGGGTTCCCGGGAACCATAGGCAAAACTAAAATACAGATAGGTTAATACGCCCATAAACAGGAAAACAAAGAGCAGTTCACACCAAGGAGGTATTCTCTTGTTACTCTTGTTATCTCTTGTAGGTATATATATAGGATGAGGAGGATAGACTCCAGGATAGTGCTGATTACCTCTTTGTACTTGCGACACCATTATCCCCTAACATTAATTATTATACGATCTGTTATTTAATATTTTTTAATCAGTCAGTCGGAGCTTGGCACCACGCGCTCGTAATTGCGAACTATCCTGAAGAGGGAGAACTACGAGGAGGCAGAGCGCTGCTATCAGAAGGCGATCGCCCTCGACCCAGAAGACGCAGATTCATGGAATGGTCTCGGCAGCGTCTATAAAGCGCAAGATAGGGTAGTAGAAACGGAAAGTTGCTTCAAAAAAGCGAAAGAATTAAGTAAAGGTTTTTAAATAAATATTTTAGAATAAATATCATCCCTATAGAATTATTACTTAAGGAGTCGTTAAATTTGAGTAAAGGTGCAGCAGCAGGAATCATAATAGCATTACTTGGTGGTGCTTTACTGGGATATTTCGTGATACCGTATTTCTTTTCAATACAAGCAGCCACTCCCTCCTCGGGCATAATTAAGACCTATATGACCTACGATCAAGTGGTTTATATAAATAATGCTGGTGGAGTAGTTGCAGATGAGCTAGTAGTTTCCTTCAGAGCTGAGCAACAAGTGAAGGCGTATTGCGATTTTCGCTGTATCATATGCCTTACGGGAGATGCAGAATCTACTAATCCGGAAGAAGTGTATGTAAGTTTTGTTATAGATGGCATTATAAAGTCCGATCCCAAGGCTTTTGTGTATTGTGAAGATTCATTAATTTTAAACGGAGATTATTTATGTCTTTCAATAGCTCTACAAGGCAATTTTACACTTTCCTCAGGAATCCATAACATTACAGTAGTGTTGGACCCCTACATCAGTACAGCTCATTATGGACAGTACCTTACATTATTCGTTATGATTCTGAAACCATAAAAATTCTCATAACCTTTTTTTTACCATTTTCTAGCTCTTTCCTTACAAACTTAATTAATATATTATAGCCAGAGTCCACCGAACTTCGCCCCACCCCTGTTTATATATTGGAGACCACAAAAGGGTGGGTATGGATTGCGATTCTGGGACGGAATGGTCGGAAGGGCGGCTGAAGAAAATCGAGAAACTCCGCCAGAAGGTAAAAAAGGATAAAGCAATTGTTTTTAAGATGCCTTCTTAAAAATTATAATTTCCTCTCTTTCCTGATTTTTTGATAGGCCTCATTCAATTTCTTCGTGAGGTCCTCGGAGGCATAGGGGTTCGAATCCGGGTGGAGGAATTTGATTAACTGTTTCCAGATGCCCGTAATTTCATCAAAATCCGTGCTTCTAGTTATATTATACTTTTGGAGTAACCGTTCCCCGAGCCGATTGAAAAATTCATACGGGTCTTTGATATCCAGGGTAAATCCGCCCTCCGCTTTCGGCTTTTTCTCCTGTTTACCTTCAAGCCGTCCTTTCTGCTCTTTACTCTTCACGCTCTGCCCTCCTTGCCCTTTTCCTAGATGCCCTTGGAGCCCTTGTAAGATTGGGAGGATTGAATCGGAGAGGTCGGGATTGAGTTGGAGCGCCTTCTTATAGCATTTAATGGCTTTCTGGTAATTCCGTAAAATTCCGTGGGCAGCCCCCAAATTAACCCAGGCGTTTGTATTTTGGGGGTCAAACTGGACGGCTTTCTCACAGCAGCCAATGGCTTTCTGGGTATTGCCCAAATTTAGGTAGATAGCCCCCAAATTAGTCCAGGCGCTTGCATATTTGGGGTCAATCTGGAGGGCTTTCTCCCAGCAGTCAATCGCTTTCTGGGTATTCCCCAAATTGACATAGGTAGCACCTAAGTTATTCCAAGCGCCTGTATTTCGGGGGTCAATCTGGAGGACCTTCTCAAAGCAGCCAATCGCTTTCTGGGTATTCCCCAAATTCCCGTAGGCAACCCCTAAATCCGTCCACGCATTGGCATTTTGGGAGTTAATCTGGAGCGCCCTCTCGAAGCACCCAATCGCTTTCCGGTGATCCCGTAAATTTCCATAGGCGACCCCCAGAAACGACCAAGTAATTTCATCCTGCGGATAGATCTTCACTAGTTTTTCAAGATATTCAATTGCTTCTGCATAATTTCCTGATGCCATTGAGGCATTCACTTTCCTCCTATAGCCGTCAACGTCTGCCACCATCCTTTTTTTGGGAGCCTTTTTAGCACTTACCCTTTTTGGCATAATGACAACCTTTTTTTGTTCTTATTTGGCTCCAATTGATTTTGTCATATCAATTATGAATAGTAAAAGCATCTAAGTATAACGACGATGCATAGACCATTAAAATATTTTGATAAGGGAAATTTTTAATAATCCAAAAATCAAAAAAAATTCAGAAGCAGCGAGAATTAGTTACGAAAAAGTGGGCGACGAAGTTTGTCCGAATTAAAGTATCTTAGTAATTCTAAGCTTGAAGTGAATCTGGATATTTGTATTCAATGTGAATCCTGTATTCGGGAATGTCCGCTGAGATTATATTATACTCGCGAGGAAAAGTTGGCTGTGAGGAAAGCGGCGGATATTTTATGTATGGAATGTGGCCATTGCGTGGCGGCGTGTCCCGTGAATGCCATTCAGTTGAAGAGATTTACCCGGGATCAGGTAATCGAGATTTCAAAAGAGTTCAAGCGCCCTTCCTATGATATGTTATTAAACCTAATAAAGGCAAGACGATCGGTAAGGCAGTTTAAAGACATCCCGGTTCCCGAAGATTTGTGGAATAAGCTCCTGGAAGCGGGAAGATATGCACCCACAGGGCATAATGATCAACTAGTCCACTTTACCATTGTCCGGGATCGAGAACGCTTACAACAATTTTCCGAGGAAGTAACGAAGGGATTTATAGAACTTGCTGCGATTTATAAGGATAAGAGCAAGTTCAAGGAAATAAAAGAAGCTCTACCGGAAAGAAGCCTCAAAATTTTAACAGATCTGGTCATTCCCGGGCTACCTATCATGCTTAAGGGCATAGAGCAAGGAGAGGAGTTTTGGCGGTGGAATGGCGAACTGATGATTATCCATGCACCTAAAAAAACGACGACCTTAATTGAGGATTGTTCGGTTGCAGCCTGTAATATTATGTTGGCCGCCGAACTTCAAGAATTAGGAACATGTTCCTTAGCCATTGCGACTTTTGCAATTATGGCTCTTGAAAATGTCAAAAAGCTGGTCAATCTACCGAAAAATCATATGGCAGCTTATACGTTAGCCGTCGGCTTCCCGCAAGTGAAATACTATCGGATTCCCCCGCGCCAACCGGCAAAAGTGACCTGGCTTTAAATGTTATTAGACATATAATGTTTGGTTCAGAATCTTATGCAACTGCTCTTACTCAGGGAGATTAATAAACACAATAACTTTTAAAATTTGGAAAATTTATATAGTTCGAATCTTTAAATGAGTTTATCTTGAAAATAAATGAAGTAATAATTTATTTAGGAATTCAAAGAGGTTAAATTAGGGTGCAATTATGGGATTAGCTGAGGATATGAAATGGATTAGAGGGCATGCGTCGGATTTACAGAATAAATACCCCGATATGTATGTGGCAATATATAAGGGAAAAGTTATAGCTGCTAATAAGGATTTAAATAAAGTTTATGAAAAAGTCAGAAAATATGGAGAACAAGTAATAATAAAATACGTTTTTTCTGGAGATTTTTTTGTCTTATAGGCTGTGTTTTGATTTTGAGGAAGTTGAAGTTAAATCCGAATTAGCCAGTTCTTTCAAAGAAATGTTTGACCTGGATTTCGGGTTTATTACCTCTATACCAATTGGTGTCCAATTTCTTACAAGGGATGGAACATGGATCACCATCGAAGCTGTTTTTGATACAGGCGCAAATATTTCCTTATTTTCAAGGCAAATTGGAGAAGAAATCGGGATTGTAAACTTTATTTCACATCAATTGTCAGGGATAGCTAGAAAAAAGGAATGTATAATCCCAGTAAAGATATCAAGGGTTAAGGTTCGATTGATAGATACGGAAGGGAAAATAAGCCCTGAATTTGATCTCTGGGTTGCTTTTGCGGAGGAATCGGTTCCTCATGCACTTGGTATGAAAGATATTATTCAATTTTTTGATTTTAAAACTGATTCGAAGAAAAAAAGATTCTATCTGGATTGGAAAGGATAATTAAGACGGAAAATACCAATCGATGGTTTGACTTGATCAAGGTTAACTAGTGAAAGATGTTTGTAAATCCAAGAGTGTATTTACATTACAATTTCAGTAAGGAAGTCCGAGATTTTGCCGCGAATGGTGGCAGCGGGCACTTCCCGGGTGAAAAGAAAAGAGTTAGGGCAAGATATATAAAAAAGGGGCCAGCCTCCTAGGTAACAAATATGGTCTTTATATTTCTGGAGTGAATAGACCATGAGTCAAAATAATAGGGATGCAGAAGAAAAGGAAGGTCAGATAAATAATAAGTTTTATAGAGAAAACAAGAAGAGGTTGTATGCGGAATTTCCCAATAAATATATTACCATTTGCAAGGGAAAGATAGCTGAAACCGGTGAAGATTTTTTCCCTACGGTCCAAAAGACCAAAGAAAACCATCCGGCAATAAAACATTGTTTGATCATTCATACGGCATTACTAACAAAAAGACGCAGAGCGGGATTAGGTTGGCAGATGAAGCGCACTCTGATAAAATAGCAGTGGAATATAGCCTAAATGAAAATAGGCGGGAAAAACGCCCTATTATTAATTTGGGTCAGTTATAAAAGAAAGCGGGGATAAAATTTTATACATTACTATGATATAACGTGTTTAGCCTTTAGATGGTAGGCAATTTATTCTGGATATCTAAGAAGAAGCGAATAGAGGGAAAATAAAAATGGATTCTGACAAGAAAGAAAGAGTAATAGGGAGCATCGTCCTAATTATTGGAAGTTTGGTAGGACTTGCATTATCACTAATAATTCCATTTCCGATAGAAAAGCTTTATACAGCTTTAATAATTCTTTTCCCGATAGCAGCTATAGCGGGGGTTATTTTGCTTATTTTAACTTTTATTATAAAATTACCACCTTATACTTCTGCTGGAAGTTCATTAACAGCAGGGATTCTTGGATTTTTAGGGATTTTTGATCTAATACTCTCGCTCATAAGCCCCTTATTATTCCCATTCTTTTTTAATGTAGGGATTTTCCTCTTCATAAATGTAAGTTTTCATATTTGGGTTCGTTTAAAACGAAAATATCACAAATAGAAGATTTTATCACTGTAAATAGGTCATTTAAGCCAAGTTGAATGAGTTCAGATGCCAGATTACGCCTCAGTTCCAATAGAATTGGAGAATTGATTTTATTTCACATAATAATTTATTACATTGGGCTCGCAATAGGGCTTGGATAGGGGGGTCGATTACCCACGGATGCTTGTAGATTCCATGGTTCCAGGGAAGTTCCTTCTCTGTGGTTTTCAGCCCGGTCAATTTCGGTTTAATATCATGCAACAATTCATCGTAGGCCCAATAACCCTCGATTTCAACCGTTCTGATAACCTTCTGAATTTTGTGGATTAAAGCGGACTTACGATGACGGGGATTTTTATCAAAAGCTGCAGCGTTGAGCTGCATTATGGTGGCGCTCAAAAGCTCTAATTGTTGGATAATGAAATCTGGTCCTGAAAGACCTATTACCTTACCAGTTGTAGGAGAAGTTTGGAGAAGCCAGGTATTTATATCGCCGGCTTGGATTGTTTCTGTGAAAGAAACTTGAGCCAAGACATTCTCAGGCGTCATAGAAGTAATGGTAAGGTTATAGTCCTCTATGGAGAACCGGGATTTTCGCGTATCGATCACTATGTAGTAATCTATCATATGGGGCGGGAGGTAGATCCACTCCATCCCATTGCGGATATCACCTGAAGAATATGCTCCCGGAATCTCTACTTCAACTTGGCTTGTCTTACGATTCATACCCACATGCCGCCCTTGGAAATCATACACATATAAATTCAAATTAGTGGTGGGCCCCATCATTGCAATAAATGTTCCGGGGATAGACACAGTTGTTGATGATGTCCAGATAAATTCATAGAGTTCGTCACCTCTGAAATTAGCTCGAAATTTAAGATTATATGGCACCTCTGGAAGGATTAAACTCAGTTCAGCACGTCCATTTTGATCGGTAATTGCTCTTCCCAACTCCCTAGACGTTGGATAATGTTCGAAGAAAATTATTTCTTCTCTAGGAAAACCATACCTATCTTCAGAGAGGGTTGCTTGAAATTTGTAAACCCAGGAGGCAGAATCGAATGGATCGCCAATTGGAACTGCTGAAATAGCTAAGGATAAGTGGAGATTATCTTTTTTTAATATAATAAGTGAAGTCGATTCAGTCAGTCCTGAAGATTCATGATTCGCAGAAAATGAATATTCATTTGGATTTTCGTAGAAGTTCCATGGAATAGATGCATCAGCATTTTGATCAGTCTTAGTATAATTGATTTTATGATAGCAATTTGGACAATATCCTTTAATTTTAATCCATTCCAATAAATCGATCTCATGAGCAATTGCTCCGCAGAATGGACATGTTAGAATGTCTTCTGAGGCAAATATTGCTAATTTACAGACTGAACATTTACTGATAATTTCGGCTTGTTTATAATGAACCTTCGGGAGAGGTCTTCGATTTAATTTATGAAATATTTGAGATACTAAATGGGGAGGATTGTTTTTAAATGAAAATATTTCTGCAATAAAAGTTAGAGTTTTGGCTTCTTCACTCCAAAATTCCTGCTTTCTTACTGTCTGATCACCACAAATATAATCAAAAGTATAAGGTATTTCATTATTATATTGAATAACTTTTATCACAAGCAGCGCCAAAGCCAAAATGAGGAGAGTTATTGAAAAATATATCCCAAATTCTATTATATTGTCCGCAACTCCCATTCTCTCAACATCTCACACATCTGACTATTTACCCTATATCAATCTCTTTCTGAGTAAAACCATTTAATAAAAAGAGGCGCGGATTATTTATTTTAGGCATATTTTACATATGTAATTGTGAACCGAAGTCATTATCTTGGAAAGGTAATTTTTAATCGAAGATTTTTTTTTCATTTCGGGGAAATAAGTGTCAAATCGACGTGAAAAAGAATAACCTACTATGATTAATAGAAGGTGATATTGATGAATTTTAGAGATTAAAAAATTTTTAATATCATCGTTTTATTATTTCCACTAGAGAAATTAAGTTAAATGTGTTGTCCAGTTAAATAATTGGTGGCAAAAATGGAATTAGAAGAGTTTTGGGAAGATGCATCTTGGGGAGAAGAAAATTATGCCGATCTGCAGAGGAAATACCAAGACAAATGGGTTGCTATTGTTGGAAAGAAAATTGTGAGTTATGGAAAGAATAGAGGGGAAGTTAAAGAACATGCCATAAAATCAACAGGTAAAAAATATATTCCTCTTATCTATATAGAAAGTGGGGCAGTTATCTATTAGAGTAAATCTTACTATCCTCAAACAATTCGATATTGAACTTCTTGAAAAAGTTCCTGACTATGGAGAATTTCTTAGAATTGTGGGCTGGGTTCAATTCAAAAAATTAAAGGGTTGGACGGAGCCAAGTCAAGCGATAATCGATACTGGAGCATATACAAGTTTATTTCCAATAAGTCTATGGCAAGACTTCGAGGTAAAAATAATTTCAGACCATTATGTTAGAGGGCTTGTACCAAAAAAGCAATGTAAAATAGATGTAAGGATAGGTTGGATTAGTTGTAAAGTTATTGATAAAGAAGGGAATATTACACCAGAAATAAAATTTAGAGCATTTCTGGCATTAGTTGATAATATTCCACTAATTCTTGGATTGAAAGATTTATTAGATAAGTTCAAATTAATAATTGACCCAATTGAAAAAAGTGGGTACATAGAATTCTGAATTTAATTAAAAATTTTAATAGGAAAGGTAATTTTTAATCGCTCGAATAGTTTTTCGTTCCATGAAAATGAGTTTTGTTTAGGCGCGAAAAGACATGGGTAAATGCAAGAAATGCTCCCAACCAGCGACGGTGTATTTGGTCAGGCATAAATTAAGCCTATGTGCAGAGCACTTTATAGACTTTATGGAAGGTAGTGCGAAAAAGACAATTAAGAAGTATAAGATGATTTATCCCTATGAGAAGATTGCAGTGGCGCTGAGTGGAGGGAAGGATAGCGCAACTTTAATGCATCTGTTGGATTCAATTTATGGAGAAACCTTAGAGTTAATAGGTTTGCATATTGATTTGGGCATTGGAGCGCAAGATTATTCAAAAAACTCCTTGGAACGTGCCCAGACCTTGTGTAAAAAACTGAACCGGGAGTTTATGGTAATCGACTTGAATAAGGAATACCAAATTTCAATGGATATAGTAAAAGAAAAGGAGAACCGGTTCAGTCGCCCTTATTGTGCAGTGTGTGGGACATTTAAGCGATATTTGTTAAATCGGTACAGCTTGAACTTAGGCTGTGAAAAATTAGCGACGGGACATCTGTTAGATGATGAGGTGAGTGTCCTATTGATGAATATCATCAATGGAAATATTGATCAATTAGTTCGGGTGGGTCCGAATTTGCAGGGTAATAATTCTACGCTGATTACAAGAATTAAGCCTTTATATGAAATTTCCGAATTGGAAACCACAATGTATACCCAAATTATGGGACTCGGTTTTCAGGAAGGTGAGTGCCCCTATTCACTTGGGGCCTCCACATCGGCTTATAAAACTTTAATTTACGGGATTGAAGAGAAATTTCCGGGAGCAACGATGAAATTCCTCCAGAGGTTTCATAAAATGCTCTTACCACCCTTGAAAGCCTATTACCAAGGGACAGAAGGAGTAAAACTAAACCAGTGCAGTGAGTGTGGAGGGCCAACGACAGAAGAAACCTGTGCGTTTTGTAATATTAAATATTTACTAACAAGGAATGAGTGAAAAATGGAACGGCGAATTCAGAATGGGGATTATATTTTAATCGTATATGATGAAATACGAAGATGGCTTGTGCAAGTGAAAGAAGGCGAAGCATATCACACCAACAAAGGATTCATTAAGTTTGATGATATCATTGGAAAACCCTTGGGAGTGCGGACTCGTACCTCAAAGGGCCATTTATTTTCAATTTTCACGCCCACAGCTGCAGATTTTCTATTTAAGGCGGTCCGACAGACTCAAATCATTTACCCCAAAGATGCCTCATTTATTCTCATCACGGCTGGTATTGGTCCTGGGTCAAGGGTGGTAGAAGCGGGTTCCGGAAGCGGGGGAATGACATCCGTATTAGCATTCTATGTGCAACCCACAGGCAAAGTATATGGCTATGAAATAAATGCAGAATTTCTCAAAAAAGCACAAAAAAATATAGCCCGTTTAGGGCTTGAACCATTTGTGGAATTTAAAAATAAAGATGTTCTCACTGGCATTGAGGAGGTCGATGTGGATGTTGTCGTTCTGGATCTTGTCACACCCTGGGAAGTGGTTCCCGTAGCTTATTCCGCTTTGAAGGCCGCAGGGATCTTTGTTTCCTTTTCACCGACCGTCGTACAGGTAGAAAAAACAATTGAAGCCCTAAGAACTCATAATTTTGGCGATATTAGAATCTATGAATTGTTGTTACGCCCTTGGCAGTTATCGAGAAAGAGAGAGGAAGTAGTAATACGCCCTCAAACACAGATGATAGGGCACACGGGGTTCCTGACGTTTGCAAGAAAAATGAGCCTAGAGCCTATTGAATCGGAAGAGCAAAACTTAGAGGAGAGACCCGCAGGCGGGGCAGATTCTGGCGAATAAAGTGATAGCAGCATTACAATTTGGGCATGTACGAAGTGGTCTTTGGCAATTTGGACAAACTTTTGACATTATAATAACGAGAGCTCTACAATTTGGACATACGGCTTTGGAGCCTTGAATTTCAACACCTTCCTTCTCTGCTCTCTGAGATATGTCAGTTGTGGTCTCTTCAAGAATATTCGATAAGCGTTGTAGGCGACTTTTTAAAGGGTCTTCCTCGGGATACACAGTGATTTTAATTCCT
>Ga0315291_10008394_pt1 | contig 12699 bp, 6 predicted proteins | sample YL17G12_20_MG_FD_203070 | JGI IMG/M metagenome (GOLD analysis project Ga0315291, IMG submission 203070) | Sediment microbial communities from Yellowstone Lake, YNP, Wyoming, USA - YL17G12_20 | ecosystem: Environmental > Aquatic > Freshwater > Lake > Sediment | place: USA: Wyoming | collected... | reverse complement strand
GCGCGGCTGGCCGCTGGTCATCGTCTGCCACGGCGCCGGCGGCGGCAGCGAGGGCGCGATGGCCTCCATCGAGAACTGGCTGGGCGGCGACGCCGACAGCGTCCTCGTGGCCGCCGCCGACGCGCCCGACGCCGGCCAGTTCGAACCCAAACGCATCAACATGGAATACGCCCTGGCCGTCCTGGACGATGCCCGCCGCCGGGCCAACGTCGATTCCGACCGCACGATCCTGACGGGCTACTCCAAGGGCGGCTACGCCACGTGGGCCACGGCCCTCTTTGCCCCCGGCGAGTGGGCGGGCGCCGTCCCCATGGCCTCGTACCCGATGACCGAGGCGGGCGCGGCCGGGGCCATCCTGTACCTGCCGAACGTGCTGCGCCTGGACGTCCAGCACCACTGGGGGGCCAACGACATCGAACCCGGGCAGAAGGAAGGCATCAACACATTATCACGCGACGTTGCGGACGAGATGAAGCGCCTGGGCGCGGCCCGTTTCGAGGGCGTCGAGTACGCCGGCCGGGGCCACGCCGTCCCGGTGGACGCCGCCCGGTTCCGCCAGTTCGTGCGGACGGTGCGGCGGGACCCTTTCCCGGTGGAGTGCCGCCTCATTTTCCACCACCTGTGGCAGGGGCGGGACTACTACGTGCGGGCCACGGCCGCCGCGAAGAACGATTTCGACTTCCGCGCCCCGCACTCCATCCGCCTGACGGCGCCGCAGCAGGACCCGCGCAAGATCAAGCGCGACTACCTCCTGTCGGAGGCCATGGAACTCACGGCCCGCATGCCCCCGGGGCAGAACCTCGTGGCCGTCATGGCCCGCAACGTCCGCGAGGTCGAGGTGGAACTGCCGGCCGAGAAACTGGACTTCGCGCGGCCCGTGCGCATCACCCTGAACGCGCGCACCGTGCAGGAGGGCGTGCGGAAGTTCGACTGGCTGGAACTCCTGGAGACCGCGCGGCGAACGGGGGACTTCGAGCGGCTCATCGCCGGCCGCGTCAAGGCCGCCATGCCAGGCGCAAAGTAGGCCCTTGACGTGCAGGAAGCCCTCGCAGTTCCAATTTAACGCAGAGGACGCAGAGAACGCAGAGAAAGAATGAACGTTTATAAAGATAAAAATAACTCCTTTAGTTGTCTCCGCGATCTCTGCGTTAAACGAACTGCCGCAAATTTCACTTCCCCGCGCCGGGCCGCAGGGCGAACTTCAACTGCCGCTCAGGGTCGATGACCCGGAAGTAGAAGCCCCACGCGCCCGACCGGTGGGCGGCCTTCACGAGCACCTCGTTCCAGCCCGCCGCCGGGTCGGCCGAGAACAGTAGCCGCACGGGCCGCAACCTGATAGAATACCCCGACATGCCCACGAGCAAGACGCCAACCTACAAGGTGCGATTCGAGCCCTCGGGGCTGAAGACCGAGGCGCCGCGCGGCACGACCCTCCTGGAGGCCGCACGCCTGGCCGGCGTGTACCTGACGAGCATCTGCGGCGGCGACGGCTACTGCGGCAAGTGCAAGGTCATCGTGGACGAGGGCGACGTCGAGACACCGCCCAACGTCCTCCTGACGCAGCAGGAAGTGCGCGCGGGCGTCGTCCTGGCCTGCCAGGCACGCATCCTGTCGGACCTCGTGGTCACGGTGCCCAAAAGCCACCTGCTGGAGACCGGCCAGATCCTCATCGACTCGGACGCCCACCGCTTCAGCGAGATGCCCGGCGAGGACCTCGGCGAAGGCGCGTTCCCGTACGAGCCGCTCGTCCAGAAGGTGTACCTGGAGATGTCGCCGCCCACCGAGGACGACCAGCAGGCCGACCACGAGCGCCTGTACATGGCCATCCGCCGGCGCCTCGACGTGCCCCTCATGCAGACCGGCTACCGCATCATCCAGAGCCTGCCGGCCGTCCTGGCCCAGTCGAACTACAAGGTCACGGCCGTGGTGGCGCAGCGCGGCGGAACGGCCGAGGTCGTCGACCTCGAGCCGGGCGACTCCAGCCGCTGCAACTACGGCGTCGCCGTCGACGTGGGCACCACCACCGTGGTCGCGCACCTGATGGACCTGGCCGCCGGCACGACGCTGGGCGCCGAGGCCACGTACAACTCGCAGATGCACTTCGGCGAGGACTACATCCGCCGCATCATCTACGCCGAGCAGCAGGACGCCTTCGAGGAACTCCAGCGCCGCATCGTGGGCGACGTCAACGAACTCATCCAGGCGCTGGCCGTGCGGCACAACATCGAACTGGGGTGCATCACGGCCGTCATCTGCTCGGGCAACACGGCGATGATTCATTTCCTGCTGAACCTGGACCCGCGGCGGATACGGCGGTCGCCGTACATCCCGACGGCGGCGTGGATTCCACCCCTGCGGGCCGCCGAGGCGGGCATCCGCATCAACAAGCGCGGCCTCCTGTACACGCTGCCGGCCGTCGGGGCGTACGTGGGCAGCGACATCGTGGCCGGCGTCCTGGCCACGCGACTGTACGAGGCGCCCCGCCTCTCGCTCCTCATCGACATCGGCACCAACGGCGAGGTGGTCCTGGGCTCGAAAGCGTGGATGGTGTGCGCCTCCTCGAGCGCCGGGCCGGCGTTCGAGGGCTCGGGCGTGAAGCACGGCATGCGGGCCGCCCCGGGGGCCATCGAGCGCCTCAGCCTCGGGCCGGACGGCCAGTTCCAGTACCAGACCATCGGCGGCGAACCGCCGCGGGGCCTCTGCGGCTCGGGTCTCCTGGACGCCCTGGCCACCCTGCTGGAGGCCGGCCTGATTGACCGCACGGGCCGGTTCACGGGCCGCGACGGCCGCGTCCTCGACGGCCCCGACGGGCCGGAACTCGTCCTCGTCCCGCCGCGCGACGGGCATCCCGCCATCACCCTGACGCAGGCCGACATCGCCAACCTTGTCCGCTCGAAGGCCGGCGTGCACGCGGCCATCGAGATCCTCCTGCAATCGACCAGCACGCGGCCGGAGCAACTGGCCGCCCTGTACGTGGCGGGCGGGTTCGGCAACTACCTGGACATACCCAAGGCCATCCTCATCGGCATGCTGCCCGACATTCCGGCCGAGCGCATCCGTTTCGTGGGCAACACGTCTATCGCCGGGGCCAAGATGGCCCTCGTCAGCCGCATGGCCCTGGAGAAGGCCGAGGAGATCGCCGGACGCATGACCTACTTCGACCTGATGAACCATCCGACCTACATGGAGGAGTTCATCCGCTCCAACTTTCTGCCCTACACGGACCTGGCGCGGTTCCCCAGCGCCGAGGCGCGACTGGCCCGCCGCGCGCCGCCGGAGCACAACCCGTGAGCACCACCATCGCCGTCTCCGGCAAGGGCGGCAGCGGCAAGACCACCCTGGCGGCCATGATCGTCCGCCGCCTCATCGAGCGCGGCATCCGCGGCATCCTGGCCGTCGACGCCGACCCGAACGCCTGCCTCGGCCTGGCCCTGGGCGCCCCGCCCGGAAAGACCGTCGCCGACCTCCGCGAGGAGACCCTGGCCGGCAAACTCCCCGGCTCCGACACCGACCGCGAACGGGCCTTCGAACTGGCCCTCCACCAGATCCTGGTCGAGTCCAAGGGCTTCGACCTCGTGACCATGGGCCGCCCCGAGGGGCCCAAGTGCTACTGCGCGGTCAACCACCTGCTGCGCCGGTACCTGGACCAGGCCGGCGGCGACTACCGCTGGGTCGTCATCGACAACGAGGCCGGCATGGAGCACCTGTCGCGCCGCACGACCACCGGCGTGGACCTCCTGCTCATCGTCACGGAGACCACCGCCGTGGGCGTGACGACCGCGCGGCGGATCCTGGACCTGGCAGGGCGGCTGCCGATTGCCGTGAAGCGCTGCGGCGTCGTCTGGAACAAGGCGCCCGAAGGCGCCCCCCTGCCCCCCGGCGCCGAGGCACTGCCCACCCTCGGCCGCGTGCCCCTGGACCCCGCCGTCCTGGAGGCCTCCATGCGCGGCGCGACGGTGTTTGAACTGGACCCCGCCCGGCCGTCTTACCGGGCCGTGGGAGAACTGCTGGCCGGCCAGTTCGGGCTGTAGCCACAAATCGAGCAGTCTAAGTTTGCGTGATTAAACACTTCGCGCGGCGGGCATTCCTGCCCGCCGGGCATGAGTGTCGAAGGCCCGGCTGGCCGGGTCCGCCGCGCGACCTCCCGCTACAGGCAAGCGTGCAATGCCTAGGGCAGTTCACGATTGAGTGTAGCCCCGCGCCGCGCCGGGTGGCATGCCCACAGCCTGCCCGCCTGGGCGGGCCGCAGTCCGCTTGGGCATGCTTGCGGGCATGTCGCGTGTGCATGCCCAGCAAACAGCGTGCTGGGCATGCCACCCACCGAGGGCAAGTATGCCCCCGTAACTGAATTACTTTGCGGTTCAAGTTTCCCTTGCGAGTGCGCCGGAAAGCCCGGAACTTGGGCTTGTGTACTGCGTCCAAGTAAGCGCTTGGTAACGTTCCGAAACGAAATGCCTGATGATACGAAAGGAGCGGCGGACCCATGCATCGCACGCTGACAAAATGGGCAGTGATTCCGGCGGCCCTGGCGGCCGCGGCATTCTGGGGTGCGACCGCGCGCGCGGCCCAGGCCGAACCGGGCAAGCCCGATGCGCTCGCCACGAACATGGAAAACCTGGCCAAGGACGTGACGCAGGGGGCCCTGCGCATCGTCAAGCCCGGCGGCGAGGTGGTCGAGTGTCCGCTGAAGCACACCGACGTGGCGGCCGACATCTCGGGCTTCATCGCGCGCGTGCGGGTCACGCAGGTCTTCTTCAACCCGCTGGATGAGAAGATCGAGGCCGTGTACGTCTTTCCGTTGCCGCACAAGTCGGCCGTGGACGACATGACCCTGGTCATCGGCCAGCGGCGGATCGTGGGCCTCATCAAGCGCCGGGCCGAGGCCCGCCGGATCTACGAAGAGGCCCTGGCCCAGGGCGCCACCGCGGCCCTGCTGGAGCAGGAGCGGCCGAACATCTTCACGCAGTCGGTCGGCAACATCGCCCCCAGGCAGGAGGTCCGCATCGAGATATCCTATGTCGACGTGCTCGAGTACGACATGGGCACGTACGAGTTCCACTTTCCGATGGTCGTGGGGCCGCGGTACATCCCCGGATCGCCCACCTCAGGCATCGCCCCCGTGCCGCCGGAACTTAAAGGGCGGGTCGGCGAACTCGACAAGAGCAAGGTGCCCGAGGGGCCGGACACGCCCAAGGGCACCGGCTGGTCGCCCGACACCACGCGCGTGCCGGACGCCTCGCGCATCACGCCGCCGGTCCTCAAGCCCGGCTTCCGCAACGGCCACGACATCTCGCTTTCGGTCACCCTCAGCGCCGGCGTGCCCATCCAGGACCTCAAGGTCACCAGCCACGAGGCCGCCATCCAGCGGACCGGCAAGAGCGAGGCGGCGGTGAAACTGTCGCCGGCCGACTCGATCCCGAACAAGGCCTTTGTCCTCCGCTACGCCGTGGTCGGCAAGATGCCCGAGATGGCCATGCTGGCCCACACCGACCGGAAGGGGCAGGGGTACTTCATGCTCATGGTCCAGCCGGCCGACGACGAGCGGCTGCGCCAGGCCCCGCCACGCGAGATCGTGTTCCTGGTGGACGTGTCCGGCTCCATGTCGGGCAACCCGACGGCCAAGGTCATCGAGGCCATGCAGAAGTTCCTGAAACTGTGCAAGGCCGAGGACACGGTGCAGGTCATCACCTTTGCCAACGACTCGCGGAAACTCTTCGAAAAGCCCGTGCCCGTGACGGAGGAGAACATTAAGAAGGCCCTCGGCTTTACGGAAGGCCTCAAGGGCAGCGGCGGCACGGAGATGCTCAAGGGCATCCGCATGGTCCTGGCCGAGTCGCCGGACCCGAAGCGCGTCCGCATCGTCATCATGCTGACCGATGGGTACATCGGCAACGAGGCCGAGATCATCGCCGAGGTCGGCCGCCGCGCGGGCGACCGCATCAGGTTCTGGTGCATCGGCATCGGGAGCGACCCGAACCGGTTCCTCCTGGACGGCGTGGCCCGCCAGGGCGGCGGCATGTCGAAGACCCTGGGCCTCAAGGACGACCCCGCGGAGATGGTCCAGGAGATCATGTTCCGCATCCACCGGGCACAACTGGCCGACGTCCAGATCGATTGGGGCGGCCTCAAGGTGTTCGAGACGTACCCGGCCAAGATCCCCGAACTGTGGGCCGGGCGGCCGATCGTGGTCTTCGGCCTGTACGACCGCAGCGGCCAGGCCACCCTCCGCGTCACCGGCAACGTCGAGGGGCAGCCCGCCTCGTGGCCGCTCCAGGTCTTCCTGCCGGAAAACGAGCAGCGCAACGATGTCCTGGCGAAGGTCTGGGCCCGCAACAAGATCGAGGACCTCATGCAGCAGACGTTCTACGCGGGCTCGCCCGAGGTCGAGGACCTTGTCACGAGCATCGCGCTGGAATACCGCCTGATGAGCCAGTACACGAGTTTCGTGGCGGTCGATGAGAGCACCATCGGCAAACTGCGCGAGCCGGCCCGGCCTCCGCGGCGGATGCTGGTGCCCGTGCCGCTGCCCGAGGGGACGCGGTACGAAGGATTCTTCGGCGACATGGACGTCGGCGCGGAGGGCGGCGAGATTGGCGGCCTGGCGTTGGGGGCGAATTTCAAGGTATCCGAGAAGGCCAGGTCGGGCGGCGTCTCCTACAGTGGCAAGACCGCACTGTATTCGCTTCAAGTGATGGGTGTTGGAGGGGGAGGCGCGGCGTCCGCCGCGATGCCTGCGTCGCCGCCGCCGGCGGCGCCCATGCCCTCCAAGGCCGTGCCGATGGTTAACGCTGCGAGGATGCCCGGGCAGGCGGGTGAAAGGCTCATAGCGGAGCGGCGGCAATGGGGCGGCCGGGCCGGCGGCACCTCCGGCATCGCTCGGGGCTACCTTGGCGGACCCGCCGCCAGCCGCTACACTCTGAGCCTCAATGGCGCGTCGGTCCTGTTTGACGAAGCCGAGAGCAAGGGAGACTTGGCCGGCGGCGGGTACACCGCGGCCGCCCTCGGCGCCGGCACCGAGACGATCGCCAAGCAGTCGCTGGCGGCCCTGAAGGAAGCACAGGAACTGGCGAAGAAAGGCGACTGGGCGGCGGCCCGCGCGAAGTTCGCGGCCGCCTACCTCCTGGACATGGCGAGCGGCGGCGCGGCCGGGACCTCCGCTGAAGCACTAGAGGGCATCGAGAAGGCCGGCGATGCGCTCCTGAAGGCCTGGAAGAAGGACCTGCCCGGCCTCGACAAGACACTGGACCTCGTCATCCGCGACAAGTCCGTGGCCGAGGCGCTGGAGGCGGTGGCCAGGGCCGCAGGCCTCAAGGTGGGCCTCGTCCCCGGCAGCGCCGAAGATGCTGCCGCCATCCTGGGCGCTGCGGAAGTCCGGGTCACGTTCCTGGACCTGCGCGGCGCGACGGTCGCCCAGGCGCTGGACTGGATCCTGACGCCCGCGCGTATGGCGTGGCGGGCCGAGAAGGGCGAGGTCGCGGCCGCGACGGTCCGGCGCGCGGCCGGCGAGTCGGCCTGGGTCTATGACGTGTCGCTGGCGGCCATCCCGGCCGGGAAGGAGTTCGAGAAGATTCCCGACCACAACAAGCGCATCGAGGCGGCCCGAAAGACCGCGGACGATTTCCTCGCCGCCGTCCGCAAAGGCGCCGGCGCCAGGGACGATGCCGTCTGCTGGTACGCGCCCGGGCAGTTGCTGGTCATCGGCGATGCGGCGCTGCATGCCGCCGTGGCGAGACTGTGCGCCGACCTGGCCGATCCGAAGGCGAAACTGGAGGGGGCCCTTGCGGACCTCCAGAAGGTGACCGCCCAGCGGGCCGAGGACCGCAAGGAAGCGGCCACCAAGTTGCTCGCCGCAGGGGAAAAGGTGCGGGTCGCGCAGGACCTGGCGGCGAACAGTTGGAAACTGCTGGCCGCCTCCGCTCGCGGTCAACTGGACCTGGAGGCGCTCACGGAACTGGAGGTCGCCTGGCGGCAGCCGGCGACGGCCGAGTTCCTCAAGGGGCCGCACGCCGTCATCGTCCTGCGGTCGTTCTGGGCCATCGCCGAGGCGTCGCGGGCACTGCCGAAGGAGGAGGAACTCGCCGTGGCGGCCCGGTCGGCCCGGCAGCGGTGCAAGGACGCCGCGGACGCGGCGCCGGCGGCGCTGGAAAAAACGCCCGGCGACGCCGGCGCGTACTTCCGCGTGCTCTACGCCGCCCTGGCCATGCGCGACGACGAGGCGTTTGCCGGCAAGGCCCTGCCGCTGCTCACCCGGAGCGGCCAGGCGCTGCTCGGCGCGTGGCCGGCGGTGGCCGCCGCCCTCCTGGAGCCGGCCGGCAAGGCCGACCCCAAGACGCTCCGCCCACTCATCGCGGAACTGGGGGGTGCAGCCGATGCGGCGCAGACGGCGCCCTTCGCCCGGCAGGGCGGCTTGGGCGACAACGACATGATTGCTCTGGCGGCCTTGGCCTGCCGCCGCGCGGGCGGCGAGGCGTGGAACGCCTTCCGCGCCGAGTCGCGGAACCTCCTGGGCGCCAGGCCCCTGGATGGAAGCGTTGTGGTGCTGGTCGGCAGCCTGGCGCGGCCGAACGTGCTGGTGGCGGCCGCGAAACCGTAGCCAGGTTGAACCGGTCCGCGCTTTGGCAGCGAGGCGGAATCAACCACCGCCGGCTTTCAGTCGGCGGTGGTTGTGTCTTCATCGCGCGCGGCCTACACCTGTTCACGGTTGCTTGTAGCCCACCGCGCGAGTTCCCGCTACGGCCGACCGTTAACTGCTCCGTATGGCGTCAGTTACGGGGGATACTTCCTCTCGCTCGTGCTACGTAGCGAAGAGGCATCGCTACTCTCTGCTTCGCCCTGCGTAGCGGGCTTCGCAGAGCAGGGTCGCAGAGTAGCACCGGGTGGCATGCCCACGCCGCTGCTGGCCCGCCAAGGCGGGCAGGCTGTGGGCATGCTTAGCGCCGGGGCAAAAGCATGCCCAGCAAACGGCGTGCTGGGCATGCCACCCCCGTAACTGACGCCGTACACTGTTCGAGCCTTCTTGCACGCGGCGGCAGGAATGGTATCGTAAAGGGCGCCGGCCGCACGCCGGCGTTCGGCACCATCGGGGTCGCGGCGGCGGGAGAAAAGGCTTTTCGTCAAGGCGGCGGGCGGCGGTGTCCGATAATCCAGTGAAATCGCGCCCTGCGGGGGCCGTGCCACACGGCCGTTCAGAAGACGGATTGAGGGGTCTCATGCGGACCTGGGTTGCAGCGCTCCTTTTGCTGGCGTGTCTGGCGGCGCAGGGGGGATGTCAGAAGCAGGTGATGCTGGTGCGGGACCCGCCTGCGCCGTACTTCGGGCCGCGCGTTGCGGCCGCGCTGCCGATGCCATCGCGCCCGGCGTCCGGCCAGGCGCGCGCCACGGCGCTTGAACTGCCGCGCGAATCCGCCTGGTCGTCCTCCTGGGGCACCGCCGCGTGGCGGCCGTCCGGCCCGGAGCGGCCCTGGCGGTTCATCGTCATCCACCACAGCGCCACGGCCACCGGGTCGGCCGATGAGTTCGACCGCATGCACAGGGCCAAGGGCTGGGACGAACTCGGCTACCATTTCGTCATCGGCAACGGCACGGGCAGCGGCGACGGAGAGGTGGAGGTCGGCGGACGCTGGCCCAGGCAGAAACACGGGGCCCACACCAAGGTGGCCAACCATCCGGAGTACAACGACCTGGGCATCGGCATCTGCCTGGTCGGCAACTTCGACGTCACCCGCCCCTCCGAGGCGCAGATGCAGTCGCTGGTGCGCCTGGTGCGGTTCCTGAGGGACCGCTACGACATTCCCCGCGGCCGCATGTACGGGCACGGGCAACTTAAACCCACCGATTGCCCGGGCCGCTACTTCGATTACTCCGACTTCTTCCGCCGGCTGTGACGCGGCCGCGACGAGCGGCGCCATTTCACTTTGAACCTTGAACTTTGAACCTTGAACCTTGAACTTTGAACCTTGAACTTTGAACCTTGAACTTTGAACCTTGAACTTTGAACCTTGAACTTTGAACCTTGAACTTTGAACCTTGAACTTTGAACCTTGAACTTTGAACCTTGAACTTTGAACTTTGAACTTTGAACTCTATTCGAGGACCTCCAGGTCGTCCACCGTGACCAGGTAGATCCGCCAGTCCTTCAGGTACGTCTTCTGGCCGCGCACGCCGACGACCTTGCCGACATATTTACTGAGGTCGTAAGTGCTGCTCTTCAGGACGACCAGCGGGTGGTTGTTCTGGTCCACGATCTTGTACTTGATGGGGTAGTCGACGTCCTGGAGGCTCTCGAGCGCCTGGACCATGCCCGAGGCCGCGAACTCGGGCCTGGCCAACTTCTTTTCGCGCTCGGCCTCGGCGGTCTTGGCGGTCTCCTGGGCCTTGATGTCGGCCAGGCGCTTGTCCAGCCGCTCCCCGATGGCCAGCACCTTCAGATACGCCGTCTGCCGCTCGTCGAGGTTCTGGATGAGGGCCAGCCGCTCCTGGGCCGCGCGCTTCAGGTAAAACTTCTCGGCCTTGTCCAGGATCTCCTTGAACGCCCCGGCGAGGGTCTTGTAGTCGCGCTCGCCCACGGGCTTCTTCAGTTCCTCCTCCAGGGCCGCGTCGGCCTTCTTGAAGGCTTCGACCAGCGGGTCCACCTTCGGCGCCTCCGACAGTTGCGTCAGGGCCGCCCCTATCCCGGACTGGCTCGTGCCGGCGGTCACGTACTGGGCCACGACGTAGATGTGCGAGCCCTCGGGCGGCGCGATCTTCACGAAGTCGGCCGCGGCCGCAGGGCCGAGAACCTGGACCGTGTCGCCCTGCTTCAACGTGGCCATGACGCACCAGGACCGGCGGGCGCTGTCGCTGGCGGCATAGATGCGGGCGGAGGGCGCCAGGACGGTCGCCTTCTTGCCGTCCGGCGCCACGTCGACGTCGCTCTTCTTCACGAGGCCCCAGATTCCTTCGGCCGGCCGCAGCGCCAGCCACCCCTCGGCGTCGCCCTCGACGATCACCGGCATGCCGCTGTCTGCCGTGGCCAGCGGGTAGTAGTAGAGGCCCGGGCCGGACCGTAGGCGGACGGTTTCGGCGTTGACGTAACCCGAATACGGGAATGCCGGTTTAGCGGCCGCCGGCGGCGGTTCGCCCTCCGGCGGCACGGCCGCAGCGGCCGGGGCCCTGGCCGGCGCGAGGGGCGGCGCGATCGGCGGCAGCGGCGGCAGCGCGGGTGCGCCAGGCGCTGACGGACCCGGGGGCTCCAGGGCAGGGAGCGCCGACTTCGGGGCCGCCGCCGGAATCGCCGGCACGAGAGGCGCGGCGGGCGACAGGGATGGAATCGCCGGCCCGCCCGGCAGGTCCGGCGGGGCGATCGGCGGAGGCAGGAGGGCGGGGGCCGCGGTTTTCGCCGCCGGCCGGCCGGACCACCCGGATTCCGGCTTGGCCTTTGAAGTCGCCTTCTCCGGCCCCGTCGACGCCTTCGACGCCGCCGGCCACGCCACGGCAGGCAGAATCGCCAGTGTCACCGCCAGGAGACATGCCAAGGCTGCTTGCATCGTGCGCATAGCCATCACTCCTTCCAGCAGATTCGGGAAGGCCGAGGAAAGCATCCTGCAACGCAGATTCGTTGCTTCGAGCAAGAGGCGAGACTATCGCGTCTGCCCGCAGGCGTCAACAAAAAAGGCCGCGCGCGGGTACGGTGCCAGTTACGGGGGTGGCATGCCCCAAGCCTGCCCGCCTGGGCGGGCACGCCGTTTGCTGGGCATGCTGTGCGCCGCGGTCAACAGGACCCCTGCCTTGTTAGCCCCCGGTGAATACACCGGGGGCCAAATGCTCGCAGGTGCGCCCCGCGCCACACCTGTAACTGACGCCGTACGCGCACGGCAACACCCGGCGGCCGGGCATGGGCGGGGGATGCGCCCTGTCGGCTACTTGGCCGGTGCGGGCGAGGGCTCCGCCGCACGGACCAGTTCGTCCCACGCCTCCTGGTTGAACTTGCATCCCGGGTCCGGCCGGCGGAGGTCGCGGAAGTAGCCCCAACTGCGTGCCCGGCACCCGCCGCAGTTGAACTTGTACTGGCACGTGCGGCAGTGGCCCTCGCGGTCGTCGCGGTCGCGCAGCAGTTGCATGACGGGGTGGTTCCATGCCGTCTCGAACGAGTCGGTCCGCAGGCTGCCGACCTTGATGGGCATGAAGACGCAGGGCGTGACGTCGCCGTTGGGCTGGATGGCGCAGTACGCGCGGCCCGCGCCGCAGCCGCCCACGTACCGGGCGAAGATGCGGGTCATCTTGCCGCCGCCGTAGCCGTAGTGGCCGGTGTTGACGGGGGCCGTCGGGTCCCCCAGTTCCAGGCACGCGCGGCCGTACTGCGGGGCGCTCGACATGATGCTGATGCGGCCGCCCACCAGGTATTTCTGGAGGACGGCCAGCATGCGCTCGCGCTCCTGGGGCGAGAGGTCCTGGTCCACGATGCCCCGCGCCCGGCCCGTGGGGATGAAGTTGAAGGCATAAAAGGTATTGACGCCCTCGGCGATGCACCACTCCAGCATCGGCTCCATGTCATCCAGGTTCCACCGGGTCACGGTCATCGCCACGCCGCACTTGATGCCGGGGGTCTTCACGACGTTGCGGATGCCGGCCACCGCGCGCTCCCAGTACCCGGCGGACCCGCGCCAGGCATCGTGCTTCTTCGGGTCGGTGGAGTCGAGGCTGATTTCGGCGTACCGGAGG
>Ga0315291_10008393_pt1 | contig 12700 bp, 13 predicted proteins | sample YL17G12_20_MG_FD_203070 | JGI IMG/M metagenome (GOLD analysis project Ga0315291, IMG submission 203070) | Sediment microbial communities from Yellowstone Lake, YNP, Wyoming, USA - YL17G12_20 | ecosystem: Environmental > Aquatic > Freshwater > Lake > Sediment | place: USA: Wyoming | collected... | reverse complement strand
CGCGACGGCCGGGATCGTAAGCTCATAGTTCACCGATACGTTGATGTTCCGGCTGCGCTCGGGATATTTCGTTTCGACCTGGAGAATGTTCCCGGATTTGGTGACCTCGATTTTAACGAGGGCCGCGTTTTCTTTGGCTTTATCGAGAGAGCTCGCGTTTGCGACTTTCGTCGCCTCGATAAGAACTTCGTCCTTCGCCCAGCTCTTCACGGCGATCGACCCTGAAATATTGGTAATCGTCACCCGGCCGTCTTTCGCCAAGGCCTCGGTTTTCGAAAACTTCTCCTCGAACTTCTCATTGGCCCAAGCGCTGCCGGCCGCGAGGCCGAATACCGAAGCCAGCGCCAACCCAATGACCACCCCTCTCATGATTCCGTGTCGTCTCATGGTCCGCCTCCTTATCTTCCTTGTTGTCATATTTTCGTATCCGCTTTTAATGCGGGAGACATTTTTTTCTTGACGTCGATCAGGTTGTCGAGAATCGCGACCTTATTTTCATACGCATCGAGGAGGAACAGCCTCGTCTCGACGTCGTTCGGATTCCGGGTCACGGCGGTCCGGCAGTCTTGGATGACGGCGTCGATATCTTTGAGATTCTGCGCGAACATGGCCGCTACCTGCGGGTCGAAGCCGTTCTTCTCCGAGCCGATGGCCTCGCCCAACGATTTGATCGCGAGCCGGTAATAGTTCTCCGCCTCCTTGAGTTTCGCCACGGCGAACCGTTCGTCGCCGTCCGGTCCGGGCGCGGACCGCCACGGACGGACCCCGACCACGATCCCGCCGACGATGACGAGCAACAGGGCCGCCGCCCAAGCCCATCGGGGCCGAGCCGCCGCAAAAATATGAAGCCATCTCGGCCGGAACGCCGGCCGGCCTTCGGGCGCTCGTCGGGCTTTACGCACGTCTTCGACGATCGCCGTCCAGACACGGCCGGACGGCTCCCGCTTCGGCAGACGCCGGGCATCTTCGGTAATGCCCTCGAAATCCTCCATAAGGTCCCGGCAGTCGTCGCATTTTTCCAGATGCTTCTTGAGCTCGGCCAGGTCCTGGGCGCCGATCGTGCCTTCCAGTTTCTCGCCGATGAGTCGATGGGCTTTCGAGCATTTCATGTTTTCGTCTCCTAACACATACCCTTTGCCCTGAGAAATGTCCGGAGCCGCAGACGGGCCTTGAAGAGCTGGGACTTGGATGTCCCAACCGCCAGCCCGAGCATGCGCGCGATCTCTTCGTGCTTGAAGCCCTGGACGTCGTGAAGAAGAAAAATCTCCTTGAGCTTCCTTGGCAGTTGTCCGATCGCGTCGTCAAGAGGCCGCCTGAGGTCTTCGCCCGCGAAATCCCCGCCGCCGGCGGAAAGAGTGCTTTCAACATCGGCGAGAGGGACCGATTTTTCGATCTCGACTCTCTTTCCCCGAAGATAGCTGAAGCAGGTGTTAAGCGCGATCCGGTAAACCCAGGCCGTGAACGTTTCGACCCTGACGACGTCGCCGAGATGAGTGAAAACCTTGACGAAAATCTCTTGGAGGAGGTCTTCCGCGGTTGCCCGGTCGCGGGTGTAGCGGCAGGCCAGATGGAAGAGGGCGGTTTTATACCGGCCGTAGAGGGTTTCGAGAGCGGCGACATCGCCCGCCCTTCCCCTGGCGATCAGCTCGGCAAGAGAATCATGAGGGGACGCAAACGGAACCGTCGCGCCGTCGTCGCTTTTGGCCCGGCTCATAGGCAGATTATCCGCCATTTCGAGCCTATTTGCCAAGATGATGCCTGGAGCGTTCACCGCCTCTCTCCTCACCCCTATAGATGTAAAAATCGGCCCCAGGGTTGCCTTTTCGAGAAAAATAGTCCGAAATTCATCGCGGACCCCCGCGGAACATTCCGAATTTGCCGATATGAGGAATTCCTGGTACACGATACCAATTCCAGAGAATTGGTTCATGTCCCGGAATTCCTGATCACAATTTCTCTGGAAGAAATAGCCGAAATCCCGTATAAATAAATATAGACGGTTACGGAGCTGCTATGAAAAATATCGCACGATCCTCGGGCTTCATCCTGGCCCTGGCCTTACTCCAATTCATCCCGGCCGGATGCCGGACGGCCGACAAAAACGGGTCGTTTGTCGAGGTCTCCGGGATCATCGAGGCCGTCAAAACCGAGATTCGAGCCCAATCCCAGGGAGAGATCACGGAGGTCCTGGCGCGCGAAGGACAAAAGGTCCAAAAAGGCGATCTTTTATGCCGGATCGACACCTCAAAGCTGCTCATTCAGATGGACCAGGTGAAGGCCGGGATCGAAGCGTCTCAAGCCCGGCTGGCGTTGGCAAAGAAAGGCACCAAGAAAGAACTTATCGCGATGGCCAAAAACCAGATGGACATCGCGGCCAAGCAATTGGAACAGGCTGAAAAGGACCAAAAGAGGCTGGCCCGGCTCCTCGGCGAGAACGCCGTCTCCCAATTCCAGAAGGAGCAGGCCGACCTCGCCCTCAAAGCCGCCCAGGACCAGTCCGCCAGCGCCCGGGAAAATTACCAGATGGCCCTTCGCGGCCTGGAAAAAGAAGAGATCCAGATGATCGAAGCCGAGGCCAAGAACCTCGAAGCGCAGCGCCGTCTGCTTGAAGAACATATTCGGGACGCCGAAGTCAGGTCCCCCGTTTCGGGCGTCGTCGAAGTGAAACACGTCGAGCTCGGAGAGCTGGCCGCGCCGGGGATGGCGTTGTTCGGGCTCATCGACCTCGGCCAGACATATGTGAAAGCCTATGTTCCGGAACGCTATCTCGGCCTCGCGAAACTGGGAAGCGCGGTCGCCGTGAGTTGCGATTCGTTTCCGGGCAAAACCTTCGCGGGAAAGGTGGATTTCATCGCCGACGAGGCCGAATTCGCGCCAAAAAACGTTCAGACCAAGGAAGAGCGCCTCAAGCTCGTCTATAGAATCAAATCCTATCTTCCCAATCCCGACGGCGAGCTCAAGCCGGGGATGCCGGTGGACGTCCGGATCACGCTCAAATAGATGCTCGCCGTCAAAGCCGAAGCCGTCAGCAAGAATTTTGGCTCGGCTCCCGCGATCCTGGACGCCGATCTCGCGATCGAACAGGGGACTCTGGCCGGCTTGATCGGGCCGGACGGGGCCGGCAAATCCACGCTCCTCCGGCTCCTCATCGGCCTGCTTCGTCCCGACCGGGGCCGGATTGAAGTCGCGGGTTTCGACGTCGCGAAGCATCCGCGCGAGATTAAAAGCCGCATCGGTTACATGCCTCAACATTTCAGCCTCTACGGAGACCTGACCGTCGCCGAGAATATGAAATTTTTCGCCGATTTTTACGGCGTCAAAGGGCCGCGATTCGCCGAGCGGAAGGCCGAGCTCCTTCGCTTCAGCGCCCTCGGGCCTTTCGAAGACCGTCTCGGCCGCAATCTCTCGGGCGGCATGCAGAAAAAGCTGGCCCTGGCCTGCAACCTGTTTCATACGCCCGCCCTCCTGCTGCTCGACGAGCCGACGACGGGCGTCGACCCCGTCTCGCGCCGGGAGCTCTGGAACCTGCTCCAAGAGCTCCACGAGAAGTCCGTGACCATTCTGATGACCACGCCCTATATGGATGAAGCCGCCCGCTGCGAGCGCGTCGGCTTCATCGACGCCGGCCGCATCCTGGCCTACGATTCGCCCGCCAGTCTCATCACGAAAGTGACGGACGAGATCGCCGAGCTCGTCGCGCCTCAGCCGGAGGCGATCGACGCCTTGAGAGGCCGGCCGGGGGTGAAAAGCGTCCACCCCTTCGGCAACGCGATCCACATCCTTTACGACGGTGCCGCGACCGGGCCGGAATCGATCCGACGGACGCTCTCCGCGGCCGGCGTCCCCGTCGAAAGCCTGAAGGCCATCCCGCCGTCCTTCGAGGACGTCTTTCTCGCTCTGACCCGGAGGCCGGCCTCATGACCGCGCCCGGCATCGAGGTCCACGACCTGACGAAGAAATTCGGCGCGTTCACGGCCGTGGACCGCGTCTCATTCGACGTCCGCCGGGGCGAGATCTTCGGCTTCCTCGGCCCGAACGGCGCCGGAAAATCCACGACGATCCGGATGCTGTGCGGCATCCTCAGGCCGACGTCGGGCCACGGGTCCGTCGGGGGGTTCGACATCGCGCGCGCGCCCGACAAGGTCAAGGCCATCATCGGCTACATGTCGCAGCGCTTCACGCTTTACAACGATCTGCGGGTCGGCGAGAACATCGATTTTTACGGCGGGATCCACCGCCTCCGGCCGTCGATGATAAAGGAGCGCAAAGCCTGGGTGTTGAACATGGCCGGCCTCTTAGGGCGGGAGAACGCCCTGACAAAATCGCTCAGCGGCGGCTGGAAACAGCGGCTGGCCTTGGGCTGCGCGATCCTCCACAACCCGGAAATCCTCTTCCTCGACGAGCCGACGGCCAGCGTCGACCCGGCCTCGCGCCGCGATTTCTGGGACCTGATTTACGAACTGAGCCGGCAGGGAACGACGACGCTGGTCACGTCGCACTACATGGACGAGGTCGAGCGCTGCCACCGCCTCGCCATCATCTTCGCCGGCCGGATCATCGCCCTCGGCTCGCCCCGCGACCTGAAGCTGCGGTTCGCCGGCCGCGATACGGCCACGCTCGAGGACGTTTTTATCTCCGCCATCAAAGAGGCGCAAACCCCATGAGCGGGCGGATTCGTCCTCTCGTCCGCAAGGAATTCACGCATATCCGGCGCGACCCGCGGAGCCTGTTCCTTGCTATAGGGATGCCGGTGATCCTTCTCGTTCTTTTCGGCTACGCGATCACGATGGACATCCGGAACGTGGCCGTCGGCATTATCGACCTCGACCGGTCCACGTTGAGCCGCGACCTGGCCGCCCGGGTCCGCGGGAGCGATTATTTCGACCTGGTCTATATCTCCGACGATTATAGCCAGGCGGAGCGGAGCCTGGACGAAGGCCGGGTCAAAGTCGTCCTCGTCATTCCCGACGGCCTAGCCCGCGACGCGGAAAAAAACGTCGTCCTCCCGCCTATTCAACTTCTCGTCGACGGGAGCAACAACAACGTCGCCCTGATCGCGCTCGGCCATATCTCGCGGCTCATCCAAGATTACGCTCTGGACGTCATCTCCGACCGGATGAATCGAGGAGCCGCCCTCCAAGGAACGCGGCTGCCTTCCGTCGACCCGGAAATACGGATCTGGTATAACCCCGAGCTCCGGAGTACGAATTTCATCGTTCCCGGGCTCATCGCCGTCATCATGATGATTGTGACGACCCTTCTGACCGCGCTCACGATCTCCCGGGAGTGGGAAAACGGGACCATGGAACAACTGATCGCCGGACCGGTCCGGCCGTACGAAATCGTCATCGGCAAACTCGTCCCCTACTTCGTGCTGGGGATCGCCCAGGTCGTCCTGGTCGTCGCAGCCGGGACGCTTCTATTCAAAGTCCCGTTCACGGGCAGCTGGTTGTGCCTGTTCACGGCCTCGGCCGTCTTTCTGTTCAGCGGCCTGTGCATCGGCCTGCTGCTTTCGATCGTTGCCAAGTCCCAGCAATTGGCCTTTATGCTCTCCGCCCTGACAACGATGCTGCCGTCGTTTATCCTCTCCGGGTTCGTCTTCCCGATCTCGAGCATGCCCAAACCCGTCCAACTCCTGACCTATCTGGTCCCCGCCCGCTATTTCCTCTATACGCTCCGGGGCCTGTTCCTCAAAAGCTACGGCTTCGGCCTGCTCTGGCCCGAGATCATCTCCTTGGCGGTGTTCGGAGGGCTTGTTTTTCTGGCTTGCCTCCGGAAGCTCAAACTGAGGCTGGACTAGGAGAACCATGGGTCGCGCGATCCGGCACATCGTCCGCAAGGAATTCATCCAGCTTTTTCGCGACCGGCGGATGCTGATCCCTGTCTTTCTCGCGCCGGTGATCCAACTCATCCTCTTCGGCTATGCCGCGAACCTCGACGTCAGGCACATCGCCCTCGCCGCCGTCGACCTCGACCGGACCACGGACAGCCGGGCTTTAGTCTCCGCGTTCCAGGAATCCGGCTATTTCGACGTGACCCTGTCTCTCTCGTCGCCTAAAGAGGTCGACGACCCTCTCCGAACCGGAAAAATCCAAGCCGCCCTCATCATCGGCGAGGATTTCGGCCGCCGGATCGGCCGCGGCGAACGGGCTCCGGTCCAGGTAATCATCGACGGCGCGGACGCCAACTCGGCGACCATCATCCAGAATTACGTCGCCCTGATCGTGGCGAAATTCGGGACAGGCCTTATCGCGCGCGCCGGAATTTTCAAAGAAGGCACGCTCAATTTCTTCGAACCCCGAATCTGGTACAACCCCGAGCTCAAAAGCTCGGCCTGGATGGTGCCCGGCGTCTTCACGCTCATCCTGCTGCTGACGACGCTCATCCTGACCTCCATGGCCATTACCCGGGAGCGGGAGATGGGGACGATCGAGCAGCTGATCGTCTCGCCGATCCGTCCCGTGGAGCTCATCCTGGGAAAAACCATCCCCTTCGTCATCATCGGCTTATGCGATATCTTTGTCGTCCTGGCGGCCGCCAAGGTCGTGTTCAACGTTCCCGTGCGGGGAAGCTTCGCCTTCCTGATCGGGTCGTCCTTGATCTTCATCCTGACGACGCTCTCGCTGGGGCTGCTCATTTCCACGGTCTCGAGGACCCAGGGTCAGGCGATGATGCTGGCGATGTTCTTCATGATGCCGGCCATGTTGCTCTCCAGTGTTTTCTCTTCGATCGAAAACATGCCCCGCATCATTCAATACATCACTTACCTGAACCCTCTCCGCTATTTCAGCGAGATTGTCCGGGGAACGCTCCTGAAAGGCATCGGCCTGCGTATCCTGTGGCCGGAGGTCGCGGCGCTCCTCGTTTTCGGGGTCGTGACGATCGTGATAAGCTCGTTCAGGTTCAAAAAGTATCTGGAATGACCGGAGGGGAAGCCCCCCGCTTCGAAAAAAATTATTCCCGCCGCTCGTCTAGCCTTCAAAACCTGGCGTCGAGAACGAGCTTGTCTCCCGCTTTAATCGTGAGCGGTTTGGCCCAAGTGACCGTGACGACATCGCCGTCGACCCTGAACGCCGATTTGAGGGCTTGTTCGCCCGCCTCTCCCGCCACAGACGCGAGCTTTTTCGCGCGCAGCCCCGGCGTCAGCGTGAACCGGAATTCCCGGAGCTTCAGCTCGCCCGCGGCCACGGCCACTTCGACCCGGAGCGCCCGTCCGGGGTCCTCTTTCTGAAAATAGCCCCCCCAGCCGCTTCCCGCCGTCCAGAACGTCCGGAAATTTTCGGGATAAATCTTGGGCGCAAAGCCGAGGCTGGCCGCCGGCCCGGAATAAGAATATCCGGATAAGGCCAGGAGGATCCCCCACGACGACATCGCCCGGGCGTAGTGGTGGCCGCACTCGACCTCGTCCCAAGGATTGCGGCGAAGGCCGTCATAGCGTTCCCGGACGGCCTTGACGATCGTGAGCCCGGCCTCGAGCTCGTTTTCGTACATGAGGTGGGACGCCACGTGGTATTCGATCCCCGTCCAGACCTCGTCCGAATAGACAAACGGCAGGGGCGGCCGTCCGCCCTTCGGCCAGGAGCAAAGAAGGAGGCCCTTCTCGTCGTTCAAGGCGTAGGTCCGCTGGCAGTTGGACAATTCTCGAAAATCGGACAGGAAATTGTAAGTATAGATCGACCGCAGCGTCGTTTTGAGCCGGTCTTCGGGCAGGAACCGGCCGAGCCCCGCGACCATCGCCAGCCACTGCCCGAGCATCTGGTCGGACAGGCAGCCGTCGCCGTACTGATATTTTTTCTCCATGACCTTGTCGTATTTCTGGACGTAGTATTCTCCGTTCCAGAGCTTCTCGTCGAAATTCTTCCGTCCCTTCTCGAAAACCTCCCGGTATTGCTTCGCGGCCGCCGTGTCGCCGACCGCCTCGGCCATTTTCGACCCGGCCAGGAGCGCGCCGAGATAAAACGTTCCGATCATGCTGTTCGGGCCGTAGAATTCGATGTCGTAGGTATTGTGCTGCTCGCCCTCGATGAGGCCGTCCTTGTCGGTGTCCCACGCGGTCCACGTGTATTCGATCACTTTCTTGACCTTGGGCCAGAGCTTCTTCAGGAATTCCAGGTCGCCCGAGATCTGCCAGTCCCGGTACAAGTTGATGACCTTGCCGAGTGACCCGTCCGCCGCCGGCCGGAAATTCCAGAAGACGCCGCTCGCGAGAGGCAGCGACGTCCGGAAGACCATCTCGCCGTTGTCCTTGGTGTTGTTCATGAAATCGACTTCGCGCATGAACCGCTCGAGGTTGGGGAAAAGATAGGCCAGCGACTGCTCGTAGTTCCAGACATGCCCGCAGTTGAGCGGGCAGCAGCCGGCCTTGTCGTTGCAGCCCTCGAACCCGTAAAACTGGCCGCCCTCGAGCCAGAAGCAGGTCATCGTCCGGATGATGGCCGCCTGGCTCGAGACCGCGTCGAGGACGTAGGGCGGGAGGGTGGAACCGAAGAAGGTCTTATGAAAGAGCCGGCTGTCTTTTTCGAGACGGGGCATGTTTTGGACGAGATAATCCGCGGCCGCCCACGCATCGGGAAAACGCTCGGCGTAATGGTTACGGTACATCTTGCCCCGCTGTTCGCGAACGATGTCGAAATAATCCAGGAAATTGGGAAAATTCCAGGACAGGACGAACGGCAGCGTGACTTCTCCGAACGGTTCGAGGGTCGCCGTCAAGCCCAGCGTCCCGATGTCCGTCCGCTTGTCGGGCGACGGGCTCTTCTCGTCGAGGTCGTTGAGCTTCCCGTCCGCGGCGAAGTCGTCCCAGAAGAGCTGGAGGTCGTCCCACCACTGGCCGCGCACCCAGTGCGAAAGATAGGTGATGTTTTTCCAGGGCGTGGCCAGGGCCATCGTCCCGAACGCGGCCGCGTCGGTCTTCACTTTCTGGGAGGACAGGACCAGGCCCGAGAGCGTTGCGGTTTTCCGGATTTCGTTCACGTTCTGTCCGAATTTGTCGTGGCCGACGCCTCCGATCGTCCCCTCGCCGTCGAAGCCGACGGGGTTCAGGATCGAACCGGCGACCGTGATCTTCGCCGGCTTCGCGCTCAGGTTTCGAACCCGGAACCGGATCATGACGGCCGGGATCCCCGATTCCTCGGGGTTGAGCGGGATGAAGGGATTGAACGCCTCGAGCGTGACGTGGAGAGGCAGGTGGCTGTCTTCCATATCGACCCAGGCGAACGGATATTCGCCCCGGAACCGGGCCCGCTCCATGCGCGGCAGGCCGGGGACCTCGCTGCGATTGACTCCGTCCTGCCCCCCATAAGGGGGCGACAGCGCGCCCTCGAGAACGCGGACGACGGGCTTCCGGCCCTGCTGCTCGAAATAAAGGGAAAAGAACGTGAACGGCAGGTTGACGCCTTTGCCCGGCCGGTTGAAGATCTCCCAGTCGCGCAGGTTGCCGCGGCCGCCGAGCGAAACGGTCCCCGTGCCGATCCCGCCCAAGGGAAACGCGATCTCCCTGAGGGCCGATCCCTCGAACGCCCGGACGTTGCCGAGGCGAAACAGGTCTTGGGACGAATAAGCGGGCTTCGCGGAATCTTTGGCCTGGCCGAAGGCCGGTCCGGCCGACGCCGTCAAGAAGAACCCGGCGATCGTAAGCCCGAGAAACGCGCGCGACGCAAACGTTCGATTTTCAAACATGGTAACCCTCCCCGTCTCAGGTATGAACATATCCGGCTTTTCTCTATAGCAGCCGCGAAAAAAAGTCAAACCGGCCTTTTAACGATCTCGCCGACCTTCGCGGCCATGTCGTCGAAATGGGTTCCCGGCCAATAAACCCGGCCGCAGGAAGGGCAGAGGGCGAAGCTGTCCGCCCGTTCGAGGACCGATGCCGGGACGAGATTGGCCGCCTGCGATTTCGGCAGGGGCTTGAGGACGGTGTTGCACGTCAGGCAGCGTGAATAAGGACGAACGTCGTCGTAAAGCCCGAAATGGTCGAGGACTTGCCGGACCTGGTCCGGCCAGCGCTCGCTTTCGACGAGGAGTTTCGCCAGTCCTCTGGCCCGGCCGAGGAGAGCCCGGTCGCGGGACAGGAGCGTCCGGCCGTCCTTCCGCGCCGCCGCCAGGAGATCGTCGTCCTCGGCCCGGGAATAATAAAGGACGTCGAAGCCGAGGATCTTCAGCCATTTTGCCAATTTCCCCAGCATGCAGTCGACGACAAAATCCATCGGTGACGCTTCTATCATAGAGAATTCCGGACGGCCGGGCAAGCGGCGACCGTCGGGCTAAAGCCCGAGCATCTGAACGCTGAGCCCGGAAATAAGAATCATGAGGCCGGCGATCGCGTGGGAGGCGACCATCGCCCGTCGCGACCTGATTATCGCCTGGCTCGACAAGCGGATCGTCGAGCTCGGCAAGGCGAAGGTCCTTTACTTAGGGCGGAAGACCGTCCGGACGAGATGGAGGAATCCGTCCGGGTCATCCTTGAACTCGAGCAGGCCGTAGAGGCTGCGGCCGGTCATAACGATCATTTTGAAGCGCCAGTCCGCGGAGTCGGCCGGCAGGTTGGATGTCCAGTCCTCGTCGGCGCGTAGGATTATCCGGCCTGCGCGGTAGCGGTCGGCCAGCGTCGTCTGCGCCGATGCGACCGCCCCGGCGACCAGGAAGATATAGAGGAACATCCTCAAAATCCTGGCAGTCATCACTCTCTCCCAAGCTAAGCCTCAGAGGAGATGTTGCGGCAAGAACCGTGCCAAATCGTGGCGCCGGCAGGCCGCCAGGGCTCCCTCATATCGACCGTCAAAACCTTGTCAATATTTCTGGACAGGCGCCTGGCCGGGCTAGGCGCAGGGGCCGGCGCAAGCACCGGCTGTGTCTTCGAGCCGTAGATCAACAGTTCGGAGACGGCATAGAAATCATCGCCGCTGCGGACCGACAGCTTGACATACCTCGCCCGTGCCGGCCGCAGGACCATCTCGGGAAGGAATTCGGCGTCCGTAGGGATGGTGCTGAGCGTCTCCATGCCGGTGCCGATCTCGCCCCAGTCCCCATCGATCACAACCATCGGCGTGAAGGTCTGGCCGTCCATCGACGTTTCAACGACGTACTCATCGTTCAGGTCCACCTGCAGCGTTAGGCCGGTGATCCAGTAGGCAGAGCCCAGGTCGATGACGAAGTAGGTCTGCGGGCTCGTCCAGTATACGCATCGGGGGTCATCCCAGGGCGTCTCCTCGGGCGGTATCTTCTGGTCGATGATCAACTTGGCGGCGTTGGAAAACTCGCCATAGCCTTTGATCGATTTGGGCGTGATGGGTCCGCTCTGCGTCACCGGCGTCGAGCCCCCGTCCGTGACGACCACGGGCGGGACCGAATCAGACTGCACCTTGCTGCCGTAAATGAGCAGTTCCGAGACCGCATAGGCCTCATCGCCACCGCGAGCCGACAACCTCAGGTATTTCGCCTGCACGGGCTTGATCGTCATCTCGGGCAGGAAATGCGAATCATTGCTGAGCGTGCTGAGCGTCTGCATACCGGTAAAGACTTCACCCCAGTCGCCCTTGACCACCAGCAGCGGAAAGAAGGTCGTCCCTTCCATCGACGCCTCGATGACGTAATCATCGTTGTTGTCCGCCTGGAGCGTCAGGCCCGTGATTCGGTACACACCGTCCATCGCGATCACGAATCTGGCCTGGGCGCCCTCCCAATATACACATCGCGGGCCATTCCACTCCGCTCCCTGCGGCGGCATCTGGCCGTCGATGATTAAGGACGCGGAATTCGAGTACTCGCCGGCGCCCTTGATCGACTGGGCCCGGATCAACTGAGGCTCCCCGGTCGCGGCTTGCGCCGCCCTGTCCGCCGATACAAGACTCAACGCCACTAACAGCAATCCCAGGATTCTTCGTGCTTGTCCATACGTCATCGTTGTTCTCCCATTCTCATAGGACTCTTATTCATACTCCCTGTCCTTCCATGGCACATGAATAATAATTCGGATACAGGCAATCGTCCATCGTGTTTCAAGAAGCATAGTTCCCTTCGTGCCGCCAGTCAATAGGGACGCGAACATGGGGCACCGAGAATCCATTTTGTCCAGCGGCGTGATATTCTACGAGCGGATCGGCGTATAGATTTACGAGACGGCGGGGGCTTTTCGGCAATGAACCTCAACTTCAAGTGGTCGATGATCCGGTCCACGGCGGCAAAAATCGCCCAGGAGCCGGCGTTTGAACTTAAAGAAGACCCGGAGCATCTTGGGGATCGTGAAGACTACCTGGCGGTGCGGAACATCCAGGAGGAGCGTCTCCCGCATCCACGGCGGCCGGGGCCCCGGCTTTGCCCGGGGGTCTATTTCCGCCGCGAAGGCTCGTCCCTTGACTCGCCCCACTCCTCCAGACGCTTGACATGGCAGGACGGACAGAAGGCCCGCGTCTTGCGAGAGAAGGTTAGGAGATGTTCGGACGGCCGGGCAAGCGCGAGCGGCAGACTATAGCCCGAGCATCTGAACGCTGAGCCCGGAGACGAGAATCATGAGGCCGGCGACGGCGTGGGAAAAACGTTCCCACTTCCCCATTTTGACGAAGCTGATCCCCCACGAGCTGGCCGCGATGATCGTCAGCATCGTCAGGATCGTCGTCGCGCCGAAGGCGAGGGTCACGAAGACGACGCCGGCAAAATTGTGTTTCGCGGCCGGATACATGACCAAGGGGATGAGCGGCTCGCA
>Ga0315291_10008391_pt1 | contig 12702 bp, 10 predicted proteins | sample YL17G12_20_MG_FD_203070 | JGI IMG/M metagenome (GOLD analysis project Ga0315291, IMG submission 203070) | Sediment microbial communities from Yellowstone Lake, YNP, Wyoming, USA - YL17G12_20 | ecosystem: Environmental > Aquatic > Freshwater > Lake > Sediment | place: USA: Wyoming | collected... | reverse complement strand
AAAGCGCGATTCTGGAGAGAATGCTCTGAGTATTTTCCAGACTTGGTGCTCGCCCAAAAGCTTCTGTATGAACAGTTCCTATCGTTCCAAATATGTTGCTCTCTGATGAGGAATGTGCTAACATAGATCTGTGCTTCGAACCGGGTTAACGGCCAAGGATGAGAATGACCGCCAGATACTGAACGCTCAGTAGACCAGTTGATCAAGTCTGTCTTCATTCCAAATACTCTGTTTCACATTTGAGCGTCACATGCTGAGAGGAAGCTCCTAAGGGGGAGGATGATGCTGAGGTATGTCCAGTGGGTTCTTGTTACTGGACGAGGAGGCGGAGATGCACTTCAGGTGGAGCAAGCATGTGGGGGTACTGCTAGCCACTGCAGTGAGTGCTATTCTGACGGTCGGTGTGCCGCAAAGCTGTGCACTTGCTGAGCAATCGTACCAGAGCCTCACGCTTGACCAGTGCGTCGAGATAGCGCTCGCGAAATATCCGCCTCTCAAGAATCAGCGGGAGAACCTTCTTGCTGCGGAATCGGCGTATCGCGCTGCACGAGGCGATTTTCAACCCGTGCTGTACCTGAATGCTGCTCAGGATTTTGGTCAACGCATACCGAGCACCGGCGAGCAACGCCACACCTTCGCCTCGGCGTCCGTTCAGAAGAATTTCGAATATGGCGGATCGCTTTCGGTTGTGGGTCAGACTGAACGGGACGACAGGTTCGCCTCGGGACAAGAATACCAGTCCTCTGTCAGCGTAGATTTCGAGCAGCCGCTGCTGGAAGGTTTCGGACGTGACGTAGCGGCATCAAACCTGAAGATCGCCGAGATCAACCGGGATATAGCGGAGATAGCTGTTCTAGATGCGACACGGTTACACATCCTGACGGTCACTGAACGGTACCATAGAGTTATCGAGGCAGAACGGCTCTTGCAGGTTCAAAAGGAAGCGCTGCAGCGCGCACACGACTCGTTGGAACGGCTCAAAGCGCTCGTTGCCGAGGGAGAATCGCCTCAGATTGATATAGCTACTCAGGAACTTCAGGTTGCTGGGTTTGAGGAGCAGGCAACCCAAGCCGAGAATACGCATGACTCCGCGCTGATCGGGCTCCGGCTAGCGTTGGGCGTTCCGCCCGAAAGTGCAGTCTCGATTGCCCGCACTCCTGATCTCGAGGTTGACTTTACGCCGGACGAACCGCCTTTCGCATCCCGGCAGGTTGACATGGAAGACTGTAAGAAGAAGGCTCTGGAGCGCAGGCTGGACTATCTTCAAGCGAAGCGTGCTCTTGAGATCCGCGGGATTGCTGTGGTTACGACGAGAAACGTCCTGTTGCCCGATCTGAGTTTCTTTGCGAGCCTCGGGCTGGCAGATACCGGGTCGGAGCTAAACCGCGCGTTCCATGTCAACAAAGGTGATTGGGTTACCGGGCTACAGTTCGAGGTGCCGATCGGACTCATTCGCGAGAGAGAACAATACACTCAAGCGACGATATCGCTCCGACAGGCACAAAACGACCTCGAACAGATGCGTCGCCAGATATTGAACGAGGTTGACGACAGTGTCAGGTTTGTCAAGACGCTTGAATTGAGGCTGAAGTCCGCATACCGGGCTGTCAAGAGCGCCCAGTTGTCGGGAGCCGGAGCTGGCGAGAAATATGATCTTGGGCTGATAAGCATCTTTGACCGGGCGGAGTCTCAAGCGGCTCTGACAAATGCCGAAGCGAGTTACGTAAGCCTGTTCCTCAGCTATAAGAACGCGTTGGCTCGGCTCGATTACGTCATCGCGGAACCCACGGAAGAGCGGTACGGGGTGCGGCTATGAAGATCGTGAGATACGTCCTGATAGTGGTTGCGCTCGCTGGCGTGTCAGCGATATCGTATGCGATTCTTCATCGCGGTATTGGGAACTCTGATGCAGAGCTTCCGGTCGCCAGCGTTTCAAAAGGTGAGTTCCGGGTCACCGTGAGAGAGGTCGGCTATCTGAAAGCCAAAAAGACGATCAGTGTCACAACGAAATCCGGCGGCAAAATCACCAAGATGCTTCGTGAAGGGACCTTTGTCAAACAGGACGAACCGTTTCTCTGGACGGAAACAAAACAGATCGAGGAACGCATCAAGGAACTCGAGGTTAGCGCCGAAGTCGCAAAGGCGAATCTGGAAAAAACGATAGAGAACAACAAGCTTCAGAAGAAACTCGCTGAACTCACCTTAGAGCAGGCGAAAAAGGAGCTCGCCCATAGCGAGACGTTGTACCAGGACGAGAAGGAGGAGCGCGACAGGAAAAAGCGGCTCGCGGAAAAGGGATTAATCGCGGAGAAAGAGCTTGTTGGGGCAGAGGCGCGTGTGCGGGCTGCGGCTCTGAACATCGAGAAGGCGAAAATCGGGCTCGACAAGGTGCAACGACAGCTCACGACGAATCTCAAGATATGGGCGACCGACGAGCAAAACGCCGAGGCGGAGTACGAGAAGAACAAGAGAGAACTGGACAAGAAGAATCAAGAGCTTGAAGATTCGGTGCTGAAAGCGCCGACGTCCGGCATCATCGTGTACGAGAACATGTGGAAAGGGAGCGGATTCGAGAAGTTGCAGGAGGGCGACCAGCTCTGGGAAGGGCAGAAGGCTGCTGAGGTTCCCGACATGTCGTCCATGCTCGTGATGGCGCAGGTTAACGAAGTTGACAGCGCCATGGTGAAGGAGGGTCAGGTCGCCGAAATTCGGGTGGTCGCGTTTCCGGACCTTCTATTGAAAGGGAAGGTGACCAGGAAGGCAACGCTCGCCGAAGACAAGAGCCGGAGCAGGTACTTCTGGGGCGACCGGTCCGAGAGCGCTGGTCTTCGGACGTTTGATGTGACCGTGGAGCTCGAAAAGGTCGATCCGCGGTTGCGCGAGGGGATGACGGCGAACGTGATAGTTATTGCCGATACGATTCCGGATGCGACTTATGTTCCTCTGGAGGCGGTTTTCGCAGGTGATACGGGCGGTGAGAAGGTGGTGTTTGTCAAGAAGGGAGACCGGTTCGAGAAACGGCGCATTCAAACCGGAGCCGCTAATGATAATTACGTGATTGTCACGAGCGGTGTTGCCCCGGGCGAGTCCGTCGCTCTGAAAAAACCCGAGTCGTCGGTACCATGATCGTACTATGCAGAGCAGTTGAGGTGTCTGCGTCGTCGTACGACGGGCTGGCGTATCTATGATACGAGCAGAACATATTAGCAAGAGCTATCAAAAAGGGGCGCAGGAAGTTCGCGCGTTATGCGATGTCACGCTGCACATCGAGCAGGGAGAGTTTGTCGCTATCATGGGGCCGTCAGGGTCGGGGAAATCCACGCTCATGCAGATTCTCGGATGTCTCGACAAACCGACTGAGGGCGCGTACTGGCTCGATGGGATCGAGGTCAGCACGCTCGACGATCGAGCGTTATCACGCATCCGGTGCGAGAAAGTCGGGTTCGTGTTTCAGTCGTTCAACCTGTTGCCGCAGGAGGATGTGCTCCATAACGTCGAGATACCGATGCTGTACCATGGTGTTGGGCGAAAAGAACGACTTGCCCGCGCGCTGGATATGGTCCGTTCGGTAGGGCTCGAGGAGAGGACCAACCATGTTCCTTCTGAGCTTTCCGGCGGCGAAACTCAACGGGTCGCAATCGCGCGGGCGCTCGTGAACGATCCGGCAATAGTTCTTGCGGACGAACCGACTGGTAACCTCGACACCAAGAGCGGTGAAGAGATCATGAAGCTGTTCCGCCAGATACACGAGCGCGGCAAGACGGTCATCGTCGTCACTCACGAGCCGGATATCGCGAAGTTCAGCAACCGGGTCGTGCGGGTCAGGGACGGCAGAATCGTGGACCACAACGGAGTGACCTGATCGGGAGTTTCTGGACGAATCATGAAGCGTTTGCTTGTCAGCTTCGTTGCGTGCATCTTAGCGATAGCTGCCCTCGGTGTGTACTTCATCACGCACAAAGAGGACGATACCGCTGCGGAAGAGATCCCGACGGCGCGTGTCGAACGCGGACCGTTCACGATTGCTGTGCGCGAGGTCGGTGTGCTCAAAGCGTTGAAATCCACCAGCGTAACGATGTCGTTCACGGGCAGATATTGGGAAAGAAAGCTCACCCGGCTTGTTGACGAGGAGACCGTCGTCAAAGAGGGCGACCCGATTGCATGGCTCGATACGACAGATATCAAACAGCGTAAGCTTCAATGGGACTCGCAGCTCAAAGGGTATCGAGCCATGAAAGAGAAGCATCTCCAGAGGTTGAATCTCCAGCGTGAGGATGGCGAGGTGGACGTCAAACTGGCGCACGCGACACGCGACTTCTCTGAAACCGAACTAGACGAGGCTAAAGCGCTCGAAGACAAGTATGAGATGCTCGCGGAACGAGGACTGATCGCTCAAAAGACCGTGAGAGACCAACAGAAAGAGGTCAGGAACAAGGATTACGCGCTCGGTCAGGCAGGTGCAGAGCTTACCAAATCGCTGATCAACCAGGAGGCTCAAGCGAGAGTCATCAAGACGGAGATACTCGAAGCGGACGCACGGTTCTCGAATGCTGAGCGGGAAACGGAGGAGATCGACAGGGAACTCGATGCTTCTGTAGTCAAAGCGCCTGTTTCAGGTATGGTGCTCTACGCAAGCCGCGGGAGAGACAAGATCAAAGAGGGTGACGAGGTCTGGCCGCATTATCCGCTAGCCACGATCCCCGACTTGAGCGAGTTCCGGATAGCGTCACAGGTCGAAGAGGTTGAGATCGGTCGCGTTCACGTCGGGCAGAAGGCGGAGATCACCGTTGACGCTCTGCCCGAACTCAAGTTTGACGCGGACATTGAGTACATCAGCCAGTTGGCTATACCGCGAGAACAATCGCTCGGCACCGGGTTTGTGGATAAGGAGGAACGCACCGGCGTGCGCGTCTTCGAGACGACCCTCAAGATGTCTGGTACCGACAAAGCGCTTCGTCCCGGAATGACTGTCGGCGTCAATATCGTCATAGGGAAGCTCGATGACGTGCTGTTCGTGCCGTCAAAGGGGGTGTTCAAACGTGGCGATTCGAGTTTCGTGTACTTGAAACACGGCAACCGCGTTGTTGAACGGGACGTCGTGCTTGGCGATAGGAACGACAAGTCCGTGGTGATCGTGCAGGGGCTCAAGGAGGGCGACGAGATTCTCCTTGAGGAACCGACTCAGCCGCTGGAAAAGGTGAAAGGAGTTTCGTCGTTTGCATCTCGGTGAAAGCGTCAGAATCGGGCTGAAAGGGTTGATGTCCCATAAGCTCCGATCGTTTCTGACGATGCTCGGCGTCGTGTTTGGCGTCGCAGCGGTCATAGCGATGGTCTCGATCGGTGAAGGAGCTCGGTCTGAAGCTGTCGAACAGATCAAGCTGCTTGGCGCAAACAATATTCGCGTCAAACCGGTCGAGCTGCATGGCAAAAACCTCGAAGACGCCCGCAGAAAGAACGTGCGCGGGATCGAGGTGGATGACGCGCACGCGATCGCGGAGCTATGTCCTGAGGTTGAAGCGGTCGCAGGTCTTGCCGAGGTGAAACAGAAGGTCCGTGCCGGAGCGAAGACGCCCGAAGCTACCGTGATGGGTGTCGAACCGGTCTATCTCGACGTGTCTGACGCAAAAGTCCGCGATGGCAGATTCATCAACGTCGAAGACCTCACATACGGTGCTAAAGTGTGTGTTCTCGGCGAAGAACTCAAACGGGAACTGTTCTCGTTCGATGATGCTCTGAACAAAACGATCAAGATCGGCGATATCTGGTTTACCGTGGTGGGTATCATGCAGCGAAAAGGGAAGGGAAGAGAAGGGAAAACAGTTATCGAGATACGGAACCTGGATCGGGACGTGTATATCCCGATGAGCACGGCGTTTGCTCGGTTTGCCCATTCGCCCGGTCAGCCTTTGAGCGAGATCTCGATCAAGGTCAAGGAAGCACGGTTTCTGCGCAGCTCCGCTGCTTTGATGCAGCGAATCCTGTTGCGTCGTCACCAGGAAGTCGAAGATTTCGAGATCGTTGTTCCTGAAGAACTGCTCCGCCAGAGCCAGCAGACGCAGCATATATTCAATGTCGTCATGGGATGTATTGCCGGGATAGCGCTCCTCGTCGGCGGGATAGGTATCATGAACATCATGCTCGCGACAGTCACTCAACGGACGCGCGAAATAGGGATTCGCCGGTCGCTCGGCGCATGTCGGCGCGATATCCTCGAACAGTTCCTCATCGAATGTGTCACGCTCAGTATGACCGGCGGAATCATGGGCGTCCTGCTCGGTCTCGGGTTGTCGCGCAGTATCACCTTCTATGCGAAATGGTCAACCATCGTATCGCCCGGTGTTGTTGTCCTATCGTTTGGCGTGTCCGTGATGACCGGGATCGTGTTTGGTCTCTATCCCGCAACCAAAGCCGCTCAACTCGACCCCGTCGAAGCGCTCAGGTACGAGTGACGCCAGTGCCTTGTGAGATGTGCATGCCTTCTTTGTAAGGGCACGGCATGCCGTGCCCCTGCGAAAACATCCGGCACGCTCGTGTGAATTCCGGTTGGGAGCTATGCTATGATGTCGGGAGTGGTGCAGACGCTCGCCCTACGTCGGGATGATTCGACAATGTGAACGGGACACGTGGTAGGGGGTAAGGAAATGAATACAGGACGAGTTGTGTTGATACGGTGCGTAGTGCCGTTGCTGATCGCGAGTATGCTGACCCCGCAAGCCTTTGGTCAACAAGGCAGCGCGGTCTTGGATGACGTTTCGCGGTTGCAGAATTTCCAGCCCCGACGCGAAAGCAGTTCTAACCCAGACCTGAACAGTAACGGTGATGCGCGAAGCATCGCACCCGGCGGAACGCTCGTGCTCGGCGAACTCGAAGGTCCGGGGATCATAACGCACCTGTGGTGTACGGTAGGTTCGATTGATCCATTCCATGGTCGGTCGTTGGTGCTCCGCATATACTGGGATAGTGCAGACAAACCGAGCGTTGAAACGCCGCTTGGCGACTTTTTCGGTGTCGGACATGGCGCCGCTGCATGCTTTGACTCGCTTCCTGTGAGTGTGTCGTCGTATGGGCGCGCTCGGAACTGTTTCTGGCGGATGCCGTTCCGGAAAAGCGCAAAAGTGACCGTCACGAACGAGTCAAAAGTGTACCCGACAGATTCGTTCTACTACCATCTCGACTGGCAGAAACACGATAGTCTGCCGGACGATATCGCGTATTTCCACGCCCGATACCGGCAGGCGATGCCCTCCCAACCTGGCGATTACACGATCCTGGAGACGACCGGCAGAGGTCATTACGTCGGGACGGTGTATTCTGTCCACCAAATAGAACTCGGCTGGTTTGGAGAAGGTGACGACAGGTTTTACGTGGATGGCGAACCTGTGCCGTCAATTCGAGGCACAGGAACTGAGGACTATTTCTGTGACGCATGGGGATTTCGCCAGTTTTCGACCCCGTTCTTTGGCGTCTCCTTGTGGGAAGGATATTTCGCTGGCGACCGGGTGTCTGCGTACCGGTGGCACCTGAGCGATCCGATTGCGTTCAAGACATCGTTGAAAGTCACGATCGAACACAAAGGAAGCATCTTCACGGATGCCGCCCAAGAGTTAGGGTCGTTCATAGAACGTCCTGATTGGATCAGTTCTGTCGCGTTCTGGTATCAGTCGCCATTTGTGACGTTCGAGGAACCGATAGCGCCAGCTACAGAACGAATCGCGCCATATCGGGTGCTGACTGTCGGCGACCTTGAAGTGCGAGCCACGCCGGAATCCAGGCTGATGAAAGAGCGACTAGCTGGATTGCTCTATCTCCCGGGGAAACCGGATGCTCAGCTCGAGTTCGGGTTTGAGGTGCCTGAGCAAGGGCGGTACCAGATCAGTGCATTTCTCGCCTATTCCCTCTTCGGAAGCCGATACCAACCGGTTCTGGACGGGAAACCTATTGGCACAGAGATCGATCTGTGCACTGCGGGACAGGACCCTGTCTGGACGAATCTGGATCTGCACGATCTTGCCAAGGGGAAACATACGCTGCGGTTTGAAGGGCGTGGGGCGTCGCCGAACGCGCGTTCGATGTCGCCTCAACAGTATGCTTTTGGGCTGTATTACGTGATACTCCTTCGGCTCGAAGATATGAAAGGGTACCATCAAGCGCTCCAGGAACGAGTGGCTCGCGAGGCGACCCGATGATAGTGGAATGGAAGGAACTGGGCGGATTCCTGAAAGCTCGTGGCGAGCCTGCTTACAGGTTAGGACAAATCCAGCAAGCGTATTTCCAGAATCTCGTGAGCGATTGGTCGGAGATCGCCAATTTGCCTGCTGCATTGAGGAGCGAGTTAGCGGAACGGTTGCCCTTCCTGCCCCTGAAGATCGTGAACGTGGTGACGTCGAAGCGCGGGGACGCCCTGAAAGCCTTGTTCGCGACCAAGGACGACAAACGCGTCGAATCCGTCCTGATGCTGTATCCTGAACGAGCGACGGTTTGTGCATCGGTTCAGATCGGATGTCCTCTCGCGTGTATATTCTGTGCCACGGGACAGAGCGGATTTGCCAGGAACCTCGGCATTGATGAGATCGTCGAACAGGTCGTATTCTGGCAGCGATACATGAAGCAGAACCGTATCGGGCGCGGCAAAGTTACCAACGTTGTCTTCATGGGAATGGGCGAACCGTTCCTGAATACCGACAATGTTTTTAACGCTATCGAGCGGCTGAACGATCCGAAAGGATTTGGGCTTGGTAGCCGGCATTTCAGCATTTCGACTATCGGGATACCTGAAGGCATTCGGGAACTCGCGTCGTTCAACGACCAGGTCAGTCTGGCGGTTTCTCTTCACGCGCCTGAACAGAAGCTCCGCGAGAAGCTGATGCCTGCGACAAAGAAGTACGCGTTGTCGAAAACCATGGCAGCGGTGAAAGAGTATATTGCCACAACAAACCGGAAAGTCTTCTTTGAATACACGATGATCGAGGGCGTCAACGATGACCAACGTTCAGCCGCTGGCGTCGTGAATCTGCTCGGTAGGGAGAATCTGTTCTGCGTTAACCTCGTATCGTACAACCAGACGCACGCGACATACTCGCCGAGTCCGCGACACACGGTGGTCGCGTTCCGTAATTATCTCGCGAAACGCGGGATAAACGTCACTATGAGACGAAGTCTGGGCGCAGAAATATGGGCTGCCTGCGGTCAGTTGCAGGCGACAGAAGGCAACAAATAACCGTGTCACGCGGGCGCACGGCCGTGCGCCCCTACGCCTGTTTTCCCTCACCTCGTAGCGATCCGGTCGTAGAACTCGTGCGCTCGGTTCAGGATCCTCATGGCGTCTTCGTGCTGAGCTGGGTCAGGAAACCTGTTTTCGCGTTCCGACTGGTCTATCAACATCTGGACGAAGTCGCGATAGTACGCCCCGCTCTCCGGTAGCGAGAACTTCTCGTCTCCATACTCCAGATAGACCGGACTGGTCGCAGCGTAAACGAGGACGTCCTTTCCTCTTTCGAAACATCGCGCCGCGACCCAACCGCGTGATAGGTCGAGTTTACGGCGGCACACAAGCTCGTTCGCTCCGCTGTCGGACGTCTCCGTAGCGACGACCTTACCATTATGGATTATCTCGAGTGTCTCAAGCGGACCCTGAGACTTCGCGGTGCATGCCACGTCAAGCGATTCACGCCGTTCCTTGAGTCTAATCGAGTCGCCGACGGCGTGATCTGCGACCGTCAGATCGAGTATCGGACCGTTTGTCGCAAAGCTCCGACCGACTTTCAGTCCCGTGAGCCACGCGTCCCAGCTGTACGGCCCGTCGAGCCGAACATATGTCCGCTCATATCCTATTGGCGAGGGCATGACACCGTTTGCGCTCCCGCCTGACGCGCCGAGCCTCATGCCGCAGTTGAGCAAGTGGTAGTAGAGGTCGAGCGTGTACAGAGCACACTCGCGCGGCGTCATGTCAATCTTCTGGGGCGGCACGATGGCTTTCTGAATTCCGGTCATCGGGAGGAACCTGCTCCGATTGAAATGGTTGTGGACGATGCCGATCGAGTCAACAAGCCCCAACGCAGCACAGATCGGCACATCTCGCCAGACGGGTTTTTCCCAATCCGCGTACGCACCCGCACGCCGTGCCTGTTCGCAGAACGTTGCGGTCAACGGGTAGAACTCGGTGCCTTCGGCCTTGACCGGTTTGAATTCGCCCATGAACAGTACGGCGCCCCAACCACCGCCAAGCCGTTCTATCTCTTGCGCTGCCCGGCAATACGCATGTTGCGCGTCAATCACTTTCATGCTGGTCGTGGGTCGTTCGCGCCCTTCATTCTTGTATAGGTCAGTGAGGTTCCAGTACGTTATGTTGGCACCGAAGTTCAGATCCTCTGCTAGCAGGCTCAGTTCAACCTCATTCGTCGGACGATGTATATGCGTATCCCCAGAGAACCAAGCGAGCGCATTCATGTTCGTCCATCGGTGCAGCACCATCATGAGCTTCGCATGACCGCCCGTCTTGAGTTCGATCTTCTCCTCAGCTGGAACCCATTCCAATCCCTTTTCGACCCGCAGCGTGTACGAACCGGGATCGAGATCGCACGAGAATGAGCCGTTCGCTACGAAATGCCGTTCGTCAACGCCGAATTGCTCGTTGTACCTGACGTACTTGATCGCTCCCGACGGGTAGAATGCCTCCCCTTTCGCGTTTTTCAGATACGCCCTGAATGGCAGCTTGTTCCCCGATTCATCACAGACCGTCACAGACAGTTTCGCTTTGTTCTCCATGCCACTCCCCTCGATGGACGCTACGCTTAGAAGCAGCCCCAAAATCACAACAGATGCGTGTGTCATCATGGCCTCAATTCTCCTGCAGAACGTATCGTGTAAAACCGACCTACCGGCTGAACAACCTTGCACGCGTGATGTAGTGTGCCTTTGCGATCAGTATGAAGTCAAGCGTTGGTAGGGGCGACCCGCCGGGGCCGTCTCGAAACCATCGGCTTGGTGCCCGAAGTCGGACGTGAGATTGCCACGCTCCCTTCGGTCGCTCGCAATGACGACGCTGACTAGTTTCGTTCGCATGTAGGGGAGCCCCTTGCGGGCTCCCGTCCGGGAGGCGACAAGCGCCTCCCCTACACCTTGCATCGTCATTGCTGTCTGAGCCTTCTTTGCGTTCTCTGCGCCTCTGCGGTTTTGCGAACCTGTGCCGGCTCCACATTCTCGAGTGTGTGCGGTGGGGGGCGGGACGCCCGCGCTACCTCTATGCACTCATACAGACATCGCTATCGAGCGTGCTCGATTAAACGACTCGCTTTCTGCCGTACGTTATTGCCATTGCAGCCAGAGCAACGATTGCGGTGACAGCAACTGGTATCATCCACGGCTGCGTTACCGGCACAGGAGGCGGAGGACTATTGGGATCCTGCGGGTCGGTACCTCCATTGTACTCATCAAGGTTGTCATGTCCATCTCCATCTGGGTCGCCAGTAGCACCGTTGTCTCCGGTTGGGTCATTCGGGTCTAACCCATTGTCTACTTCCCAGCCGTCGGGTAGCCCATCGCCGTCAGTATCCGGATTGGCTGGATTTGTCCCATTCAGCTCCTCCAGATAATCCGGCAACCCGTCACTATCGCTATCTATGCTAGCGGGGTCCACCGGTAGTTCAAGCTCGGCTTCCAGCACGTCGAGCGCATCCAGATCATCCTCCGTCGGTGCGCGGGGTCCGAGCAACCCAAGCAGTTGTTGGTCCAACGCGAGCGCGTTCGACCCAGCGTTTATGGCACCGCACGTCCAGAACACGTCGCCAGCCGCCTCGTTGGCTGCTGCTTCTACGCTCACGGCGGAACCCGGCACGCCAACTGCGTTGGGATCAACTGAGAAATGCCAGCGAACTAGCATATAGGTGTCCGGGGTGATTAGCGGCGACATCGGATCCGGGATGCACAATGCGTCTATATCGTCAAACTGCGCCCGAAGGCCTAGCTCCCTCTTTGAGAAGTGTACAACGTTATTGCCCCCTCCGCCCAGAAAAATCACGCCCTCCTTTGCGTCTGGGATCCATACGTTAGCGACCGCGGTGCCCGGCAATCCGGCGGCGCCGCCGCCAACGCAGAAGTCTATGCCCAATCCCCAGGCTGGAGCCGCAAACAAAAACAGAATCAGCAGACAAACGGTGATCGTCGGTGCGCTTGTAAAAACTCTGTCATCTTTCATTGCTCCCCCCTCCTTCGTCTGCGAGCGGCACTGATCCGCTCAGAAACATGTGATCCCCCTCACATTGCTAGCGATTGAGAGAGTTATCGAGGCGCGCTGACACACCACCCCCTTTGAAATGAGAAAAAAGACATGCGTTTACTGGTAGGATACATGGGATTTCTTCTCTTCCCCGAAGGATGATCCCATTAACCACGCTGTTCCTACTATACAGCCACTTCTGCTCGTTTTGTCAACAAGAATTTCGCGTTTCAGGGGCGTAGAATTCTTACCAGGCCTCTGGTATCATCATTGAGCATCGTATGGACAAAACAAACGCGCCGTGTCCTACGAAGCCCGCCTCTATGGGCGGTGGCACGTTGACAGGAGTTTCATCGGCAACGCCAGCGTCAATAAGTGGTATAGTTTGGGCCGCGGATCGTGCCGAAAAAGGGAGGAAGCTCGATGTTAGCCAAATCCATCGCTATCGCATTAGGTGTGGCGCTGTTCTCGCTGTGCGCCAGTGCTGC
>Ga0315291_10008388_pt1 | contig 12705 bp, 11 predicted proteins | sample YL17G12_20_MG_FD_203070 | JGI IMG/M metagenome (GOLD analysis project Ga0315291, IMG submission 203070) | Sediment microbial communities from Yellowstone Lake, YNP, Wyoming, USA - YL17G12_20 | ecosystem: Environmental > Aquatic > Freshwater > Lake > Sediment | place: USA: Wyoming | collected... | reverse complement strand
TGGCTTGGCAGAAAGAACCAGGGCGTCCCTACGGGATAGCCATCACGGCTCGTTATTTTGAAAAGGATTCTCAAGAGGCTCTAACATTCGTATCTTGGTTTAAGCGTCTATTTCTCGAGGACTGAAAATTATCTTCAAGTTACTGCTTTGCCGTTGATGCGGTGAGGAGGGTGACATTACTGCGGGTGAAAAAACCCCTGAAGCCGCCGTAACGGTGTATGTATTCTGTGACAAGCATTGTGTTCGGCGAGGGATTGGTGAAGCATTGCTTCAGCCCATCCTCCGGCGAGCCGACGAGCTCAATAAGAAACCCCATGCCGTCAGACTTTATGTCCGCCATTATCTCTTCAATATTCTCCGTCTCTAATGCCAGATGATGAACGCGCACACCGTAATTGTGGATGAACATCTCCGTTGGACCGGATTTCTCATCATCCATGTAAGGTGAGATGCCGGATGTAAAAACCATGGCAAAATCCTTATCGGACAGCTGCGCCACGGTGGTGATGGAAATAAGCGACCCGCGCTAACGTCCCGAGTTCGATGTCTTCGTCTAAGTGCTGCTGAATGAACACCAGCGACCTGAGAATCCGCTCCTTATAAACTTTCAGAGTCGTTTCTTTCATCGTGCAACCTTATGTTCAGGATATATCTTTCGTCGAAGGGGCTTTGCTTGATATTTTTTGCGGATTTTGCAAATCTCACTTTTTCATAAATCGGAAGGTTGCAATTTTAAAGGGGGCAAGAGTGAAATATCCGTTTTTATCGCAAGGAATATTGGACTTGCCAATCTCATCGGACATGACGGGTTGCGCCCCGCCCCATGGTTTGGGAAGCGCCAGTTTCACCGAGACTTTCTGCGGGGTGGGGTTCCAGAGACGGATGATGACTGCCTCACCCTCTTCTGATTTCTTGATGCAGGAAAGGCGGATGTTTGCGGCGGTGGATTTCGGTCTGACATCGAGCATGAGATACTCCGCCGCATCAGGCAGGCTGCCCTTTCTTTGCGAGGCGGAAAGGACGGCGCGCAGAGGCGTTATGAAATCGGCGGCGCTTTGCGTCAGCCCCTGACTTTTCCATTCTCCCGCAAACGGCTGGATGGCATATTCAAACACATGGCGACCCAGACACTGGGAACCTTCAAGGGAGTAATCCTCCCCGATGGAGCGGCGCGTGCAGCGCAGGAGCGTGAGGACAAGCGTCCGCGCCTCATCGTCAAGACATGCCGCCTCCGGGATGCCTTTTGTCAGGATGGCGAGTCCGCATTTTCCATCGGATGCGGCGAACCAGGAGGAAACCGGCTGCGTTTCGGACCATGGTTCGGTCCAATCGTGTGTATCGGGGAGACATATCTCACGCTCAACTGCGTCAAATGGGGCGTCGGCGACCCAGGTTTTCGCGCCGGTTGCACCGCTGGGAAAAAGGACTCGCAAGCGATGGTCGCGCGCCACATTATCAACAACCGTTTTGATTTCGACCCGTTGCGCACCGCACTCCAGTGTGATGGTTGATGTAACCGCCTCCTCCACGGTCTCTGACGAGCGGTGCGCCTTGAAGGGCTGAGCCGTCTCCACCAGCTCAATATTTTTCGCCTTCGGCTCGCAATATGCCGGCAGAACCATGCGTCGCGTCACCCGGAGCGATACGGAGAGCGGACCTGTCTCAGCGACATCCACCGCACCGGCGTCGCCTGTGGAATAAGCGGTGAAATCCCCCATGGGCGGTGCAAACGTGGTGGAATCTCCCACATCGCCTGAGGAAGCAAAGATATTTAAGCCGGAATAGATGCGTCCCGTCCTTTTATCCATGATGGTGAGGCTCCCGTCGCTTTCCGCCTTCACACGCAGGTATTCGTTTTCAATCTGTGAGGGGGCGGTCTGGCGGGCGGGTGCAAATCGCCCGACCTTTGCCGGAGCGCCCGGATTCAGCCACGCCCCGGGACGCACAATGTATGATTTGTATCCGTATGCGGGCAGGTCTTCCGCAAGGAAATCCACCTCCACCCGCAGGCAGAGAAATCCCAGTTGCGCCTCATGGTCGGCGAGGATTTCGCGCTCCTCTCTCTGTTTACTCTTGAGGACGAACGGCACGAGGCGTCCTTTCATATTGCGAATTTCCAGCCCTGCCGGTTTCCAAATATAAGGGACATCCACCACGGCGCGCACAATGCGGCTCCGAGAAAAGCCGGTTGTGTTAAAGACCGTGAGGAGGATTTCCCGCTCTGCAAGGCGCGCGGTGTCAATCTTCACAACGATATCCTTTAGCGCATCATAAGCAACGAAATCGGCAAGGTTGCGGGCGCGCACATATCTGTCCGCCATGGCATCATGCACGGCGTCCACACTCGTGCCGCAGATGCCGTCATGGGCGTGATTGACCATGAGCGTCTTCCATGCCCTGTCGATAAAGGATTTTGGATATCTTGCGCCGTTCAACCATGCGAGGGTGCAGAGCGGTTCGGCAAGGCGGATGAGGGAGGTCTCTGCGGCGTGATTTAAGAGTTTCATATTCATCCGGGCGGAGATGGTGCCGGGGAGGAGTTGATTGAAGCCGGGCACTTTGATGGGACGCCGCATCTCACCCCGTTTCACCTCCAGTTTCACGCCCTTCTTTTTCAGATATGCGCGCACATCGGCGATATATGCCGGCAGGTTTGAATGCACCAGAACCTCGCGCCCGAAATGTTCATTCGCCGCGCGAATAATCTCCGGCACATCCCTGTGCGGAAAGATGTGGTCAACGCCATCCATGGCGAGAAGAATCGGCACAGCGGAAACCGCAAGGGCTTTTTCAATCAGATTTTCCACACACGTGACCCAGAGAGTCTTATCACGTAGGAACACCTCCTGCGTCCGCCACCAGTAATGGTCGGCGCTTGCGGCATCGCAGGCATGGACGGGTCCATCTGCGTGCCAGCGGTAAGACCAGTCCATGGCGTCGCGCCCCACACAGCCCGGACGATGCACAAGGTAAAACCAGTTGGATTTTGTGTATCGGTCGGGGAGGTGAAAGGCAAGCGCCCGCGTGCCATCGGGCGATTCCCAGAAGAGCTCGCTCTTTGTCTGCCACTCGCTGATGCCGCGGGAAAAGATGACACTCGCAATGCCGAAGCCGGCGAATATCTGGGGCATCTGGGCGCAGTGACCGAAGGAGGAGATGAGATAGCCCTCCATCATGGCGGCGCCGCTCGCCTGCGCTGTGCGTATGCCATAAAGGAGGTTGCGGATGATGGACTCGCCGGCAACGAGATTATTATCTATGAGGGAATACCAGGGACCGGCGAAGAGGCGACCCTTTTTAAGCCAGCGGCGCACATCTTTGGCGCGCTCGGGACAAACCTCTAAATAATCCTCAAGCATGACCGCCTGCCCGTCGAGGAGGAACGCCTTGTATTTCGGGTCGCTTTTAAAAATGTCAAAGAGATGGTCAAGGCATTTGACAAGATAGGGCTGGAAAAACTCAAACGGCTGGCGCCACTCGCGGTCCCAGTGCGTGTGTGAGACTACATGAACCCTCAAATTCATCGGCAGATTTTTCATAATATCGCTCTTTGCCCCAATTGAGATATAAGACAACTCTCAAAATCAGATAGGATTACATAAATGCAGACAAGTCACAGTTTCAACAGGAAAGGAGGGAAAGTTTGTTTTATATCGCGGTATAAATATTGACTAAATTACACCTCAACATATTCCACCATTGATGAGGGAGTTTGAGTTTTAATTCCGTTTTCTTTCAAACCATCAAGATGAACGACAATAGCCTCTCTTATCAGTTTTATAACTTCTTTGCGTGTTTTGGCCACAGCCACACAACCCGGCAAATCGGGCACATAAGCGCCATAACTACTTTTACCTTTTTCTATAATAATAATATATTGCATAATTTACACCTTCAATCCAGCCTGTTTAAGAATACTATTCAAAGTCCCACTTGGGACGTCAAGACCCAATTGACCTGCAATTGTCACAGTCCCCTTCTTATGAGGATGATGGAACTGACGATGGCTGCCTTTTATCCTTACGAGACACCATCCATCGCTCTCTATCAGTTTTATCACATCGCGAACTTTCATTTTATATTAATCTCGTTTCGGAAATTTTTTTATACGATGCACAGCACGAGATGGTAGTGATTTCAGTCCCTGGAAGAGGCGATATGCTCTGCCGTGTTTCTTCGACCAGCGGTTCATGTCCAAATAAAATGCGGGGTCGCAGAGGTAATAGTTGAAGGCGCAGGCGGTGCGCTCCAGACATAATGGATGAATGAAGCGCGCCCTGCGCGGGAGAAACCGCATGTCCGCATCTGTCAGGAGGAGATGGCGCATCTCGCGGCGGAAGTCGTTTGCCCGCTCGCCATACCAGATGTCCCGCAGGGTGCGCATGTGAAGATTGCCAAGGGATTTGGCGGCGTCCGTCGCAAAATGGCAGCAGGAATACACATCGCCGCTCGCCTCAATTACGGCGGCATACCAGCCGATGTAACAGAATTCCACGCGCTTATCCGTGCGGCAGATGTCCGGCAGGTCAATCGCCTGCGGATAAACCCTGTATTGCTCAGCCTCCGCATATTGCTGTAATCCCTCGGCGGTCAGATTGAACTGGAGCCGTGGCGTATTCCTCTCAATGACGCCTCTCAGGATGCCCCGGAATTCCTCTTTCTGCGCCCCCGTCATCTTTTTTTCAACCGGCAGACCTTCCATCGTGTTGACATATATGAAATCCGCACCGGTCGGGAGGAGAGCCTCTATCATCTGCGGGAGACGTCTGTAATTTTCCCGCCAGATAAAAATCTGCACACTGACCTCGCAATCGGATTTTGCCGTCCGCTTCGCCTTTATAATATTATCGATTCCCTCCATGGCGCGCCTGAAAAGATGCGGCGAAACCCTTCCCATCCCTGCATATTCCACGGGGTCGGTCTCGTTCAGACTGATGGTGATGCGGCGCAGACCCGAGCGGATAAGCCTGAGTGCAACAGTATCCGTGAGGGCTGTTCCGTTTGTCTTGATGGAATCAATCTTCAGATTGCGCGCTTCAATGAAATTCAGGAGGGGCGTGAGGGCAGAATAAATCAGGGGCTCCCCGCCGCCGCCAAAGCTCACACTCTTCACGCCCATCGCCACGCCCTCGGCAAGCGCCCTCTGCAGGACATCCCACTCAATCTCCTTTGCCTGCCGGCGCAGTCCCTCCGTATAGCAGAAAAAACAGTCAAGGTTGCAGCGGTCGGTGGGGAAAAGGACAATATGATAAGGACCGCAGAAGGCTTTGCCCTTCCTGATGCCTTCGGCAATCAGCCTTTTCTCCTCTTCCGAGATTAGCTCCCACCCGTAAAGCATTTATGCCCCATGAACTTTTTCAGATGATGCCATCACGCCAATCTCCGGCGGTGGCGGCAGCGCAATACCGCGCGCCTTCAGCGATTCCATATACAATTCATCGCCCTGTGTGATTCCCCACCAGTTGGTGCAGCCGCGGCAGAACTCCGGCGGATTGTTACTGTTCACAAAGCGACGCAGGCGGACGTAATGCATATCGTTCCAGATTTTCCTGAAAGGCTTTTCCAGAATATTGCCCATTCCGACCCAGATGGCGCGGCAGCAGGGACGCACCCATCCATCCACATCAATATATGTCAACCACCACGGGTCAAGACAGGCGCCGGGGAAGAGGCGACTGCCGGAAAGACGCTCATATTTTGAGCCATCCATCCCACAGCCCGTCTGCCCGACTTGCAGTTGAGTTAATGAAGGACGCGCAAATACCGGATGGAAAAGCGCAATCCCCTTTTCTTGCGCCCTCCTGATAAGCCTCTCCATCCGGGAAAGGAGGAGCTCCGGGTGGCGGCTGATAACATCCTGCGCATAGTCATCCTTGCGCTCTCCAACGCCGGGACTGATAAGTGTCAGGGCGGAGACGCCATATTTCGCTGACACCTCAATGATATCCTCAATCTCCTCCACATTCCTCTTTGTGACAACCGTGTTGATGGAGATATGAAAATCAGGGTTGTGGATTTTTTTCTGAAGCGCATGGAATTTTGAGAGGGCATCGATAACAACGGAAAATTCCGAGCCGGTTCGGGAATCCTCATGCGTCTCAGCGCGGGCGCCATCTAAGGAAACCGTCACATCCGCACCCGCCATGACAATCTCCCTCATGATGTCCTCATCGAGCCTCATGGCGTTCGTGACGAATTTTATCTTCAGCCCGAACGCCCTCGCATCTTTCACCATCTGTCTGAAAAGGGGCGCAAGGAGCGGCTCGCCAAGTCCCTGCAGGTTCAGAATGCGCGCCGCAGGGAAGAGTTCCCGCTTAACACGCCCATACACCTCCGGGGAGAGATGACGGTTGTCAGTGGGGTAATGGGTCTTGGGGCAGGCGCGGCAGGACAGATTACAGGCGTTTGTGGGAACAATCTGCACCTCGCGGGGAAGACCGGGCACCCGGCTCAGAAGCAGCCTGCGGCTCAGGCGGTTCAGTGCGCCGTTCCACTTCCGGCGTATGACATTCACAAATGACACAAACATCTTGATTCCGTGAAGGTGCGATACGGGTCAAGCTTTAAATCATCTCTCATTTAGGGAGCCTAAAAATATGAATCACCATTCGCCTCAGGCGGACTGTGGTGAAAATTGATTTTTTTTTGGAAACTTAATATACGCTCATAATAATCTCTGGAGAGTTTTTCCTTGCAATAGGGGCGTAATTTTTTAAGTTAATTGTTATTTTAACGCCTTTTCATATAATGCTTGGTAACTTCTAAAGGTAGCATAAATCGTCGGGGAGTTTACTTTTATGAAGTATCGCATCCTGGGAAAGAGCGGCCTGAAGGTCACGCAGATAGGACTTGGGGGCATTCCTATTATCCCGCTCTCTTATGAGGAGGCGGAGCGTTGCGTCCTTTCAGCGCTGGATTGCGGCATCAATTTTATAGACACGGCAAATGCCTACAGTGACAGCGAGGAAAAGATTGGACGCGCCCTCAAGACGGCGCGGTGCGACCGCGAGAAAATTATCCTCGCCACGAAGGCACAGCCCAGAAGCAAGGAATTCGTCGCCGAAGCGCTGGAACAATCCCTCAGGGCGCTCCGGACGGACTATATCGACCTTTATCAGTTTCATAATATTTCCCGCCAGGAGACGCTTGATAAATCTCTGGAGATTATGGAGACCTTATATAAATTCCGCGAGCAGGGGAAGATTCGGCACATCGGCGCAAGCGTGCACGGCGTGGAGTGGGTCAATACGGTTATCAGGTGTGGCGTCTTTGAGACGGTCATGATTGCCGTGAATTTCATTGTGCGGGAGCCTGTGGATGTGGTTCTGCCGGTTGCGAGGGAACACAATGTCGGGGTGCTGGCGATGAAACCTATGGGCGGCGGACAGATAGACAATCCCGCGCTTGCTTTCAGATTTTTCCTCCCCCTGGAAGATATTGTGCCGCTTGTGGGCGTCAAGACCCCTGAGGAGATTCGCGAGGTTGTGGAGATTATCGAAAAATCCTCCTCGCCGGATGAGGATGCCCTGCGGGAGATGGAGCGCATCCGCAAGGAGACAGGGACGCTCTTCTGCCGCCGGTGCGGCTATTGCACCCCCTGTACTCACGGGGTGGATATTGTCACGCTCAACATCTTTGAATCCATAATAAAGCGGTATCCCGTAGAGCCGATGTTGAAGTCGGGCATCGAGAAATCCATGAAGACCTATGAGTTGTGCGAGGACTGTGGCGAGTGCGAGACGCGCTGTCCCTACCATCTGAACATCCGTCAGATGATGAAATATAATTATGAAATCTATCGGGAGATTGTAGCAAACAGGGAATGCGGAAAATAGATTCATGGTGCATAATGGAGTCAGTAAATGGAGAGATTAATCTTGACGCACCTTTATATATTAAAGTATGAAACAGGATGACACTAATTATTGACAAACCGGTGAACCGGGGAAAGTGAGGGACAAAATGAAAGACAAAGGATTGAGGTTATTTCAATGGATTCTGCTGCTGGCGGTGTTGTCCGTGTGCATGGCTGCTTGCGTGATTACCGCCCGCGGGCCTGGGGCGGTGATGTGGGTGGATGAAAGCCGTCCGGGTCCCCGCCACGCATATTATTATTATCCCGATGAAGGTATCTACTTTGACCCCGGTCTGTCTTTTTATTATTGGCACGAAAACGACGGTTGGCATCACGACCGCAGGCCTCCCCGCCACATAGTTCCCAGAAGGCGGGTTCGCTTTGATAGCGACGCCGACAGACCCTACCTCATGCACGATAAAGTCGTCGAGCGTTATCGCCCCGGCGAAAGAACCGGTCAACCTCCCGAAAGACGGCAGAAGGAAATGCAACAAAAACCGCCCAGTCCACCCAAGCCTAAAAGACCGCCGAGACCTTAATACTAAATAAGACTCGGAAGAATTGAAGACTGCTACGGGGCAGAGAATTCTTGTCGGACTATGTCCTGGCTATTCGAAGCCGCCCGTTTGGACTCATAAATAAATTCTTTGTTTCTCCAAAGGTTTGGGGAATCCTATCCTGAAGAAATACACGTCATCATTTTTTGCCTGAGGGGGATTCGTATAACATCCAGCCGTTGACCCGGCTCGTCAGCAGGGCGCGGACGGCGTCGGCGATAACGCATTTGCCGGTATCAGAGATGTCATTGGTAAGTGTCACGCTTCCGGGGGTCGTCCCGTCGAAATGGAAGATGCCCAGTGAATTCCACATGCCGCCATTTGCCTGCTGATTGACGCGGATTGTCTTTTGTCCGCCGGAATAATAAACGGTGTAAGGTGCGTCTGTGGCGCGATTGATATGCACCGAATAGAAGATAGAGACTTCATAATCGCTCGCCACCGACGTGTCCAATTCCCATGTGGCGGCGCCGGACGGGGAGTATCCCCAGCAAACGCGATAGTTGGGTCCATATCTATCCGACTGCGAGGTGCTCAGGGTCCATGTCCCTGTAATGCTGAAGCCGGCAGTATCATTATCCACAACTCCAGGGTCCACGGGTGTTATTATTAAGGGTTCAACAAAGAGGGTCAGCGTATCGATCTGGGTGCCCTCCCCGTCATAGCACAGCACAATTAAATTGAAGGACTTTGCGGGACATGACGGGACATTGAAGACGAGGCGTCCATTTGCCTTGTAAGTTGTTTCGCCGATATACTGAGCATCAAAATAGATTTCAGCCCGCACGGCAAGGTGATATATCTCAATCTGAAAAGGCTCGCCGGATGTCACTTGTTTAAAGTCGTTCACGACGACGTCGCCGTTCTGGGGCGGGATTGGGTCAGAATCATAGGCGAACCAGGAGATTGGCGAGTTGAGATTAACTTTATTCTGCAATTCACGCAGGTCGGGGATTTCAAGAAGGGCATAATTTGCTTTGCCATCGCGTGCCATGAGAGCGGCGGCGACCCCTGCGGCGCTTCCGCTCACCCATTCTATGGGATGGAGGCGGTAGGCGGAATTGGCGAGAAAGGACTGCCCCATTTGTTTGCCGCTGGCAAGCAGGTTGCGCACGTTTGCGGAGCCGAGGGCGCGGTAAGGGATGTAGAATGGCGCCGGTGTGTGGATTGTGGGCGATAATCCCTGGCTTATATAGGTGGGATGGATATCCTCGGCATAGCAACCTATGCCAGCGGAATCATAATAACGAAAGGAGGTGGGAGGGCTGGTTTGCGCTAAGACAAAATATCTCTCAGTAATCCGGAAGTTGTAAAGCCCCACGATTCGGCGTCCGCAGCGGATGTATGGAAATCTTGCCAGACCGACTCCTGTGCCCATCATATTCATCGGATGATTTTTGCGGAGAAATAGTGTATCCCATGAGACTGACTTGTGCGCCTTCATATAGAAATACCAGCAGACGGCGTGCTTTTCCGCCTGGTCGATTTCGCCGATATTAACGCCTCCCCGCCAGTCGGCGACCTCCTCAGCGGCGGCATCCTCCTTGTTCTTGTATAATGTTCCATAAGGATAATCGTTGCCGGGATACCAGTTCTGCATGGAGACGTCGCCGAGATAGACTGCGGAGGAGCTGGGCGTTCCCGTAACTTTCAATCTTCGATAAGTCCATATTGATGTCCAACTATACGAACCAAAAGAGAAGTAATTATTGACCTGCTGTTGATAATAGGCGTCAAAATCGGGGAAGTCCGCCTTGACTTCATCTTCGGTTTGGGCGGTGTCCGTGGTAGTCATGCAGAAGGTAAAAACGAAAGATTGGGAGCCGTCCTCGTCCATCCCTGGAAGCGTTCCGTCATCGGCTATCTTCTCGGTGGTGAGTTCGCGACCGACGGTGTAAACGGCGCCTGAGAGGATAATGACATCGGCGAGTTCTGAGGCGTCAATCACGACAAGACCTTTAGCGGGGTCGCGCGGCGCGACCGTGTGAATGATTTTATTATAATCCGCCGAAGCGTTCGTATCATACCAGTCGGGGATTTCCTGCGAGAGAAATCTGTCAAAAGGCTTATAGCCATTAATGGGAATGCGCTGAATGAGCGTTAAGCCGGTTATCTTCCTGCCGGCGCCGAATTGGTCCACGACATCGGTTGTTTTGACATCCTTGACCACGGTCAGTTTCATGAGCGTAATATTGGGATATTCGGAGACCATCTGTTCGAGCGTCCAGGCGCCGGTGCGTGGGTCAAACGCCTCACGGCTGACCCAGGCGCACCCATTGGGAGCCATGCCTTCCCCCGGGGCTTCGGGGGGCTTGTTTTTCAATCTGTCGAGAAAGTTGAGGTAGTCCGCGGGGTAATATGTCTGGGGATTATCGCGCATGAGAGAGGCGGCGGGCTGGTGCCATGCGTTATCAATGGCGGAGACTCCCTCTGCGGTTGCCTGCCCGCCGAGCCAGTCCATAGGCTCGGCAAGGAGTATTTGTGCGTCGGGATTTGTGCGGGCGGCGGCGAGGGCGGCGGCTGGCGCGCTGAAAGAACCTCCATAAATCACAATATCATAATTCATCTCATCCGTCCTTGCGAAGGTGGGAACCATCATAATAACAAAAAACAGGAGCCACAGGGGACAGGTTAGATAATACGTGGGATTACGCCGATTTCTTTGGAACAATCCGGACAAAATTCCCTCTCTCCTCAAAATAATATATACAATTCTTAAGCCATCGCCAATCTGTCAATGCAAGGGGAATTATTCAGCCGCAAGCATCATTGACGTCTCGGCGCTCGCAACTATTTCGCTTGATTTCTCTGTCTATTATTAAAAATATTCTTGTGGTGTGATATAATCCATCACAGTAAAAGGACCCGGAAAGAGATGAATGATAAAATTGGAATGGGCGGGCCATCCCTGTCACCGGCAAGGGTCGGCTCAATTGATGCCTTCCGCGGGCTGACCATCCTGACGATGATTTTTGTAAATGACCTTGGGGGTATAAGAGGCGTGCCCGCCTGGATGAAACACGCCCCGGGGAATGCGAACGCCATGACGTTTGTTGACGTGGTCTTTCCCGCCTTTCTATTCATCGTGGGGATGTCAATACCTTTTGCCCTGCGGAAAAGACTCTCAAGCGGGGAATCCCTCCTGTCCATCTGGTGGCATATCCTGCTCCGCACTGTCGGGCTTCTCATCCTCGGTGTTTACATGGTGAATATGGAGAGTCTGGACTGGAAACATCTGCCGATTAAAGGGAATTTGTGGGTTGCCCTTTTTATCCTCAGTGTCATTGCTATCTGGAACCGGTATCCCGCTGTCAGTGACAGGCGGTGGTTTTACCGTGTGTTGCGAGCGCTGGGATTTATCACCCTTATCTTTCTCGCCTGTGTGTATCGCGGGCATGAGGGGAATAAAACAGTCTGGATGCGCACGAGCTGGTGGGGCATTTTGGGGTTAATAGGGTGGGCGTATCTGACATCGGCAACGGCGTATATCCTGTTCCGCAGGCAGATTTCCGCCATGATGGGTGTGCTGGGGCTCCTTGTGCTTCTCAATGTTGGCGACCGAGCCGGCGCAATGAATTTCATGGGGCAGATAAAAGAGTATCTCTGGTTCGGCGGGCAGATTGGCGGTCATTCCTCCATCACTGTGGCTGGCGTTATTGTCTCGATGCTCTTTCTGGAAGATTCTCCGGCACGGACGCCTTCAAGGAGGATTTTGTGGATACTGCTTTTTGGCGCGGGGCTTTATGCGGCGGGTTTTCTCCTTTATCCCCTTCACGGCATCAGCAAGAACAACGCCACGCCGACCTGGTGCCTGTATTGTTCGGGCATCTGCTGTTTTATTTACGCCTTTTTATACTGGCTGATGGATTTAAAAAAGGTAATGAGGTGGGCGGTGGTGGTGAATCCGACGGGTGCGAATCCGCTCCTCGCCTACATCCTGCCCGACCTCTTTTATGCTGTTCTTGCACTGGCGGGCATCACCTGGCTGGAAAGTCATCTAAATGCGGGCATGGCAGGCATAGCAAGGTCATTTGCCTTTGCATTCCTGATGCTCGGTCTGACGGCAATCCTGACGCGCATGAAGATTATCCTGCGCCTGTGAGAATTATCGCCGTTCCCCAGCGACCTTCTCCTTTTTCCTTCTGCCATAAAGCCGGAGAAGTTCGGCGAGACGATGAAGAATATCAGGCGTGAGTTGTCCCTCGCGGAAGCGCCACGCCCAGTTGCCGGACGCCTTTCCAGGGTAATTCATCCGCGCCTCGCTCCCCAGACCCAGAACATCCTGCAGCGGGA
>Ga0315291_10008387_pt1 | contig 12706 bp, 6 predicted proteins | sample YL17G12_20_MG_FD_203070 | JGI IMG/M metagenome (GOLD analysis project Ga0315291, IMG submission 203070) | Sediment microbial communities from Yellowstone Lake, YNP, Wyoming, USA - YL17G12_20 | ecosystem: Environmental > Aquatic > Freshwater > Lake > Sediment | place: USA: Wyoming | collected... | reverse complement strand
GAGATCTAGCTGCCTCCTGCGCTTGAACGAGGTGCCAGGCTGCAAAGTTGCTCGAACCGACATAAACGATCTTACCCTGATAAACCAGCGCAGCGAACACTTCCCACAGTTCGTCCCAGGTTGTCTGCCCATCGATGTGATGCATCTGATACAACTCGATGTGATCTGTCCGCAGACGTCTCAACGAGGCTTCTATGTGCCGTCGAATCTTAAAAGCAGATAGCCCCGCTGGCGCATTTGGACCGTCATACGAGTCCGGCATAGATCCATAGACTTTTGTCGCCAGCGCGACCTTCTCTCTACGCGCTTTCCCTCGGGCAAACCACCGCCCGATGAGCTCCTCCGTCAATCCTCGTCGTTCCTTTGCACCACCGTACGAGTTGGCTGTATCAAAGAGGTTGACGCCGGCATCAAGGGCCGCATCCATGATGCGAAAAGCCTCTTTCTCAGTTGTGTGCCAGCCAAAATTCATCGTGCCGAGACACAGACGGCTGACCTTGAATCCCGAGCGACCAAGATTTGTGTATTGCATCGTCCTCAGTCTTTTTTCCACCATTTGCTATCGGTTGGACAGAGACTGCTCTGTCGTCTTCACGGTTGCCAAAAAAGATCTTCTTGTCGGACATTCATCAAGACACACAGGAAAGCTATACGAGACTAGATCAAATGCAAACGACCGTGGTTCTTCTCGCTACCTCCAATCTCTGATTCGGATGCAAATTTCCACTTTTGAGAAGGCCCTTGGGCCGACTTCTGCCATACAGTTATTTGACCAGCATCATTCGTTTCGTCATCGCCGATGTGTTTGTTCTCAGTTGATAATAGTAGGGGCCACTTGCGACCGGCTGACCCATCTCATCGTTGCCGTCCCAGGTCACCCAGTGCTGGCCGCTCAGCTGGAATCCGTTCAGAAGGGTTCTCACCTTCTTGCCAAGCACACTATAGATCGATAGATCAGCCGGTCCTTGCACAGGCAGATCATACGACACTACTGTCTTGCCATTGAACGGATTCGGGTAATTTTGAAAGAGATAGATTACACTCGGCACCGCACTCTGAGAACCATCGAACACCACTGTAGGAGAATAGATCTTCTTGTAGCGAAGCATCGCCTCGATGAAAAAGTAGTCTGCATAGATCAGCGAAACATCGACTTCTCCTGCGTCGCGATTCTCATTCATCCTATTTCCGACTCCATGGAGAAGAATGCCTCTGCTGTTTGTACCGGCTGCCAAGAAGGCGGGTGAACAGAGCGACGCGAGAATATGGGTAGCGGCGCTTCGATATTTCTGTCTGGCATAGTCCTCCGAGACAAGCGTGCTGAGTTCCAACAATCCCGATGCAGCGATTGCTGCCGCTGAAACGTCCTTTTCTTCGCTCGGAATATTCGGCGCCTGGAAGTCCCAGTAAGGAACGTAGTCGGCTGGCAGGTTATTGATGAAATAGTCTGCTGCCCTTTGCGCCGTCTGCGAAAGGCGCACGTCCTTTGTCTCCCTATAAGCGGTCGTGAAGCCATAGATCGCCCACGCTTGCCCACGGGACCATGTTGAAGATTTCAGATACCCCTGTTTGTTGGTGCGGTCAAGAATTGCACCATTAGAAGGATTGTAGTCCACGATCTGGTAGCAGCTGCCATCAGGACGGATGTTGTTTTCCATCGTCTTGAGAGAATGGCTGATTGCCAGATCAAAGAAGGAAGGATCCCCTCCGTTTTGTGCAGCCCACCACAACGGCTGCAAGGCGTTCATCCCGTCAATAATTACAGGAAAGTGATAGCTATTCCAAGATCGCACACAGCCCACGATTGCATTGTACCGCGTCGCTAGTGACCGTGCAGTCTGCAGGAGCACGCTCCGGTACGCCGTGTCGCCGGTCAAACGATATCCGTTTCCAGCGCTTGAAGAAATGATGAATCCAGCTTCGTGATCCCCCGTTCTGTACCGCTCCTTTAGCACGGCAGCCGTCCATCGCTCTGCCCATCCCCTCCAAACGTTATCAGATGTCCATTCAAACATCTGCCACAGGCAACCCGGGAGGTACCCACTCGCCCAATGTCCCTCCATCATCGGTTTCCAGCGACCTTCCACGCGCAATGTGCTGCGTGGATAGATAGAGTCCCCGTAGACAGCTGAGTTTTGAAGTTCAGCAACTGTCCTGGACAGCTGCTGGCGCGAGAAGTCAAGACCCCATGTAACAAGAGAGTCGAGATTCTGCGCTTGGGCCGACCATACAAGGCAACATTGAATCAGTAACAGTCCGGGATGTACCCTGCATTGAATTCGTATCATCGGCTCTCTTCATCAAGACGCGAACAATCACTTAATAAGTAAAGCTTTCTTTACCACTTCGCGGCCTCGCTCAGTTTGAAGTTGATAGAAATACGTTCCACTACTTACCGGCTTGCCGCGCTCATCTCTACCATCCCAGCGCACGGTGTGAGTCCCTGCGGGCTTAACGCCACTTACAAGCGTTCGAACTTTTTGACCATACACAGTGAAGATTGTTAGCCTGATATTTTCCGGCTTGTCTAACGCGTATTCTATGGTGGTTTCTGGATTGAACGGGTTTGGGTAGTTTTGCGAAATCCTGAACGATCCCGCCGTGGCGAGATCGGCCTGCACTGCAGTTGCAGATTTCGGCGGTAGAACACCACTTAGAGCCGCCATGGCGCTGCCGGTCGCACACCAGACCCTCCCTGTGTTGTTGTCGATACAGATCCTTCGCACCAGATTATCAGGCAAGCCAGTTGTGTTGTCCCAATGATTGAGCTGCCGCGTGCCGAGCGAATCGTATCGGTACAAGCCCGTCGCTGACGGAGTCGGCTCCGGATGCGATATCCACAACTTTCCTGTCCAGTCGCTTTCAATCGACCATATACGATAGGGCGTGAGCTCCGAGATTTGTCCCCACGAACTTCCATTGATTGTCCAGCTGACTCCGTTTAGCGTTCCGATCCAGATGCGCTTCGTAATAGGAGCGAAATGGATTGCACCGGCACCGACGGTGTTGTTACTCAGACTGGGTGTGGTGTATGTTGTCCATGTGTTCGTTGCTGGATTGAACTTGGAGACGCCGCTCCCCTTCGTACCAGCCCAGATGTTGCCAGACCCATCGCAAGCAACAGCGACAACCCAGTTGTTCGCCAAATTGCAGTTCCCACCCCCTACAAAATTTCCCGAGTTGTAGTTACTGAGGTACTTTGTGAACTTCGATGTCGACGGGTCGTACTTCGTGAGGCCGCCGACCCCAGGAGTCAAAACGGAGTCACCCAGCGGGGAAGTTGGTGGCCCACAGGCAAACCAGATGTTTCCCGATAGATCTTCGGCAATCTGCTTCACCCAGTCACCGCCCAAGCTATCCACACCATCGGTTTTGTTGATATCTGTTGCGATGTGTGACCACTTCGCCCCATCATACTTGTAGACTCCCTTTCCCGCAGTCCCGACCCAGACGTAGTTTTTGGAATCGACGAAAATCGTCCACATTTTGTCACCACCCTCTATGGTGAATGATTTCGTCCACGTTGTACCATCGAACTTGTAGATTGTACCCGTACCAGCTGAGGCCGCAGGTCGATTCCCCACCCAAATCTTCCCATTGCGGTCGATAGCAACGGAATAGAAGGTACTGTCGGTGACAAAGAACGGCGTATTGCTGTTATCGTATATTGTCCACGTTTCTTGCGTTTCTTGCCCCGGGCATCGAGATACCCAGACAAGACTCGCTACTCCTCCCAAGAGTAGGAGAATTGGAAGTCTCTTCTTGCACATGCGCCTCTCCTTGCTTCGATTCCCATTATCGATGAGATGTCAGGAGGCACGCCGATCGGTACGGCGTGCCCCCCAAGCCATTTACCGGTTACTTCACCAGGACCATCTTTCGAACTTGAACAAAAGAATCGCCACCGCTCACAGGAAAAGCCTGCATCCGCAAGAGGTATACGCCACTCGCTACCGAAAGGCCTGTTGTCGAACGACCATCCCAGGTCGCACTATGATATGCTGCTGATTGAAAGCCGTCGACCAGCGTGACGATCTCCTCGCCAAGGAGAGAGTAGATCCTGAGACTCACTCTGCTTTCCTTCGGCACCCCATAATTGATTTTAGTTGTGGGATTGAATGGATTCGGATAGTTGGCCATCAACACGAACCGATCCGGCACGCTTTTCACTTCACCGACGTTGGTCACCCCACCCAACCTTACGGTGAGGATGGACCCTTTCGCGACTTTCACGTTGAGCACGGTTGTTGTGTCAGGAGCCTTACCCGTGACAATTTTGTAAGCGGAAAACGTCCGACCACTGCTCGCGTGAGAATAACCCGTCAGCGTTGCCACAGCATGCCCGGTGGCGCCAGTCGTTCCACTATAGACCAGTGTTGCGCCGTCATAGACATTCACCGCCGCTCCTTGTACCGGAGACCCCGCCTTGGTAACTGCGATGTCTAGATCATACCGAACAGTCAATACGCTGGTACCTCCAACAACTACTTTCGCGCTATCGAAATCAACATTCTCGAGCGTTAGCTTTGCGCCATTAATCAAGTTGACATCGAGACTGTCAGAGTTCGTGATTTTGGAGTTCTGGACAACGTTCGGCAGGAGAGTGCCCGCCGCGCCGCTCGCCATGACAGCAACCTTGTTTTTGATCAACTGGGCGTTCTTGACCGTATTGGCCGTATCTTTCACGGTCCCAAAGAAGATCCCAACGTTGCAGTTCTTAACCGTGTCCCCATCGCTCGTATTCTGAATGGACCCACCCGTGAATACTATCCCGCCCGTCGTCGCGCCACCAACGACCCCCTTAACCCCGTCGATCAGGTTGTTTTTCAGGAGAGCCCACTGTGTTAACGATGTACCACTGGCGTTCAGATACATGCCGGAGGCCTCACCAGCACTTGTGCCAAAGACATTTACGATCCTGTTGGTCTGCACTACGCAATTGAGCCCCCGGAAGCTTATCCCTATCCTGCTGTTATTCGTCAGGACATTATTGACGATCTGATGTCCTCGACCGTATGTCGCCACTTGGATTCCTTCCCTCGAACTGTCAATGGTACAGTTGGTCACCATTCCCAACCGACTCAAGCGGAAAGAGATGCCCCAGTTCCAGTTGCGCATCGTCAAGTTCTTGACTGTGTCAGCCTGCGTTGTGTCAGTTGGAACGGCTGGTTTGTTCTTGAACCACACCCCGAAGGTAGCGTCATCTCGGTCTTCTTTTGTGGCACTCGTCGCTCGTTCTTTTGCGTTGCCTCTTACGACAGCTCCGTTCCCATCGATGCACACACCATCAACACCTTTGCTTGTCTTCCCCCCACTGGGATTGAGGGTCTGGCTCGCCGTATCACTCGTTACAAAGAATGCGACCGAGTCACCCGGGGCCATTTGATATGAACCGGCGGCAACATCCAGGTGCTTGCCGACCTTCGTGCTGTCGATCTTTACCGGCGGAGTGATGGTGCCCTGAGCGTTTGCGCTCGCATATGCAAATGCAAGGGCAAGAACTGTTCGTGCAATGTTTCTCATAATGCTTTCCTCCCTATTGTGTCTGTCTCAACGGGATTAATTAGGAATGCCACCAATCGACATGTTCTTCGAGGAACACGCAGGACCTCATGAGTTCCTCACCTTGAACATCATGATTGCTTGGTCCACTCGATCAGTACGCCTACTTCAGCAATGTCATTTTCTTCTCATCCTTGTAGAATGTCTTTAGGCCGCCGCATGTTTCACACAGTGCTTCCAATCTGTAAAGATATGTTCCGCTGGTTAGCCGACTGCCATCGAACCGCACCGAATACTCGCCCGCCTCTTGCACTGAATTCACTAGTGCAGAAACTGGACGACCGGCAATGTCGTAAACTGTAAGCCTCACCTCCGCCTTCCGCGGGAGGGAATACTCGATGATCGTTTCAGGATTGAAGGGATTCGGATAGTTCGGCTTCAATATGAAGCCGGAGGGGAGAAGGGCCTCCGTGCTCCGTCTATCAATACCGGTTGCCTGCCACGATCGTCCCGGGGTGGCTGTCGGTGGTGGATCACCAACCTTTGCAATGTACAGCCAGTCAATGAGAGTATACTCTTCGGCTACTTTGAGATACAGAGTATGAGTGCCCGCGTTCAGGGTGAATTTCGTGGGGAGAGGAGAGCATTCTCGCGGGTCTCCGCCGGGGCAATCGGTTTTGTCTGATCCCAATGAGATTGTATCGAGGGCGAATCGTCCGCAGTACCGGTTGTAGGGATACGTTTTCCAGAGCCGCTCTTTCGGCACATTTTCGGTACCACCGGTTTCTTGTACTTTGTCTAAAGCACTCAACGTGTCCCACGCAACAAACCAACCGCTGCATTCCTGCTTATCGGTTCTGCCGCACCCCCTGTTTCCGACGATTCCAGCACTATCCGCCCAATTAGCGACGAACGCATAAACGAGGTACTCTCCCGTAATAGGAATCGCAACCGGGACGGACACGTACTCGTTGCAGCAATTGTACTGGCACGCGAAGAGAACCCGATAGTCACACAACCAGTGCCTGTTCCCACAAGTCCCATAAATGAAATTGCTCGGATGATTCACCCAGCCTGTCCCGTGACTCACGCTAATGCAGCTGCTGCTCCTCGTCAGGTCCTCCGCCTCAATCTTCGTATTCACCTTGTTCTGCCCAAGCATTGTCCCAGCGAATTGCATGAGCAACCAGGCAATCCCTATGGTCACAACTGTTCTCCGGTTCATTATTCATACCTCCCTGGTATGATGAGAAGAGAGTGGCGCAATTTCAACGCAAAAGGCTCGAACCGATTTCTTCTAGAACGTAAATCCAACAGATAATCGATGTACGGCACCGAAGACCTCGCCGTAGTGCGTATAGGCGTAATCGAGCTTGAAAACCATATCGAGGGCTGATTGGGTAATTCCGAGACCCGCGGACAGTTCACCCTCGTCAACATTGAGCTGATAGCCTCCTCTTATGTGGAAGAAGTTCTGGAAGCAGTACTCTCCTCCGATGTACACTCGATCGGAATAGTCATTGGGATGAGCGACTTCGACGCTCACCTGAAGCGAATGATCTTGCACGCCTGGGATCGCAGCGAGGACATTCATCGCCATGCCGAACCTCAGAACGACAGGCAGCTGGAAATCTTCATATGCGTATCGAATCTTTGTCGCGAAGTTCCGAAAGGCCATGGCAACCCTCAGGTCCTTAAAACCAAGAAAGTAAACCGTGCCGAAATCGATCGCGAGAACGCCACGATTGTTCTTGACGCCCCTCAAGGTGTCATACTGCTGACTCTCGCCCTGCCACGTGATGTCCGTCGGACCCAACTCCTGATACGCGTACTTGACTTGACCGCCCAGAGAAAACTTGTCAGTAATCTGGCGCGCGTATCCGATCCCCAGTGCCAATTGCGTGACTCTGAAGGTTCCCTCTTGATGGAACCCTTGCCTCGACGCATCAGGAATGGTGTGAGGGATCTCTCCGTTGTCCATCATCAGCATGCTGACGCCGAATGTACCGACGCCGGCGAAACCATATCCGGCTGCAATACTGTATTGCTTGGTGTCGGCGAGCCACTGTGTGTTGTTGAGGCTAACCGCACCGCCGATGATTCGTGCAATCCCAGCGGGGTTATGAAAAAGCGCGTTCACGTCGTTATCCATGCTCGTCGATGCGCCCCCCATACCGACAGAGCGAGCCACGGGATCGATGCTCAGAAATGTCATCGTCGATTGACCCGTGCGTTTGAACTCCTGTGAATAGCTCGTGAGGGCTACGGGTCCGAGGAGCACCATCATTACACAGAGATTGAACGTCGACTTCTTCATCTCTGACCTTTATCCGTTAACGGATGATGACAAACTTCCCCCGGCTTGCCAGACCCAGATCATTCCCCGCTCCATCCTTGGTCTGATCGACAACATAGAGATAAAGCCCGGAAGCCACATATTGCTTGGAATCAGTTACCATATTCCATTGCTCAATGTTGCCCGAGGATGCAATATGACGGAGGGTCGCGACCAGATCGCCGCTTTGCGTATAGATCCGGATCTGACACTCGGGCGAGAGGCCATAGAAGGTGACCGTATTTGCAGGCAATCTATAGAGCTTCTCGCTTCGCCTGTCATACGGATTCGGCACGACGAACACTTCCAAGAGAGTTCCAGTCGGTGTGACCGATCCTCTCCAAGCATCGCTAGCCGTGGGATCCGTTCTATTGAGGAACCGACTCGACTCCAATCCCGATGCATCCACTGCCGTGACTGCATACCAGTAATTTATCCCGATACCCACACTGGTGTCTTTCCAACTCGTGCCGGTCACCGAGGCAACGAGAGGATATGGATCCTTCAGCAGCTCGGCCGGAGTGTCATCCAAACGGAAGGAAGGCTTCAAGCGCCTGTAGATGTTATACTTCGTTGCTCCGACATTTTCCCATTGAAGATCGATTCCGCCGGCGGCAGAACTTGGCATCAATGTCAGGCCGGGCGATTTGGGAGAACGACCGATGAGAGCTGCGCCTTTCAACAGGTTGAAATTGCCGCTCGGGTCACGAAAGAGTTTGCTTACCCGGCTTATCTTCGCGAACAGGGTATCCCGACCAGATCGGAGTGCCACGTTTTTGTTCGTTGGGGAGATTCCGCCTGCGATGTTATCGACTGTCTTCTTCCACAGCTGACCGACGCTTACTGCTTTTGCCCACCCCATACTCCCGACAGCATAGCATATCACGATCCGGACACTATCTCCCAGGCTGCGAAACTCGTACGGACCGAATCCCAAGGTGCCGGTCTTGTAATATTCATTATTGGGATTCTTGACAACCGCCCATTCTTCGGTTTGACTGGACTTCCAAACGTCCCAGTTGAAGGGGCTACGGAATTTCTTGCGACTATTGAACTCATTCCAGATCCCCTCCGGACCTAGACTACCTCCGGGCCGTATCGAAAACGCGTTGCCCGAACTCGCTCCCCCAAAGCTGTAGTACGACATGACAGGCTGACTGGCATCGTTCGTCCCATCGTTCACCGCTCGATCGACATGAAGAATCGCCATCCCCGGATACTGAGTGGACATGAAAACGCCCGATGACGGATGAGGATCTCCCTCATCGTCAATCGGGGCATTGAGGGGTGAATCGCCATCCCATCCGTACAGCACGCGAATCGGCTCTCCACTCACGTTGCCAGCATAATAGTCTAGCCAATCATCAACGCCGGAAGCCCAACTTGTATTGCCCGAGAGAATCGTCGGTCCCAACCCGGACGGCTGGGGCACAAAGTCAATTCCTATGTAGGACTGCCGAACCTGATTGTTTGGATATTCAACGGCGTCGTCACTGTTGATATTGCCGGTGTTCTTGAACACGTACTCTACTATGACAAACTCATCGTTCGGTCGGCTCGCGAATGCATATGCTCTTTGAGTAAGGCTGATCCCGGAGCTCGTGTTGCATGTGGCGACAATCATTTGGTCACATAGCATGGTCGGGCCAGCGACCTCATCATACGGTCTCCAGTCTGGGTCAGAATAGTTGATCCCTTTCACTAGCCGGTCTGGAGGACGAAATTTCCAGTACCGCTTGATACTGACGGGTACCGTTGAATGCTGGACGTCTTTGTAGTATCTCGTGCTTGCCTCCGAAACGAAATAGGCAACCGTTGTCTGCTGCTGGACCTCTGACCAATTTCCCGTCGACGGATCGTACACCCATTTTGTGCTGAAGTCCCTCGAGGCGATGACGAATCCTCCGCCGTACACACAACCCATGCTCCCATAAACTGTGTAATCAACGGGATAGACCACCGTGTTCACGCCCTCGAGAGCGCTGATCTCGTTGATTCTCATACTCATCGAGCCTACCCCGATACTGACGTCGGTCTGCGCATTCGCCGATCGTCCGAAGATGAGGAAAAGGGCAAAGCATGAAAGGCTGACTCTCATGAGGTGGCCAGTTCTGCACGCTGACCCCTGTGTCAGATGATTCGGCATCTTGTTCATAGAAGAGGATTTCATTTTGGGCCTCACGATCGAAGACGCCCTATCTAAACTCGAAGCGCAACCCCAGTGATATTTGTCGAGGATGAAGATAAAGATCATACGGTGTGGTGCCAGGGCCTTGAGCAGCAGGGTTGTTTTGAAGCACTTTGAGAGCGAGATCCTCCCTCTCGCCCGGCTTTCCACCCTGCTCTTCCAGCAATGCTACATAGTTATCTCGCAAGGTCCAATCCGGCTCGGCGGCATCACCCGGTCCAATGAACGCGTATCTGTTCATGTTCTTCTTATTGAAAACATTTTCGACCTGGATATACATGACTGGTACGACCGGGCCGCCCAGCTCAAAACGCTTTGTAAAAACCAAATCCGCGGCATAGTGCGGAATCCAGCGTTTGTTGTCTCTCGGATCGTACGGAGCAGCCAATTTATTCGGATTGTATGTGAACGACGGCTGCGCTCTCCACCAAAACAACATGTTCAGACGTAGATCACCGAGCGGATGAAACTGACCGAGCGCCGGTCCAAAATCTCCTGGCGTATGCAAATCAAGATCGATGTTGAATCGAGGTTCCGGAGCTGGAGTTCTTCGCGTGTAATCTCTCACCGCGGGCTTCGTGCTGGGGTTTTCGAAGAATTGGGAGAATCCCCTCTGACCCACCGTGAATTCATCGTAGTCAAAGTCGGCCCATGCTGCCCAAAACGGTCCGGCGCGTTTTTCCAGCCTGATTTCAAATCCACGCGCGTTGAAGTATGCATCCGGAGCGTACGTTCGGTACGTAGTTTGGTATTGAACGCTCCCTAGCTGATGTGGCAAGCCGACGTATTGCACTTCGGCGAGTTTGTTGTTCACATCTTTGTAGTACCCCGAGATTTTCAGGACCACGTTCTCAGCGAGCGCGTGCTCATACCCAATTTCGTACTGAATGGTTCTGATCGGAGGCAGCTCGGGATTTCCAAATACATCCCATCCCGGCAAACCCGTTCTTTTTTCGATACGATATTGATATTCGTACGGTGGGTCAACGTTTTGATGAGAGTAGTTGAAGTAAATCTTTGCATCTGAGCTGATCGGGTGTGAGATGGAAAAGCGGGGTGAGAGAACCCATTTGACGGCAGGATTGTACACAGGACCGCCGGAGATACTATCAGGCCCCAAATATGCCGTGCGGAAATAATCGCTCCAATGATAATCCCATCTGGTTTCATCCGTAAATGGGTTCAGCCATGTACGATGGGGAATTCTGAGATCGGCTCTGAGTCCAACCGTGGCAACCATCCCCTCGAATTCCAATTTGTCCTGGACCCAGAGGCCAAGCGTCTTCGGATAGACATGCCAATACCACTGGTACCGAATATTGTCGCTCCCCTCTCTGCGTTCATCTTTTAGCAAGTTGACATACGCAAACTCAGCGCCGATGCCGATCATATTCGTCTTGTCCACCTGACTGGTAAGCGCAAACTTGAGGTTGAAGGATCTGTCCCTGTTGGCCTCGTACGCACCATGGGTACCTCCCAAGATGTTCGCTTGGCCCATGTTGAGCGGAGGATCCGTGAGTCCCACGTCATACCAATACCCTGCCGGAGCGAGGGCATATTCTCCAGTAAGCACTGCCACGTTGCCGTCTTCATCTCTAAGAGTCACTTTCTGCGTTGTGTCACGGAGAGGAGGAGGCCCTCCGTTAGCCCGAAGATCATTGTACCAGACGGAAACTTCGTAGAACGTCTTCGGACTGAGAGTGTGGGTCAACTTGAAGCCATATTGATTCCTGATTCGATTTGCGATCGACATCCGGTCAAGATATGGCCAGTGCGTGAGATGATTTGCTTCTCCCGCCGCAGTAAGGGCGATATCCTCCTCGTTCTCGAACAAGTAGCGGTTTTCCCTTGTGCCCAAGGGATCATCATACCCCAGCTCTCTGTCTATATCCTTTCTGTCATAGCGATTTATCCCACCATTCTCGATATACCGGTGAGTGTATGAGACTTTCAGATTCGGAAGAATCGATGATGTGACTTTTCCTGTCAGGTCAAAGTGTTTAAAGTACGGAACGGCTTGATTGAAAAGATAGTATGACTTCTCATAGTCCTCTGACAAGAAGAATGTCGTTCTCTCGAGATGGGGGACCGGTCCCCCGAACGTGCCTCTCACGTTCAGATCCGGCTTATCACCGTACTTCGTAACTTCATCTCGCATTCTCCATCGGTACAGTTCTCGCAGGAGTTTTGGCTTTCCGATGAACTGTGAATAGATTTGCTTTGCCACCGCATTCCTGTATTGGGAGGTGTTGCTCGTATCAATAATACCCGCAAGCGTTGTCCAGTTATCCATGTTGTCAAATTTCTCGTCGTAGTACTCCTTCAACGATTTGCCGAAGTGTTTCCTGCCGGGCACGCCGTAGAGGCCATCGAACGTCGCTTGGTACCTGTTGCCCCCCTCCTTCATCACAAGGTTGATGACGCCGGAACTTGCATTCCCGTACTCAGCACCATATCCCCCTTTCATGATGCTTGCTTCTTCGAGCGCGTCAGCATTTATTCGAGTCTCAACTTGATTGTCCAGGTTATCGCGCGTCTCCATTCCATCGATTCTCAAGCTCATCGCCGATTCGCGTTCACCTCGTATGAACAAGCCGCGCATGTCCGCCTCCCTCACACCCGTTTGCTTGTCAAGGACTTCTTTGAATTCCGCTACAGGGAGAGCAGCGATGTCCTTGCCG
>Ga0315291_10008386_pt1 | contig 12706 bp, 2 predicted proteins | sample YL17G12_20_MG_FD_203070 | JGI IMG/M metagenome (GOLD analysis project Ga0315291, IMG submission 203070) | Sediment microbial communities from Yellowstone Lake, YNP, Wyoming, USA - YL17G12_20 | ecosystem: Environmental > Aquatic > Freshwater > Lake > Sediment | place: USA: Wyoming | collected... | reverse complement strand
ATCTATTTCGAATCGAAGAAGGACGACATCGTCGTCGAGCTCGCCTTCCAGTACAACACCGGCTACACCGAATCCATTTTCACCTTCGTCAACAACATCAACACCCACGAGGGCGGGACGCACCTCATCGGGTTCAAGTCGGCCCTGACGCGGTGCCTCAACAACTACGCCGTGGCCAACAACCTCTTCAAGGACCTGGCCGCGGGCTCGCTGTCCGGGGATGACTCGCGGGAAGGGCTGTGCGCCATCCTCAGCGTCAAGATGCGCGACCCGCAGTTCGAAGGCCAGACCAAGACCAAGCTCGGGAACTCCGAGGTCAAGGGCATCGTCGAGTCGCTCGTCAACGAGCAACTCACGGCCTATCTCGAAGAGAACCCGACGAACGCGAAGCGCGTCGTCCTCAAAGCCCTGGATGCCGCCCGCGCCCGCGAAGCGGCCCGCAAAGCCCGCGAACTGGCCCGGCGCAAAAGCGTCCTCGAATCCACATCGCTCCCGGGCAAGCTGGCCGACTGCCAGGAGCGCGACCCGGCCCTGGCCGAGATTTTCATCGTCGAGGGCGATTCGGCCGGCGGCTCGGCCAAGCAGGGCCGCGACCGCCGCTTCCAGGCCATCCTGCCCCTCAAAGGCAAGATCCTCAACGTCTGGCGGGCGCAGCAGGACAAGATCTTCAACAACGAAGAGATCGGGATGATGATCGCCGCGCTCGGCACGGCGATCGGCGAGGAGGAATCGAGCCTCGACAAGCTCCGCTATCACAAGGTCATCATCATGACCGACGCCGACGTGGACGGGTCGCACATCCGGACGCTCCTGATGACCTTCTTCTACCGGCATTTGCGGCCCCTGATCGAACAGGGCCACCTCTTCATCGCCCAGCCGCCCCTCTACAAGATCGCGCGCGGGCGCGAGGTCCTCTACCTCAAGGAAGAGCGGGCTTACGAAAAATGGATCGTCAAGAAGATCTCCGAGGACTTCAAAGTCCGGGCCAAAGGCAAGAAAGAGGTCTTCGAGGGCGAGAAATTCCGCAAGATGTTCCTCCGGATCATGCAGAAGAAAAGCTACGTCCAGCTCCTGGAACGGAAAAGCTACCCCTTTCTGCTCATCGAGCTCCTCATCCGCGAGAGCTTGGACGGACTGGAGGCGCTCCAGGACAAGAAACGGATGCGGCGCATCCAGACCCTCATCGAAGAGAAAGGGTTCTCCACCGAACTCACCAAGGACGAAGAGTACGAAACCTACGACCTGAATGCCAAGTACCAGATCAACGGCATGGCGATCGCCTGCCGGATCAACCTGGCGCTCGTCGAGTCGATCGAATACAAGAATCTTTACCGGATCATTCACGAGCTCGAGGAGTTCCGGCCGCCGTACGAGGTCCTGTCGAACGGCGATACGACCATCATCGACAACGAGATCAAGCTCCTCGACTACCTCCACGAGAAAGGCAAAAAGGGCGTTTCGATCCAACGCTACAAAGGCCTGGGCGAGATGGCCCCGGAACAGCTTTGGGAAACGACCATGAACCCCGAGAACAGGGCGCTGCTCAAGGTCTCGATCCAAGATGCGGTCACGGCGGACGACGTCTTTTCGATCCTCATGGGAGACGAGGTCGACCGCCGCCGGGCGTTCATCGAATCAAACGCCCTCCTGGCCACGAACCTGGACATCTGAGCCGCCCTCCGGCAGGGCATCGCCTTATGACCAAAGAGAAAGACGTCAAAGAGAAAGATCAGCCGGACAAGACCGGTCCGCAGCCCCAGCTCCCGCCCGCCGCGGCCGACCTCTCGGTCGTCAGCCTCGAAGAGGAAATGAAGCGGTCCTACCTGGATTACGCCATGAGCGTTATCATCGGGCGGGCCATCCCCGATATCAAGGACGGGTTGAAGCCCGTCCACCGGCGTGTCCTGTACGCCATGTACGAGACCGGGACGACGCACGGGAAGCCCTACAAGAAATCGGCCCGCATCGTCGGCGACGTCATCGGCAAATACCACCCCCACGGCGACCAGGCGGTCTACGATACGCTCGTTCGGATGGCCCAGGACTTCAGCCTGCGCTATCTGCTCGTCGACGGCCAGGGCAACTTCGGATCGATCGACGGCGACCCGCCGGCAGCTATGCGGTACACCGAAGTCCGGATGACCAAGCTGGCGGGGGAGATGCTGGCCGACATCGAAAAAGACACGGTCAATTTCGTCCCGAATTACGACGAGAGCTTGACCATGCCCGAGGTCCTGCCGACCAAATTTCCCAACCTGCTGGTCAACGGCAGTTCGGGGATCGCCGTCGGCATGGCGACCAACATCCCGCCCCATAATCTGGGCGAGGTCTGCGACGGGCTGATCTACCTCATCCAGCACCCCAACGCCTCGCTCGACAAGATCATGGAATTCGTCCCCGGTCCGGATTTACCGACGGGCGGCTACATCTTCAACCTCCAGGGCATCCGCGACGCCTACCGCGACGGCAAGGGTGTCATCCAGGTCCGGGCCAAATCCATGATCGAGCACGGGGATAAGGGCGAGAGGGAGCGGATCGTCATCACGGAGATCCCGTATGCCGTCAACAAGTCGCGGCTTATCGAAAGCATCGCCGAGCTCGTCAATGCGAAAAAGCTCGAGGGCATCGCCGACATCCGCGACGAGTCCGACCGCGAGGGCATCCGGATCGTCCTCGAGATCAAAAAAGGCGAGCTGCCCGAGGTCGTCCTGAACAACCTCTACAAGCACACCGCCCTCCAGACGTCCTTCGGCATCACCATGCTGGCCATCGTCGACAAGCAGCCCAAGACGCTCAGCCTGATCGATATCATGAAGTACTTCGTCAGCCACCGCCAGGACGTCATCCGGCGCCGGACGCGGTTTGACCTCAAAAAGGCGGAATTCCGGGCCCACATCCTGGAGGGCCTGACGATCGCCCTCGACCATATCGACGCCATCATCAAGCTCATCCGCGCCTCGAAAAATGTAGACGAGGCGCGCGTGGGGTTGATGGAGCGGTTCAAGCTGACGCAGGTCCAGGCCCAGGCCATCCTCGAGATGCAGCTCCAGCGGCTGACCCACCTCGAGCGCGACAAGGTCGTCCAGGAATACGAAGAGGTCAAGGCCCTTATCGCTAAGCTGAAAAAGATCCTGAGCTCGGACAAGCTTATTCAGGAGATCATCATCAACGAGCTTAAGGATATCAAGGAGCACTACGCGGACGAGCGCCGGACCGAGATCCGCGACGAGGTCCTGACCGACATCCGGCCCGAGGACCTCATCAAGGAGGAGGACGTCGTCGTCATGACGACACAGTCCGGCTACATCAAGCGGACCTCGCTCAGCTCGTACCATTTCCAGATACGCGGCGGCAAGGGCCGGAAGGGCATCAGCATGAAGGCCGAGGATGTCGTCGAAGACATCTCCGTCTGCTCGACGCATTCGTACCTCCTCTTTTTCACGAACACCGGCCGCGTTTACTGGCTCAAGGCGCTCGAGATCCCGGACGTCGGGCTCGCGGGCCGAGGCAAAGCGATCGCCAACCTCATCCAGTTCCAGCCCGGCGAGAAGGTGACGTCCGTCGAGGCCGTCAAGGATTTCAAAGAGGACAAAAACATCGTCATGCTGGCGACGAACGGGCTCATCAAGAAAACCCGGCTCGCCGATTTCAAGAACATCCGCCGCGGCGGGATCATCGCCATCTCGCTCCGCAAGAAAGCCTCGCTCATGTGGACGCGGCTGACCGAAGGGAAGCGCGATATCGTCATCGCGACGAAGTTCGGCAAGGCCATCCGGTTCGGCGAAAAGGACATCCGGGCGATGGGGCGCACGGCGGCCGGAGTGCGGGCCATGACCCTCGGCAAAAGAGACGAGGTCATCGGCATGGTGGCGATCGGCGAAACGGACAAATTCATCTTCACCGCCAGCGAAAAGGGATACGGCAAGAAGACCGAGACCGAGCTCTATCGGAAGACCCGCCGCGGCGGAAAAGGCATCCTTAACCTCAAGGTCACGCCCAAAATCGGAAACGCGCTGAGCATCCTCGGCCTGGCGGAAGAGGACATCCTCGTCGTCACGGTCTCCGGCAAGGTCATCCGTTTCAAGACGTCCCAGATCCGGCCGTCGGGGCGGGCGACGCAGGGCGTGCGCCTAATCAACCTCGACGACAAAGACCGGGTATGTTCGGTCGCCTTAGCCCGGGAATCTGATTAAAAGATCAGGTTCGCAACATAGTCGTTGCGAGGAGGCCTTGCGACGTGGCAATCCCCTCTGTTAAATGCGTCACTCGTTCCCTAAAGTGACAATTTTCGTCACTTCCCGCGAATGATTGTCAATCCTCTTGACATCCCGTTTTTTGTATGAAATTATTATTTCATAAAGCGGGTGAGTATTTTTTCTTTTTAAAGGACAACTCTCTTGGAGTGATCCCGTTTAGGGAGGGGACCATGAGCCATCGTCGTTTGTTTGGATGCGTCTTTTTCTCCATCCTTCTGGCCGTCCTGGCCTTGAGCCCGTTCGGCTCGGCGGGGCGCCGTGCGCCAGCCGCGGAACCGCCGCAGACCGTTTTGATCGCCGGCCGCAACGTCAACATGGTTTCGGGAACGCAGCTTCCCGCGGGCGACCCGTTCCTGCAGCGCCAGAACGAGCCGTCGATCGCGGTCTCGACCCGGAATCCTATGCACATCCTGGCCGGGGCCAACGACTACCGGACGGTCGACTTGACGGTCCCGAACGAGGAGATCCCCGGCTACGTCGCAATCCGCGACGCCTGGCTGGGCCTATATTTTTCCTTCGACGGCGGTCAGTCCTGGAAGAGCACCCTGCTGCCGGGCTATCCTCTGGACTCTTATTATACGTCTTCGCCGCTCAAAGCTTACGGGACGGCGGCCGATCCCGTGGTCCGGGCCGGCACGAACGGTCTGTTCTACTACGCGGGGCTGGTCTTCACCCGGGCCCAGAGCGACAACGCCGTCTTCGTCGCCCGGCTTGTCGACAACAACAACAGCGAAAGTCCGAACGCCTATCCCATCAAGTACATCGACGCCAAGGTCCTCGACAAGGGGACGACCGGCCAGTTCATCGACAAGCCGTGGCTGGCGGTCGACATTCCCCGGACCGGGGCGAAGCGGGTCACCCTCCAGAGCCCGGGGATCCCGACCCAGACGATTTCGGCGGGGAACGTCTATCTGGCCTATTCGATCTTTACCGGTCAGGATCTGTCCAATCCCTTCAGCCGCGTCACGCTCATCCGGTCGCTCGATTGCGGCACGACCTGGGAGAAACCGATCAAGGTCTCCGAGAGCCATCATCTGAACCAGGGCGTGACGATGGCCATCGCGCCGGGCTCGGGAAACATCTATATGGCCTGGCGCCGCTTCGCCCACAGTACGGACGGCGACGCCATCATGACCTCCTACTCCACGGACGGCGGCAAGACGTTCTGCAAGGCCATCCTGGTCGCGGCCATCGCCCCGTTCGATCAGGGGACCTCGGCCACGTCCTTCCGGACCAACTCCTACCCGGCCTTGACCGTGGATGCGGGAGGGACGGTCTATCTTGCCTGGGCGCAACGGGGCGTGGGACCGGGCAGCGATGCCCGGATCGTGGTTTCGACGTCAACGAACGGCGAGGTGTGGACTGCGCCGCAGGCGCTCGACAACCACGGCGGCCGCGGGCACCAGTTCATGCCGTCGCTCGCTTACGGCGCGGGGATGATCACAGCGGCGTGGTACGATGCGCGGAATGACGCGGCCGGATTCGGCACCTACATCAACGGCATCAATCACACGATCGACGTGCGGGCCGCCCAGTTCGCCGTCGCGACCGGCGTCGGGAGCGCGGTTCAGGTGTCGCGCTATCTCGGCCTCCTCGACGGCTCCGGCGTCGTTCACCAGGTCCAGTACAATCCGCCGAACCTCCCGCTGTTCAAAGAGGGGACCCGCCCCTTCCACGGCGACTATATCGATATGACGCCGGTGCCCATGTTTCTGCCGACGCCGGGAGGAGGGTGGACCTTCAACACCGACGGGAACCAGTCGCCCGTCTTCCACGCCGCCTGGACGGACAACCGCAACGTCAAGCCTCCCAGCGACGGCAACTGGACCAACTACGCCCCGCCGAGCTCGAGCCAGGATCCGGCCTTCCAGTCGGGGATGACCTGCGCGCCCGGGCAGACGAGCATGCGCAACCAGGACGTCTACATGGCCAGCCTCACGCGCGGGCTCGTCGTCGGTTCGCCTTCCAATATCAAGCCCCTGAACAGGACGAGCAATAAGCACACGTTCGTCGTTTATGTCAAGAACATGACCGCCTTCCAGCGGCGGTTCCGGCTGACCCTGGACCCGGCCGCGGGCGTCACGGCTTCGTTCTTGCAGTTCGCGAGCCTGACGACCCTGGAGGTCGAGGTGGCGCGCGCCTCGTCCATTTCCCGGACGGTTTTCGCCACCGGCAGCACGAAGTTCGGATCCATCCGGGTTAATGTCGTGGAGATCGATTCGACGAGCGGCACCGTCAACAGCGGCCTCACAGGCTTTACGATCCTCAATCCGGACATCGAGAACCCGGACATCGAGAATCCGGATATTGAGAACAAGGAACTCCACAATCCCGATATCGAAAACCCGGATATCGAGAATCCCGATATCGAGAACGTCATCATGCTGAACCCGGACATCGAGAATCCGGACATCGAGAACCCGGACATCATCAATCCGGACATCGAGAACCCGGACATCGAGAACCCGGACATCGAGAACCCGGACATCGAGAACCCCGCTTTCTTTAATCCGGATATCGAAAACCCGGACATCGAGAACCCGGACATCGAGAACGGATCGATTTCGGATTACACGTGGACGGTGGCGAATGCCGGCAACACGACCTCGGCCTTCGCCTTCAAGATGATCTCGGAGGGTTTGAATCTCGCGAACTACTCCGGCTTCGGATTCCAGCTCCTGATCTATCGCGTGCACCCCGTGCCGGCGGCCACGACGGCGAATCCTTTATCCTGCGTTCTGACGCAGAAGCACCAGGACGAGCTTCTGGCCAATATCCTCAGCCCGATCATCTTCAACCAGGATTGGCAGAATCCCGACGTCGAGAACCCCGACATCGTGAATCCGGACACCAAGAACGCGACATTCTGGCTCGAGCCGGGGGACCGGGCCTACATCACCCTCCGCATTTATGACCCGAACAAGAACGACGCTGTCAAGCTCGACCCGGAGGTGACCCCGATCATGGGCGTCACCACGGCTCAGGCCGTGAACTCGGCGGACGAAGGCAGCGCCCGTCCCACGCCTCCCTTGTCGGCACACGTGACCGCCCTCACGATCTTTTACGAAACCCTCCCTTACGCAAAGCTAGGGACGCCCTACGCGACCTATCTCGTCGCCGTGGGCGGCACGCCGCACTATACGTGGAGCCTGGCTTCGGGTTCGGCTCTGCCGGCCGGCCTCTCGCTCAACCCGGAAACGGGGGCCATCACGGGAACGCCGACCGTGGGCGGGATCTTCCCCATCGTCTTTCAGGTCTGGGATTCCGCGTCGCCTTCGCCCGCGACGGTCGCCAAGTCGCTGACCCTGAACATCACGGGAGCCCTGGATCATTTCGATTTCGGCCCGATCAGCACCCCGGTGCTCACGGTGCCCTTTCCCCTGACCATCGCCGCGAAGGACGTTTTCGGAAACCTGGTCGAGTCCTATACGGGGACGAATACGCTCTCTCTTACGCCGGCGCTGAACTCGATCATTCCTGCCGCGACGACGGCCTTCGTCGCGGGCGTGTGGTCGGGGACGGTCACCATCAACGGGCCCTTCCCCTCGTCCGTTCAGATCGTAACGACAGGCGGCGGGATGAGCGGCACAAGCAGCCCGTTCACCCTTCTCCCTCCCCCGGACACGACGCCTCCCGCGGTCACCAGCTTCTCTCCGCAGCCGGGGTCTACCAGCGCCGCCATCGACGCCAGCCTGGCGATCACGTTCACCGAGAATGTCTTGAAGGACTCGGGGAACATCGTCATCAAGAAGACGGCGAATGACAGTGTCTTTGAATCGATCGACGTGAATTCGGGCCGGGTGTCCGTCGCGAACAACGTCGTGACCATCGACCCCGCCGGCACATTTGCTTTCGCGACGGGGTATTACGTGCAGATCGACTCGACGTGCTTCAAGGACGCGTCCCGCAACTTTTATGTCGGCATCAACGATCGCACAACCTGGGCTTTCACGATCGCGGATGCGGGGAATCTCGTGGCGTACTATCCCTTCAACGGAAACGCCAATGACGCGAGCGGGCTTGGAAACAACGGAACCTTGAGCCGGGGCGTGACGCTGACCTCGGACCGGTTCGGGACCGCCGCCAGCGCTTACAGCTTCGACGGGGTCAAAGGCTACATCACCGTCCCGAACAGCGTGTCTTTGTCCGTGGCGAATTTCCAGGGCGGCTACACGATGACCGCCTGGATCAAGTCGGCCGTGATCGCCGCCGACGGGCAGGTGATCATTTCCAAGAACACGAATGGCTTTACGATGCGGCTCCGGGCAGCGGGCGGCAAGGACCTGGACAACCTCGAGGCCTGTCAGCGGCAATCCAATGGGACCATTTCCTGCCAGACGCCCGGGGTTCATCCTCCCCTGGGGCAATGGTCGTTCGTCGCCGTGACATGGGATGCGGCCAGCCGCGTCTGGCAGATGTATCTCAATGGCGTCGTCGCGGCATCTTCGGGATCCTTGAGCAGCCTGATGACCGCCACTGACGGAACCCTCACCATCGGAAAGGACCCCTCGCACGGGGGATGGTTCTTCAACGGGGCCATCGATGACGTCCGGATCTACAACCGCGCCTTTTCCGCCCTGGAGATCCTGTCGCTTTATCAGAAATGAAATTAAAAGATTAACAATTTTTGTCACTCCTCACAAATGATTGTTAATCCTATTGACAGTTGCTTTTTTCTATGAAAATATTCCAGCATAAAAGAAAAGCGGGCGATCAGTTCTTTTATTAACGGAGAACTTTTTATGATCGACCTGGTCTAAGGAGAGCCCATGAGCCATCGTCGTCTATTTGGTTGCGTCTTTTTTTCTATTTTTTTGGCCGTCCTAGCCTGGAGCCCGATCCGGTCATCGGCACCCGCGGCCCAAGTCGTCAATTCTAGCTTGGCCGCCGGGCGCAATGTCAACATGGTTTCCGGCACGTTACTACCGGGCGGCGACCCGTGGCTCCAACGCCAGAATGAGCCGTCGATCGCCGTCTCGACGAGAAACCCTCTTCATCTTCTAGCAGGGGCGAATGACTACAGGACGGTGGATATGGCGGCGTCCGAGGGCGAACTACCCGGAATTCCAGGTTTATCGGCCGGGGACGCTTGGCTCGGTGTCTACTTCTCGGTCGATGGCGGCCAATCCTGGGCGAGCACGCTTGTCCCGGGATATCCTCAAGACTTGGATTCGACGTCTCCGCTTAAGGCTTATTCCGTGGCTGCCGATCCGACGGTCCGTGCCGGAACGAACGGATTGTTCTATTATACGGGCCTGGCCTTCAATCGCGCCGCCAATACACCAAGCGTCGTCTTCCTCTCGCGGTACATCGATAACGATAACGTCGAAGGCGGCCAGCCGTTCAAATATCTCGACACCAACATCGTCGCCTACGGAAACGAGTTAACCTTCCTCGACAAGCCTTGGATCGCCGTGGATATCCCTCGAAACGGATCGAGCGTCATTATTGACGGACAAACGATCCCCGCCGCGCCTATTTATATAGCCTATACCGCTTTTTACGGGGCGGGAACCGCCTCGGTTACGAGCGAACTCAAATTCTTGCGGTCGCTGGATTGCGGCCAAACGTGGAGTTCGCTAGTCACCCTCGATAAAACGACGACGAAAGATAAAAGCCAGGTCCAGGGTGCTTCGATCGCGGTCAGCCCCAAGGACGGGACGGTGTATGTCGCCTGGCGCAAATTCGACAAAAATACGAAGAAAGGGTCGATCTACTGCGCCACGTCGACAAATTTCGGGGCCGGCTTCGGCGCCGCGGACGAAGTCGCCAAGATCAAGCCCTTCGACCAGGGGGCCTCGACCGTCAGCTTCCGGACCAACGGCTATCCGGCAATGACCGTGGACAACGACGGCATCGTCTATATCGTCTGGTCCGAACGCGTCCAGGGGCCCCAAGGTCCGGGCCGGATTATGGTCGCGACGTATGGCGGCGGCAAGAAATGGTCCAAAAATCAGGAGGTCGACCCGAGCGGGCAGGGCCATCAGTTCATGCCCTCGATCGCCTGCGCCGGCGGAAAAATCCTTGTCGCCTGGTATGACCAGCGCAACGACGCCAGCGGCGCGTTCACCGAATTCCTAGACGAGGTCAATCCGATCCGTCATACGGTCGATATCTTCATGGCGGAAGCCACGCCGGGCAACAATCCGGTTTTCAAGTCTTCCGTCCAGGTCTCTCGCTATCTCTGGGCCCTCAAGGACTTGGGCGGCGGGAATTATGCCGCCAAACAGGTCCAATACAATCCGCCCAATTACAAGCTGTTCAAGGGCGGGACGACTCCATTTCACGGGGACTACGTCGATATCGCTCCGGCCCCTCCGTTTATCCTCGATAACGGGGGTTGGCGCTACAATACGCTGCCGACGGACGTTCCGCTCTTTCACATCGCCTGGACCGACAACCGCGACGTCCGGCCGCCGCAGGACAACGACTGGACGAATTATACGCCGCCGACGTCCATCCAGCCTTTTGGGTCGGCCACCGGGAGCTGCGATCCGATGCGCACCGGCATGCGCAACCAGAATATCTATACCGCCGCCGTCATCCCGGCGGCCGCGTTCGGCGCTCTGGGCAACAACAAACCGATGACCGCGCTCGGGACGAATCCGAACACCGGTGATCCGATCCGCCGGGCTTTCGCCGTCTTCGCCCGGAACACGACGGGCCAGAATCTCGTATTCCGGTTCGCAGTCGCCAAAGAGCCGAAGTTCGGGGACGCCTCGTTCCTCGAGTTCGGCTCTCTCGACGTTCTCGATGTCGCCGTCGGGGCATTCTCGTCGGTCTCCCGGCCGGTGTTCGTCTGGTCCACTTTGGCGAAGGACACGGCGACGATCGACATCGGCCAGGTCGATGCGGTCGGCGGGAGCCCGGTGGCGGGCGGGCTCCACGGCTCGGTCGTCCTCAATCCGGACGCTACGGCGCCCGACGTCGAAGGTGACCTCGCAACCACCGAAACGCACACCCCGAACCTCGAAAATCCCGACCTTGTCAATTGGGGACCCGGCACATTCAATCCCCTCAATCCGGACCTCATCAACCCGAACCTGGAGAACCCCGATCTCATCAACTACGACATCGTCAACCCGAACCTCGAAAACCCGGACCTGGTCAACCCGAACCTGGTCACCCCGGACCTGATCAATCCCAATCTCGAGAACAAGAACCTGATCAATCCCAATCTCGAGAACCCCAATCTCGAGAACACAAGCCTCGCGGATGCCCAGGTCACGGACGTCCGATGGAAAGTGACCAACGCCGGTAATACGGTCACGTCCTACTCGTTCAAGACGTTCTCGAAGGAGGCCGTCCCGGCGGGCATCTATCTTCAACTCCTGATTTATCGCGTCCATTACACGCCCGGCATCAGCAAAACGGATTGCGATCTCAAAAAGGAGCGGCATGACGAGCTCCTGGCCAACATCATCAACCCGAATCTGATCAATCCGAACCTCGTCAACCCCAACCTTGAAAATCCCAACCTCGAGAATCCCAACCTTGAAAACGCGACCTTTTCCCTCGCTCCGGGCGACGAGGCGTCGGTCATCCTCCGGATCATCAACCCGACGCCGTCCATGGCTAAGATGGTCGCCGGCGGACGCGTCTTCGACCCGCAGTCGTTCGCCGCGTCCGTCGGAGCGGGGACGACATCGCATTCGGCTGATACTGAAGACGTATCCAATGGCGTGATTATACCGGCCGCCGCGGCGACGAAGCTCGTCATCGGCACGGCCGCGCTTCCCGACGCGCAAGTAAATGCGGCTTATCAAGCGACGTTATCCGCCTACGGCGGCACTCCGCCCTACTATTGGTCGTTGAACTCGGGCGAATTACCGGCCGGCCTAGCCCTCGATCCCGGAACGGGTGTCATCTCCGGGACCCCGACTGCGGCCGGGACATTTACGTTTACGATCCAGGTCGCTGACGCCGCCGGGCAGACGGATACCCAGCGCTACAGCATCTATGCCTATTCCGGAACGCCGGGGACTCTCAGCATCGTCACAACCTCGCTTCCGAGCGGCGTCCAGGGCACGGTCTATGGCGCCGCACTTGAAGCGACGGGCGGAGTTTATCCGCGGGTCTGGACCCTCGACTCAGGGACCCTGCCTCCTGGCCTCAGCCTCGATTCGGGGGGCGTTATCAGCGGCATCCCATCGGCCACGGGAACCTATAATTTTACAGTGAGGGTAACGGATAATGCTCGCCCTAATAAGGCCACGGCGACCCGCGCCCTCAGCATCCTCATTAATATCCTCACCGGGATGGAGTGGACGATATCAGGCACGATTTATGACAGCGCCAACTTTCCGTTGAAAGATGTTCTGCTGCGCGGCCTTCCCGGCGCGCCTACAACGGGAGAAAATGGAACTTACAACGCGCTCGTGCCACAAGGCTGGTCGGGAACGGTCATCCCGTTCAAGGTCGGATATACGTTTACGCCGGAGCAAAGAACC